>OAVX01000064.1_pt1 | contig 110382 bp, 106 predicted proteins | sample 1476471 | NCBI WGS metagenome assembly OAVX01 (sample SAMEA2580114, study PRJEB22360) | human gut metagenome | biome: human gut; feature: human-associated habitat; material: faeces | place: Denmark | collected 2008/2010
AGCGTCAGTCAATCAACCAGTTCTTCGACTAAGGCTTCGACGAGCAGCAGTCAATCGACGAGTTCGGATCAATCGGCTATTGCTTCAACGAGCACGAGTCAGTCTGTAAGTGCTTCGACGAGTGCTAGCCAGTCGCAGAGCCTCTCAGGTCGTGACGATCCTGCTAGCCACTCAATGAGTGCAAGCACTTCAACGAGCACGAGTCAGTCGACAAGCAGTTCAACAAGTACCAGTCAATCAGTAAGTTCCTCGGCTAGTGCTTCAACGAACCCAGATCAATCTGGTAATGCTTCAACGAGCACAAGCCAGTCGATAAGTGCTTCGACAAGTGCAAGTCAGTCGCAAAGTCTCTCAGGTCGTGATGATCCTGCTAGTCATTCAACGAGCACGAGTACCTCGACAAGCACCTCAACAAGTGCAAGTCAGTCTGCAAGTGCTTCGACGAGTGTTAGTCAGTCACAGAGTCTCTCAAACCGTGACGATCCTGCCAGTCAATCAAGGAGTACAAGTGAGTCAGCAAGTGCTTCGATGAGTGCAAGTCAGTCAGCAAGTGTCAGTGCTTCAGTGAGTGCTAGTCAGTCTGAGAGTTTATCTGAGAAGAATAGTGATCACAGACTGCCAGATACTGGTGGCAATGGCGGTACCGGAACTGGTACAGGTACTGGAACTGGAACTCAATTGCCTGATACAAATGGTAATAACGGCAACGTATTACCAAACACAAATGGCAACGCGAACAAGAATGAAATTAATCGTGAACCATTTGTTCAAACAGGTGAACGAACTCAAGGCGGTCTCTCCGCTATCGGTGGTATGCTTATTGCATTGATGGGCATGCTTGGAATTGGCAAGCGGAAGAAGCGTCGTCATGAAGATTAGGTTTTGACTTTAGGATCTAAGATTCATTAAGTTCACTCTTGATGAAGTTATTCTTCAAAAAGGGATTCTCTGAGATTTCTCAGAGAGTCTCTTTTTGTTTGTGCAGCAAGTTTTCTTAAGTTGCGTCAGTCAGCAAACTTATTTCCTTGATATTCCAGATCAGAATTAAAAGTCATGAAACGGTTAGCTAAGTTATTTAACAAATTAAAAAGCACTTGTAGCACGTTGCCAAAGTCACTATTGGCAAACCTGCTACGAGTGCTTTTTTGATTTAAAGTACGTTCCACACGAGCACACATCGCCAAGTTGCCCGATGATGAATGCACCAAAAAACGCGTTAAGCATTTCGCTCTAACGCGTTTGAAATCGGGTTGCATCATTGTCTCTGGTATCAACACTGTCAAAAATCCCAGTCTTTGAAAAAAGACATATACATAGTTCGATCACTTCAATTCCGGCCAGATTCATTTCAGAGCCCGTCAGTATTGATCTTTGCAATCCGATGACGTGTCGTCTGTTATCGTGTAAGGTCCCAACTGCCGTATAGGTTAACTAAGTTTAAAATTTAAAACTTTTAATTGCCATAAGTTTCCGGTAAAGTTTGGACTATACATAGTTCAATTATGGTAGATGCCATAACTGACGAACACGTTCGTCTCGTGACGAGGTTAGCTAAAGACGCCACTGTTTCAGAGCCATCCCAGGTGCCGATCAAGGATATCTTAGTCATTATCCCGTTACCAGATGCTTTTCTTGGGGGAAAAACACTGGTCATGACGGCAACTGCAAAGTATCTCATCAAGTATACATCGCTCAGCTTCATCCGCTATCACGCAGACAGTTCAATTTTCTCGCCCTCAATGCAGCGAGCTATCTTGGGTGAATTATATCATGGACCAGCCAAAAAAATCCCGAAAATGCTTGCCGGTCCAAAACATGTCCTTGTACCACTATCATCGCCTGATCATCGGAATACTTTATGGGTTGGGGCGCATCATTTGAAGGAACATACGATCCAACGCGTTGCTAAAAAGCGCAAAATGACAGTGCAGTTTCAGGGTGACATTGGCTTAACCTTACCGACCACCCACGATACAGCTTTCTTCACTGAAATTTTAGGCGCTGCCAAACTGTTAATGGACGTGATGAACCAATTGAATCGGATTAGTTCTGGAGAATTGCCATATGTAGCTGATTCAAAAAATAAGCATGAGGTCTTGGTTGATTATGCCATGGCGAGAAAACTGCAACAGGCAGCTTCAAACCGAATACGTTATCAAGGCGCTAAACAAATGGTAGGGGACGACGATTTTATGCTGCAGTCATTTTCGAAGTCGGACCGCAATCCAGATAGCGTCTGATGTCGGCGCTTTGCAACCAGGCTTGAATGCATTAATGGAGTCACGGCCATTTTAGGTAAATGGGTCTGAAATATGCTTCAAGACATTGCTGCTACTAAAGCATCTTGTAACTGTTCCTGCGACGAAAAATAGGCTGACGGTCGTTGCTTATCCGCCGCCTTTTTGTTGCGGTTTAAGTAACGGATTAGGCATTCAACCAGAAGCCATGAAAACTAGGAAGTTTAGTTCAGTTAGACAAGGATGTTTTTCTGGCTGTCATTTTTACTGCATTAAATTAAGCTGGTACGAACACAAATAACGCAATCATTTGTTTACTGAGAGGCGTCACGATAAGAAGTGAGCCAAGTGATTGGCTTTAATTGCATGGTGAAACTCCTTGTGTCTGACCATCTGACAGGAAGTCACGATGAGAGGCAATCTTTTTAATATTAATTTTTAGCACGAATTGAGCGGTCTTCAAAAAGCTGATTTCAAGCAGGACAATGACGATAGCGCTTTCTTTTACTATATAAATTATATTAAGATAATTATATCGTAAATATTCCTCAAAATATAACGTGTAAATTTTTAAGCATTGTAATATAATAATATCCAGTTAATTTGGGTTAATAACCTACATTAGTAATTCAATGACAACAACGGCCTTTCACAGGCTAATCATAAAATTGGAGTGATAAGAATGAAGAAGACAACATGGTTATTGAGTGCGCTCTTTTTGGGCGGTACATTGCTTGCAACCACGCTTGCGACACCAGTTGTAGCAGATACAAATGCTGGCCCGGGTACTGCAACCACTAACTTGAGCGGCAACACGACAGTTAGTGCAGGTCAACCGGTCTTTACGGCGACTGCTGATCAGAGTGCGAGTGCTAAGTCAACGGCACAATTTACTGTTGATGCAGGTCAGCTGACCCTAGTAGCGGTTCCTGATCTCAACTTTGGTGCTGCGAAACCAGCCACCATTGTGAACGGTGGCTCGCAGTCACTCGTAAGCAACACTGTCGATAACGGCTCGTCAAAGGGTCAATCTGCTTTTGACGGTAATAATGCTGGCAAGCTTATCGTCAGTGACATGCGCGGGACAGGTAAAGGCTGGTCATTAAGTACCTCAATGGATTCAGAATTTGCTTCAGGAGCTTCTAAGCTAAAGGGTCTGTCAATGAACTTAGCAGCAACCGGCAGCAATAGTTTCTTTGGTTCAAATAAGGCCTTAAATCTTGCGGGAACCAATATTAGCGATACTTCAACATCTGTTGTTTCGACAAATGCTGATAATAGCGGCGTCGGTGATACCACCTTCAACTTAAACGCGTCCAGTTCTGCGAGTTTGAATTTCCCGACTGCCACCAACAGTATCTTTACAGCAGGCGCACCTTATCAAAGTAATGTCACATGGACTCTGGTAGCAGCGCAATAACTCGGTACTAACAAGACGCGTATCGATACGCGTCTTGTTTTCGGTTTGCGTGATCGTTTCGTTTGCCAGACATCGTGGAGGTTTAAAATTAGATAGATGAAAAACAAGCTATTGATGAGCCTTGTTTTAGTTTGCGCCTTTTTGGGCATGGCAGGTGCACATACCGTGCATGCGGCAGACACTGGCGCGAAGTTCACCGTATCGCCAGTTTATCCGGCTAATCAAGCAGATAAGACACTAGGTTATTTTCAGTTGGAGACACCGGCTGACTCTAAGGGGAGCCTGCAGGTTAATGTTGCCAAGCTTGATCCAGATAAAACGCGAGTGTTTAAAGTCACGCCGGTCGCTGCTACAACTTCGGACGCTGGCCAAATCAATTACACGCCAAGTTCGGCTAAGCCAGATGCCAGTGCCCAGTACGTCGTGACGCAATTTCTAACGCGTTCCGTGACGATCACGTTGGCACCTAAGACGCAGAAAACGGTGACGTTTGCGTATCAGATTCCTAAAGATGGTTTCAAAGGGACTTTGCTCGGTAGCATTCATGTTTTAGATACAAGTTCCGGTGAGCAAAAAAGCAAGGGCTTTGCGTTAAACAATCGGTTCGCGATGGCGCTGGGGTTGTCGATGACCATGAATCGCGATCAGGTCGTCGCCCCAGACTTAAAGCTGGGAACGGTGAAAGCACAAACCCATCAAAATAAACCAGTCGTTGCAGCGAGATTGCGAAATATTAAGCCGAGTTATTTCCGCAATATGACAGTTGATGCTAAGATTACCAAAAATGGGCAAAATGACAGCTTATATACTGCCAAATTAGCCGACGGATCGATGGCACCTAACTCGAATTTTAACTTTTTGATCGGGACGAACGGGAAGGCAATTCCTGCTGGCAATTATGTGTATCACATGACGGTGAAGGCAACAGGCCGTACTTGGCGTTTCACGCGAGCATTCACAGTCAGTCCTGAACAACATGCCAAAATTGCTGGTGAGATTGGCGAAAAGCCGAGTTCACACTTGTGGTATTGGTTGATTGGCATTGCGATCTTGTTGTTATTGGCTTTAGTTGCATGGCTTTTTTACCTCTTAGGTAAGAGGAGGCGCGAGCAAGATGAAAATGAGGAAGATGATCGTTAGGCTTGGCCTAGTACTTTTGATCGGTTTCTTCGTCACGCTTGTGATGCCAATTCAGATCGGCAGTGCTGCGACAAGCACTGCTCAGTTCACCGTACTTGGGACGCTGCCCGACACGGATATACATCCGCCAATTGGGCCTTTACCAGAATCTGGTGGTGTCATCATTCATGAATCTGTGCAAAACAGATTGCCAGCTACCAGTGAAGGCGTCACCTTGACTGCCTTCATGCTTGGCTTGATGCTGACGTTTTTTTCACTTGGCGGTCTGTATGCCAGTCGCCGCATAAGCAAATAGACGAGGTGAGTAAATGCGAAAATTACGAATTTTAATAGTTTTGACATTGACTGCCTTGCTAACCTTTACTTGCTGTGTAGGCGCGGCGCCAGTGCAAACGGGTGAGGCGGCGAATGATCGACCACCGGCACCTGCGGCAACACCGGTGAGTCCACTGGGGCAGACTTGGAGCTTTATACTTTTCTATGGTGTTTCTAAAAATGGATTGATCACACAACCGGGGGATCAGAGTGTTGTTGCTGCTGCAGGGACAAGTATGTCGGTTAACGTGCCGCTTGTTACAACAAATATCAACGGAATCTGGGGCTTCAATAAACAACGGCTTTCAGCAGTAAGTTATCAACAGTACAGCAGTAGCAATGGGTGGCCAAACCAGTTTACCAATGCCACTTTGACAGTTGGTACTGGTGAGCCGACGACATCAGCGAACGCAAAGTTACAAGTACCTACAGTACCGGGAACGTACTATTATCAGCTAAAACTTACCTACAGTAACGATAATCCAACAACCGTTTATAGCGATGTTTTTGCAATTACTGTCGTACCAAAACCAATTAATGCCACCAGTGTCGCGGTTGCAAGCAACCCTTCGGCAGTCTTGTGGGGGCAGCCAATCGGTCTAACAGCACAATTGACACCAGCAAACAGTACAGCAACTATTGCTTGGCAGGTGAGTCCAACTAGTGCAGGAGCTTTCACCAGTACGAGTGGTCAGATAACAAGCTTTAAGACGCAGGTGCCAGCCACCATGACAGATGCAGTTTTACAAACGGACTCAGGCACACCAATTAATTTTATTGCGACAGCAACAAATCCCGATCAGACAACGGTTAAGGGTACGGCGTCAGCCACACTCGGAGGACTCGGCCCGCTCACGGTACAACGTGGAGAAAATTTCACGATCAAACCGCCTGCACTAACCGGTGTTCAGTATCCTTCAACACCGCAATTTGATTGGGTGATTTATAAAGACCGTTCAGGCACCCGCTACACGCCAACTGCAGACGAGCATCTGACCACCAATACAGATACGTTAAACTGGCAAAATGTGCAAGCACCACAGGAAAAGTTGTATTATCAATTAATTGTGTCTTTTACGAATAATGGCAAAACTTCCCATTGGTACACAAACATTGCGCCACTAACCATCACAGCTACAAATCCCGAACTGCACGCAGTTCCCAACCTGCAATTTGCATTAAGTTCAGGCACAAACCCAACCATTGCCGATTTTTACAAGCCCAATGGTGTGATGATGCAATATGCGCCAAGCAAGATGGTGAATACCGCAAATTGGGATGGCAATAATGCCGGTGTGCTGGCGATTACTAGTGGTGGTAGTCAATGGCGTTTGAACGTTCAATTTTCGCCGTTTAAAAATATGACAACGCAACGCAATCTTGGTGGATCGTCTGGTGGGACTGCTGCGTTTTCCTTGCATTTTTCGGATGGAACCACGATGGCAGCAAAGGATGATAGTCAACCGGTGACGCTTTACAATGGCGTAACTCAGAATGTGACGACAACAACGTCAACCGACACTTCTTTGAAGATTCCTCAAACCACATCGATTCAACCCGGTACTTACCAATCAACTGCTACTTGGACACTTGTCAAAGCACCTTGATAAAAGCCGTTTCCATTGAGTAACACAATGGTTTGAAACGAAACAGTTGTCTTTAAAGTCATTTTTGGTGATGGGATATCAATAAAAACAGCCGCTTATCTTCTGGCATCAAGTCAGAGAATGAGCGGCTGTTTGCATTTTGTTGTTCATCCCGGAAAATCGAGAATAAGCAAGGTTGCATTAAAAACAGTTGTTATTACAAACCATTTTGCTGAATAACCTGCTGATACCAATAAAACGACTGCTTTCGATAGCGCGCCAAAGTACCGCTGCCGTTATCATGTTTATCAACGAAGATATACCCATATCGTTTCGCCATTTCACCTGTGCTGGCAGAGACGAGATCAATGGGTGCCCACGAGGTATAGCCGATAAGATCAACGCCATCTTGAATCGCGTCTGCCATGGCGGCAACGTGGGCTTGCAAGTAGTTGATACGTTCGGTATCTTCGACGGTTTTACTGCCGTCTTTTTCGATCAGGTCGTCACGTGTCCCGAAGCCGTTTTCGACGACCATTAATGGTACATGGTAGCGATCATAAATTTGATTGAGTGCTGTGCGCAGGCCACGTGGATCGATTTCCCAGCCCCAGTCGCTACGATCAAGATAGGGGTTTTTGACGCCGCTGAAGAAGTTGCCGCCTGCTTGCTCGCCTTCACCCGTGGTGGTCATGGTGCTGGATTGGTAGTAGGAGAAGGTGTAAAAATCAACGGTGCCAGCCGCAAGAATTGCCTCATCGTCAGCGCCGATATCTAGCTGGATGTCGTGATCACGCCAATAGCGCTTGGCAAAGTAGGCGTAGCGGCCTTTTACCTGTACGTCGCCACAGTAGAAGTTATTAAATTCTGTCGCGGTTTGGACGAGCGCAATGTCAGTGGGTTTGCTGGTTAATGGGTACAACATGCGATAAGCCAGCATGCAGCCAATTTTCAAGCTTGCATCGAGCTCGTGGGCAAACTTGGTCACTAAGGCACTGGCGACGAATTGGTGGTGTAGTGCTTGCAGGCGCAGCTGTTCGGAGTCGACATCTGGACTGATGAAGCGATCAGAATCGTCCACATACATACCGCCTGCCAGATAGGCACCCATGGGACGAGTGAGCATGTTAATTTCGTTGAAGGTTAGCCAGTATTTGACGTCTTGGTGATAGCGGTTGATGATGACTTTGGCAAACCGGACGTAAGCGGCAATCATATCGCGAGCCGCCCAGCCATTGAAGGCCTTTGTTAAGCCGATTGGCGATTCGAAGTGGGAAATCGTAATCAAAGGTTCGATGTTGTAGCGTTTGAGTTCCGCAATGATTTGATCGTAGAACGCCAAACCGGCCTCATTTGGCTCGGTTTCTAATCCGGTTGGGAAAATACGCGTCCAGGCAATGGAGAACCGATAGAGCTTGAAGCCCATTTCGGCAAACAAGGCGATGTCTTCTTTGAAGCGGTGAAAATGATCAATGGCTTCATGACTTGGGTAAAAGGCATCAGGGACTAACTCACGGGTCGTTTTACGCGGGGTGTTGACATCGCCGCCTAGTAGCAGGTCGCTAGTTGAGAGCCCTTTGCCGTCAGTTTGGTAGGCGCCTTCAAGTTGATTAGCGGCAGTAGCGCCGCCCCAGAGGAAATTTTCGGGGAATTGTTGGTTTGTCATAATTTTTCTCCTTAACGCGTTCACTGGCTCAGAAGCCTGCACATAAGGTGGCTTCTGACCGCGGCTGTTCACGCTCTGTCTTACGCTTCTGAAACGGCTTGGGTGACGCTTAACAAGTGGTCGTCAGTCGTCACAGTCGCTTTTTCTTGAATGGTAATCCGGTCAGCTGGCGTATTTAGCAACAACACCATAACCGTTGGATCGAAGCCTTCCTGTTCGATCAGTTTCAGATCAATTTGAATAAGCGGTTCGCCAGCAGTGACGTGTTGATCTGTGTTGACCAGCGTTTTAAAGCCGCGGCCGTTCATTTTAACGGTGTTGATCCCAACATGAATCAAAATTTCTTGACCGGTGGCTGTGGTGAGGCCGATGGCGTGGCCGGTGGGATAGGTCATGGTCACGACAGCATCTACTGGGGCCACGATGAGGTCGTCTTCCGGAGCAATTGCAACGCCATGGCCGAGGGAGCCGGAAGCAAAAACATCATCATTGACATCTTTGAGGGGAATCAGTTTTCCAGTAACCACACTTTTCAGGCTTTGGCACTTGATGGCTGGCTCGTTCGTGTCGGCAGGGGTCTTTTTCTCGACAATGGCAAAGAGATAGGTTGAGACAAAGGTTAGACCGAACGCAATGGCAACAGTGAAAAGCGCGTTGCGGAAGTTGGCGGGATTATCGCCGATGAAAACTGGCAAGGTGAAAATGCCGGGTGAACCAAAAGAGTAGCGTACGAGACCAGTGAGTCCGGCGAAAAGGCCAGCCAAGCCGCCTGAGACCATGACGCAGGTTAAAGCCCGTTTGTATTTCAAGGTGACCCCATAAAGCGCCGGTTCGGTGATGCCTGACAAGGCGGTCACACTGGCAGAAAGCGCGATCTGGCGGCCACGTGCCTGCTTTTCGCGGAAGGCGATGGCGGCTGCAGCACCGGCTTGGGCAATATTGCTGGCGAGCATGCCGGGACCCATGATGGTTTCGCTGCCGAACCTGGTGATTGACAGCGTTGCTAGCGGCAACAAGGAAACGTGCATCCCGACCATCACGAGCAGCGGGGTGAAGGCACCGACAACGGTTGGAACCAGCCATGGGGTGTGTTGGTTGATGAAGGTGACAGCAGTGTAGAGGCCATCTCCTAGCAAGCTACCGATCGGGCCAATGACAATTAAGGCAACGGGGGCCGTTATCAGCGCGACTAATAATGGTTTGAGCATGGTTTTGATAATGGTCGGTGCGATTTTTTCGGCGAATCGTTCGACATAGCTCATGAACCAGACGATCAGAATGATGGGGATGACGCTGCCACCGTATGAAGCGAGGCGGATTGGTGCGCCAAACAAGGCGATGGGTTTGCCGGCTGCGACCATCGCGGTGAAGTTCGGGTGTAGCAGGACGCCGGCCATCATCATGGCTAAGTAAGTATTGGTGTTGAATTTTTTGGCGGCACTAACGGCAAGCATGAATGGCAGAAAGTAAAAGGCAGCGTCGGCCATGAAGCTCAAGGTTAAGTAGGGAACACCTTTAGGATCAAGGCCGAACAAGGCAAGAATCGCGATCACGACTTTGAACATGCCGCCTGCGATCAAGACAGTGATAATTGGTGCCATGATGCTGACAATGGCATTCAGGACCCGTTTTAAAATGTTCTTTTCATAATCAGCGCTGGGTTTGGTGCCATCACCAGCTTCGCGGATGTGATAGTTTTTGGTAATTTCGGCATAATATTTAGTCACATTGGCACCGATGACGACCTGTGATTCGTCGCCTGAGTTCACGGCACTCAGCACTTCAGGCATTTGCTCAAGTCGCTGAATATCGAATTGGGTTTTATCAGCCAGCGTGAACCGCAATCGCGTCGCACAATGATTGAGCGTTTTGACATTTTTGGCACCACCCACCGCTGCCATGATACGATCGGTGATTTTTTGATGGTCAGACATGTTGTGTTCCTCCTCGGATAGTGAGCGCGAGCCAGCGCGGTTGCTGCACTGGGGGCGCGTTATGGTTGGGGTAAGGCATGAGATGACTAGTTAGTTAAAACCCGGTGGATATGAATAATGAGATAAGCCAACTCTTCCTTAGTCGGTTCTTTTTCGTAGATAGCAATAATGGCTTTTTGAACTTTAAGTGCGATTTTGGCCGCTTCCGGATACACAGTGTAGACACTTGTGAGTAGTTGGCCATCATCAGCGAGCATGGTATCACCAAGGTAACGCTCAGCAAAGAATTTCATATGGGTGACAAAGCGTTCGTAATTCAAACTCGTCGTGTCAATTGTGCCACCAGTCAGCGCACGCACCGCCTGCAAGACGTTGTCAACAAGCTGGGTTACTTCCAAAATATTCGCTTTACCGGCCGCGGCTGGTGTTGCATTGATGATGTGGAAGGCAATGTTAGCCGCTTCTTCCCGTGGGAGTGCCAATTGCAAGGTCGCTTCGACAACCGTCAGCCCATATTCGCCAATGGCAAACATTTCGGGGTAGTAGGTTTTCATTTCCCAGTAAATCCGATTACCCAGTGATTGCTTGCTGTGATAGCGCTGAACTGAAAAAGCCAGATGATCTGTTAAGGCGTAGTAGATACTGGGAAGAAGGGACAGCTGCAGTTGCTGCTCAGCATACGTCACAATCTGTGAGGTAATGCTGATGTAAACAGGTGGTATGTTATTGAGCGATTGGATCATTTCACTTTTGCGACTGTCATCCAGCGGCATGAATTTTTTGAAGATCGCGTTGTCGGGAAGACAGGCGTTCACTTTTTGCCGATAGCCAATGCCCTTGCCAAACGCGATATACTCGTGGCCGTCCTGTTCAGCGAGGACGACATTGACATTGAGGACTTTTTTGATGCGAAACATCGGACACCCCTTTCATAAGTCGTTCGTGTGATGCTTGCGGACCGCCACTGACCGCAAGTTTTGCAAAGGACGCGTGCCAGTTGTTGCGAAGCGCCTGTTTGGTGGCACAAAAAAGCAGGCAGACTGAAGAAAATCGTTTGCGATAAAACGATAATCCAAGTCTTGCCTGCATAAGCAGTAACATGCGCTTGTGATGCGTTATCTGGTCAATGTATTTTAGCATGATGATTATAGAAAACGCAACCATTTCGATGAACGAAAGCACATATTTTTATTATTTTATCTGATAATCATTAATATTTTGATTCAGGGAAAATTATAAATATGAATGTGATTATATTAAAGACTGGTTCAGCACGTTTGGGGCTGAATGATCGTTCAAGAACGCTTTCGAACAAAATCGTTACCCTTTGAAAAATTGAGTTTTTTTGTCAGCAGTCGGAACTTAAGATCCCAGTGCCAAGGCGGAGCTGGCGGAGTTTGGCACGGCCTAGGATTTTTACCTCAACTATTCTAGCCGTTTCAATTTTTCCTATTGCTGATCACTGCCACATTTTCCGAAAGCGCGCGGGCCAGTTAACTAGAATGGCATGTTTCCCATTTCGTGGCCAGTATTCAAGGAAAGCGAGGACAATTAAGCCGATTAACCCAAGGCTTGTCACGGTCCAGCCAGCTTTGATCCCAGGGGTGTGATAACTCAAGGTGAATTTCAGGTTTGTTGAAGGGACTTTGAGTCCGATGAAGCCGCGATAGTTTTGGATTTTCACTTGCTCGTTATCAACTTGCCAGCCTTTTTCATAGGGGATGGTTAACATGATGTAGCCACTGTTGTTTTGACGGGTGGTTAAAGTGACGCTGCCGTCTTTGACGACTTGCTTAGGCGCGTGTTGCTTTGCAGCCGCAACCGCCTGTTCGAATGGTTGGCGATTGAGGGTATATAAAGCAAAATGATCGAGATCAATCTGATTAATGTTGCGGTTGAACGTTAAGGTGACAGTAGTCGGTTTTTCCGCGTCAATAGGTAATGAGACCGTTTTGCTGCCATTGTCAGGATCGTTTTTGAGCGGCACATTATTGATGCTGATGGCCATGTTTTTGCGCATGTTTTCGCCCATGACCAAGTAACGCTGCTCGGTACTCGGGTTGACGTTTAAGGTAATCGTCGCGCCGAGCTTTTTATCCTTTTTGGTGGCAATGGCATTGGTCAAGGTGGTCAGCGGCTTCACGTTGTCAACGGTGATGCCGGAGAAATCGGTGGTTGTGAAAATTGCGCCGATTGTTTCCGGTGTGAAGGTGGTGAAGTAGGCATTTTGTTGAAGCACGGGATTAGCTTGCACCTGTGTCGGTACTTTTCGATAAATCTGGGTGGCTACAGGGAGCGCATCAGGATTTTGGTAAATATTGAAATAATCGTTATGACCGATCAACTTGTATGCCGGTAGATCATAACGGGGGTTGTCAATGATTCGAGAAGAAATCTGCTGGTATTCAGGCGTTGTCGTTTTCGTGCTTTGCGTATTGACCAGCAACAGTTGCCGGACACCGAGCAGGCTTTCGAGCGGCCAAGTCAGGTCGTTGTTTTTCACGCGGCCGGCTGAGCCAATGGCACCGACATTGGTTAACGCATTGATCGTGCTAGTGTTGAGGACGGATGAGAAGGTGCTAATGCCGTTAAAATTGTACTGATAAGGATCGTCCATGGAACGCTGGGTATCACTGTTTACCCGGTAAAAAGTATTTGGCGCCAGTGTTTTCGCTTCGGTGTAAGCCGCGTTAAGCGCCTTGCTTGTAACGGTGAAGTCTGCTTTTGAGATGAAACTGATGGCTTTGAGACTCGCGTATGCATTGGCGCCCATATCTAGCACCAGCAAGGTTAGAAGACCGCCAACCACCCATTTTTGTGGGAACAGGTGATGCGCCCAACTATACAGTAAGATGGCCGCTACTGAGAGTAAGACGCCGCCGAGGACGAGGTTGGTCAAGGTGACATACTTGTGACTGCCCATGCGCCAAGCGGTTGGGATGAAGACGACCCCGCCGACAACCACGCTGGCGATGATCATTCGTAGACGTGAGACTGATGGCAGGTTGGCGAGACCGCGTAAACCGAGCAATAACAACCAGAAAATGACAATAAAAGAATGCCGATAAAGGTACCAAACCGGTGCGCGAAAACCTTGCCACATGATGACAAGCGGGTTGAGCCAAATGGACAGCATCAGAATCACAGTCATCACGCCGGAAATCAAACGCTCGCGAACCGAGATTGCTGGAGCTAAGAAGTAAAAGACAGCGCCTAAGAGGGCGATCATGCCCATGTATAAATTGGGCAGGCCATTTGATAACTGCGCAAAGTTGAAACTGCCAGGAATCAATTTTGACGGCAGATCGATCAGCGAGAAAAGTGGTTTGAGGGTGAAATCCGCACCAGCACTGGAAAGACGTGAGGCACTTAAGGCCAGATAAGTGGGGATCAAGACGATGGCGCCGATCATGCCGCTCAGTAACGACCCGCCGACGAAAAGCGCGATTTTGCGCAGCAGTTGAGGCTGATGGTGACTCGCCCATTGCCAGCAGAAATACAGCGCCGAGAAAATGGCGACCATGAAACCAATATAATAGTTCGTGATGAAGCTTAGGCTTAATGGCACAACATAGGGGATGAGTCGGTGTTCTTCAAAGAGGCGGTCAATGCCTAAAATCACGAGCGGCAATAAAATCACGCCGTCCATCCACATGATATTCAGAAAGTTGGCAATCAGGAAGCCGGAAAGGCCGTAACTGACGCTGAAGACCAAGGTGTACCAGTTTTTGCCATAGCGATGGCTGGCCAACACCTGCGCAGCAAGTGCCGCGGTGCTGTACTTAAGCGCGGTCACAAACAGCATGGCCACGGGAATGGCTTGGCGCGATACAAGCACGAAGATCAAGTTGAAAGGACTTAACAGGTAATAGGTCCAATTTGCATACATGCCGCCGCCAAGACTGTTGGAGAAAGAATAAGCTTTGCCAGCTGTGCCCATTAAGGCGTGTTTCAGATAAGTAAAGAAATCAACATATTGAACGGCTGAATCGTTTGCCAAAATAGATGACGAGCCAAAAGGCGCCATTTTTAACGCGGCGAAAACGATCAGACTGATGGTGAAGGTGACGCTGAAACTGATGAGCAATAATGGCCATGTTCGATGCTTTTTAAATCGCGACATATAGAGAGGGACTCCTTCGAAAATTCGGTAGGGTCAAAAGTTAATAAACAATATGATAGCAGAAAAAATGACTGACTTAAAAATAAGCAAGTCTTGAGTATTAACTTAATCATAACGCGTCTTTGAACTGAAAAGTGACCGGAAGCGCAATGAAAGCGCTGTGGCTGCTATTTTAAAAAAAACGTAGCAATTGGTGATACTTGTGACATCGGGTGGTGTGGTCAACGGGATGAAAATAATCTTTTCCGGTAAGACAAACAGCATCGGGGAACGGTACAATAGAATGAAAGTTATTTTGGGAGGACGGTTTATGCACGCACAGACATCATCAGCAAAGCTGAAGACATTCATGACACAAAATGCTGTCTTGCTGTTGCCGATTTTGGCGATGGTCTTGGTTTTGCTCGTGCAGTGGCCGCAGCTGCATCTACCCTATATTTTTCATCAAGACGATACGATGCCACAGCTGCGGCGGTTGGAAAGCTATGTAACCAGTGTGCGGCACGGCCAGTATTTTCCCAAGGTTTTTCCTGAGGCAGTCCGCAACTTTGGCTATGCTTTTGACGCGTACTATCCTTCATTAATGTTGTTGCCATATGTGTGGCTACGGCTGATGGGGATGGGGGTGGTCGGTGCGTATGATGGTTATCAGGCCCTCATTCTCATCGTCACAGTATTGGCTGCCTACGCTAGTTTTTTGAAAATTCGGCGAAAACCGCTGGCGGCGTTTGTTTTCAGCATGGTGTATACGACTGCGGTCTACCGGGCCTTAGACGCCTTTGTGCGGGGGGCCTTGGGTGAAAATCTGGCCTTCATTTTCCTGCCGATCATCGCCGCGGGCATGTATGAGCTTTACGTCAAACGAACCGATAACTGGTTTTTACTGGCGTTTGGTGTGACCGGTCTGATGTATGCGCATATGTTGTCGCTGGTTATGGTGCTGGAATTTTTGGTTGGCGGCTTTCTCGTGTTGGTTGGCATGCGGCGCGTGACTTGGCGAATGGTCAAGTACACGATACTGGCAGCGATCAGTACACTGCTGATGGGACTGGGCAGCTACTTGCCGATGATTGAGATGTCCAGTCATATTGCGTTGAAGTTAAGCGAGTCTGCGACGATCTGGCCGAACTTCATCCTCTATAGTTTGGGTGATCTTTTTGAGAACTCCCTGAGTATGTATGCCTCAACCAGTAATATGCAGAATGTCGGCCAAGCCTTTCGACCTGGCATGGGCATTTTCATGTTAATGACAGCCATTGTGCTGGTGATTCGTTGGCGGAAATTGAATCAAGCGGTTAAGGTAGTTGCTGGCCTAGGGCTGTTGACGATCTTTCTAAGCACCAATTTGTTCCCGTGGTCGTTGTTTAGCAAAACGATCTTCGGTGTCATCCAATTTCCTTGGCGATACTTGGAACTGACGACTTTATTTCTTAGTCTGGCAATTGGGTTGATCGTGGCGGATCGTCCAGCCTCATCACATATTGCTTGGGGGCTGGTGCTGGCAACCTGCATTGTCGGTTTCAGTTATGCCGTGAATATCAATGCGACGATGCTTAATGCCAACATTTATCGCATCACCGATGAGAATGCAACGGCTTATTATGAAGATGCAACTGGCGGCGGGAGTGAGTATGCACCAGAAGATTTTGATTCAACGACTTTTTTTAAAAAGACAACTTATTCGGTAACGGCTTCTCATCAATTGACCCGGCTAACGATGCCGACCCAAACTTACAATGATATGCGTTTTACCTATACCAGCAGCAAGCCGGTGACCCTGAAGCTGCCAAAATTTGGCTACGTCGGTTATCATGTGACCATCAGCGGTAAGACAGTTGACTACTGGCCAAGTGGGAAAAATGCTGAGATTACGATAGCGGCACCAGCAGGCACGCATCGTGTTCGAGTTGTCTATACAGGTACGGCGCTGCAACATGTGACCGGCTGGCTTTCCTTAGTGGCTGCGCTTGGCTTTGGCGGCTGGTGGTTGTTGCGTGAAACACGTAGGCAACGGGCAACGGATGAGCGGATAACGACTGGGTCTGAATAATGAAACAAAAGAGATTCTTGCGGTGCCAAACTCCGCAATCTCCGGCCAGATGGGGCTGGCGACGCGGAGCTAGAGCGGTGACGGCGCTTCGAGCCCGCAAAACCCGCGGTCTCGAAGTCGCCTAACAACATCAGCGACAAAGCGCGGTCACTGTGTTGTTTGCCCGGCTGAGCCCCATCTGACCTGCGATTGCTCCGCCTTGGCACTGGTATCTTTAAATTCTAATAAAAATATCCGTGAAAAAAAGCAAACAATTTTCCGCAATAAGGAGTTGTTTGCTTTTCTTTAATAGCACTGGATTATGTCCCAGCTCAATCATTTTTAAATTACTTTTGACTATGTGACATACAGTTACTTGATCTCACGTGCGATAAAAATCGGGCGTCGTTTGGTTTCTAAGTAAATGCGGCCGATGTAGCGGCCAACGATGCCGAGGGCGAACAACTGGAGGCCGCCGATCATCAGAAAGATAGAGACCATTGACGGCCAGCCAGCGGTCGGATCACCGTAAATAGCTGCGCGAACAACAATAAAGATTAAAGCAAAAAACGAGCCAACGAAACTCACGATACCAAGAATGGACACGAAGGTTAACGGTGCTTCAGAGAAGTCGATGATGCCATCAAGCGCGTATCGCAAGAGCCCCATGAAGGACCAGCTCGTCTCCCCATGTTGACGCTCGATGTTGCGATAAGGCAGATACTTTGTTTTGAACCCAACCCAACTGAATAGCCCTTTAGAGAAGCGGTTGCGCTCGGTCATTTGAATGACAGCTTCGACAACCTGTCTCGTCATCAAGCGGAAATCCCGTGCCCCTGGCACAATTTGAGTTTGCGAGACTTTATTAATGAATTTATAGAATAAATCCGAGAAAAATGAACGCATCCGAGCTTCGCCTGAGCGGTCAGTGCGTTGAGCACCAGCCATATCATAGCCGTCTTGCAAGGCGGCATACATATCAGGAAGCATCGCTGGCGGGTCTTGCAGATCAGCATCCATAACGGCGTAGTAGTCTGCTTTTGCGGTGGAGAGACCAGCATACATGGCCGCCTCCTTACCAAACGAGCGAGAAAGATCAATGAAGTGAACCTGATCGTCTTTTGCTTGTAACTGTTTGATTTGCTGAAGGGTATCGTCACTTGAACCGTCGTTGACAAACCAAATTTGCGCTTGTAACGCGGTTAAGTTGTCGCGGAATGTTTTAACAAGTTCTTGATAGATCAGCGGGACATTTTCTGACTCGTTATGACATGGAATGATAATTGCCACACTTTGCGGCATGAGAAGGCCTCCTGTTTTGCGTTAATTTGATAATGGCTGGGAAAATAATTTGACGTGTCAACTCGCATGGTGCCGTTATAATAAAACTAATCCCGCATAGACTTAATGGCTTTTGCTAGTTTATCTGTTTGACTGGTGACGGTTGTGAGATTGGCCGTCATGACATCGATTTGTTGATTGAGTGAACTGTAATATTGATTCAGCTGAGAAATTTGGCTTTCTAAGTCATCTTGTGAGGTGTCACTATCTGCGGTGGTGGAGAAGAAGGTATCCTCAGCCGTTAACATTTCGCGGTAATAACTGACCAGTGTTTTGTGATCTAACTTGGCGAGTTTCAGACTTGTGAGAACGTTATTCAACTGTGTTTGTGGTGTATCCTCAGATGGCTGATTGTTGAGCTTTGTCAACGTATTATTTGCCCCAACCAAAGCGCTGTTGGCGGCTTCTAATGATTTAAACGCCGCGGCACGCCTATCCAAAAGTTTTTTGACAGGGCCATTTTCTTTTTTTAAATCAGTTTGCGGATTTTCCTGGTAAGCCTTTTCAAAAGCAGAAGGAAAGGCGTTTACCGTTGATCCAATCGTCTTTAACGCATCTTGTTCTTGCTGCACCTGCGTTTGAACGGTGGCGGTTGTGGTTTTTAACTGGCTTTTAGGATTTAAAGTCGCCGAGCATCCAACAATCAAGACTGCCAGACTGGCTAACAAAATGAGTAATTTTTTCATAGCAGCTCCTCTGTTTATATGGTAGCGTAAAGCCCGATTAAATACTAGCGGGGCGTGACGAGTACATGTGTTGACTATTCATTAAGTGGAATGTTCTATGCTAAACTGACTCTGGAGGGTGATGGCCATGCACATAGGTATGCGAACGGTTAAAACAGCAGTGGGGACGGCAGCGGCAATGCTGATTGCTTACGAGTTGCATCTTGAATATTGGACGGCCGCTGGGATTATTACGATTTTATCAGTCCAGAATACGACCAAGGCATCATTTCGGCTAGTCGCGTATCGCTTATTGGCGACCGTGTTAGGTTTTGTGATTGCGATTGGTGCATTTTTGGTGCTGGGGTACAATGCGCTGGCTTTCGGGCTTTTCTTACTCATTTTCATTCCTTTGACCAACGTGTTTGCGGTGCAGAGCGGTATCGTCATGACCGCGGTGCTAGTCACTCATTTTATGATGGCGAAAAGCTGCAGTTGGTTCTGGATTAAAAATGAACTATTATTGCTCGCAGTGGGCGCTGGTGTGGCATTGATTGCCAATTTATTCATGCCAAGTCTGGAAGCCAAAATCACTGAGTTTCAGGCACAAGTCGAAGCCGAGATGCGCGAGATTCTCGATCATATGAGCCAGCAATTGGGTCCGGATCACATTAAAAGTGCGGACAATTGGGCGAATTTGTCAGATTTGAAAATGACCTTAGATGCCGCTGTTGCTTGGGCTAATCGCCATAGTGACAATCAATTGCTGGCCGATAATGATTATTTTCAAGCCTATTTTGAAATGCGCGACAATCAATATGAGTTGCTCCGGCAAATGCAAGACAGCCTTGACCGTATCGAAACTCCTGTGGAACAAGCAGCCGTCATCAGCGATGCTTTGGCGATGACAGCCAGTGTTCTGACCGAAGACAATCCCGCCACACAATTGGTCACCATGGTCAAAAAAATTCAACGCGATTTTGCTAAATCAGCGCTGCCAACAGACCGCGCAAGCTTCGAAAGCCGCGCGCGTTTGTTCTATTTCCTAGAAGACTTTTCCCGCTTGTTGCAGTTAAAGCGGAATTTTAACAATATTATTTCATCGCAGAATTGATTTGCGGTTTCCTACATGTCCTAAGTCATTTAAGTTGGAAAATAAAAAGTGGCGTTTAATCTGATGGATGTCAAAGTCATAAAACTCGGTACCTCATTAGCACTATCGCTGCCAAGCGGTTCGAGTTTCAAGCAGGGGGATGCTTTTCTGTTAGTTCCTGACAGGAGCGGAAGTTACTCATTAGTGCCAAAAACTAACAACCCATATGCTGAGGCTAAATCTCTTTCACTTTATCAACCCGAAGAGTGGGCTGATATTGAGCACAATTTTCGCTGATGTCCCATCGCCGCAAGCAAGGTAACGATATTCCAGTTGATTCTGTCTCTCAAAGTGACGAAAATTCAATAATGGCATTCTCTGATCATTTGAGCAATCATGAGTACAACAGCGTAGTTGCGTCATCGGTATTCTAAGATAGAAAGCAAGAGCTGGCGGAGCGGCGAGGGGGCTCAGCCGTGAAATTGTTGTTGGCGGTTTACCGCCTACAACAAGGCCAGACTTTGAAATCGCGCGGGGTTTGCGCGAGTTCAAAGCTGTGCCCACAGATATAGCTTCGCGGTCGCCAGCCCTCCTCGCCGCGTAGCCAGCTCGGACTAGGGGAGATACTTGACTGGAATAGAACTGAAGAGAAACGTCGTTTGCATTGCAAAAACGCGTTCGCAGGTTTCTAATCGCGCCTGCTCACGCTCTTAAACGCGATCGCCAACCCAGAAATCTGCGTGTAAGGACCTTGGATGCAATGACCAAAGCCCAGTCATCACATCCAAGGCCGCTTACACTCCGATTTCTAACCGGGTTGGCTCACGCTCTATACTTGCTTGCCGTTTGGCGTGATGGTAGACTAAATATGTACTTTTTGAATGGTCGTGGTTGCATGGTTTCAGAACTTTCTTCCACTTGTACCAAACAGAAATACACGATATTATCATGCGTCAGCAGACGCAAGGAGGAATGTTCTCATGGAACACGGCACAGTTAAATGGTTCAATGCTGAAAAGGGTTACGGTTTTATCACTCGCGAAGATGGTAGCGATGTTTTCGTTCACTTCTCAGCTATCCAAGGCGACGGCTACAAGACCCTCGAAGAAGGCCAAGCAGTCACTTTTGAAGTTGAAGACAGCGATCGCGGCCCACAAGCGGTTAACGTTAACAAAGACTAATATAAAAGTTTCAGAGCTGGTTGCAGAGATGCAACCGGCTTTTTATTTTCGCGTGTGCACGAGGACAGATACAGGTAAAATGGGTGAGTAGCGATGTTGCGTGCCGGCATCAAATAAAAGTGGCGGATTGTCTGACTTTTTCTAAAACTCATTTGGCAGGTGCTCAATGCGTGTAAGTGCATGTTAAACTAGTTCATAGCATGTTAATTGAAACATTTTTTGGAAGGTGGGGAAGGGCTGCATGTTAAGATTTGTGAAAGTTGCGCCGGAAGCTCGGCTGCATTATTTGGATCTTTTATTGATTGGGGATGAGGATCCGAATATGTTGCGGCGGTATTTGGACGCTGGCACGTTATTTGCAGCGATTGACGAGACTGTGCCGGTTGGCGTGGCCATGGTAGTGCCTGTGGATGCTACCACCATTGAACTGAAGAATCTTGCGGTACTGCCTGCCCGCCGTCGCCAAGGTATCGGCGCGAGCTTGTTACGGCACGTCGGACTGGTGTATGCGCCTGAGTATCAGGATATGCTGGTTGGTACTGGTGATGTGGATTTCGAGAATCTGCGTTTTTACATGCGCCAGGGATTCCGGTTTGACGCAATCCGTAAGCATTTCTTCGATCAGTATGCCCATCCGCTGTATGCAGAAGGGATGCAGTTGCAGGACATGGTTGTGTTACGACGACGGTTGTTATTGACAAGTTCTGATAAAACAAAGGAGTAATGCTTTTGGCCAAAAGGCGCCGACATTTTACGTTAAAAATAATTCCGCTTGCTGCTTGGCTAGTCATCGGTTTCTTTGCGATCGGTGTGACGCTTGTGGTTGGTTCATACTGGGCCCAACAACAAACAGAAGTGACGCAAAAACAAGAAGTTGCGGATGAAAAGGCGGCAGTACGCGCAAAAAAAGTTGCCTTTATTAAGCGCTTGGTGCCGACAGCACAGGCCATGCAAAAGCAATATGGTGTTTTGACAAGCATCACCTTAGCGCAGGCCATTTTGGAATCCAACTGGGGTACCAGTGCATTGGCGAAGGACTACCATAACCTGTTTGGCATCAAAGGTACCGATCCAGCCACGACCAAAGTGTTGCGCACGCAGGAATATGTCAATGACAAATGGATCACGGTCGATGGCCGTTTTCGGGTGTATGACAACGACAGTGAATCGATCCGCGATCATGCGCTGTTATTCGTTAATGGGACTGATTGGAATCCACAACAATATGCCACAGTTCGTGCCGCTAAGGACTATAAAACAGCGGCAGCTGCTTTGAAGACGGATGGCTATGCTACTGATCCTGATTATCCACAAAAATTGATTCATTTGATTGAAACTTGGAATCTAACCCAATATGATAGTTGAACGTTCGTGTTTTAGTGATGCGGCAATCCTCGTTATTTTGACTTTTTAAAGCCGAATCACGGGGATTTTACTTATTCTTTTGATGAAAGCGGCTTCGCGTGTTTGTTCGGGAATTAGCGTGATTGTGTTGTTCCACACTGATTTTTATGGTAAGCTTGTTGAAAATTTACAATTAAAAGGAGTGCTTGTGGTGAAATTACTGGAAGACCGGATCAAAAAGGATGGCCAAGTAATAGGAACAGATGTCTTGAAGGTGGATAACTTTTTGAATCATCAGGTCGATCCTGATTTAATGGCAGATCTCGGTCATGAATTCTACCGGCGCTTCAGCAATGAGCCGATCACCAAAATTCTGACGGTTGAAAGTTCTGGCATTGCGCCGGCGATTGCAACGGCAATGGAGTTTCACAAGCCGTTGGTTTTTGCTCGTAAGCATAAGAGCTTGACTTTAAAAGATCATCTTTACACAGCTACGGTCTATTCGTTCACTAAAAAGACCTCCAATGAGATCGCTATCTCTCGCAAGTTCCTTTCAGCCGATGACAATGTTTTGATCATTGATGATTTTCTTGCCAACGGTCAGGCGGTCGAAGGTTTGATGGATATCATTGCACAGGCTGGTGCGACACTGAGCGGTGTGGGGATTGTGATCGAGAAGACTTTCCAAAAAGGCCGCAAGTTGCTTGATGAAAAGCACGTTCGCGTCGAATCATTGGCGCGCATCAATGCATTTGAAAATGGTCAGGTCATCTTTGCGCCGGAGGATTAGCCCACGATGAAGAATAAAGCGATTTCGAATCCTAAAGCAGCCGCATTGGGACTGCAGCATTTGCTGGCGATGTATTCCGGTTCGGTGTTAGTACCAATTCTGATTGGTGCTTCGTTGCATTTTACGTCTGAGCAGATGACGTATCTGGTGTCGATTGATATCTTCATGTGTGGTATCGCAACGGCTTTGCAAGTATTTGGCAACAAGTATTTTGGGATTAAGCTGCCAGTCGTTTTGGGCTGTGCCGTCCAAGCGGTGGCGCCTTTGATCATGATTGGCCAGAAGTTTAATTTTCAAACGATGTACGGGGCCATCATTGTTGCTGGGTTGTTCGTTTTCCTAATCGGCGGTGCTTTTTCAAAGTTGCGTTTCTTGTTCCCGCCGTTGGTGACCGGTTCGTTGATCACGGTCATTGGCTTGTCGTTGATTCCGGTTGCTTTTCAAAATCTTGGCGGTGGCTCAACAACGGCCAAGGATTTTGGTAACATGACCAATCTGATGGTCGGGGCCTTCACGGTACTTCTGATCTTAGCGATCAATGTCTGGGGCAAAGGTTTCCTGCATTCAATCGCGATTTTGGTTGGCTTAATTGCTGGTACGGTGCTTGGCGGTTTTCTTGGGTTGGTTAGTTTTCAGCCGGTGATTGAGGCCAGCTGGTTCCACGTACCGACGCCATTTTACTTTGGGGTACCGCAGTTTGAGTGGAGCTCGATTGTCACGATGATTTTAATTTCGATGACATCCATGGTCGAAAGTACTGGCGTTTTCTTCGCGTTAGGGGACATTGTCGGCCGTAAAATTGAAGCAGACGACCTGAAGCGCGGCTATCGCGCCGAAGGGTTAGCCGTGATGCTTGGCGGGTTGTTCAATACCTTCCCATACACCACTTTCTCGCAAAACGTTGGGTTGGTTCAATTGTCAGGGATTAAGACCCGCAAGCCAGTCATTTTTTCCGCGATTTTCTTAGTGATTCTTGGTTTACTGCCAAAAATTGGCGCTTTAGCCACAATTATTCCAGCACCAGTGCTTGGCGGGGCCATGCTGGTGATGTTCGGCATGGTTGCTGTGCAAGGCATTCGGATGTTGCAACAGGTTGATTTTGACAATGATAAGAATTTGCTTGTCGCTGCCATTTCGATCGGTCTGGGACTTGGCGTGACAGTTCAGCCACATATCGTTCAGTTTTTGCCAAAAACAATTCAATTGCTGTTTGGGTCAGGCATTTTAATGACCAGCTTGAGTGCGGTTTTGCTGAATTGGCTGTTCAATTCGCCACGTCGGACGCAAGAAATGTCGGTTGATGAAGGCTTGAACGAACGCGATTCAGATAAATAAAGTCAAAGCGAGGAACAGATGTGACGCAATTTATTAGTCCAGGTGCAACGATTGGCATTATCGGCGGCGGTGTGACTGCTTTTCAAATGGCGAATACGGCCAATTCGATGGGCATGCGCACGGTCGTTTTGGCGCCGACACAAACGGATATTGCTTTTGAAAAGGCGGATATTCCGTTGGTGGGCGATGCCACTGATCGGACAGCGCTGAAAGAACTCACGCAATTAAGCACAGTGATGACTTTTACAGATGAGAATGTCGATGGTTCGTTGCTGGCGGAATTAGCCACTGCCAACCAATTGCCTTCCGGGGTCGACATTTTGACTGTCACCCAAGACCGCTATTTGGAAAAAGTCTTTTTGGACGATCTGAATATGAACATTTTGCCTTATACCCAAGTCATTACGCCGAATGATATTAAAGAGGCTGTTGACACAATCGGTTATCCAGCCTTGCTGAAACCGATTCAGAAGGGGATGGGCGTTGACCAGCAGTTGCTGCTGTCCACGGCAGATGACGTCGCGCGGGCACAGCAGTTGTTGCAACAGCGACCATATATTCTTGAGGCTTACTTACAAAACATCAAAGAAGTCGCTGTGATCGTTGCGAAGGCGGGGTCAGAAGTGCGCATCGGCCCGGTCATCCAGAATTATTTTGATCGTCATCAATTGAAGGCTTCATCTGTGCGCGCTGATGTTGATCCAGCAGTGATTGTTGAGATCCGGCGTATCGCCGCTAAAATTTCAGAGAAGTTAGCCTATACGGGCATCTTTAGTCTTGAATTTTTCTTAGCCAGCAATGGGACGCTTTATGTGAAGCGAGTTTATCCAGGGCCGAAATTATATGGCCATCTGATGCTGAATACGAGTGACATTTCTGAATATGAGCTGCATCTGCGCGCAATTCTAGGCTGGCCATTGCCGGAGTTGCAATTGGCTGAGGACGGCGTTGGCATTCCGCTGCGTTCAGAAGATATGGACGCGGTTTTGACTCAGATTCAAATTAAACCTGATTGGCGATTTACGTTTTATCCGACTGGTGGCGAGCTAACCGGCGAGATTCAGATCGTGGGTGATTTGAAAGCAATCAAAGCCAGTGTGAATGCGACTGGCCACTTTGTCATTCAATGATCGCGTGCTGGCAGTCGAAAACCAAGGATACCTGTTGTTGTTTTGTCCACTTGAAGGAGGAAAAAGCCTGTGATTCCGCGTTATAGTCGTCCCGAAATGGCCGCAATCTGGTCAGAGAAGAACCGTTATGCTGCATGGCTGGAAGTTGAAATCTTAGCTGCCGAAGCCTGGTCCAAACTAGGGGAAATTCCCGCTGCTGATGTCCAAGCATTGCGTGCGCATGCTAAGTTTGATGTTGATCGGATTCATGAGATTGAAGCGGTCACGCATCATGACGTGGTGGCATTCACGCGGGATGTTTCTGAAAGCCTCGGCGCTGAGAAGAAATGGGTTCATTTTGGCTTAACCAGTACCGATGTTGTCGACACGGCACAGGGCTACCTGTTGAAGCAGGCTAACGAGATTCTGCGTGCAGATTTGGCCGCCTTGAAGGCTAGTTTAGCGAAGTTGGCGAAGGCCCATAAGGATACCGTGATGATGGGGCGGACGCATGGCGTGCACGCTGAACCAACTACTTTTGGGTTGGTTGTTGCCACGTGGTATTCTGAATTGAAGCGAGACATTCGTCGATTTGAAGACGCGGCTAGCGATGTTGAAGCAGGTAAGATTAGCGGTGCAGTCGGCACCTTCGCCAATACGCCGCCTGCTGTTGAGGCGTACGTCACAGAGCAGTTGGGTATTCGCGCTCAAGAAATCTCGACTCAGATTCTGCCGCGTGATCTGCATGCGCATTACATTCAGACACTTGGCCTGATTGCGACTTCGGTGGAACGATTTGCTTTGCAGATTCGGCATATGCAGCGTACCGAAGTTCATGAAGTCGAAGAGCATTTCAACAAAGGTCAAAAGGGCTCGAGTGCTATGCCACACAAGCGCAATCCAATCGGTTCGGAAAATGTTTCTGGCTTGGCGCGCGTCATTCGTGGATACGAGACGCCAGCCTTAGAAGATGTGCTGTTGTGGCATGAACGCGATATCTCGCATTCCAGTGCCGAACGGATCATGTTGCCAGATGCTACCGGGCTGCTTGATTACATTCTCCATCGCTTCACCAGTATTTTGGACAATTTGGATGTTTTCCCAGACCGAATGAAAGCCAATATGAATCTGACGCATGGCCTGATTTACAGCCAGCGGGTGATGCTGAAGCTGATCGAAGCTGGCTTGAGCCGAGAACAAGCCTATGACTTGGTTCAACCCAAGACTGCGGTGGCATGGGATGAGCATCGCGCCTTCCGTCCGTTGCTTGAAGCTGATCCGAAGATTACTGATCGGTTAAGTCAGGCCGATTTAGACGATGCTTTCGACTACCACTATCACCTCAAGCATGTTGATGAGATTTTCAAACGAGTTGGTTTAGCATAAGCAAATAAATCAAACAAAAACGGCGAGTGCAGACTCGTCGTTTTTGTTTGGTCGCATTTTGCGCCACCTGTTGACCATAGAAAAAGTCCTGTTCAAGTTGTGATAGCAACGAGAACAAGACTCATTTTGTCAGGGCACTCAGCGTCAATACAGGCGGTTCCTGCCAAGCATGGTTAGGATTCGCATTTAACAAGGATTGATCTGTTGTTAAAACTAGCAAGCAACTATTGGTTTGTTGCAATGCATGATTGGCTTCAGTGAGGAAATCGCGGGTAACATAAGGATCAAAGATCGCAGGAGAGCTGGTTAGCAGCAGGTAACGTTTTTTACCCATCAAGCCACGATAAAATTGCAAATAAATGCGTTGCATGGTGTTCAATGTCGCAGCTGGCTGGTCTAAGATCGGTGAATTCGTGGATAACCATTCAGGCAAGAAATCAGAATCCTTGCAGCGTCCATTGATGCAAAGGTTGTTTCGCACGCTGAGATAGTCAAGGATACCTGTATGCCGGCTATTAATGAAGCCGACTTGCTTGATGACGCCACCATTAATAAAATCGCGCACGTACTGATCATGCAAGGCAATCAGGTCATTCTCGTTTGAGGCATAGAGATACTGAATCGTCGTTGGGGTAAAAAGTTTGGCAAAATTTTCGCGATAGATATCAAGTAGTTTTGATCGAAATAACATGGCTGTCTCCTAACGCGGTAAGGCACGCCTTTTCCGAAGCATGGAAAGTGGTGTGACCAAACCTATGTTGGTGATGAAAATCACGGCGAGACCATTTCCCAGTGCTGACAGGAAACCGGTTGGCTGTGTCATATCATCAGTTTTGCTACCGTAATAAAAGAGGGTTTCACGGGTAAAACCAGTCAGGTGACGGGCAAAGAGTTGCTCAAATGCGTGGTTCATTTCGATGCTGTCATACTTTTGTTGTAGCAGATGGGCAAATACCGAACGATTTGTGGTCGTTAAGAAATAAATCAATTGATCATTTAATAAAACCACAAGAAAAATACTAACAATGAAGCTAATTAAAAAGCTGAAAATTGCTTCAAAGGCGTATTGTAAGCCGATCGACATACTGCTTTTTCCGACTAAATACAAAGCATCAGTTTCAGACCGTCGACGCCGCCATAGCCAAGCAGTTCCTGCAAGCCACAAAAGACCGTCAGCAAAAACAACTTTGGTCAGCATCGACTGAGCAGCCTGAACCATTTGAATGTGGGCTTGTCCGACCTGCGTACTGAGCAAAATCGTCTGCCTATTTTGTGTTCCAAATGAGTTCAAGCGTTGCAAAAAAGCTGCCTGAGCAGATTGGTCAATCATTTCACTTGTCATCAGCATGATGCTGATCAAGCAGAACGCCACTGATAACAGCATCATCACAATATAATAACGGCGATGATAACGAAATCCTGAAAACGTTCGCTCAAAGAAATGCATCTACCCGTTCACCTCACAAGCAGTATAAGCAATGAATTTGAACAAAGTGTGAACATAAGCCGAGCATTTACTATGTTATTTGAATTTATTTAGATGGTTGGGTTGTGACATTCACATCAGACGAACTGCTAGATTCGCTGCTGCTGGAGGCTTCAGTTTGATCCTGAACTTTATCTGGGAAGGTGGTAATGGGATCAGTGTCGTCGGCTAATTCAGGAGCATCAGTTTGGTAAAGTCCAGTTGTTGACTGGTCATTATTTTCGCTATAGAGACTGGTGCTCTTGCTGCCTAGATTGCGTTCGATTGACAAGACATTGCTGAGACTCTGATTGTAGTCATATTGGTTAGGGTTGACGGGTTTAAAGCCAAGTGGCACGTAAAAGCGTAAGAGATTGCGGTTAGCGACATCGTCTGAAAGGCTGAGTCTTGTGTCCACTGACTTCTGATCCTTGGCGATGGTTGCTTCAAGCGCAGGCGTCAATGTCAGCAGTTTACCGGTTGTATTATCGTAGACTTTACTGCCAAGTACGGTGTATTTAGAGGTGACAAAATTGTGATTACGGAAGGCAACAACGCTGTCGTGCTGACTGGACAGCAGATCGGTGCCAAATTGGACATAACGCGAGCTATCAATGCCTAGTAAGTGAAGTAAGGTCGGCAAGACGTCAATCTCGCCGCCGTAAGTGCTATTAACGCCGCCTTTAAGACCAGGCATGTGGAAAATCAGCGGGACGCGTTGCAACTGAGCATCATCGAACGCATTCCAAGTGCTAGGATCCTTGCCAAGCAACGGTGCCAGAGTGGTATTGCGATCATTACTGATACCGAAATGATCCCCATAAAGCATCACTAGCGAATTCTTTTCCAGACCGCTTGCTTTCAAATAGTTGAAGAATTCCTTCAGCGCTTCATCAAGATAATGAGCCGTGCGAAAATAACCGTTGATCGTGGCGTCATCAGTACCGGCGTCAGGAAAATCGGAATCAGCTTGGGTGATATAAAAAGGATTATGGTTGCTCGTCGTGATGATTTTGGCATAGAAAGGCTGTTGCAGATGCTCCAGATACTTTGGTGTCTCGGCCATCATCAACTTATCTTTAATGCCATATTCAGTCGCTGCTTTTTCGTCATGATTATAAAAGTTGCCGGAAAAGTAGTCGTTATAACCAAGACTCTTGTATACATTGTCGCGGTTCCAGAAGCTAGCAGAGCCGCCATGAAAAACAGCACTGGTATAACCGGCTCGTTGATTGAGAATGGCCGGCGCTCCTTCAAACGTATTTTCAGTGCCGAGACTGCTGAATAAAGAGCCATTGGCAATCCCAAACGTGCTGGTTTCTAGCATGTTTTCGGCGTCACTGGTTTTACCAAGACCAACTTGATGAAAGAAGTTGCTAAAGCTGAGTGTGTCTTTTTCTTTAATGAGTGAATTCAGGAAAGGCGTGACTTCTTGACCGTCAATTTTTTGGCCAATCAAGAATTGTTGGAAGCTTTCCAAATGAATAATAATGACATTTTTGCCTTTGGCCGTCCCAAAATAACTGGCGTTAGGAGCGGCATAATGCGACCGCGTATATTGCAATACTGGGTCAAGATTCGAACTGTCGGCTTGGGCGCGGACCTGATTGTTCTGGGCTGTTTTGGCAGCATCGTAAACGGTGAATGGCGCCAAGCCGAGATACTTAACGATATAATTCCGATCAAAAGTCCGCGTCAAAAGTTGCGGCCGATTCATTTCACTAACCGCCATGATCAACCCAAACAGCGCGATCCCAAAGACGGTGACCGCTTGCGGAAAGTGAAAGGGAAGTTGGCGGGTATCCAACGTCAGACCGAAATGCGGCCAGCGCAAAGGCTCGTTGTGGATATAGCGCCAGATATTCCAAATACTGTAACTAAAATAGGCCAAGGCCACGAGCACAATATCAATTACATAAATGATATCGTGTGGTTTAACCATGCTAAGCGAGCTAGCTCCAAGACCCTGACTCACTTTAGAGACGCCAAGGACCGTGTTGATGGTCAGAAAATCTGAAAACTCACGATAATACAGAACATTTGCGAGTAATAGCAAAGTGCTGAGTATGTAAACAATGACGCCGATGAGGTAACCGCGGCGCGCATGCTTGGGATACAAGCCAAGCGATAGGAAAATGATCCCAGTTCCTAAAGGATTTAATAATAGCAAGGTATATTGTAGCGGATCATTTAAGCCAAGTGAAAAGTCCACAAAGTAACCAAAGATGGTCTTAGCCCATACCAAAAAAAGCAGACAGGCTAAAAAGCCAATCCGGGTTGATCTTATCCACTGTGCGAGGCGATTTAGTCGTAACCGTTTCAAAGCGGCAACTCCTTTCCACTTTGTTCTTTGTCATTGTACCCGCAAAAGGGAGGAAGCACAAAAGCAGGGTCTGAGCCAACTTGGTTTTGGGGGTGGCAAGCGTGTCTCAATATCTGAAAACTGAGCTGTGCTTGCGAGCGTGTTTCTGAAGCAACTGCAAAAGGCCTGATTACCATTTTGCTTAGACCCTTATGTGTTGGTTTCTTCGCTGCTTTGGGACAATGAGGCGAGAACGCTATTTTAGTGCTTTTTGATGTCCCGCGCCGGCCTCCCGACATATTGGTGAAATGATATTAAATCGTGATCCCGTCGCTGGTATCATGGCAAATCATGCAATGATTAGCGTACCTCATTTTCCTAATGGCAGAGGGTGATGCTCATCATTCTTACAGAGTCTTTAAAAGTTGTAACACATTGTGGGTATCCTTCAGTCACTTTGCTACAATGACAACTGGAGGTAGCACAATGCTGTTTTTGGGGCCATTTTACAACTGGATTAATACAACCTCGCTCAGTCGCGTCAACCATTTTCCTTTGGTTCGATTGATTGTTTTTAGTTTGGACAAAACTATTCTATACCTATTGATCTTTGCAGCCTTGCGCTGCCTTTGGCTGTTCGTGACGAAGCGGAGAACCACTTTTGGGCGGGAATTAAAACTAGGCATTTTTGTCGGTTATTTAATGCTTTTATTTGCTTTGACAGTTTTTCGCGATGTGTATTATCCGTGGCAACTGCACTTTCATTGGAATCGGCCATTATCTGTGATTAATATCCGACCACTTGTTGAAACGCTTAAATTGCAACATGCTGCCAGTCACTTCGATCTTTGGTATCAATCACTAGGGAATATTGCTTGGTTTATGCCGCTTGGCTTTGGTATTCCCTGGGTGAGCAAACATCGACGGCGTCTCGCGGGCACGGTTATATTTGGCCTGCTGACGTCGTTAAGTATTGAAACCCTACAATTTCTGCTAATCAGTGGGGTAGCGGACATTGATGATGTTATTTTCAATGTGATCGGTGCGATTTTCGGCTATAGCCTATATCGCTTGTTTCATCATCGTAAATAAGCATGAGTCGTTTTAGTATTCATCATGAGTTTTCTGTGTATCATGAAGGTGAGCTGTCTCTTGGAAATGCTTTAGATCAGGTTGTGCTTGTCTTGCCGTGGGAAAACCGCTAGAATATTTTTTTGTGTTCAATTTTTTTAAATCAATCATTGAAATAGAAAGAGGCGCGTAATGGGATTTTTACTTGCGCTGATTCCAGCAATTGCATGGGGCTCCATTGGCTTGGTCAGTGGCAAACTAGGTGGCAATGCTTATCAGCAAACTTTGGGGATGACGTTTGGCGCGCTGGTTTTCGGGATCGGCACGTTGATTGTCATGCGTCCGGTCTTAGATACTAAAATTTGGTTACTTGGGATTGTCTCTGGGCTTTTCTGGGCATTAGGACAAGGCCAACAGTTTCAGTCCATGAAATATATGGGTGTTTCAATGACGATGCCCATTTCGACAGGGATGCAGCTTGTTGCGACAACACTGGCCGGTGCGCTGTTGTTCCACGAATGGCGTAATGGTCGTGATGTGACCTTGGGCATTCTTGCGCTGGTATTGCTGATTGTGGGCGCAACGTTGACATCAAGGCGCGAACAAACAGACGACTTCATAACACAAAGTGGCGTTGCAAAGGGGCTGCGAACCTTACTGATATCGACAGTTGGGTATGCAGGTTACACGATTATCGTCAACGCTGGGCATCTTGGCGCTTTGGCCGTTGTGATGCCGCAATCCATCGGCATGATTATTGGTGCGTTATTAATGGGCATTGGCCATCAGCCATTTGCTAAGGCAACTGCCAAAAATATTTTGACAGGCCTGCTTTGGGGAACAGGGAATGTGTTCATGTTGTTATCGATGGCCAATGTTGGTTTAGCGGTTTCTTATTCATTGTCACAGATGGGAATTGTCATCTCGACTTTCGGCTCGATTTATCTGCTTGGCGAGCATAAAACACGTAAGGAAATGATCTGGGTTAGCTGCGGGTCGGCACTGGTAATTCTCGGTGGTGTCGTCCTTGGCATCATGAAAGCAAAGTAATCGATGAGAAGTTGCTCGATTGCTTGCTTTTTTACAAATTCAATTTTAAAGTTAACTTGTTAGAGTGTGAATTTGAACAAAGCATGGGTAACTGAATTTAAAAGTTTACTTGATGAGTTATTTCGAATTAATAATTGAATTGACGTTTTTTATGAAACCACTCTCATATCGACTTTTGACAGTTACTTATGTATTTAGAGGAGGAAGCACACGATGTCGTACATCAAATTTGATTCATCTAAGCTGGACAAGTTCGTTCATGCCAATGAACTTGAACAGATGCAGCCGTTAGTGACTGCAGCTGACAAGGAATTGCGTGAAGGAACAGGTGCTGGTAAGGATTTCCGCGGCTTTATCGATTTGCCAGTCAACTATGACAAGGACGAATTTGCCCGGATTAAGGCAGCAGCCAAGAAAGTTCAAGGCAATTCTCAAGTCTTTGTTGCGATTGGGATTGGCGGTTCTTATTTAGGCGCACGGATGGCGGTTGATTTTCTTTCCCAGACTTTCCGTAACCTTGACCCTGATCTGAAGTTCCCAGAAGTTTATTTTGCTGGTAACTCAATCTCTGGTACTTATCTGGCGGACTTGCTTGACATTATTGGCGACCGTGACTTCTCGATCAACGTGATCAGTAAGTCTGGTACCACGACTGAACCTTCAATTGCATTCCGGGTTCTGAAGGCAAAGTTGATCGAAAAGTATGGCAAAGATGGCGCAAAGGAACGGATTTATGCGACAACTGATCGTGCCAAGGGTGCCTTGAAGCAAGAAGCAGACGCAGAAGGCTACGAAGAATTCGTTGTTCCTGATGATGTCGGCGGTCGGTTCTCTGTGATGTCCGCTGTTGGTCTGTTGCCAATCGCTGTTGCAGGCGGTGACATTGACGAAATGATGCGTGGTCTCGGTGATGGTCGTAAGGCATACGCTTCAGCTGATTTGAAGGAAAACGAAGCTTATCAGTACGCCGCATTGCGGAACATTTTGTATCGCAAGGGCTATACCACTGAATTGCTGGAAAACTACGAACCAACGTTGCAATACCTTGGTGAATGGTGGAAGCAATTGATGGGTGAATCTGAAGGTAAGGACCAGAAGGGGATCTATCCTTCAAGTGCCAACTTCAGTACTGACCTGCACAGTCTTGGCCAATACATTCAGGAAGGTCTGCGCAACCTGATGGAAACCGTTGTCTGGGTTGAAGAACCAAACCGCGACCTAACCATTCCTGAAGATGCTAACAACCTTGACGGCCTTGGCTACTTGGCTGGCAAGAAGATGTCCTTCGTTAACCGCAAGGCCTATGAAGGGGTTGTTCTCGCCCACACTGATGGCGGCGTGCCAGTTATGACCGTCTCCATTCCAAAGCAGGATGCTTACACCTTAGGCTATCTGATCTATTTCTTCGAAGCTGCCGTTTCAATCTCCGGCTACCTGAACGGGATCAACCCATTCAACCAGCCAGGTGTTGAAGCCTACAAGAAGAACATGTTCGCATTGCTCGGCCGTCCGGGTTACGAGGATATGACCAAGGAATTGAACGCACGGCTTTAATAGCGTGGGTTTGAGGTCGTTTGGATAGGAAAAAATGAGAGCCTCAAAATTGTGTTGTAAATGTTCGTGACTGAATTTTGACTGAATAGCCAAAAGGGTCAAAACATTTATGTACCAATTTTGAGGCTCTTTTTGTGTCCGCTGGATTGCCAGTACTGGCTTTCTTTTGGTGTATAGACTAAAAACACGGTCTGATTTCAGCGGGTGATAAACGACATCGCGAAATCAAGCCTATATCCATATATTGACCCAATATCTAGTTGGCATATTAATATCAGCGGTTGAGAACGCTTGTTGCGAGCTAGTTCGTGTCCGTTAGTGCTATTAGGTCTTAGAAAAGTGTTTCGGCAACGCTACTTCAAGCCAGCCTCAACTGACCAATCCAACTGGCCTTTTGAGACCACGGCAAGAGCGTGATATTGTAACCCTCTGCTGCCGACTGAAAGCTTGGCGAAATATTACGTTCCAGATCGTTTGCGAGCAAGTAAAACTTAATTTCATCATTAAATGAACGTACATCTGTAATTGAAAAGATTGGTTCTTTGTAGGCATTTCCAGTTGGATTATTCACTAGTTTTAATGCCTTAGCGGAGGTTGTTTTCGTTCGACCAATCAGAATTTCAAAGTTGATGTTATTGCCACTTTGACCTGTGTATTTAACATTTGTATTGACCGAAATATCGCTGTTAATTAAGAAGTTGACAACGTCTTCTAGAAATAAGTCTTTGGTTCTATCTCTTGAAGTTGCGAGCATATCGCCAACCTGCGTGATGCATTGAATAAGCTGTAATTCTGCCTGTGCATATTTGGAGAGGGAAGGTATTTTGATGGTTAGCTCACCAGTTGGAGCATATTGAACGCCGAAGGAAAGGAGAGTGTCATTGAAATACTTCTTTCTTTTAACTGATGTGTTCGTGTCAAATCCTAAGGTTCCAAGTTCGTCCATGGTATAACCGTCATCACTCAGCATCAAATTGCCATCAGCGTCTTTGTATAAAACCAGAGAAATATTATCATGAAACATGTCTGGAAACGGCGTGCGAATCTCAATGAAGTGGTTCTTGTCCTTATAAGAAAACGATACATCTAACCACTTAATGCGAGCATTTTTTAAGGCTTCAATTGTTGGCATGTCCATGATTTGCCTCTTTCTTGTTCTGTACGAAGACAGCCTTTGCACTGTTAAGGATTTAACGATGACATTGTCCAAACAATCGTTTATGGTGTTTGATTGAAAAATTAAGCATGGTCATTCATGCGCAATATTTCTAAAGGTTCATTCAGAAATTCATTGATTCCAGCCAAAAACTTTTGAAAATGCGCCGTCCCATTATGACTTTCAACCGCTTCAGCATCTCGCCAATGTTCGATGATTTCATATTCATTCGGAGTGGTGAGACTTTGATAGTGATCGTAGCTAAGGTTCCCTTGTTCCGCACGTGAACCTTGGACCAAAGCGGCGATGAATTGCCGATATGCTGCATCACGATCTGGTTTGACGACAAGTTTGACATTAATGATTTTCATTTTAAATCCTCCATTTTTTGTGTATGTCATATGATGATGGAAGCGGGGTCGCCAAGAAACGTTTTCGATCCATGGCTAGCTTCTTTTTGCATCAGTACTTGGTGCCTATTATACGGAGTGATTCAGATTGTATCAATTTTAAAAAGCAGCGTACATGGGTGGTGTCAATGATGTGTTTAAGTCTAAAAAATCACCATCAGCACAAATGCTGCCTCCATAATTAACAAGCCAAATAGGGCCGTGATCCTACCGATAAAACTGCGGTGACCTTGTTCAAGTGTGAAGGGGAGGATGTCTTCTTTGCTCGACGGTGATATTTCGAAATACTTCTCCATCATGTGACGTGAGATTGTGTATGACTGACAGCTTAGATAAATCAAAGTGATGGTGACAATTACCGTTAGCCAAGCGCTTACACTGCAAACGGTTGGGTCAGCGTAGACATTAAGTTGGTAGATGCCAGCAATCAGGAAACCGATGCAGGCACTCAGACTGAATAAGTTAAGGCGAAGCAGCAAAGCGACTTTTTGGGCCCGTTTCATTTCTTCAGGAAATGTTTTCAACATTTTTGCCGATAACATGACAACTTGATAAGAATTGGCACCTTTTGTCGGACGTTTTGCTTTTATGACTTTAACGACACCAGTTATTTCTGTGATGGCACCGATTGTTAAAAGAAGCAGGATACCGTCAAAAAAGATTTGATTTGTCATCAGGGACCTCCAAAAACTGAATCAAAAAAGCCGTTTCGACTGTTATGACGTCTAACGGCTTTAAGTGACGCTGATAGATTTTAATTCTTAGTGCTTGTCCCATCAGCATAGTTGATTGTATAACCAGGTTCAATATTAAAAATGTAAACATTAAAATAGACTTGATTGTCACCAATACTTTGCGCACGCATCTGAACACCACGAGCCACTAATTCATTGCCACGGAAAATTGGTTTGACTTCGTAGCGGACATAATGGCTGGTACTTTGTTTGAGGTAATAAGCGATATCCATCTCATGAGCCAGCATGAGTGGTGTATTAAGGGTTTGCGTGCCGGTCATGAGGTTCTTGGGGTTGTTGTTTTCGCCGGTTAATTGATAACCAATAAGATGGCTGCGATTGTACAGCCAACCATGCGCGGTTTTCTTGTTGTGCCAGCCAGTTGGGTTCCATGTGAGTGGTTCACGCTTAGCTGTTGGCATGAGTGATTTATTTAAAAGCGCATTTGCATCTGTCACGCGATTTTGACCATCGAGATCAGAATAAGTTGCCCAAGCACCCTTGGCAGTAGATAGATCAGCATCACTAAATGCAGGATTATTTTTGTTGACAATGATTTCTTGTTGGCCAGTGTAGTCAAGATTGGCGAGATCGGACGCTGTCGTGGTAGCAGCACTTGTTGATGATTCACTTGCAGCAGGTTGTGTTTTCGCTAACTTGGCTTTGAGATCGGTGATCTCTTTGCGTTTTTCCGTCAGTTCTGAATCAAGGCTGCTGATAGCTGACTGCGTCTTTTTGTTAGCCTTGGTTTGGCTGGCAACTGGATCGCCAGCTGACTTTACTGAACGACTATTAGTTGTACTGCAACCGCCGAGAAGAAGAACAACAACGGCCAGCGGCATGAAAAGTTGAAGTAATTTATTTTTTCTCATCGTAAGGCCTTTCGATAACCAGCTGCTTGTGCATCAGCTTCGGAATTGAAGTAAACCGCGTTGGCTGAATTCATGTGATAGCCAGCTTGACCAGGCACATGGTAAATTTTGCTGCGGCTGTTTCCGATGATGGTGCCTTGGTTACCTGTATACAAATCTCCGCTTTTAGCGGGGGCCTGTTGTTGTGGCTGAGTGGCTTGTTGGTTAGCGGCTGACTTTTGTGCCTCCTCGGCTTGTTTGGCTGCTTGTGTTGCGGCAGCTGCTTGCGATGATGCTGCGGCGGCTTGTTCAGACGCGGCAACTTGGCTCGCCGATGCCTCCTTGGAAGCCGCCTCAGAAGCTGCTCTGGATGATGATGCGGCAGCAACACTGGAAGCCGCTGCCTGTGAACTTGCTTCAGATTCTAAGCTAGCTTCTTCCTTCTTAAGTGCCTTTAGTTCGGCTACTTTCTTGGCTTTTACTGCTAGCAGAATTTTGCCATGCGCCTTTTCCGCGTTGAGGCGGCTTTGTTGTTTGGCAGTCAGCGCCTTCGTTTTGCTGACTGACGACGATTGATGCGGTGATCCGGATGCAGCCTTGGTGTTTGCCATCGGACTGCCGACAATCACTAAAATGATGCCGCCAATCAGCATGATCAGATTCAAGCGTTTGGTCAGGGGATGTTTGCGTTGTCGAAGTAGCCGAATGATGCCCCATACGGAACCAACTAATCCGAGCAACACAAAAATATTTCCCAGTGTTGACATAATGTTCCCTCCAAAGTTTTTAATACCAACATTAACTATTCTGAGTAGAAAAAAATAATGTTGATCATTACCAAGGTTTATTTTCCCAGAAAAAAAGCCCGGCGACAAGCACCGAGCTAGCTTCACAGTCAGTTTTTTTAGGATTTGACCACATCGACATTAGCATACAGGTTTGCAATGATCGCCAGCATGTCTTTTTCAGTTCGATCCCAGCCGATCGTTTTAAGAAAGGCTTGACCATTTTGGACTTGGTTGCTGATCGTGTCAGGGTTGGCACAAGCATTTGCAAGCGTTTTGGCCAGATCTCGTTCATCAAGGTGACTGGCAAAATAGGTCCCGTCTTTCAAGAAGTAGCTTCCTGTGCCTTCCTTAAAATCAATGAGTGGCAGGCCAGTGCTCATCATTTCATAAGGGACAAGCGAAAAATTGGTCATAGATGGCGCGATCCCGAAATCAGCACTTTGGTAAAGTCGATTTAATTCCGGGGGAGTCAGCTTACCAAGGTTTTCACCATTGATGAAGCGTTTGCTGCGGCCGGTACCGAAGTATTGAATTTTGAGATCGATTCCTTTGGCGCGCAGTAACTGGCGGCAATTTTCGAGGACAATCTGAATGTTGATGGGTGCGCGCCGCGGGCTGCTCCACTTGGTATAGACAGCAAGCTTGATTTGCTTCTTTTGTTGATAAGGTCCCATGTCGCGTTCCTTGAATGGATACCGTGCGACATCGACAGGAAAGTTAATCACATCAATAGGACTGTGAACCTTGCAATGCATGGTGATCATGTGGGCACACCATGGACCAAGCGATACCATGTGCAGACCTAGACTGTAAGTTCGTCGCGCCATCTGATAGCGATCGCCATATGGATAGAAATACGGTTCGTAATCTTGAACAAAATACATTTTGTACCCCGGTTTGTTCTTGATCACATAAACGGATTCCCATAACGTGGCGACCCAAATATCGGAACGATGGGACTCAAGTTCGCCCATTGGCAGACAGGTTCCTTTGTAACCGGGATAATTAAATTCAGCATTCTGAATCATTTCGTCTTGGCTTTGTGGGACATAGCTTAAATAGTAGACATCGTAACCGGCGTTGGCCAGCAGCGTACCTAGATGCAGCATCGTTGTTTGACCGCCATCAAAACCGATAATGCCGGTTGTGACAAATGTGATCCGATTACCACGCGGTTTCGTTTGATCGGCTGGTTGATCGTTAAAATATTTCAAAATCTGATCATATTGATGAATACTGCCATCAGGGGCATCACTAAACTTAGTTTTTGCAGGTTTCACAACGAGTCCTCCTTGTATGATTAATGGTACTTTGTGTCGCTTTAGGCGTCGCTTAAATTTGAGTAGAAAAAAGAAGAGCGGACTAGTTGTCATCTCGCGTTTGGTGTGACGATCCGTTTAGGCTCAAGCAGCGTACAAAAGCGGCTACTTTATTTTAGTTTACATAATAACCGTAAACTTCTTTTTGAAAGTTTTCAAGTTGTCGCTGAATGGTCGTTAAGAACGGAGAGGCGTAAAATAGAAGGACAGGACCAGTGGTATACTGTGTTAATAATAGTGGCATTTGACTAGGCAGGCGGATCATTACGAATGCTTATCTTTACCCTGACAGGGGCCTGTGCTAGTGTGAAAGTAAATTATTTTGTCATGAAAGAACAGGTGAAACGATGTTAACGATTGGTGTCATGGGACTTGGTACGATTGCGCAGAAAGCATATCTGCCAGTTTACACACAAATGCAGAATCAAGTGCACTGGGTACTGAGCACCCGCAACGACGATAAATTGCAACAATTGGCAACACAAGACGGACTCGCGATTGCGGGCACGACTTTAGAGGATTTGGATGCGCAACCGCTCGATGCCATCATGATCCACACGCCAACGGAAACCCATTATCAGTATGTGAAACATTTTCTGGAAAAAGGCGTCAACGTTTTTGTTGATAAGCCACTTGCCACAGATATGGGCCAAATCAATGAATTATATGATTTAGCCGATACCCAGCACGTGCTGCTAACGGTTGGATTCAATCGACGATTTGCGCCTATGATTCAGGACTTGGCTGAAGTCGATGATAAAACCGGCGTTCGCGTTGACAAAAATCGGATTGATGCCCCTGACGATCCAGAACATGCACTGTGGGATCTCTTTATTCATCCGGTAGATACGGCCTTAATGTTGGCAGGCTATCCAGAAAAACCAAATACCCGATATTCATTGCATACCGGCGATGATGGTAAACTGCAGCAAGCTAGTGTGATTTTCACCGCACCGGGCATCCGCGGTGAAGCCGGGATTGACTTACAAGCAGGTACCAATCTTGAAGAAGCTCAGGTTGCGGCTCCAAGTGGCGTTCAGCGTGTGCAGAATCTTGATCAACTCGTCGTTTACGGACGTGGCGGGGCAACGCAGACATTCGCGCCTGATTGGCAGCCGATGTTAACAACGCGCGGTTTTCAGCCAATGGTTCAGGCCTTTGTTCAGGCTGTGGCGGATCCAGAAGGGAAAAACCCGGTATCACCAGCTACTAGTCAATTGGCGCACGCAGTTGTTGCGGATTTGGTTAATCAGATCAAGGCTTAAATTGTCGTGGATTTTGGGATATAAGGCATCTAATCATTCGGATGCCATCAAGAAAATGCTCGCTAGTGAATTTTTGGCGTGGTGAGTACTGTCTTTTTGGAGGGAATCGCTTATGTATCGAAAAGAATTTATGGCAATGGCCAATGAAGAAGCCAAGGCAAACGTCAATGGTAGCGATGGCGGTCCGTTTGGTTGTGTGATCATCAAAGATGGTAAAGTTGTCAGCCGCGCGCATAATCAAGTGCTGGTCGATCACGACCCAACCGCCCATGGCGAGATCACGGCGATTCGAAAAGCTGGCCAGGCACTGGGTACACATGACTTAACCGGCTGTGAACTCTACACATCTGCCATGCCATGTCCCATGTGTCTCAGCGCCATTATCTGGGCCAACATTAAGCAGGTATACTATGGCAACACAGCAGACGATGCTGCGGCAATTGGCTTTCGCGATGCCGCTATCTATGATTTCATCAATGCCGGTTTGAAAGGCGACATGCTTGCTCTGACCCAACATGATCGCGAGTTGACGATCGGGGCATTCAAAGACTATCAATCGGCTCAAAAGAAACTTTATTAGCAACACGAGTGGCATCATCTATCATTAGCCAAAATGACTGACAGGAAAAAGCGAAAACCCGCATCAGTTGTCACCAAGTGCTGTCAAAATGTATTTGACATTTTCGCACTTTCCTGTAGAATAACTTAGGTACGATATTAAGCGCCACTCATTGCCCGTTGGTCAAGGGGTTAAGACGCCGCGTTCTCAGCGCGGAAACACGGGTTCGAATCCCGTACGGGTGAGAAATAGAACAAATAAGAACAAATGAAATCCTCGAAATGCCTTTAGAATGGTGTTTCGGGGGTTTTTGTTTTGGGGAGAAAGGACTAAAAGGGATAACTTAGGGGGCATTGATCGGGGACTTTCACGAACAAGTATTCGTGGAAAAAGGCATCCCCCTGAAACGTGGAAACTATTGTGCCTCAAGGGTTTTGGGCGGTGATAAATGCATTGAGTTTTTAGAAGTCCCCTAATGATCGCTGAATCCAGCGTCCAGCACGGAATGTGGCGACCGATGATGTTTTCAATCTTTTGAAGGCATTTTTACTACTTTGTCTCTTTTTTTCCAAGATACTCTTGACCGATTGACACCCGCAACTTGGTGTCAGCTTCGGCCTGCATTTGCGTGAAGACATGGCCGTACATGCGGTGAAGTTCCTTTAAACTGCTGTAACCAAGACGCTTCGCAATATACCAGTCAGAGTAACCAGCGTAGATCACACAAATTTAACCTTAAAGTTGACAAAAAAAGTCACTGTTGATACATTATAAATATTGAAAAGAGGCCATCGGGAGGGTACCCCGATGACCTCGACACGGTCTGGAAGACTGGTGTAGAAGCTAACCCTCGTGGCTAGCTTCTTTTAGTATCTTCGTTGCGTAGTTATTTTAAAATATTGGCCAGCAAGCCACTAATTCATCATCGCCACTCCTAACGTCAAATAGGTAGCGAATAAAATCCAAACAAAGTATGGCACAAACAGGTAGGCTGCCAGTTTATTCACATTGCGAAAGGCAAGGATGCAGGCAAGGACAACCAAATCAAGCACTATAATGATGATCAGTCCGAGCCAATAGCTATTGCCGCCGAAAAACACGATGCTCCAAATGAAGTTGAGAAGCAGTTGACTGCCAAAAAGACTGAGATTGATGGTTTTTTGGGTACGCGATGTCGTGTCTTTGATGACTAAGTAACCAGCAACGCCAATTAATAAGTAGAGGATGATCCATACTGGTCCAAAGACAGCGGCTGGTGGTGAAAGTGGCGGCAGCTTTAAGGATGTATAGATGCTCTTGATATTACCTGCGAGTAGACCGGAAAGGGACCCAATAAGCTCAACGACGACGATGCTCAAAATGAGATGAAACCAGTTGATATTTCTTTTTATTTGCATAAGCAATTACCTCCTTTTTTGAGTTTAGCATGCTCATTATTAATTGTGTTAATATCACGCATTTGATAAGGTGCGTCAATCATTGATTGTCAAAGGCTGTTACTGATCCAGAAACTGCCTTGACATAAGTTCTATGATAAAGGTAGAGCCTGCTTGAAGGCTTTGGCAGGCCAGAAGTTTGATTAAGCGAGGCGATCATCATGATGCAATATCGATTACAATTAGACACTAAAAACCAGTTGTTTGTAGCAATTGACGCACATGATCAGAACCATTTTGGAACTGGTCGGACGGTTGAAGAGGCTATTAAGAACTTGAAGGATTCAACAGACAACAAAGCTGCATAAAATCAGGTCGTGGACTTTCGCACTTGCGAGAACCCACGACCTGATTTTTTAGTGGCGCTTATTTTCCTAAAAGGTTCGTGGTAAGGCATCTTCTAGTGCATTCCCAATTCAATTCGTCAGACAACGCCGTAGCTTTTCGATAAATGGATTTAAGCCTGCGTTTCCAAGTAGTTCGATTCGGATTACTGATATCGCACCAATCGCCGCCGAGTTCGGATCCAAACAACGATAAGCACAGCGACTAGCGCAAACACACCGACTGCGGCAATGATGAACAAACTGCGATAGCTGAGCCAGTCGATGATTAGCCCGCCGAATAATGGCCCGAGTGCGCGACCAACGGAACCCCAAGAATTGACGAAACCTTGGTAGCGGCCTTTGATTTCACGTGGAGTCAGATCGTTAACGAGTGCAGGAATAGCAGGGGATGCGGTCGCTTCGCCAGTTGTCAAAGCAATCATTGCGATCATGAAAAGCGCATATGTGTGCGCGGTGATCAGAATGAGAAATGAGATGGCAACCATCACGAGACCAAAAAGAATTTGATAGATAATCTGAATGCCGTTGACGTGTTCGTTGAACCAGTTTAAAAAGAGTTGAATGACGACGATTAAAGCGGCATTCAAGGTCCACAGGAAACTGTAATTGCGTAACGGAATGCCTAGTCCAGTCATGTAGACGGACAAATTGGATGACCATTGTTGATACATGAGCCAAAAGATGAGTAAGGCAAAAAAGAAAGTGGTCAACATCAGCTTGTTTGCACCAGGCAAACTCGGCTTTGGTGTTTCGGTCGTCGTTTCTTTTCGTGTCGGTTGCGCTGTTTTTGCCGCCGGTCGGAACTTGATTAGCACGATCCCAAAGAAAATGCCATATAACACAACGGCAATCAAAAAAAGTAGGGTAATGCTGATATCATAAACAAACCCAACCAACGCAGTGCCAACCACAACACCGACATTTTGCGCAAAGTAGAGCATCGTGAAGACATAGCGGCCGTCTTTTGATCGGATGCTTGTGCCGAGTGAATTCACCATCGTAATGTTCCACCCGGAGCCAATGCCCAGTAAGGTCAGCCAAATGCTGTAGGCTGGCCAGCCGTGCCACAAGGTCAAACCGATCAAGACCAAGCCGGTGAGCCCCACCCCAAACAAAGCAAGGCGGTAGGGGTCGCCTTGGTCGTACAGACGTCCGCCAATGATACTGCCGACGACGCTCCCAAGCGAATTTAGCAGTAAAACGACACCGATGACAGTTAGCGAAATGTCTAGGCGATTATGCAAATAAATGCTGGTTAAAGGCCAGATGAAACTCATGCCAATGCTACTAAGTAAGGCACCTGTCAGTAACCAGCGTAACTGAATTTCGCGCACCAAGGGTAACGCCCCCTTTTTAAAATAATTGCAAGGCACGGAGCCGCTTGCTGCCTGTGTTTAAGACAATAATGCCATGTTACGTCAAGTGTGATCGGACGGTCAAACCTATTTTTGGGGATGCTTTCATGATTGAAAATAAACGCAGACACATTTTGTGAGTCAGAAAAGGAAAAGAATAGGGACTTGGCAACATGTCCCAAAACCTTAATGCATAGCAGGCAGGCGCATGCGTAAATAAGCGATGAAATGGAAGACGATACCAAGTAGTAGCAAGACGCCAGCGATCCAAACGTTCAGCCAACTGACCAAAATGGAACTACCATAAATTAAGCCACTGATTAACGGATCGATACGTTGTGTAGGACTGGTGATGCCATGATCGGTGAGTTGTGGATGGGTGCTTAGATAATGATAAATCAACCAATAAGAAAGCGAAATTAAGAGAGCGACAATGTCGTAGACAATAAACGCTACCTGCATGTCAGCATGATTCAAGGTTCGTAACGCCATTGCAACCAGTGACATGCTGTAGTTGATTAACGTTGCGGTGAATAACAGGATGAGATTCAAAATATTCAGCGCCGTGGTGGTTCTCTTAACATGAGTAAAGTAGTCGTGGTGGAAAAGCCACAAGGTACCGACGTAAAAATAAGAGGTGAGGTAAGTGATTAATAATGGCATTTGTCCGGTTACTTGGTGCAACAGCGTCCCTGGTCGGCCAGCAACGGGATGAAATTCAAGCACCAAAATAGTGATTAAAATGGCAAACACGCCATCGCTAAACGCTTCGATACGAGATTTTGACATAGCGATCAATGCCTCCTTTTGATTGCCATTTGGGTGAGGTATGCCGGATCGGTTGTAAGAAGTTGTCAGCAAAAAAGCGGCCGCAAGATTCGGACCGCTTGATGTCATTCACTTATAACTTAAAGATTTTTATCCATATTAAACGTTAACTTCGACAGTTTTAAACTTTCCATGACATAGTTGTTAATCAAAGCTTTAGTAGCTTGCTTGGTGTGATCAACTAACTTGTAATTGGCTTCAGTTAAATACTGCGTCAACTCTTTATCCCCAAGATCCTTAGCACCGTCGTCGGTGGCTTGGATCATTTCACGATAGTCGCGATTCAGGGCAGTTAAATAATCGCGATCTGCTTGAATAAACTGGGTGTAATGCGCTTCGACTAACACATCCAAGAGGCGATGCAGCCAGTAAGCTGAATCGGCATCGATATCGAATGTTTTCGGCGTTTTAGAGTAGCTTGGATCGGTATCGTTGGCGTTGCAATAAAACGGTACATACGGGCTGAAAGTCGGCATGCCAATCGCTAGCCACATAATGGCAGCAAGTCCTTCATTGACATCACGGCGTAGCTGCAAAATGTGTGAATTTTGCGTACGGTTCAAGCCGATTGGCCGGTAACGGAAACGATCGGCATCACTACCATGACCATAAGGATCAAATGGTGTCTCGTTGTAGTGGCTGCCGAGGATTTGGGCAATGTCTTCACGGTTGATCAGGTGATCGGTATGCATGATGAATGGCAATTCGGCTGATTCGGGATCAGCTTCGATTTCTGGATTCAGAATTTTGTGACCATACCACACACGCGGCGTGTTGTAGTGACGATCCTTTTCATTCATCGTGCCGAAAATGTGGCGGAAGTTCCAACCTTCTTTGTCGGTGTTCAGGTGATGCGCATCGACGAATTCTTGAATACCTTCACTCCAGACAAAATTGTCGGTATCATCAAAGTCAACTTGCTGGATAGCAACCTGATTAGCAGCAATCGCGTAGGCATCGTCAGGAATGCGCTGTGCAACCCAATGATGGCCAGTCACGATTTCCATATACCAGACATTGTCTTTGTCGGAAAACAACACCGAGTTGCCAGCAGGAGAGCCGTATTGCTTGATGAGTTGACCCAGATACTCAACCCCATGACGAGCAGATTCGATGAATGGCAACACCATGTTGACGATCAAGTCTTCATCAAGCCCATCTTTAACCAACGGATCAAACCCCAACGCCCGTTCATTGCCGTAAGTACTTTCGGTGGCTGACATCGCGACATTGCGTTCGTTGATCCCGCTTTCCTCGTAATCACCGAGTTTATCGTTCTCAACATTTGGGACAGCATTATAGCGATAGCCGTTCTCCGGCAAGTCTGCTTCGAAACCGTTCAAAGGTGATTTAACGTGCAGCGATTTCTCGCCTTTCCAGCCCGCGTGCATATAGAAACGTTGTGGTGTTAGGGGACTGAAGGTGTCGTCGTTACGTGCGATCATCGTTGAACCATCGATGCTGGCCTTCTTACCGACCAGAATCGAGGTGCATGCAGATTCAATTTTCATTCTTGCGCCTCACTTCTTAAGTATTGGTAATAGTTTACGCCAGAATCAGGTATTTTGCACCTTCATAAAAAAAGACGTTGACAAGTGCGCAAAAATTTTTTAAGATATTACTCGTTGTTAAGTTATTGGGTAGTAGCGAAGTGGTAACGCAGTGGACTCTGAATCCATAATCATAGGTTCGATCCCTATCTACCCAAGCGCGATATTAAAAGATGCTGTGAACAGACATACTTGTTTGTTCACAGCATCTTTTTTTCGTCTAAATCATTTTAATCCCGGTTATGAGCGCTGGGTCCAAGCTAAAAAGGCAGCGTAGCCAAAACAAAGACAGCCATAAAGCAGAAAAGCGCCGATGATGAAGGACAGCCATGGCCAAGTTAAAAAAGCGCGTGCGATGAAAAGGAAGAAAGCCATCAGCACCGCGCGCAGGCCACGGGTGAAGACGGCTTTGACAGCATTATTCAAATGACACCTCAATGAGCAGGCGCCGTGCCTTGGTCAGGTGGCTCGTGGTTAACCACATATTATTAGTTGAAGCCTGCTCAGCGTCTTCACTCAATTCAGGCAGCAGGCTTAATAACCATGCACCTAACTCAGGATTATTGAATGCAAAATGTTCTGGCAAACGGATAACCCGTAACCGATTTGGTGGGAAAAAGAGTGATTGTTCAGGAAACAACACACGGTCGTCTAAAAGAATACTGGCGACATTTTGATAAGGTACCGTGCGAACCTGATAACTTTGCGGATGGGCATGGGCATATGCCAGTATCATGATGGCTGCGTTGATCACAAAAAAGGCCTCCATTCAGAAATGCTTACGGGTTTCATGATACCATGGAAAGGAGAAGTGTGTGCGTTAAGCGAGAATGCGCACTTGACAGTCACGATGCGACAATGATGATGAGATGGCATAGGTGCACGGACTGAAGGAGTGATAGACATGACGATAAGGCTATATTTGGTTAGACATGGCGAAACGCCTATGAATGCGGCTCGACAATTGCAAGGCATCACAGATGCGGCGTTGACGGCTAAGGGACGCGCCGCTGCCGACCGATTAGGCGAGTTGCTACGGCCAGTGCCTTTTGCAAAAGTCTTTACCAGTGATCGCGGCAGGACAATTGAAACCGCTCATCGGATTATTGCTGGTCATCAGCCGCAACCGCCATTGATTCAATTGTCCGCCCTACGTGAATATTATTTTGGCGGCTTAGAAGGTGATTCTGGTAACGCCGTCATCACCCGCACGATTCGTCAATTTGGGGTGGCTGCCGCTTTTCGGGCTTGGCGCGGGTCGGAGCGTTTTGCTGGACTCGTGCGGTCAATTCGAGAAGCAGATCCGACCCATCAGGCAGAGGACTTACCGGATTTGATTGCTCGTGCCCATCAGGCTTTTACCCAAGTGATCGCCCAAAGCCCGGACAACAGTGACATTCTAGTTGTTTCGCACGGTATGTTACTGAGTGCGTTGATTTATCAGCTGGCGCCAGAGGACTTGCCGTTTATGCTGTTGAAGAATACCAGTGTGACGCGGGTTGACATCACAGAGAAGCAGTGGCAGGTGCGCGGCGTTAATTTAACGCGTGAACGCGACATTTTGGCACTTCGCGGCTCAGCAACGTCGACGGCACCCGATGCTGCCTCGGATCAGTCGCCAAAGTGATTTCTTGGACTGAATGGTTATTTAACAGCAACCAGTCATGTCCCAATAATAAGAATTTTGTTAAAACGACAACCTCAGACCTTCGACTGAATTTGTCGTTTTTTGATTGCATTTTAAAACAACCGCGACTATAATGACAGCTTGTCACATGACAAATTGTCATATCCGTGAAAGGAGGCCGTCATGCCGAAACCAACGTTTTTTCGGTTACCAGAAGCAAAGCAAAAACGTCTAATGGATGCCGCTAATAAAGAGTTTGCCCGCGCACCATTTAATGATGCTAGTATTAGTCATATTATAAAAGATGCAGGGATTCCGCGCGGTAGTTATTATCAATATTTTGATGACAAAGCCGATCTTTATTTTTATTTATTGGAACAAGTGCGGCATCGCGCAGTTGCTGCTTTGCAACAGGTGATGGCCAAACATCACGGGGATCTTTTTGCCGCTATGTCAGAATTTTTCGGGCTGACGATTGATGCGCTGGTTCAAGGTCCGCATGCAGCACTTTATCGCAATGTCTTTTTGCATATGGATTTCCACAGTGCCTCAAAAATGGCCGGATCACCTTTAGCTGAGCGGCCCCGTGGGCATCATGAGATTCATCAGTATTTGCTGGCAAATATTGATCGTCGGCAGTTACGAATCAAAAGCGACGATGATGTCAGTTTGCTCATTCGTCAGATTGTCGGGATGTTCATGCAGACAATCGGCTATTTTTATTCACGCCAGACTAAAGGTAAAGAGGTGACCGTTGCTGAGTTGAAGCAACGCACCAATCAAATTCTGGACTGGTTGCAGTACGGCGTTGCCAGTAAAGGGGAACGTCATTAAATTGTGCAAGACGGTCGACCGCAATTGCGATCTAATGCACGTGTTAGGAGGAAATTATGCTTAAGCTTGCAAAAAAACGCATGTCTGGCTGGGCCGTCATCGGCGCCGTCCTGTTCATGATCGTTCAGGTGATGAGCAACCTGTACTTACCAAACTTGACAGCCGATATTGTTAACAATGGGGTTGCCAAAGGCGATATTGATTACATTTGGGCAACCGGGATGAAAATGATCCTGTTTGCCTTGCTCAGTATTCTTGCGAGCGTGGGAAATGTTTTTCTTGCGTCGCAGACATCGCAAAAACTGGGACAAAAATTACGTTCCGACGTCTATCGCAAGGTCATTAACTATTCTCATGATGAGATGGATAAGGTCGGCACAAGCTCTTTGATCACTCGGACAACGAACGACGTCACCCAAATTCAAAACGTTTGGATGATGATCTTGCGAATGATGATCATGGCACCAATCATGCTCATCGGGGCAAGCTTTTTGGCTTATCAAAAGAGTCATACCCTGACCATGGTTTTCTTGATTAGTCTGCCATTATTAGCCTTTTTCCTATTGATTATTATGTATTTTGCTGTGCCGTTGTTTAAGGCTATGCAGAAGAAGACCGATAACATTAACTTAGTTTTCCGGGAAGGGTTGACTGGCGTTCGGGTCATTCGTGCCTTCCGTCAAGATGATTTTGAACAAAATCGGTTTGAAACGGTTAACCAAGATTACACGCACAATGCCGTGAAGGTCTTTTCAATCATCGCTGCGGTTTTCCCAGTGATGACGTTGATTATGAGTGGCACGAACATTGGCATTACTTGGTGGGGCGGCCATTTGATCGCGCAACAAGCACTTGAAACTGGGAATCTGATTGCGTTCATGACGTATGCAATGCAGATTTTAATGAGTTTCATGATGCTTTCTATGATCTTTGTGTTCATTCCGCGGGCGCAGGCTTCTGCGGTTCGTTTGAATGAAGTTTTGGATCAACATAGTCGGATTACGACGCCAACCTCACCAAAGTCGTTAGACACTACTCATCCTGCGCTGCAGTTTGATCACGTCCAATTCCGTTATCACCATGCGGAAGAGCCAGCCTTGAGTGATATTGATGTGCAGGTCACTGGTGGTGAGACGCTGGCGATTATTGGCGGAACCGGGAGTGGGAAAACGACGATGGTCAATCTGATTCCTCGGTTCTACGATGCGGAAAAAGGGCATGTTCGAGTTGACGGCGAGGACGTGAAAGCAGTTGATTTGAAGAAGCTGCATGAAGCTGTGGCTTTCGTACCGCAGAAAGCCAATCTTTTCACCGGAACGGTGCGCGATAACATGAAATATGGGAATGATGAGGCAACCGATGATCAAATCTGGCATGCCCTTGAAATTGCCCAAGCTAAAGATTTCATCGCGGCCAATCCAGAAGGCCTGGACTATCAAGTTGAACAAGGCGGCGGTAATTTCTCTGGCGGGCAACGTCAACGGTTAGCCATTGCGCGTGCTTTGGTCAAGGATGCATCTGTTTATGTTTTTGATGATTCATTCTCTGCGCTAGACTTTAAAACCGATGCTAATTTGCGCGCCGCTTTAAAGGCCGATGCTAAAATCCAGACAAAAGTCGTTGTCATTGTTGGTCAGCGAGTATCAACCGTCGCCGATGCGGACACGATTGTCGTGTTGGATGAAGGTAAGATGGTCGGCAAGGGGACACATGCTGAGTTGAAGGCCACCAACACGACTTATCAGGAAATTATCAAGTCACAGATTCGGGAAGGAGACGAGCAATAATGGCAGATCAAAAAAAGTCTGAAACCACGAAGCAGCCGTCCGGCCCTCGGATGGGTCCAGGCGGCCGTGCCGGTCTCGTTGAAAAGCCGAAGAATTTCTGGGGCACGACGGCGCGTTTGTTTGGTTACATGCGCAATCGGCTGATTGGGATCATTGCCGTACTGGTTTTGGCGATTGCCTCAACCGTCTTTCAGATTCGCACGCCGAAAATTTTAGGGGAAGCCACAACTGAAATCTTTAAAGGCGTCATGAAGGGGCAAGCTGAACAAAAAGCTGGCATGTCAGTTGGCACTTATCCAGTTGATTTTGACAAGATCAAACAGATTATCTTAATCGTCCTAGTCTTGTATTTGGGCAGTGCACTGTTCAGTTTCCTACAGCAGTTTATTATGACCCGAATTTCGCAGAACACGGTTTATCAACTGCGAAAAGATTTGAAGTACAAGATGAAAACTGTGCCGATTAAGTATTACGACACGCACAGCAACGGTGATATCATGTCGCGGGCGATTAATGATATGGACAATATCGCCTCAACTTTGCAGCAAAGTCTGACACAAATGGTGACAAGTGCTGTGATGTTTGTCGGGACGATCTGGATGATGTTGACGATCTCTTGGAAACTCACGCTGATTGCTTTGGTGACGATTCCGCTTGGCCTGATTGTGGTCGGGATCGTTGCGCCTAAGTCACAAAGGTTCTTCGCTGCTCAGCAGAAAGCCTTAGGGTTGCTGAATAACCAAGTTGAAGAGACTTATGGCGGCCAAGTCATCATCAAGAGTTTCAACCGTGAAGACGATGAAGTCCGCGATTTTGAAGGTCAGAACCAAGCCTTTTATAATGCTGCTTGGAAGGCCCAGTTTGTTTCTGGGATCATCATGCCGCTCATGATCTTCCTGAACAACATCGGTTATGTTTTTGTAGCAATCATGGGTGGTATCGAAGTTGCCAACGGTGCCATTACACTGGGGAATGTGCAAGCTTTCCTGCAATACATGCAACAGTTCTCTCAGCCGATTTCACAATTGGCCAACTTAGCTAACACGATTCAGTCAACGATTGCCAGTGCCGAACGAATCTTTGCTGTTCTGGACGAACAGGACATGCAAGACGAGCCGTCTGGTGTGCCAGCAGTCGCAAATGATCCGAACAAATTAGTGATGGATCACGTACAGTTTGGGTATACACCGGATATGCTGCTGTTGAAGGATTACAATTTGCAAGTGAAACCAGGGCAAATGGTGGCCATTGTTGGACCAACTGGGGCCGGCAAAACCACGATCATTAACTTGCTGGAACGTTTCTACGACATCAGTGGCGGTTCGATTCGCTTGAACGGGACAGACACGCGTGATATGAAGCGAGAGGCAGTTCGCTCGCATTTTGCTATGGTGCTTCAGGATACGTGGCTGTTTACCGGTACCATTTGGGATAATTTGAAGTATGGTCGAGAAGATGCGACAGACGATGAAGTGCTTGCGGCTGCCAAGGCGGCGCACGTTGATAACTTTGTCCGGCAGTTGCCAGATGGCTATAACACGATTCTGAATGAAGAGGCTTCAAATATTTCTCAAGGGCAACGGCAATTGCTGACGATTGCGCGTGCGTTTGTCGCCGATCCTGAGATTCTGATTCTTGATGAAGCAACCAGTTCAGTTGATACCCGAACTGAAATTCATATTCAGCATGCCATGAACCGACTGTTGACGAATCGCACCAGTTTTGTTGTTGCACATCGACTTTCCACGATTCGCGATGCTGACAACATCATCGTGATGGATCATGGTTCGATTGTTGAAACCGGCAACCATGATGAACTCATGGCCAAAAACGGCTTCTACGCTGATCTGTATAACAGTCAATTTAGCGGTAATGTTGCTATTTAGGGCTGATTTGTAGGGACGAGCGTGAGCCATAATTCCCTTGTAGGACTTGTGATTCGTTAAATTCCGAATAATCGTAGGCGGGTGCTAGGCTAAAAGTTCCTTGCCGTGCCAAACGCCGCAATCTCCGGCCAGATGGGGTGGCGACGCGTAGCTAGAGCAGTGACGGCGCTTTGAGCTCGCAAAAAGCAGCGCGATCTCAAAGTCGCCTAACAACATCAGCTCCAAGGACCGTCGCTGTGTTGTTTCCACGGCTGAGCCCCATCTGGCCTACGATTGCTCCGCCTTGGCACTAGGATTTTTAAATTTTTCCTGACTATCTATGAAAAACAAAGACGACTGATTTTCCGCAATTGAAAATCAGTCGTCTTTTGTTTGGCAATGGTGAACGTTGAAACATCTTAACTTTTCAGCGCCGCTTGTGGCGCATGAAGGTGGCGTAGTGCAGTAGGCAGGCTAACAGAACAAAGAAGATTACCACGAAGCTGACATAGCGCCACCAGAAGTTGGTGGCGATGCCAGGTAAAAGTAACTGAATGCCCATCGTCGCCAGCGCCATCACAGCAATCATGCCGAATAATAAGAAGTATCGTTTCACGGTTTCATCATCCTTTTTCTTAAATGTGCCTAATTTTTCGCCGAGTTGGTGGGCTTGATTGACCTTTGCCAGTGGCAGTGAGGCCATCCCCCAAGTATGCGGTAAAACCAGTTCGGTTATTTTATGGACACCTGCTGCTGTCATGGCTTTATCAATCGCAACCAAGGTCGCATCGGTTTGGTGCGTGAACGTATTGTCCAAGCCCGTGGCAAAACAACTGGTGACACTGACATAATGCTTGTCCTTGAATTGCCCAGGCAAGGTGTCACCTTTATGAGTCATTCGCGTCATGCGATGGCGCATACAGTCCAGCAGTTGCTTAAATTGACCAGCGACAGTGCCAAAATAGGTTGGTGTACCTAATACCCAAACATCAGCAGCTTTTAATTTGGCCTCGAGTTTATCCAGCGTTGGATTTGTGGTCTCAGGTTTGTCAGGATGAATTTGATATTGATTCAAATCGACAAACTCAGTTGTGGCGGGCGCTGCAACGCCGGCCAGCACTTCTTTGACTAAGCTGGCGGTGAGGCCATTAGCATCCTGACCACCGTATATCCCCAAAATTTTCATCAAATACTTGCGCCTTTCTATGTCATGTTTTTACATGACGTCACACTTAACTCTAAAAAACATTTGTGAATTTCGCAACTTAGTTTTGTTGAAGAAGCCGACTTTCGCGATGGCCAGCACTTTTTGAGTTGATTTGCGAATTGAATCACCAAATCAAGCGTTTTGTTGGCAAAAATTGAACCGAATCATTATGCTGTTCTCAGTTATGTAAACAGCGGGAGATGAACGCTGTTTGCGTGTTCAAGAAGGAGCAGATTAAAATGACAGGAATCATATTGCCAGAAGAGACTCGAGTGGATTTTGTCGCGCTTAAAGTGGCGAATTTGACGTTGGTGAGTCAATGGTATCAGCAGGTTGCGCGGTTAGATCTGCTACGGCAAAATGGGTCAACGATTTATTTAGGCACCCGGCTTAATCAACAGGTTTTAGTGGTATTGCATCAAATTACAGGGCTGCAGGCACAACAACCGGTGACTGGCTTGGATCATTTTGCCATTTTGTTACCGAATCCAGGTGCCTTAGGTGCGGCTTATCGCATTGTGGCTAAGGATCAAACTGTAACGACCGCCTTTCAGACAGGTTATCGGGAAGGCTTCATTGCCCATGATCCTGAAGGCAACGGGGTCGCTTTCACCATTGATCGCGCGATTGAACAGTATCAAGAAGAACGACAATATAACTGGGAAGACGAAACGCTTCAGTCGATTGACCCGGCAACCATTGGCAAACATGCCGCTCGGGAATATGATCGATTGCCATCTGGTACGACGATTGGTTATGTCCAATTTCGGGTGTCCGATTTACCAGCGACAAGTCATTATCTTGAACAGGGATTGGGTTTTCGCGAAAAGACTAGCCATGATCCAAATGAGGTTTTTTTAGCGGCAGGGGATTATCGGCATCACATTGGCATTAACTTAAGACTGGATGCTAAGTTGGCGTTGCCGACGCCGGATATGTATGGTTTGGATTATGTGAGTTTTATCTTGCCAGATCAGCACGCTATGGAAAACATTTTGATGAACCTTGATGCGGCAGGTTTAACGGATTACGATTATAATAAAGACAATCAATTTTTGATGATTGCTGGTCCTAATCGCCTAACGCTGTGGTTTCGGGTGGCGTGATTCGTGATAATGGTCAGTACATCAGAGAGAAGGCCAGCATGGATTTTCAAGCAGTGACGGATGAACTGAAGACATGGACAAAAGCCCGGGTAATGCCGGGTTTTAGTGTGGCATTATTGACGGGTAAAACGGTGCAGACGGCGGTCAGTGGCGAGGCACAGTGGTTCCCGCAGCCTGCGCCTTTGCAGCCGCATATGCTGTACGACGTGGCATCTTTGACGAAGGTGATAGGAACTACCACGGTGTTCTTGCAAGCATGGGACCAAGGCTTGGTTTCGCCGGATATGCCGCTACACCGATTCTTGCCAGATTTCCCACACACAACCACTTTTCGACAGGCACTCACGCATACTTCAGGACTGGAAGGCTATATTCCGCACCGTAATGCTTTGCCAGCCCCGGCGCTGAAACAGGCGTTGATGACGCAACTGACTGTTACCGAAGAAGTGGATCGTCAAGTGGTTTATCGCGACGTGAATTTGTTGCTGGTTGGCTGGGCTTTGGAACAGGTATATCATCAACCAATTCAAACACTCATCACGCGGCAAGTGATACAGCCGCTAGCCTTACCGCAAGCTACTTTTCAACCTGATTCACAACAATGCGTTCCAACAACGTATAGTCCGGCAGTCGGGTTGCGGCAAGGCGTTGTCCATGATCCCAAGAGTGCCATTCTTGGTAAGCATAGCGGTGCAGCTGGCTTATTTGCTTCGTTGGCCGACCTAGTAACTTTCACCGAATACTTTTTTGGCAACCGCCAATCAGCAAGCTGGCCCGCGCATGCGGCTGATCTCACACAGGATTGGACAAAGCATCACTTAGGCCGAAGTCTCGGATGGGACTTGCGGCGCGATGGTCAAGGCCGACTATGGCTTTATCATACTGGCTATACGGGCACTTTTTGGCTGATTCAACCTGATGATCAATTGGCATTGGTTGTCTTGACCAATCGGGTTCACCCCCAACCAAATCCGGCTTTTTTGGCAAAGCGGGATGCTTTGATAGCCCGATTTTTAAGTGATTTCAAAACAATGCCTGCTGTATAACTGATAAAGTTTTGGGACATGATTTATAGTTGCAAAAAAAAGACGAGCGATTGTCCGTAGTGTTTGGAGTACGGAAAACCGTTCGTCTTTCATTTTGTTATAGACAATCTGCTGTTGAATTTAAAGATCCCAGTGCCAAGGCGGAGCAATCGTAGGCCAGATGGGGTCCAGCTGTGCAAACAACACAGCGACTGATCTAGTTAGGCGACTTCGAGACCGGTTTTTGGGCTCGAAGCGCCGTCACTGCTCTAGCTACGCGTCGCCACCCCATCTGGCCGGAGATTGCGGCGTTTGGCACGGCAAAGGATTCTTTGCCTAGCATTCCTTCACACACTGTCGTAGAAAGCATACGCGGCCTAAAAGCCTGCTTTGATGTACCCGCCATCGCTTAATTTCTTGCGTAGTTGCAACATTGCTGTATAGGTGGCCAGAACGTAAAGTTGATCTTGCGGGGAGCGTTTTAAGGTGCTGATGACATCATCAAGAGCGGGCTTGCTGACAAGCGCTTTTTCGGGCACACCTGCGACTGTAAGGCGTAAACCGATGTCCTTGTAGCGTTCGCCGCCGACCAAATAGCTGGCGGCCTTTTGACTGGCAACGAGTTCTTCAAAATTGCCGTCCCAAATCCAACTAGTATCAATGCCATCTGCATAATTGGCATTAAGCAGCATTGCAAAACCAAACGGCTGCTTGGCGGTTTCGATCATGCTGAGGACCTGGTTGAGGCCGACTGGGTTTTTAACCAAAATCAAGGTTAATTTTTTCTTGCCAAGTTGAATGACTTCTTGACGACCGAAGACCTTCTCGTCATAAGCAAAAGCTTGGCTGATTTCAGTCGGGGTAACACCGAACGCCCGGCCAACAGCAAAGGCGGCGAGCGCGTTGTAGATGTTATACATGCCACCGATGTCGATGTGGCATGGTTGATCATCAATCATGAAGTCGCTGCTTTGTGGGGTCATTTGGGTGACCTCAGTGATTTGATGGGTTAAAGCGGGGCGTTTGAAGCCGCAATGCGGACAAAAATAATTGCCCAAATTGGCGTAAGTTTGTGCATGGTAGTGCAGAATGTGCTGACATACCGGACACAAGACACCGTCCGTATTCGGCGGGGCTTTATGATCGCCATTTGCCGTGAGTTCAAAGCCATAGTAGGTGACTGGATTAGGCAGCTTTCGGGAGCTGAAAATCGGAGCGTCGCCATTAGCAATGACCATTGCTTCAGGATCGCGTGTCACACCGTCTAAAATTTTCTGATAGGTGGTATAAAATTCCCCATAACGGTCCATCTGGTCGCGGAAAATATTGGTGAGAACAAAGGCCTTGGGTTTTAACTGAGCGGCAACTGGTGCAACATTGGCCTCATCGACTTCGAGCACAGCGATACCGCGGCCATGACCGCGCTTCGGCTGGGCCAAAAAAGCCGTTGTGATACCTTGCAACATGTTGGAGCCAGTGGGGTTCGTTAAGACTTCTTTATATTTCTTTTTAAGCACCTTAACAATCAGGCTGGTGGTCAACGTCTTGCCATTTGTTCCAGTCACCACAATAACATCGTAGTTTTGACCGAGCGTCCGCAAGACTTGGGGATCAATTCGGTTGGCGATCTGGCCTGGTAGGCTCGACCCGCCTTTTAGAAATGTGTGTAAGAACCAGTAACTGCTGCGACCAATGGCAGTTGCCAGGCTAGCTTTTGCAGAAAATGCCACGGCGTTCTTCCTCTCAACTTAATGGGACTATTTTAGCATAAGTTGCAAGCAAACCGGCGGGCGTGGTGTTCTTTGCACAAAAAATCCGTTATACTGTGAGCTGTGATATTTGAGATGGAGGCGGCATATGGCCCAGCTTTTCTTTCGTTACGGTGCGATGAACTCCGGGAAAAGTATTGAAATCCTGAAGGTTGCGCATAACTATGAAGAACAAAATAAACGCGTAATTTTGATGACAAGTGCCGTGGATGATCGTGCCGGCGTCGGTATGATTGCCAGTCGAATCGGCTTAGAACGCACGGCAATTCCGATTACACACGAAACCAACCTTTACGACATCATCAAGGCAACTGATCCTAAGGCAGCCTGTGTGTTGATCGATGAGGCGCAGTTCCTGCAGAAACATCACATTTTTGAAGCAGCACGTGTGGTTGATGAATTACATATTCCAGTCATGGCGTTCGGTTTGAAAAATGATTTCCGCAATGAGCTGTTTGAAGGTTCAAAATATTTATTACTCTATGCGGACAAAATTGAAGAAATGAAAACGATCTGCTGGTTTTGTGCCAAAAAAGCGATCATGAATTTACGAATTCATGATGGCCAGCCAGTCTACGAAGGCAAACAAGTACTGATTGGTGGGAATGAGTCGTATTATCCAGTTTGCCGACATCATTATTTTCATCCGCCATTGAAGCAGATTGACCCCACCGATTAAATTTTAAATGGCGCTTGACGATAAGTGCCCGCACTGGCGCGTTTAGCGACTAGGCGTGTCGATTGTGACGCCGGTAAATGCATTTTTAGGAGGAAACATGGATAAGATTTTTGAACAGTTGGATGGTCTGCTGGACCGTTATGAAGAACTTCAGGAGCTGATGTCAGACCCTGAAGTGATTAGCGATACAAAGCGTTATCTTGCCTTGTCCAAAGAAGAAGGCGGCATGCGGGATGTTGTCGCCGCTTACAAGAAATATAAGCAAGTGCTTTCAGATATTAAAGAAAGTGAAGAAGTTCTGCGGGAAAGCAAAGACGACGACATGGAAGCTTTGGCCAAAGAAGACCTCGAAGACTTGCAGAAGCAAAAGGCTGACCTTGAAGATCAAATCAAGGTACTGATGCTGCCTAAGGATCCTAACGACGATAAAAATATCATTATGGAAATTCGTGGTGCAGCAGGTGGCGACGAAGCCAGTCTTTTTGCTGGCGATTTGTTGAATATGTATATGCATTACGCTGAGCGCCAAGGCTGGAAGACCGAGATCATTGACGCAACTCCTACTGAAGTCGGCGGGTACAAAGAGGTCGTGGTCATGATTACTGGGGACAACGTCTACTCCAAGCTTAAGTATGAAAATGGGGCGCATCGTGTGCAGCGCGTTCCAGTGACTGAAAGTGCTGGCCGCGTGCATACCAGCACTGCAACGGTTGGTGTGATGCCAGAGTACGATGAAGTTGATCTAAAAATTGATCCAAAAGATATTCGGACAGATGTCTATCGGTCATCAGGCGCCGGTGGTCAGCACGTCAACAAAACCAGTTCGGCCGTGCGGATGACCCATATTCCGAGTGGCATTGTGGTCTCAATGCAAGATGAACGTAGTCAGCAGGAAAACCGGGCTCGCGCAATGCAGATTCTGCGTTCGCGTGTTTACGATTATTATGAAACCCAGAATCAGGAAAAATATGATCAGAATCGGAAGAATGCGATTGGGACTGGTGATCGGTCGGAACGAATCAGAACTTACAACTACCCGCAAAACCGGGTTACTGATCATCGAATTGGGTTAACACTCAACAAGTTGGATCGTATCATGAATGGCGAACTGGACGAAATTATCGATGCGTTGATCGTTCACGATCAGGCACAAAAGATGGAATCGCTCAATGTCTAAAACGTATGCCGAGGCGCTCAAGTGGGCGTCTTTGTTGTTGACCAAGGACGGGATTGATCCTGACGGTGCGCGGTATGTCTTGATGACACGTGCGGACTTCACCCCAAGTCAATTGATTTTGCATCGTCAAGATCTGATGCCTGAAACACGTTGGCAGCAATTTCAACAGGATGTCGAACGCTTGCGTCAGTTTGAGCCGGCCCAATACATTGTCGGGGTAGCCCCTTTTTTTGGTGAGTTGTTTAAGGTCACGCCAGCAGTTTTAATTCCGCGATTTGAAACTGAGGAGCTTGTGGCTTGGGCCGCTGAAGAGCAACGGACAGCACAAACTGGCTTGGATCTTGGTACTGGCAGCGGGGCGATTGGCTTAACCTTAGCCCGCAAGTTGCCGCAAACAACGATGACCTTGAGCGATGTTTCACCAGAAGCACTTGCGGTCGCTAAGCAAAATGCTAAGGAACAGCAGGTGGCAGTTCAGTTTACGGTGAGTGACTTGTTTGCAGCCCTACCAGCACGGTATGACTTTGTTGTGACAAATTTGCCTTATATCGCCCCAGAAGAGACGCCTGTGATGGATCAAAGCACGCTGCGTTATGAACCTAAGTTAGCATTATTTGCAGGGCATCATGGCCTCGCCGTTTTTGAGCAGTTTGTTGCAGCGTTGCCTCAGCACTTAACAGCTGGCGGGGCGGCATACTTAGAATTCGGTTATCGCCAAGAGCCGGCATTGCGCGAACTTTTTGCTAAGCAACTGCCACAGGCGCAGGTGACTTTTCGACGCGATATGGCAGATCATCCTCGTATGGCCAAGCTGCAATTCTGAAGGTTAAAACGCATGGTGTGACCCTTGAACCGATCTGCTACAATTTTTCTACTAAGTTTGAGCTATTTTAAAAAGAACATGATTTGGAGGCAACATCTTGTCAAAACGTTATCACGAATCTGATATTCCGGAAGCTGCGGCTGCGCTGAAGCGTGGTGAGTTGGTGGCCTTTCCCACCGAGACTGTTTATGGTCTCGGGGCGGATGCGACCAATGTGACGGCCGTTGGAAAAGTTTATGCTGCTAAAGGGCGACCGTCTGATAATCCCTTAATCGTAACGGTTGCCGACGCCGAAATGGTCGGACAATATGCCACGATTACCCCGCTTGCAGCAAAGCTAATGGAGGCTTTTTGGCCGGGGCCACTGACAATTATTCTGAATATTTTGCCAGGTCGGCTGTCCATGAAGGTGACTGGTGGCTTGCAGACAGCTGCCTTCCGAAATCCCGATAACGCGTTAACACGCAAATTGATTGCGACAGCCGGCGTACCCATTGTCGGTCCATCAGCCAATACTTCGGGCAAGCCGAGTCCAACAACTGCTGACCATGTGTTGCATGATCTTGACGGCAAAATTGCCGGTGTACTCGATGACGGGCCAACTCAAGTCGGTGTTGAATCAGCAATCATTGATCTCACGGTCACGCCACCAGCTATTTTGCGGCCGGGAGCCATTGGACCCGATGAACTTGAACCGTTAATCGGACACGTTGATACGGCAGCACATCATGTTGGCCAAAACGAAGCACCTAAGGCTCCAGGAATGAAATACAAGCATTATGCACCAGCTGCGCAGGTAGTTGTTGTCGATGATCCAGCCCAATTTTCGGCAGCGGTCGCTTGGGCTAAACAAACTGGTCAAGTGTTTGGCCTGTTGGCAACTGATGCAATTTTGGCTCAGTATCCGACGATACCAAGCTATTCACTTGGGAAGGATGTTCAAAGCGCTGCCCACGCTTTATTTGCCGGGTTACGGTGGTTTGATTTACATCCCGATGTCACGCTGGTCTTAGCACAAGCCTTTTCAAAAACTGAATTAAGTGCTGCTTACATGAATCGGCTGTTGAAATCGGCTGGCGATATGCATTTTCAAGGATAGTCGCGGCGAATCATAGCGCTAACCGTTTATGAGTGCTGGATTATCGAGGACTCAAGTTTAGCCGTCGTGCTGAATCGTTATCTTGGATGATGGCAGCTGTTTAAACGAAACAGAACGCCAACATTCAGCTACAAATAAGTAGATTTTCTAGCAGACCCACGATGATTTGCTATAATGAGACCAACTGACAGAGCCTTTGTGAGTTGGTTTTTTTAATAAAAGCAAATGCAACGGGTGTTTTGGTGGCGCATTTTAAAGGAGGAACTTGCATGGATTTCATGACACAAGATCCAGAAGTTTTCGGTGCAATTCATAACGAAGAGGAACGACAAGAACATAACATTGAACTTATCGCTTCAGAAAACATTGTTTCCCCAGCGGTTCGGGCGGCACAAGGGTCAGTGCTGACGAATAAGTATTCTGAAGGTTATCCTGGCCATCGTTATTATGGTGGTAATCAATACATTGATGTGGTTGAGAATCTCGCCATTGATCGCGCTAAAAAATTGTTTGGGGCCGAATTTGCAAATGTACAGCCGCATTCCGGTTCACAGGCAAATATGGCCACGTATCGCGCCTTTTTAGAAGATGGCGATAAAGTGCTGGCAATGGATCTAACCGATGGCGGCCATCTGACTCACGGCAGTCCAGTTAGTTTTAGTGGTCAGGAATATCATTTCTACCATTATGGTTTGGATCCGAAGACAGAACGGCTAAATTACACCAAGATTCGTGAGCAGGCTGAACAGGTGCAACCGCGAATGATTGTGGCGGGGGCTTCGGCTTATAGCCGCGAGATTGATTTCAAAAAATTCCGCGAAATTGCCGATCATGTTGGGGCCTTTTTGATGGTCGACATGGCGCATATTGCCGGGTTGGTTGCCGCAGGTTTGCATATGAATCCGGTACCTTACGCCGATGTGGTCACAACAACGACGCATAAAACGCTGCGCGGCCCCCGTGGCGGTTTGATCCTTGCTAAGGCGCAATATGGCAAGGCCATTAATTCAGCACTTTTCCCCGGTATTCAAGGCGGGCCGCTTGATCACGTGGTTGCAGCAAAAGCAGTTGCATTAGGCGAAGCGTTGCAGCCATCTTTTAAAACATATGCTCAGCATATTCTGGATAACATGCAGGCGATGGTGAGTGGTTTTGAAGAAGATCCGCATTTGCGGTTGATTTCTGGTGGTTCTGATAACCACATGGTCTTGATTGATGTAACGGGTTATGGCGTAAATGGTCGCCAAGTTCAAGATTTACTGGATGAAGTTGGTATCACGACTAACAAAAATCAAATTCCAGGAGAGCAGAATGGCCCGTTTAAAACCAGCGGTATCCGAGTAGGTACGGCTGCCATTACCACTCGCGGCTTTACAGCAGATGAGAGCAAACGAGTTGGCGAATTGATCAGTGCCGCGATTGCCCAGCGTGATGATCAGCCAGCTTTGGACCAGATTCATCAAGAAGTGCTTGCACTGACAGCCCGTCATCCTTTATCATAGTTAGGGTTTGCAAACAAATGATTATCAAAGAAAACGTGATTGACTTCTTTTGAAACCGGTCTATCAGAGGGCTTAGGACGTGATGCTCACGGTAGCACATGGCGACTAAGACCTTTATATAGCGGTTTCTAGGATGAAGAATGCGTTTAGGAGGCGCCAAATGGGCAAATTTACAGTTTTGAATCACCCGTTGATTCAGCATAAGCTGACCCTGATTCGGGACAAGCATGCTGGAACCAAGGAGTTCCGCGAAATCGCCAATGAAATCGCGGAATTAATGGTGTATGAAATCACACGGGATCTGCCGCTTGAAAGTATCGAAATTGAGACACCGATGGGTAAAACTATCCAAAAACAGCTTGCTGGCAAGAAGCTTGCGGTTGTCCCAATTTTGCGCGCGGGTTTAGGGATGGTTGATGGTGTTTTGCGCCTGATTCCAGCCGCAAAAGTCGGTCACATTGGCATGTATCGCGATGAGAAGACCCTTAAACCGCATGAATACTTTGTTAAAATGCCGCCGGATATTGAACAACGGGATTTGATCATTGTCGATCCAATGCTGGCAACTGGCGGATCAGCTAACATGGCCATTGAGGCACTCAAGAAGCGCGGTGCCACATCAATGCGGCTAGTTGTCTTGGTGGCAGCGCCGGAGGGTGTTAAAGCCGTCCAGGCGGCCAATCCAGATGTCGATATCTATGCGGCAGCGTTAGATGATCATTTGAACGAAAATGGCTATATTGTGCCGGGTCTTGGAGATGCAGGCGACAGACTTTTTGGGACAAAATGACATTCTTTGGCATGTGTAAAAGCACGTGCCTTTTTCATATTTCTTCAAAAGAATTTTCATAGCCGCAAAAATAGGTGGTCAAAAGCCGCCCAAAGCCATGAAAACACTGATGAAAAAGCCGCTATGGCGGCAAAAGTTTCTGCTTTCAGTGCTTTGTCTTTTAGGTGAAATGGTGTTAGAGTAATGATTGTGTTTCAGGGGTCTGCCCCAGTAAACAACGATTATCGAAGTCTCCGCAATCGTGCATCATCATTTTGATGATACAAATGATATGACGTCACTTCAGTAAGGAGGTGAATTCTGTGAACGAACAATATCCCTCGATCAAGCTTTTTGGCTTAAGCTTTAACCTGACGAATGACATCGGCGTTTTGGTTTCGGCAGTTCTGGTATTCTTACTGGTATTCTGGCTGTCTCGCAACCTTAAGATGCGGCCAGGCGGCAAGCAGAATGTGCTGGAATGGATCATGGACTTTACGAACGGTATCGTCAAAGGTACCATGCCTGGTTCGGAGCGTTATACTTTTAATTTATTTGCGTTTACGCTCTTCTTATTTATTTTCATTAGTAACCAAATTGGGTTATTCATTGAAGTCGATATCGGCAAAGACACTTGGTTCCGTTCTGCGACCGCGTCGCCTGTCATCACGATGACGTTGGCCATGATGGTACTGGTCCTCTCGCATTACTTCGGGGTTGTCTTCAAGGGTTTCAAAGGATATCTCAAGGGGTATGCGTCACCGGTCGCAATCCTGCTTCCGATCAACCTGCTTGAAGAGTTTACAAATTTCATTACACTCTCCATGCGGCTGTATGGGAATATTTTCGCCGGCGAAGTCTTAGTCCTGCTCATCAGGCAATTTGCTTTCTCAGGCGGGGCCGTCAGCTTCGTCTCCGGATTCTTGCTTGAGGTTCTGTGGCAAGGGTTCTCAGTCTTCATTGGTAGTATTCAAGCGTACGTTTTTGTCACGCTTGGGATGGTTTACACATCACACAAAATTGTGTCCGAGTAACTAAATTAGGAGGAAATTTCTTATGCAATTCATCGCTGCATCAATCGCCGCCGGCATCGCTGCCTTCGGTGCTTCAATCGGTAACGGGATGGTTATCAGCAAAACCCTCGAAGGTATGGCTCGTCAGCCGGAAATGGCTGGGACACTTCGTGGGACTATGTTCATCGGTGTTGGCTTGATTGAAGCCGTTCCGATCTTGTCTGTCGTTGTTGCCTTCATGTTGATGAGTCGTTAATCTGGTTCATCAATAAAGAAGGGAGTGGCAAAAAATGACTTTAGGTGACACACTCTTCACACTAGTCACATTTCTGGTTCTGATGCTAGCCGTCGGGAAAGTGGCCTGGAAGCCAGTTTCGAAAATGATGGCGGATCGTCAGCAGAAAATTTCCGGAGATCTGGATTATGCTGAAAAGTCACGCAAAGACGCAGATGCTTTAGCAGCTAAACGTCAAGAAGAACTGCAACACTCCCAAGCCGATGCCGTTAAGATCGTGAATCAAGCCAAGGAAAATGGCGAGAAACAGCGGCAATCATTGGTCGACGCTGCCAACGCAGAAGTCACCACGATGAAGAAGAATGCGCAAACCGACATTGATCAAGCACGTAAAGATGCCTTGGCCAGTGCCAAAAATGATGTGGCAGACCTAAGTTTGACCATCGCGCAAAAACTGATCGGTAAGGAACTCAATGCAGACGATCAAAAAGGTTTGATCGATGACTATATTAAACGGTTAGGTGATGCAAATGGCAGTCACTAATCAGATGGTCGCACCCCGCTATGCCAAAGCTTTATTGGAAGCGGCACAAGATCAAAATCAGGTGGAGACGGTCCATGAAGAGTTACAAGCGCTACAGTCTGTCTTTAACGACAACCCAACGATCTTGACTATTTTTGATAACGCTCGAATCACGGCAGCTGATAAAGATGCCTTGATGACAACCTTAACCAAGGATGCTAGCCCGCTGGTCGCTAACTTGTTGAAGTTAACCCAGCAATATGGGCGATTCGGAGCATTACCAGCCATCATCAGCGCGTTTAACCAAGCGTACGATGAGGAAGCCGGGATTATTGCGGCGACTGTGACGACTGCAGTTGCTTTGTCAGCAGATCAAGCTGATGCTTTGCGCAGTACCATTGCTGCGCGTTTTGGCATGAAATCGACCCAACTGGATCAAGTCGTTGATCCAAGCGTCATCGGCGGTGTGCGAATTCAAGCGCGCGGTTCGGTTATCGATGGTACGGTCAAGCACCGTTTCGATAAGATGAAAGCTGCACTGCTGGCAGACTAATGAGTAAGTAAAAGAGGTGAACCGGATGAGCATCAAGACTGAGGAAATCAGTTCTCTGATCAAAAAACAACTTGAAGGATATCAGGACGATTTGGCGGCTGAAGAAGTCGGCACTGTGACTTACATCGGTGATGGGATCGCCCGTGCGACTGGGCTGGAAAATGCCATGGCCAACGAATTGCTCCAATTTAGCAACGGCTCATACGGGATGGCGTTAAACCTTGAAACGAACGATGTCGGGATCATTATCTTAGGTGACTTCGATGAGATTCGCGAAGGCGACCAAGTGAAACGCACTGGCCGAATCATGGAAGTTCCTGTCGGGGATGCCATGATCGGGCGAGTTGTCAATTCTTTGGGTCAGCCGGTCGACGGTTTAGGCGCGATTAAGACGGATAAAACCCGTCCGATCGAGTTTAAGGCGCCAGGTGTTATGCAACGCAAATCCGTATCAGAACCGTTACAAACCGGTTTGAAAGCGATTGACGCGCTGGTACCGATTGGCCGTGGTCAGCGTGAGTTGATCATTGGTGACCGGAAAACCGGGAAAACATCAATTGCGATTGATACCATTTTGAACCAAAAAGATCAAAACATGATCTGTGTGTACGTTGCGATTGGGCAAAAGGACAGTACGGTTCGTGCCCAAGTCGAAACGTTGAAAAAATATGGTGCGATGGATTATACCATCGTGCTGACTGCTGGCCCATCTGAACCTGCACCAATGCTGTATATCGCGCCTTATGCCGGTGCAGCGATGGGTGAAGAGTTCATGTATAACGGCAAGCACGTCTTGATCGTGTATGATGATTTGAGCAAACAGGCAACCTCATATCGTGAGCTGTCCTTGCTGCTCCGTCGTCCGCCTGGTCGTGAAGCCTATCCTGGGGATATTTTCTATACCCACAGTCGCTTGTTGGAACGTGCTGCTAAATTGAGTGATAAACTCGGCGGCGGTTCTATGACGGCGTTGCCGGTTATTGAAACTCAGGCAGGCGATATTTCCGCGTACATCCCGACTAACGTTATTTCTATCACGGATGGTCAGATCTTCTTACAAAGCGATCTGTTCTATGCGGGTACACGTCCAGCCATTGATGCTGGTGCTTCTGTTTCCCGTGTTGGTGGTGATGCGCAGGTCAAGGCGATGAAGAAAGTTGCCGGGACATTGCGGTTGGATCTGGCATCCTTCCGTGAACTGGAAGCCTTCACGCAATTTGGTTCTGATTTGGATGCAGCAACGCAAGCTAAGTTGAATCGTGGTCGCCGAACGGTTGAAGTGCTGAAGCAGCCTGTTCACAAACCGTTACCGGTTGAAAAGCAGGTTATCATTCTTTACGCATTAACCCATGGCTTCCTTGATCCAATTCCGATTGAAGACATTACTCGCTTCCAAGATGAACTGTTTGATTTCTTCGATAGCAATGCAGCTGATTTGCTCAAGCAGATTCGTGACACCGGTAATTTACCGGATACCGATAAACTTGATGCACAAATCAAGGCTTTTGCCGGCGGATTCCAAACGAGTAAACAACTTGCTGCAGCGAAAGACTAAGGAGGTGCCGCATGGCTGAATCATTAATGGACATTAAGCGCAAGATCGCATCGACCAAGAAAACCGGTCAGATCACGCAAGCCATGCAGATGGTTTCTGGGGCCAAGTTAAGTCAGATCGAAAAGCGGGCTAAAAAGTATCAGATTTATTCTGATAAGGTTCGCCAGATTGTGACCCATTTGGCTGCTGGGCAGCTTCTTGAGTTAGCCAACGCTGCAGAAAGTGATACCGATTCGGACGACAAGAGTCAGGTCATCTCCGTTGCTAGCCTGCTTCAGAAGCGGCCGGTGAAGAAAACCGGCTATCTCGTGATCACAAGTGATCGCGGGCTGGTTGGCAGTTACAACAGCACGGTTTTAAAAGCCATGATGCAGATGATCAAAGATGACCATGAAAGTCCTGACGATTACGTCATGATGGCCATCGGTGGTGTCGGTGCTGATTTCTTCAAAGCACGCGGCCTGAATCTGGCTTATGAATATCGCGGTGTTTCTGACATTCCGACTTTTAATGAAGTTCGGGAAATCGTAAAAACAGCTGTGACGATGTTTGACAATGGTGTGTTTGATGAACTTTACGTTTGTTACAACCATCACGTCAACACTTTGACCTCTGCTTTCCGTGCAGAGAAAATGTTGCCGATCAGTGATTTGGATGTCAGTGAAGTGGCCGATACCAATGTTGAGTATCTGATTGAACCAGATCTTGACTCGGTTTTGGAATCAGTTTTGCCGCAATATGCGGAAAGTCTGATTTTCGGCGCGATTATGGATGCCAAAACGGCTGAACATGCCGCTTCGACCACTGCTATGCGTAGCGCAACTGATAATGCCAATGACCTGATCTCACATCTGTCGACCCAATATAACCGGGCCCGACAAGCTGCGATAACCACTGAGATCACTGAGATCGTCGGTGGTGCGGCAGCACTAGAATAATCACGCGCTCGCTGGTGCAGAAACCTGCGTGTAAGGACCCTGAACGCAATGACTAAAGTGCGGTCATCACGTTCAGGCCCACTTACACTCCGGTTTCTAAACGCACCAGCTCGCGCTCAATTTACAACAGGAGGACGAAAATGCCAAATTCAACTGGTAAAATCGCGCAAGTGATCGGTCCTGTTGTCGACGTAGCCTTCCCAATCAATGGCGATCTGCCAGAAATCAATAACGCCTTGACCGTTGCCAAGAAGGATGGCTCCCAGCTTGTGCTGGAAGTTGCCTTGGAACTTGGTGATGGCGTGATGCGGACTATTGCGATGGATTCCACCGATGGTCTGCAACGCAACATGGCGGTTCAAGATACTGGCGGTCCGATCTCAGTCCCTGTCGGAAAAGACACACTGGGTCGGGTGTTCAATGTGTTGGGCGACCCCATCGATGGCGGTGAAGCCTTTGGACCGGATCATCGGCGCGACAGCATCCATCGTGATGCGCCAAAATTCGAAGATTTGAATACCAGTTCAGAAATCTTGGAAACTGGCATCAAAGTCATCGATTTGCTCGAACCTTACCTGCGTGGTGGGAAGGTCGGACTCTTCGGCGGTGCTGGTGTCGGCAAAACCGTTTTGATTCAGGAACTGATTCATAATATTGCCGAGGAACACGGCGGCATCTCCGTTTTCACTGGGGTCGGCGAACGAACCCGTGAAGGGAACGACCTTTACTTCGAAATGAAGGAAAGTGGCGTTCTGGAGAATACAGCCATGGTCTTTGGTCAGATGAACGAGCCGCCTGGTGCCCGGATGCGGGTTGCCTTGACCGGATTGACGATCGCGGAATACTTCCGTGATGTTGAAGGTCAGGATGTCCTGCTGTTTATCGACAACATTTTCCGGTTCACTCAGGCCGGTTCCGAAGTTTCTGCTTTACTTGGCCGGATTCCATCAGCTGTTGGTTATCAGCCAACGCTGGCAACAGAAATGGGTCAGTTGCAGGAACGGATTACATCGACTAAAAAAGGTTCAGTTACATCGATTCAGGCAATTTATGTGCCTGCTGATGACTATACTGACCCTGCGCCGGCAACGACTTTTGCGCATTTGGATGCAACGACCAACTTGGAACGGCGTCTGACTGAGCAAGGGATTTATCCCGCCGTTGATCCGCTGGAATCATCTTCTAGTGCATTGACGCCGGAAATTGTCGGTGATGAACATTATAAAGTCGCTACCGAAGTGCAACAAGTTTTGCAGCGGTATCGTGAGTTACAAGATATCATCTCTATTTTGGGGATGGATGAATTGTCTGACGAAGAAAAGGTCGTTGTGGCCCGTGCTCGCCGGATTCAGTTCTTCTTGTCACAAAACTTTAACGTTGCGGAACGGTTCACTGGCCAGCCAGGTTCATATGTGCCGGTTGAAGAAACGGTTAAAGGCTTTAAAGCTATCTTGGATGGCAAATACGACGATTACCCTGAAGATGCCTTCCGTTCGGTCGGTCGCATCGAAGAAGTTGTCGAAAAGGCTAAGAAGATGGGCTTTGCTCCTGACAATCAGAATACGGATGCTGACGAAAAGCCGGCTGCACAAGCTGCAGCTAACTAAGGAGGCGACGCGTTTTGGCTGAAACGAGCAACGTTCTTCGGGTCAACATCGTGACGCCTGATGGGTTAGTATACGATCATCACGCCAGGATGCTAGTTGTTCATTCTGTCGCAGGCGAATTGGGTATTATGGCTAATCACGAACCAATCGTGACACCACTTGAGATCGGTGAGGTTGACGTGCAACGTGTTGACGCCAGTGATCACAACGATTCAATTGCCGTTAACGGCGGTTTTATGGAAGTATCAGAAAATGTTGCTTCCATCGTCGCCGATTCTGCCGAGCGTGAGCGTGATATTGATCTCAGTCGTGCGCAAGCTGCGCGCGATCGTGCTCAAAAGCGCATTGCTCAAGCAAAGAATGATCATAATCAAGACGATCTTCGGCGGGCACAAGTCGCACTGCGACGGGCCATCAACCGAATTAACGTCAAGACCAGTCATTAAACATGAAAAGCAGTTCTCTCCCAACTTGGAGAGGACTGCTTTTTGCTTGCTGCTTGATGAAAGTTAGCAAAACCTGCAATCAAGGCCACTTATTTTCCGGTTTCTAACCGGGCTGGTTCACGCTCTTGCTGAAACGCGTTCACAGGCGCAGAAACCTGCACATAAGGACCTTGAACCTAAATGGCCAAAGCCCAGCCATTTAGGTTCAAGGCCACTTATGCTCCGGTTTCTAACCGCGCCTGTTCACGCTCTTGCTGAAACGCGTTCACAGGCGCAGAAACCTGCACATAAGGACCTTGAACCTAAATGGCCAAAGCCCAGCCATTTAGGTTCAAGGCCACTTATGCTCCGGTTTCTAACCGCGCCTGTTCACGCTCTTGCTGAAACGCGTTCACAGGCGCAGAAACCTGCACATAAGGACCTTGAACCTAAATGGCCAAAGCCCAGCCATTTAGGTTCAAGGCCACTTATGCTCCGGTTTCTAACCGCGCCTGTTCACGCTCTGCTTGCGTCTTATCGTGTTCTGCGGGAAGATACCTCATGAGGTGATCATATGTTTCAGACAATCGGTTTAAACGGCGCGATTACAATCGTGTCGCATTTTGTTTTCATCATGCTCGCGTTCCGTGCACTCAATGCCTTGCGCTTTGAACAGTTCATCAAAGCCAACCATGTTCGTGAGGCACAGGTCTTGTTACTCTTCATTGCGGTTGCGCTAGGATTCTTAGTCAGTTCGTTCTTTCTATCACTCTTACAAGCAGCTTTAAACTTACCTAAACTTTTCCTGTAAAAACCTCGTCTTAACTATGGTATAATGCGATAGTTAGTCAATTTACGAGGAGAGATATATACCCATGGCAAAAGATATTGGGATCGACTTAGGGACGGCCAATGTGCTGATCAATGTAAAAGGCAAAGGCATCGTCTTAAATGAGCCCTCCGTTGTCGCCATTGATACCCATACCGGCAAAGTGCTGGCGGTGGGGACAGAAGCCTATAAAATGGTTGGACGGACACCGGGTAATATTCGGTCGATCCGGCCGTTAAAGGATGGCGTCATCGCTGACTTTGACATTACCGAAGCAATGCTTGAATATTTTATCAATAAACTAAATGTAAAAGGTGTTTTTTCAAAGCCTAATATTCTGATTTGTGCACCAACCAATATTACGGATATTGAACAGAAAGCGATTATTCAGGCAGCTGAAAAGTCTGGCGGCCGCCATGTTTACTTGGAGTTCGAGCCAAAAGTAGCGGCTGGGCGAGCGGGATTGGACATTTTTCAACCACAAGGCAATATGGTTATTGATATTGGCGGTGGAACGAGTGATATTGCTGTCTTATCCTTAGGCGAAATCGTCACGAGTCGTTCACTGCGCTTGGCAGGTGACAAAATGGATGCTTCCATTGCTGCCTACGTGAAGAACAAGCATAAGTTAATTATTGGTGAGCATACCGCGGAACAGATCAAAATCAAGATTGGTGCCGTTTACGAAGCCGATGAGAAAGAAACGATTGAAGTCCGTGGCCGTGATATTGCGACTGGTTTGCCACGCGAAGTTTCGGTGACATCTGTTGAAGTTGCTGAAGCTTTACATGAGACGATGATGGCGATCATTGAAGGCGCAAAAGGTGTGCTTGAAAAGACGCCACCGGAATTGTCCGCGGATATCATTGATCGTGGGATTATGCTGACAGGCGGCGGCGCCTTGCTTAAAGGTATTTCACAACTTTTTGCTGCAGAGTTGAAAGTGCCAGTGTTGTTGGCGGACGATCCTTTAGATGCAGTTGCACTTGGGACCGGTGTTTTACTCGATAATATTGAACACCATCGCCAGTACTAGGAGCGAGCTATGGACTCACAATATCCTAAACGCATCTTCCACATCATTAAAATTTGGCTGATGATAGCCTTAATCGCACTGATATTGGGTTTATTGATTGGCTTTGCTCTTGGGGAAGGTAATCCGCTTAAGTTGTTCCTACCATCAACATGGGTGCACTTCTTTAAGTTTCTGCGTTAGGAGTGTTTCATGAAACAGGTTCTGACATGGTTAGTGCGGGGCTACCAGCGCTTCATTTCCCCGTTGCTGCCGCCGAGCTGCCGATATTATCCGACATGCTCAACCTACATGATTCAGGCGTTGCAGAAACATGGCGCCATCAAAGGTTCCTTAATGGGGATTGCCCGGATTTTACGGTGCAACCCCTTTGTTAAAGGCGGGCTTGATCCAGTGCCAGCTTTTTTCACTTTGCGGCGTAATCCGCATCCCGAAAATGACTTGGATCTTAGTGACATTCAAAATCTCAATCATAAGCTAGGAGGCCGTCATGGCTAAGGAAAGAAATATCAAGGTCACACAGGCAGATGAAACTCGAAATGGTCATACAGTTTCGGTTTTAAAAATCGGTGACCGGGAGATTGGCTTTATTGAACCGGACGGCACGCGATTTTCAGCATTTGTAGCCGGCTCGACTAAGCCTAACCGGTTCAAAACACTGGATGCCGCAGTTAATGCGTTGATTGCCGAATACCATTTACATCAAGGCTGAAACAACTCTGGCAGCGCGCATCGCAACATCCAGTGCTCCGTGATTTTAGAGGTAAATCGGTATTTGAACGGTTTTATCATCAACATTTAGTTAGTAAAGAATATGCTTTTGCGAAAATCGAAGGCATTTTAAGAATGAAACGTGAACCAACGCGTTTAGGCAAGAGCGTGAACTGGCACGTTCAGAAACCGGGACATAGGCGACCTTGAGACGACCTGTTGGGTTTTGACCCTTTAGTTTCAAGGCTGTTATGTGCACGTTTCTGCGTCAGTGAACGTGTTTAAAGGAGGGCAAGCCCGTGGAGTCACACGAAATCAAATCAAACTCAGAGGGTGATCGGATTGATTATGGCATCATCCTGTCAGTCATGTTACTGGCTTTGATCGGGCTTGTGTCCATCTATCTGGCCACCGCTCATGATACTTCTACGCTACAGAATCCTGTTCGTGCCACGGTTATGCAGGCGGCGTGGTATGTGATTGGCGGTATCGGCATTTTCTTCGTAATGCGATTTGATGCGGAGCAGCTTTGGCGCATTGCCCCTTATTTATACGGGATTGGCATTTTTCTGATGATTGCGGTATTGATTTTTTATGACCGCAACACAGAAGCCAGTACAGGTGCGAAAAGCTGGTTTGCCCTTGGCCCGATCAGTTTTCAGCCGTCAGAAGTGATGAAACCTGCCTATATTTTGATGTTGAGTCGCGTTGTGACCCAACACAATGCTGCTTTTTCACATACCATTCAACACGATTGGCAGTTAATTGGCCGGATGGTTTTGTGGACATTACCGATAGCAGTCCTCATGAAATTTCAAAATGACTTTGGGACGACACTTGTTTTTCTGGCGATTTTCGCTGGTGTCACCTTGGTTGCCGGGATTAATTGGCGCATTCTCGTGCCGATTGCACTTGTGGCTGGCATTATCGGGACAGTTGGCATTCTGTTAGTGACGCAGACATGGGGTCGATCTATTCTTGGTAGTATCGGCTTTAAAACATATCAATTTGCCCGAATTGATTCGTGGTTAAACCCTTCTGGTAGTACAACTGGCGACAGTTACCAGCTGTGGCAATCGATGAAGGCTATCGGTTCTGGTCAATTGACTGGGAAAGGGCCAATGCACATTGCAGTGCCTGTCCCAGTCCGAGAATCGGATATGATCTTTTCCGTGATTGGCGAGGCTTTCGGTTTTGTAGGTGCTGCGGTTTTGATTCTGTTATACTTTATGTTGATCTACCAAATGATTAGGGTCACGTTTGACACAAAAAATGAGTTTTATGCTTACATCTCGACTGGTGTCATCATGATGATCCTATTCCATGTATTTGAAAACATCGGCATGAACATCGGGTTACTACCATTGACGGGGATTCCGCTACCATTTATTTCACAAGGTGGTTCATTCTTGTTGGCTAATATGTTATCAGTCGGGATGGTCTTGTCGATGCGCTACCATCATACGAGCTACATGTTCAGTCGCGACACAGAAGATTTTGAATAGGGGAGAGCAAAATGGCAACAACTTATTTTTGGCAAGATGAACTGGCTGCCGGGCAAATTCGTCTCGGCTTGACCCAAGAGGCTCAAGAAACGTTAGGCAAAATCAAGTATGTTGATTTGCCAACAATTGGCGCGAGCCTTACCACCGGCAAACCTTTTTTAAGTGTTGAAGCCGAAAAAGCTGTGTTAGATCTTGAGGCACCGTTAGCAGGAACAATTGTGGACGTGCATCAGGAATTGAGTGATAAACCAGCTTTGTTAGACGAAACCGATCATAACCAAAACTGGGTTGTGACAGTTTCAACCAAATAGCTAATCAAAAAGCCGACCCGCATTTTTAAAATGACGGTCGGCTTTTTGCATGGCACATTGTGATTTAGCGCGGCTTATTCGAAGAAGCGCTTGGCAATTTCTTGATAAATTTTGATCGCCGTTGTGTAACTGTTCAGGTCGATGTGTTCATTCACTTGATGACTGAAGTGGTTATCACCGGGGCCATAGACAATCACATCAAAATGGTTAGTTGATTTGATGAACTCGGAAGCATCGGTTCCTCCAAACGCAACGGCTAATTCAGCTGGTTTACCAGTTACCGACGCGATGGCAGCATTTGCCGAAGTTACCAAGTGGCCTGTTTTATCGGAGTGAACCGGCAGAAAACGGTGCAATACTTTCAACGTGAGTTTCGCATTGGTCGTGGCGTTGACATGTGCCACTAAGTCTTCAAGCATTTTCACAACCAGCTCAATATTGGCCGATGGGGTCGGGCGAAGATTGCCACGAAGGAAAGCGTGGGCTGGAATGGTGTTGACTTGGTCGCCGCCATTGATGATCGTGATTGAATGTCGAAATGGGCCGAGATCCGGGTCAGCAGGCGCCTTGTCAAAGGCGTGATGTTCCAGTGCGGCAAAAGTCGTTAGACCATCGATGGCATTGACGCCTTTTTCAGGCCTAGAACTATGGACAGAGACGCCTTCACTGTCAATCTCGTAATTCACGGTGCCAGCATGTGCATATTTTAAGATTTTAGTGGTGGGTTCACCAACAACTAAGCCAGCGAGATCATCGGCATAGCCTTGCTCTGTCAGCAAACGAGCGCCCATCGCACCGTATTCTTCGCCTACCGTTGCAATCAAGCGAATCGGATGAGTGAATCCGGATTGTTTGAGGGCGATCAGGGCCAGCACCATGGCGGCTAAACCGCTTTTCATATCATCGGTGCCACGACCATACATCACATTGTCGACGACTTTGCCGGAAAAAGGTGGGTACGTCCAGGCTGACTCGTCTCCAGGACTCACAACGTCTTCGTGGCCAGTGAAACCGAGAACGCGATCACCATGGTTTAATTCGGCAATTAAATTCACGCGGTCTTCTGTGTAGGGGATCAGCTTGGTAGGAATATTGGCAGCCTCAAGTTCGGCTTGCAGCAGTTTGGCGACGGCGAGCTCGTTGCCATTTACAGAATTGATTTGAATCAGCTTTTGGAGCAGGGCAATTGGTTCTGTCATGATTGCACCATCCTTTGTCGCGACAGTCAGCTGTTGCAGACTTTGTGCGCGAGTTTTGTTGAGCACAGCTTACACTCTTTTTGATTTAAAATTCAATGATTGACAAGTTAAAAAATTGTGATAAGCTCACTTGTACAAACTTGAAATTGATTGTAAACGGACTGAGTGAGTAGTTACCGCGAGGCAGTACAGAAAACCTGATGAGCTGAGAGCAGGGTCGCTAGCGGAAATGAAGATGGCTTGGCACACACGGCACACCGAGCAAATTGCGAGACTGTGATGGTTGGCACCCATTATCCTGTACCCGGATGAATTCGTCCGCTGAGTGGATCACGTTTTGTGTGGTCAATTAGAATGGTACCGTGGGCCAGAGCTCACTTCTAACAAAGATTGATAATTTGTTAGAAGTGAGTTTTTTTTCGGTCTTTTTGTATCAATGGCAAGTTTATGCGCCTCGGACTGCAGGCCGACGCACATATTTTAGAGAGCGCGAGTCAGCTCGGTAAGAAACCGAAGCATAAATAGGCGGGGACGTGATAGCCGTATTTTGGCCACTAGGAAACTTATGCGTAGATTGATGGGTTGGCGAACGTATTTAGGAGGAGAAGACATGAAACGGTTTTGGAAAATTTTGACAACCATTTTTGTTTTAGGATTAGTCTTGGTTGGGTGCGGTAAAAGTAGCAGCAGTTCGTCCAGTAGTCAAAAGCAAACGACGGTGAAAATCGGGGTCGTTGGCGCGGATAATCGCGTCTTGCAAGCAGTTGCTAAAAAGGTTAAAAAAGAGGGCATTACGATCAAGATCGTACAGTTCTCGGATTACAATCAGCCTAACACCGCCTTGCGCGATCATGATATTGATTTGAACCTGTTTCAGCATCAGTATTTCCTGAATAACTGGAACAAAACCCACAAGGCTGATCTAGTCAGCATCGGGCAGACCATCATTGCACCACTAGCGATCTATTCCAAAAAAATCACTAAAATTAGCCAGATCAAGAAAGGTGACACCATCGCACTTCCTAACGATCCGACTAACGAAGGCCGCGCATTACAGTTACTTGAAACTGCTGGTTTAATCAAACTGAACAAAAAGGTTGCCTTGCCAACCACGCGAGACGTGACCGAAAACAAATTGGATCTTCAGTTGAAGGCCGTTGATGCTGCCCAGACAGCAAGTTCCTTACCAGACGTGGCCGCTTCCGTCGTCAACTCTGGCGTTGCACACGATGCCAAACTGGATCCCAAGAAGGCTGTTTATACTGAAAAAGTCGACAAGCAAAGCCAACCATGGATTAACGTTTTCGTCGCAAACAAGAAAGATAAGAATAATGCTACTTACAAGAAGATCGTCAAAGCATACCGAACAAAAGACATCGCTGACTTGATTGAGAAACTTTATCATGGCAGTGAAGTCCCAGCTTGGACGCAGAAATTTTAATGGTGAGTTGACAAAGTTGGTATATAAGTAAGCAATGTTGAGGGTGATCCGAGTTGAATTCTAGGATAGAAAGCAGAGAGTTGGCGGAGCGGAGAGGGGGCTCAGCCGTGAAATTGTTGTTGGCGGTTTACCGCCTACAACAAGGCCAGACTTTGAAATTGCGCGGGCTTTGCGTGAGTTCAAAGCTGTGCCCACAGCTCTAGCTTCGCGGTCGCCAGCCCTCCTCGCCGCGTAGCCAGCTCGGACTACGGGAGATGCTTTACTGGAATAAAACTGAAGAAAAAGTATCAGTCGCATTGCGAAAACGCGTTCGCAGCCGCAGAAACCTGCACATAAGGACCTCAAGCCTAAATGGCCAAGGCCCAGCCATTTAGGCTTGAGGCCACTTATGCTCCGGTTTCTAACCGGGCTGGTTCACGCTCTGAGTACTTTATCTTGACATTTTACCTAATCATCGTCTAAAATCGATTTAATTCATTTCGGGAAACGAATGACGTGAGTGAGTAGATCTAATCAGACTGTACAGAAAACCTGGGTAGCTGAGAGCAGGGTAGTTAATTGGATCGAAGATGGCTCATTGATCGGCATCGCTGAGCAGTGGTTAAGCGATGATGGCTGGCGGCCTTTAATCCGCACACAGGTGATTGCCTGTTATTGAGGACGCGATGGCGTCGAATTAGAATGGTACCGCGAGCTAGGCTCGCTTCTAAAACTTGTTTTTAGAGGCGAGCCTTTTTGAATGCTTTCATCGCTTGCACACATCATTTGTTTACCTGAACGAGGAGGAGAAAGTTCATGAAATTTTGGAAAAAGGCAATTTTAACGTTTGCACTGATTTTACCAGTATTTGTTTTAGCAGCTTGTGGCAAGTCGGCTAGTTCAACGAAGAATACCACGGTTAAAGTTGGCATCATGAGCACGGATAAAGAAATTTGGACTGATATTCAATCACGTTTGAAGAAGCAGGGTGTGACGATCAAACTTGTTCAGTTCACCGACTATAATCAGCCTAACCAAGCACTGGAAGATGGCGATATTCAACTCAACGCCTTCCAGCATCACAATTTCTTGGATAACTGGAACAAGAAACACAACACCAAGATTGTTGATATCGGCGCAACCTACATCGGCCCGATGCGCGCGTACTCCAACAAGATCAAGTCGTTGAAGGACGTTAAGAACGGCGATCAGATCTCAGTACCAAACGATCCTTCCAACGAAGGCCGTGCTTTACAGTTGTTGGCACAAAATGGTTTGCTGACGTTGAAAAAGGGTGTAGCTTCACCGACTATTCGCGATATCACTGAAAATAAGCTGAATCTGAAGTTTACTGAATTGGATGCCGCTCAAACAGCCCGTTCTTTGAATGATGTCGCAGTTGCTGTTGTCAACAATGATATTGCTGCTGCCGCTAATCTGAAGCCAGCTAACGCAATCGCAGTTGAAAAGATTACTAAGGCGTCCAAGCCTTGGGTGAACTTCATTGCTGCCAAGTCAGCCAAGGACAAGGACAATGCGACCTATAAGAAGATCGTGAAAGCCTATCAGACACAGCGGACAGCTGATCTTTTGAAGAAAGTTTACAAAGGTTCAACCTTGCCGGCTTGGAACTATAAGTTTTAGTTAGAAACGGGGACAATCATGTCAGATCAAGCAGTTGTGACTTTAAAAGATGTGGACGTTGAGTTCCACGGCAAAACCCGCTCGGTGCATGCCGTTGATCATGTGGACTTAACGGTCAATCGCGGTGATATTTACGGCATTGTCGGATACTCTGGTGCCGGCAAATCCACACTTGTTCGGACCATCAACTTGCTGCAGCGCCCAACTGGCGGCAGCGTCAACGTCCTAGGCCAGGATATGTTGGCCTTGTCGCCGGCGCAGCTGCGCAAGGAACGCAAACGTATCGGCATGATTTTTCAGCATTTTAATCTGATGAACAGTCGAACTATTGCTGACAATGTTGCTTTTCCATTAAAAGGAATCAAATCGAAGCAAGCGATCCAAAAGAAAGTTGCGGAGTTGCTCGATCTGGTTGGACTCACTGACCGCGCTAATTCCTATCCTGCGCAATTATCAGGTGGACAAAAGCAACGCGTCGGGATTGCCCGCGCGCTGGCGTCAGATCCTGAAATTCTCATTTCGGATGAAGCAACGAGTGCACTTGATCCAAAGACGACCAGTTCTATTCTGGAGTTGCTCCAGTCGCTGAATCAACGACTGGGCCTGACCATTGTACTGATTACCCACCAGATGGAAGCTGTGAAGCAGATCTGTAATCGTGTGGCGGTCATGGATGATGGGGCAATCATTGAACGCGGTGACTTGTTGCAGGTCTTTTCCAATCCTCAGCAACAGTTAACCAAAGACTTCATTGATACTACTTTGCAACTGGATCAGGCGATTGATGCTGTCATGCAGCAGCCGACCGTGAAAAATCTGGGGCCGGATGATCGTCTTTTACGATTAACCTACGTCGGTGATTCAGCCGATCAACCGCTGGTGGCTAAGCTGTTTAGTAGCTATCATGTCACGGCGAACATTCTGTTTGGTGACATTCAGATTTTACAGGATACGCCGTTTGGCAACTTAATTGTGGTTCTTTCCGGTGACCATGATGAAGTTGAAGCCGGAATCGCGTATTTGAAACAGCAGGATGTCAAGATTGAAGACATTCTCAAGAAGGAGGCCTAGACAGATGGGACAGTTCTTTACAAAATATTTTCCTAACGTGGTGCCTATCTGGTCGGGTGACGGCGGGGTGACTCAGGCAATCAACGAAACGTTGTATATGACCGTGTTGACAGCAGTTGTTGCCGGCATTCTCGGGATTGTCATTGGGATTCTGCTGGTTCTAACCGATGAAGATGGTTTACTAGCCAACCAACCGTTTTATTTTATCCTCGATAAACTGGTTAACATTTTTCGGGCGGTGCCATTCATCATCTTGCTGGCAATCATGACCCCTGTGACGCGAGCCATTGTCGGGACGGGGATCGGACCAACTGCAGCCTTGGTTCCTCTAATTGCAGGGACCACACCGTTTTATGCACGGCAGGTTCAAAATGCCTTATTGACAGTTGATCCTGGCGTCATCGAGGCAGCTGAAGCAATGGGTGTTTCACCGCTTGGCATTGTGTTGCGGGTTTACCTGCGCGAAGGTTTGTCAGAACTCATCCGAGTTTCAGTCCTGACGATCATCTCTGTCATCGGCTTAACCGCTATGGCAGGTGCAGTTGGAGGCGGCGGCCTTGGGAATCTGGCGATCGCGGTCGGTTACCAACGTTACCAATACGACGTCATCATTGTCTCCTTGATCTTTATTCTAGCGATCGTCTTCTTGGTACAATTTATCGGTGACTTCTTCGCACGAAAAACCCATCATTAAATTTAAAACTCGTTTTGTAAGCAGAACTCATGATAGCGTTCTGCTTTTTTTTGAACGCGTTTGCCGCTGTTCTTTTTATGACGTAGAATGGCGATATAACTAAAAGTCAAATTCCAGTCGGGGGTATCATTGTGCACACACTTGAGATTAAGGATTTACATGTCAAAATTAAAGCAGAACCTGAGCATCCGGAGATTTTGACCGGCGTTAATTTAAAGTTAGCGACTGGTGAGATTCATGCCATTATGGGTCCGAACGGGACAGGAAAATCAACATTAGCCGAGACGATCATGGGCAATCCTGCTTATGAAGTGACTCAAGGCGATGTCTTAATTGATGGTCAGTCTATTTTAGACATGGCAGTTGATGAACGCGCGCGAGCCGGGCTTTTTCTAGGGATGCAGTACCCGCAAGAAATTGCTGGTGTTACCAATGCCGAGTTTATTCGGGCGGCGATCAATGCACGCCGGCCAGAAGATGATCAGATTCGCATCACCGACTTTTTAAAGCAATTGGACGACACAATGGCGACCCTCGAAATGCCGGAATCCATGGCGGATCGTTATTTGAACCAAGGCTTTTCCGGTGGTGAAAAGAAACGCAATGAAATTCTACAGTTGATGATGATTCACCCGCACTTTGGTTTGTTGGATGAAATTGATTCCGGCTTGGATATTGATGCACTGCGGATTGTTGCCAAAGGGGTCAACTTATTGCGTGGACCAGATTTTGGCAGCATGATTATTACGCATTATCAACGGCTATTGGATTACATCATTCCCGATGTTGTGCATGTGATGAAAGGTGGCCGAATTATTGAAAGTGGCGGCCCAGAACTTGCTAAAGAATTGGAGAAGACTGGCTACGAACACCTTAAAGTAGGTGATCAAAATGGCTGAAGCAGTGACTTTACCGGCACCTAACTTGCCCAAGTTTCCTTTAGCTCGGTATTTAAAACTTCAGCCTGATGCCGTCCTAGACCGTGTGATTCTACACGCACCGCAATCGGTTTCCTATGCAGCAGGCTCCAGTGAGGTTCAACGGTTCACCCCAGTCACGTCATTGGATGCTTGGTTACTTGCACACCCCCAAGGCGCGACCACGATTGATATTCCGGCCCATTTTGTAAGCGGTGATGAGCCGATTGTCTTGACTGGTCCTAAGCAAGCGGGTGGACTGCTTTATGTTCATGTCGGCAAAGGAGCTAAAGTCACGATTCAGGAAAAATGGGCGAGCGGCGGCAATGTTTTAGGCGTTTGGCTTGTGTTGGTTATTGATGCCGATGCCGAAGTCAGCTGGCTGAGTTATGACAGTTTTACAGCTGAGACCGTGATTGCAAACCGTACCGCCACGCTTGGTGCCAATGCTAAATTGAATTGGACCTTGGCAGGGTTTTCGCGAAACTCCGGCCTCAACCGGGTGGATGTCCGCTTATTGGGCCAAAACGCCGAGGCAACCGTCAACGTGGGTGTGCTTGCGGCAGGAAGTCAACATGTCAGTTACACGACCTCGGTAACCAATGAAGCGCAACACACAGTAGGGCATATTAACCAACGTGGCGTCATTACTGGCAGTGCCCATTTATTATTCAATGGGATTGGTCACATCATCAAAGGTGCACGTGGCAGTGATGCCCAGCAAGAAAATCGAGTCTTGATGTTGTCGCCACATGCGGAAGGTGATGCCAATCCGATTCTGTTAATTGACGAAAATGACGTCACCGCAGGACATGCGGCTTCAGTGACGCGTGTGAATGCTGATCAGCTATACTATCTCATGAGTCGTGGCTTATCTGCGACATTGGCGAAACGGTTGGTCATTCGCGGTTTCCTTGAAGGCGGCTTGGCTGAAATTGATGATGTCCGACTGAAGAAGGAACTCTTCGCAACGATTGATCGAACGCTGGTGGCTGAAGATGCGTGAACAATTTCCATTTTTTAAAGCTCATCCCGAGCTGGTCTATCTAGATACGGCGGCGACTTCTCAGAAACCGCAAGCTTTACTAGATGCTATTCAAAATTACTATGTCAATGATAATGCCAATGTTCATCGTGGCTTGTATAAATTGGCTTATGACACCACCGAGGCTTATGAAAACGTACGCCAACAAGTGGCCGGCTTTTTAGGTGCGGCGAGTGCTGACGAGATTATTTTTACTCGCGGGACCACTGATAGCTTAAACTTGGTTGCTAGTGCTTATGGGCCGCAAGTCGTCACGGCTGGGTCACAAATTGTTGTGACGGGTGCAGAGCATCACAGTAATTTCATTCCTTGGCAGCAATTAGCCAAGCGCCAGCAGGCTACGTTCACAGTGACGCCGGTAAAGCCGGATGGCACGGTGGATATTGCTGCCTTATTAGCGGCCATCACGCCTCAGACGAAGGTGGTTGCGGTGGCGCAAGTGACGAATGTTGCAGGTGATACGTTACCGATTGCCAAAATTGCGGCCAAAGCCCATGCAGTTGGTGCTGTTGTCGTTGTTGATGGCGCGCAGGCGGTAGCCCATCTGGCAGTTGATGTTCAAGCTATGGGGGCGGATTTCTATGCATTTTCTGGGCATAAAATTTATGGACCAACTGGCATTGGCGTCCTCTATGGCCGCGCTGATTTATTGCAGCACATGCCGCCGATTCAGTTTGGCGGTGAAATGATTTCAGAAGTCCGCGATGATGTCAGTACTTGGGCAGACGGCCCAATTAAGTACGAGGCTGGCACGCCGCACATTGCTGGCGTGATCGGATTAGGCGCTGCTTTAACGTGGTTTGATCAGTCTGTGAATGCAGCAGCATTTGACAACGAACATCAATTGGCAGATCAGTTACGCGCTGGCCTGGCAGCGATTCCAGATGTGACCGTGTATGGTAATCAAGCAAGTTTGGCGACTGTGTCGTTTAACTTAACTGGGATTCACCCGCATGATCTTGCGACTTTCTTAGATGAGCAGCAAATTGCCGTTCGTGCGGGGCATCATTGTGCACAACCGCTGATGGCGCGACTAGGGGTGCCAGCTACGGTTCGTGCTAGTTTCGGCGTTTACAACAATGCTGACGATGTTGAACGATTGATTCAGGCAGTTCAGGCGGCAAGGAGGTATTTCCATGGCATTGACTAAGCTGGACCAGATGTATCGGGCGGTCATTTTGGATGAAGCACAACACCCGCGACATCACGGGGTTTTGCCAGCTTTTGACCATGAAATTACGGTTCGCAATCCAAGTTGCGGTGATGTCTTGCATCTTCAAATCAAAGAGGAGGCCGGCCGGGTAACGGACGTGGCCTTCTCTGGCAGTGGCTGTACGATTTCTCAAGCCAGTGCTAGCCTGATGACGGAACAGATCATTGGCAAAACGCCAGCAGACATTGAACAAATGGTCGAAACGTTTTCTGATTTGATCATTAACGGGGATGTGCCAAACGCTGATATTTTAGGCGATGCAGCGGTTTTAAAGGGCGTCCACCAATTTCCTGCACGGATCAAATGTGCCACTTTGGCATGGAAAGCAGCGGCGCAAGTTTTGACGCAGAAAGGTGAAGACCATGACTGAGACAAAAAACACTAAAAACAATGAAACTGTCGCGGCAGATATCGACTTTTTGCCAGAAGACAATCCAGCAGATTTTAAGGATGATATCAAGCCGGTGTATTCTACAGGTCGGGGCTTAACCGAGGAAACGGTTCGCGCTATTTCTGCGGAGAAGCATGAGCCTGACTGGATGCTCGATTATCGGCTGCGTGCTTATGCAACGTACAAAAGGCTGGCAATGCCGAATTTTGGCCCGGATCTTTCCGATCTTGACTTGGACAACATGCTTTATTTTCAAAAGGCGACGGATCGAACCTATCGCGACTGGGATGACGTGCCTGACGCCATTAAAAATACGTTTGATCGGTTAGGCGTTCCGCAGGCTGAACGTAAATATTTGGCCGGCGCCAGCGCCCAATACGAGTCTGAGGTGGTTTACCATAACATGCGGGATGAATTCGAAAAACTCGGCATTATTTTTATGGACATGGACTCAGCTTTGAAAGAGTATCCGGAACTCGTGCATGATTATTTTGGCAAGCTGGTTAAACCTAGCGACAATAAATTTGCTGCTTTGAACGGTGCTGTGTGGTCTGGCGGCAGTTTTATCTATGTGCCTAAAGGCGTGCAGACAGATGTGCCAATTCAAAGCTACTTCCGAATTAATGCTGAGAACACCGGTCAATTCGAGCGGACGTTGATCATCGTTGAGCCTGGCGCGCATGTTAACTACGTGGAAGGATGTACGGCTCCTAACTATTCCAGCGACAGTTTGCACGCGGCGGTTGTTGAAGTTTTCGTCAAAAATGACGCTTACTGCCGCTATACGACGATTCAGAACTGGAGCAAGAATGTCTTCTCACTTGAAACCAAACGCGCACAGGCACTCGACAACGCCACTATGGAGTGGGTTGACGGCAACCTTGGCAGTAAAACTACGATGAAGTATCCTAGCGTGTATCTTGACGGTAAAGGCGCGCACGGTACGATGTTAAGTATCGCGGTCGCAGGTGAAGGCGTTGATCAGGATAATGGCGCACGAATGATTCATAATGCGCCGAATACCAGCAGTTCGATTGTCTCCAAGTCGATTGCCAAAGATGGCGGCGCGGTTGATTATCGCGGCACAGTTCGCTTCACTAAAAAGGCAGACAATGCCTTTTGCCACGTAGAATGTGACACGATCTTGATGGATGAAAAAAGTTCAAGTGATACAATTCCTTATAATGAAATCCATAATGCCACAGTGTCAATGGAACATGAAGCGAAGGTATCAAAGGTTTCCGAAGAACAGTTGTACTACTTGATGAGCCGCGGTATTTCTGAAGCCAAGGCCACTGAAATGATTATCATGGGCTTTGTTGAGCCATTTACTAAAGAACTGCCGATGGAATATGCGGTTGAATTGAATCGTCTGATTGGTATGGAAATGGATGGGTCTGTAGGCTGAAATCGAGTTCTTATTTTAATGTCGATTTTTGAAGAAAAGCTGGCTAAATTGTCATCTGCAATCTGGAGGTTGCGGATAGACGTTTGGACAGCTTTTTTTATTCGACATAAAAATATTAGGCAAGCCTAACTTTTTGCTTTATGATAGAAGCGGCAACAAAACCACACTAATTTAGGAGGCCGCAAATGGATAACTATGATAAAGCAAGAAAGGTTTTGCAATCAACGGCATTGTCAAAAATAGCTCAGCAGACCGGTATCAGTATCGGGCAGATTTGGCATTATCGTGATCGTCACGAAGGCATTGAAAAGGCACCAGAGGCCTATGTAAAGAAGATTGCCAGTTTGTATCGAAATAAGCGGTATTGAAATCGCTAGAATAAGGGGCTTGTTAATTTGGCCAAATTGCAAGAGGCGTCAAGATAAAAGCTATGAACCCACAAAACAAGTCGTGAGCCTGATAGCGATCACACGTCATGGGTGCTACAATTAAATTACTGATTTGCAAACTGAATCTCAATTTTTTGCATGCTATTGCGTGTGTCATGATCGCGAGGAGGTGTACCATGGCTGAGGATCTTGAACATTTTATCAAGACAATGGCGCTGGGGATTCCAACGATTAAACCAGACGAAAAGCGAGCTTTTCTCGGTAATTTTCGTGAACGAGTTGCGATGGCCATTACGATTAAGCAGTTACGCGATGCACGAATCACCACCATGCTTGATGCGGTGTTGACTCGTTATCCTGGTTATCGAATTTTTCTTAATGGCCGAATGGGCGAAAGTCTGGTCAATCAATACATGATGCAGGCCCTAGCCCACAACTATCCTTTCACCATTATGAATCAACCGGGGATGCGCGTGACTAAGCGCGTTTTGCAAACCGATTTTGGCTGGGTATTGGCGCACCCGACTCAGAAAATAGCCCGACCCATCCTTTTATAAGTTGGCGACGCACGCCGGCTGTGAAGCCGTTTGCCAGTTGAACATTGCAAAAAGTGCGGTTAGTTTCTGACGACAATCACGTATTTACAGGAGGTCCATTTTGACGCAACTTGATACGATTCAGCGAACGGTACAACAACTACGCGATTTGCTGAATAAAGGCGAAATTTTTACAGCATTACCGAATATGTTGGGCAAAGTGATTGAAAGCGTGGCAGTTGAACCTGCTACCCCGATTAAAATACCTAGAGACGACAAGACGGCCATTGTCAAAATCAGAGCTATCCAGAAGCGGATCAAGCAAACAAGTGATCCCAGCGTGACTGATGATGAGATTGACTTTTTGGTAGCACATTTGGCAAGTACCAACCCTGCAGTTCGGGATAAAGGAGTTTTCTTCCTGTTCAATGATTTGTTTCAGGCGGAGGCCTTCACCAATGAGCAAATTAAAACGCTTTTCAAGCGGCTGCAAGCACCGGATATTTTGTTCAATCATATTTTTGAACCGCAAAACAATGGTATCTTTTTGCGCAGCTTTGCGTTGATGATTCTAAGCGGCATGATCTATGCTGATCAGAATCGTTACCACGTGTTGACTAAAGCCGATTATTTGGCGACTGTTCAGAATATCGCCGTTTATATTCTGTTAGAAAAAGATGGCCGTGGTTATGTTGAGAAGAAGGGCTGGGCACATGCCTATACACATATTGGCAACATGCTGGAAGAATTGAGTCAAGTTGGGGCCTTACCGCGAGCTGAGAAAGTTTTGCTCATGGCCGCAGTTGTGGAAGCTTGGCGGCGCGTTGAAACACCGCTTGTTTTTGGGGAAGATCATCGCATGGCTTTGTATCTGAGCAGCCTGACCAACGTCAATAAGTTTTACAGTGAAACTTTATTGATGTGTCTCAAGAATTGGCAGCACGCCTTGGTGAATGTTCGTCCGCAAGAATCCTACAGTTTTTGGGTTCGGTGGTACAACCGCAATCGATTGTTGCAAGCATTGGCCCTGCGAGCTGATTTGCCACAGCCAATTGCCGATTATATTCAGCAAATTGTGGATCTTTTTTAGTCCAGATGGTCAATAGAAGGGAGCACGGCTTTGATTAAGGCTATTATTTTTGATATGGATGGCGTGATTGTCGACTCAGAGCCGTGTGCCTTAGAAAATCGACTGGCCTATTTACGTCAGGTGGGGATTGAAGCCGATGATCGCAAGTTGGCTGGGTTATTAGGGCGCAATATGGCCGATGTTTGGCGCATCATTGCGCCTTCGAAAGATGCTCTGCAACTTCAAGCAGGTTATGTGGCCTACAAACAGGCCCATCCGATTCCGTATGCAAAGATTGTAATGCCGGGTGCACGGCCAACTTTACAATGGTTGAAACAGCATGATATCAAAACTGCCATTGCATCAGCCTCAGATCTGACCTTTATCGAAAAGATGTGTACAGAGACAGGCTTGCGTCAGTATTTTGATCAATTGCTTAGCGGCGCCGACTTCACACGCACTAAACCGGCACCTGATGTCTACTTGGCAGCGCTGCAGGTGCTGGACGTGGCTGCTGAGGAAGCGATCGCGGTGGAAGATTCAACGCTTGGTATTGCCGCCGCAAAAGCTGCTGGTCTATATACCTTAGCAGTCCCGCTACGTGATCCCCGGTTCACTCAAAATCAGCAAGCAGCAGATCAACGGATTAAGAAACTAACCGATATTATGGGAATAGTTGATGATAAAAATGCTTATAATCAATAAGCATTTTTGTTTTGCATATATATTATAAAATTTATATCTCGTGGCTTTTAGATACAAAAGATCAAAATCTAAAAAGATATTTTTTAAAAATTGAATAAATATCAGTTGTTATTATTAGCTTTTAAAACCACTTATCCGTATAATTGACTCTAGGTTAAGGGTTAAGCCTTGCCAAAATTCTATGTTGATGCACTTAACTGAAACACTGGGGAGTGATAAGTATGCGAAAGGAGCAGCAAACACTGCGGATCTTGGGGGATAAGGTCCGTTATTATCGCAAGTTGAAGGGTCTATCGCAGGCCGAGCTGGCGGCAAATATTTGCACGCAAGCTACAATTAGCTTGATTGAGAAGCGTAATAAAGTGCCAAGCATGAATATTTTGATGCGATTAATTGGTCGTTTAGGAATTCAGCTGGATGACATTGTTGTCGAGCATCATGATCGGGTTCAGCAACTGTTGACCGGTATTGATTTTCAGATTCAGCACCACCAATATGCACTTGCTGCGGAGAATTTGAGTAAGATTCGGTTGGATAAGATCAAGAATGATGATGACCAAAAGCGCTACTATTATTATCAAGGAATTATCGAACTATTCAAAAACAATGCACCGGATGAGGCGATTTATTTCTTTGGCCGAGTCCTGAGCCCGTTAGTTAACTCCGAACGTGACCTTTTTGGTATTCTAGCAACGCTGGGGTTAGGATTGGCCTATGCTGCCAAGCATACGTTTGACCGATCTCGAGTTTATATTGATCAAGCGTTACGCATGTTGAAACACGTGCCACTGTCTGACAGTAAATATCTGGATGTTGAGTTGACAATTTATTGGCACATTGCCCGAATTTATTATGAACTCAGTGACTTTAAGGCCGTCCTCAAATACACTGATCTGGGTGTTCGAGAGGCAGTCAAGCACGATAAACTTTTCCTTCTAGATGAATTGTTTGCATTACAAGCAAGGGCGCTCAAGCTTTTGGGTGACCCCGATGCCTCTAAAAGTTATCAAATTGCGATCGCATTTGCCCGAGTGACAGGCTCAACGCCTTTGGAAACGAGCTTAGTCGCAGAAATGGTCTCGCAAAAACCAAATATTGAGACAGCTTGAAAAATCCTCATAGATGCTGCCGTCTATGACGAAAAAAATACCTGAAAACATCGGCTGATTTAAGAGCCAGATGTCTCAGGTATTTTTTTATTTTTTAAGCAGGTTTTAATGACCTATCTAACTTGAATATTAAAATTATAATGATTATTTATCACTGTTGTCAGTTGGCTTTTTAGTGCTTGCCAGTGCCGGTTTGTTGGCCAAATCGGTCCGGACAACCAAGACATCGCAAAGTGCGTTTCGTGTCACATATTCAGTGACGGACCCAATCAGTAAGCGTTCAACAGCGTTCAAACCGGTGGCGCCGATCATAATAAGGTCGATATTCTTAGCCTTAGGGATATCACGGGCGATGATCGTCTTCGGAGCGCCATACTCAATACTGAAACTGACCTTGTCCAATCCTGCCTTCTTGGCTTGATCCACATAGCCTTCCATGGTACTCTTCGCGTTTTCTGTGACTTGTTCAACCATCGCTGAGTCAAAACTGGAAACGTTCTGGAACGCGCGGGTGTCGACAATATGAATGAGAATCAATTCTGCGTCATTCCGTTTTGCAACGGCAACCGCTTTCTTGAATGCCAACTCAGCTTCGTATGAGCCATCGATCGCAACCAAAATATGTTGATATTGTTGTAACATTCCTCATCACCTCTACCTTCATTGTACTTGATTTAATCATGGAATTAAATGAAAAGCGTTTCACAACTTCATTTGGGTCAGACTAATTAGCACGAAAATCATGGCTAAGAAGGCACCAACGACCAAAATCACGAGATTTGCCCAGAGCGGAAAGAAAAGACCACCAATGATAGCAGCAATGCCAACAAGGACAAACAGGCAAGCAAATAGTTTAAGAAAACGGGTTAAACCCGGCGTTGGTTTCTTAATAATCAAAAAGTTTTGTTCACGATGCAACCATGTATAGGCTGCTAAGGCAAACGTTACTACGGCGTAAATGCCCATTAACAAGAGAGTCACGAGAGTCCTCCTATCTGTTTTCTTTATTATGCCATAGCTGGCAGGGAATGGCGGGGGGATTTTTCTGAAAATTGAGTGACTTTTAGACGCTCGTGTTCCCACTTAACATTAACGGGTTCGGTCTACCTGTAAGGGCCTTGGACGCGCTGGCTCACGCTTCCACAAAAAAAAGCCGGCACTGGGCCGGCCAAAAACAGGTTTGGTTTTTGTGAAAGGCTAATTGGTGCCGTTTTCTTCCCGGATCGTTGAAACCCGCTACTAGCTATGTGGGCCCAGACGCCAGAGACATTAGCCGCTAAGTGAAATAGCAGCACCGTCCAAGACTCTTCCGGTCCCAAGGTCTCGATACTGTTCGGTCAACTGATAGTTAAGGAAGCGCGAACACCTTAGAACTTTCATAGTTATAGTAGCACGGGAAGGCAAGTAGTTGCAAGCGTAAACACTTACGTTACCTTTTCTTAGACTTTTGCGCATCACGCTGCCAGTCTTTAAGTTGTTGTAGTCGCTGAGCCAGTGCCGCTTCGTATCTGCCGGTGGCTTTAGGCTGATAGTAGTGTTTATTTTTAAGGTTGTCAGGCAGATATTGCTGTGCAACCCAGCCGTTGGGATAGTTATGCGGCAGTTTGTAGTCGATACCATGGCCTAGTTGTTTGGCACCGCGATAATGGGCATCGCGTAAATCATCTGGGATTTGGCCGGCATTGCCGTTTTCAACATCGGCGAGAGCTTCGTCAATAGCCTTGATACCGGAGTTGCTTTTAGGAGCGAGGCAAAGATCAATGACAGCATCAGCCAGTGGAATGCGACCTTCCGGCAATCCGAGACGTTCAGCACTTTGAATGGCGGTCAAGGTGCGACTGGCAGTGGCTGGATTGGCAAGGCCAATGTCTTCATAGGCAATGACCAGCAGTCGGCGGGTGATGCTGTTGAGGTCACCAATGGCGATTAGCCGAGCGAGGTAATGTAAAGCTGCATCAGCATCGGAGCCGCGAATGGATTTTTGAAAGGCCGAAATAATGTCGTAATGCGCGTCGCCGTTTGTATCGCCAGCCAAAGCGGGCTTTTGCAGACTTTGCTGAATGGTAGTTAGATCAATTGTGATCGTGCCGTCATCGCTTGCTGGGGTTGATAATACCGCTAATTCAAGCCCGTTCAACGCTGATCGTAAATCGCCATTGGTTGCATGGGTGAGATAATCAAGTGCGTCAGGCTGTAAGTCAACCTGATAGTCACCAAGTCCGCGTTTGTGATCGGCTAAAGCCCGTTTGATGGCGCTTGTAATATCATCTGGCGTCAGTGGCTTAACCTGAAAGATTTGAGTTCGGCTGCGAATGGCTGGCTGAATGTTCATATAAGGGTTTTCGGTGGTTGCCCCAATTAAAACGATGCGGCCACTTTCCAACAATGGCAGTAAAAAGTCTTGCTTGGTTTTATCCAGCCGATGAATTTCGTCTAGCAGCAAGATGACGGTCCCGCTCATTTTGGCCTCTTCAGCCACGATTTGAAGATCCTTTTTAGTGTCGGTAGCGGCATTTAAAATACGGAAGGCATACTTGGTGCTGCCAGCAATGGCACTGGCAATACTGGTTTTACCGGTACCGGGCGGGCCATAGAGGATCATCGAGCTTAATCGATGAGCGCTGACCATGCGACGAATGATGCGATCTGGGCCAACAAGGTCTTGTTGACCGACAACTTCATCTAAATTTTGTGGACGCATGCGGTAGGCAAGCGGTTGTTGCAAGGCGAACCCTCCTTGTGTGTGTGGCAGTTTTAAAATAGACATTAACTATAGGAAGTACTTTTAAGATGATTGACTTAGTTTAGCATAGAGATGTGACTTGAAAATAGGCGGTTGTTGTTGCACGGGGATGCTTACGCTCCGGTTTCTGATCGCGCCAGCTCGCGCTCTTGTTGTCTGCGTGTTAATCTAATTCTAGATCATCAAATAAAGGAATGACACATGTTGAATCATTATTGGCAACTGATCCAGAAAAATAACTTGTTTGGCTTACGGGACGACACTCGGATTGGGGTGATTCGGACGGTGAAGCCGGTGTTGGGGGAAGGCGAGCAGCTGCCAGTGTGGGCGAATGCGAGTCGGCATGCGTTGGTGCAGCAGGTGTCGGCTACAATGTTACAGTTGACGACACCGCTTTTAGACGATCCCAGCGAAGTTGTGGCGTATTTGCGTGCGGGACTCAGCCGCGTCTGGGCAGCGCTGCCAGAAAACGGCAAGCTGCCGGTTTTCACCACCGGATTGGAAAATAATCAGCGCATTCGCATTGTTTTGCCGGAAGTGTTGTTTGAGCGGCTTTATACGGCGGAAAATTTTCAAGGGAATGGCCCTGATTATGTAACGTACCGGAATCAAATTTATGATTTGGTCGCTGATGGGTTGATCACACAATTGCCGTTACTGACTTATCTCTTTGCCGCTTCACCGGCCAAAAACGGCCGGGCATTTTGGCCTGTGCCGGATCAAGAACGGCAACTGGTTCAAAAGGTCAGTGACCCTGATCACTTAGCGCGAACATTGGCTTTGGATGTTGCAGTGGAACTTGATCCTTATGCGGCGAGCGGTGTTACGGAACAAATGTTGAACTTTTTAATCGACAGTTGCTGGTTTGCTTTGAGTCAACCAGCGATTCCATTGCCCGCGGCGGCTGAGGTGCGTCGGCATAGTTTGGCAGAAGCACAGAAGATTGCTGCTGGCGATCCCACGGCACCGGTCGCGAGTTTGACAGCACCGATTGATGCCATGGCGGTCTGGCTGAATCAGGTCGGCCTCACACCGCAACGCAAACAAGCTTTTGAGTTGATGCAAAGCCGAGTCCTGAAGCCAGAAACGACAATTGCGGGTCAGGTGGCGGCGGCTTATCATGATATTTCAGCAGCTCAAACACCGTTAGCAACGCAAGCCCACGCAGATTTGTCAATGGAAGAAGATTTGCCGGGCTTCAGCAACTTGTCAGGCAACAGTCAAGCCTTGCTTCAGGCAGTGATTGATGGCGGGTATCAGTGGACCTTGCTGGATCGGGAACAGAACATTCTGCAGATTGCCAGTGATACTCAGCGCCATGTGTTGATTGACGGTGCGTTGACTAGTCGCACACCTGCTAGTGCCATGGTGGTAGCAGAACATCGCCATGCCGCCAAAAAGATGTTAGCGGCGGCTGGGTTACCTGTTGCCAGAGGGGCCAAGTTCACACGTTGGCCTGAAGCTAAAGCTGCTTTTGAGCAAAGCTTTGCCCGTAAAAGTATCGTCGTGAAACCTGAACAGCGTAGTCATGGGCTTGCTGTTGAGCAATTTGCGGTGCCGCCAACTGCCAAACAATTCGCCCAAGCCTTTCACGCTGCTAACCAAGATCACGGCGTATTGGTCGAGATGATGGGGCGGGGAACAACGTATCATTTTACTGTTATAGGTCGCCGTGTGGTAAGTGTGTTGGAAAATGCCGCTGCCAATGTGGTTGGCGATGGTCGTAAATCAATCAAAGAATTGATTGCGTTGAAAAATGGTAAGCGGCCGAATGCACGGCAGCTCAAACTTGACGAAACAGCAAATCGGCAGTTGAAGTTACAATCGGTTACGATGAATACTGTCTTGCGGCGCGGTCAGCAGATTTTCCTTGCTTCTGCGGCGCACCCGCAAACAGGTGGCGATATTTATGATGTTACAACCGAAATCGATCCAAGCTACAACCAACTTGCGGTTGCCGCTGCTGATGCGCTTGAATTGCCGATTGCCGCCGTTGATATCGTGATTGATAATCTTTATGACGCCTATGCTGCTGAGCATGAAGGCCAAGCTATCATCATCAGTGTCGATCCGATTCCCGACTTAACGTTGCCACAACAACCAGATATGGGCGCGGCGCATTCAATTGCACCTGCTTTACTCACGTATCTGTTTAGCGAAAAATAAAACATCTGCCGTCATGTTCGGCAGATGTTGGTTATAACTTTTTAAAAAAATCAAAGCCACGTTTTTTCGGCTTTTCAGAATCTTGCTCAAGTGGTGGCAGATCAACATTCGATTGATTAATCGCCGTGTCGGCAACAATCAGCAATCCAGCGGCCTTGTCGGCTGTTTGCGCGGTTTCATTAGCCACCAGCGTGAATGGCACATTCGCATCCGTGAGCATTTTCATATAGGGGCCTGTGATGGCATTATCGAGTTTCCCGTTTAGCAACGCTTTATAACCATGAGCGTGAAAGTCTTTGAGTAAAGGCTGCACTTGCGCTTGTCGTTTGGGGTCGGCCAATGCTTGATTGGTGACCTGTAGAGCAACACGTTCTCGCAAAGAGCCCATATAGGCTCGACGTTCATCGGGTTTGGTCTGCGGGGGACCGTAAATTGCACTGTTCAGATGTTCCTGCATATTATCGTCTGACATTAATGGTGCCTCCTTTTAAACGCATTCATATGCCCTCATTGTAACATGTTCTTATCTTGGAAAAGAGGTTGTGGTTCTGTTTACACTTGAAGATTTCGCCGTTTTTAAGGCGACAACGCTGGCGACACGAATGCATTTGATTCGCGAACAATTGGATCCCAAGTTTGCTGAGGCCGCCACGGTGATTGTGCCGCTGCTGCAAACAGATCAGCAGGCGATCTATTCGCACATTGCGAAGCATCAACGTCGCTATCGCAATCCGCCGCCGAATACCTGGGTCGCGTTTTCAACCAGTTCACGCGGTTACAAAATGGTGCCGCATCTGGCGCTGGGCTTTTGGGATGATCGGCTCTTCTTGTGGCTGTCAGTTTTACGTGAAAGTAAGCCGGCATCGCGGGTATTGACGGGGATCACCGCGATGGCAACAACCTTACCGGGAAAATGGCAAGTGGCAGGGGAGCATACAGATAAGGCGATGTTACCACTGACTTCAGCCAATTTAGCGACAGTTAGGGCTCGATTTCAGACGATTAAAAAGGCGGAGTTCCTTCTAGGAAAAGTTTATTTGGCAGATGATCCGATTTGGGCAGATCCCGTGCGGCTTTGGCAGGACATACAACAGCGGGTTGTCGCCCTTAAACCAATGTTTGATCAGTTGGTTCAAAACGTCTAATGTCGGGGTGATCGCCTGCAAATGGATCATTTTGAATGCTTTGTATGAGAATGCCGCGAGAATTCAGCGAAACCTGTCCGCCGCCATGTTTAGGGTGGTAGAATCACACTGTGGTGTTGCTCGCCTGCGCGTGTTGGTAAAGTTTTGGCGAACGCCTATTTTGCCTAGTTCACCACTTGGATTAGCTAGCAAACTGCATCATGTTAAAGGAGAAAAGCCATGCCAGATGTACGATTTCATAGTGTGTTTGATATTATCGGTCCAGTGATGGTCGGCCCAAGTAGTTCCCATACAGCAGGTGCCGCCCGAATTGGAAAAGTGGTTCGCGATATTTTTGGTGAAGCACCAGAAACGATCACGATTTACTTGTATGAATCGTTTGCCAAGACTTACCGCGGCCACGGGACAGATGTGGCTTTGGTCGCAGGATTATTAGGCATGGCGCCGGATGATCCGCATCTACCTGAATCAATGAAGCTTGCCTATGATCAAGGCATTAAGGTTAGCTTTGTACCGAAAAGCGACAAAGTTGATCATCCAAACACAGCGCATATCGTGCTGCAAAAAGGCGACCACCGGCTAGCCGTGACTGGGGTATCGATTGGCGGCGGTAATATTCAGATTACTGAAATCAATGGCTTTAAGATTTCTCTGAGTATGGGGCAGCCAACTTATATTACAATTCATGAAGACGTTCCCGGGATGATCGCGCAGGTGACGAAAATCTTTTCCGATGCTGGTATTAACATCGGTACCATGACTGTGACTCGCGAATCAAAAGGCGAGCAGGCGATCATGATTATTGAAACAGACGACTATCAAGATGATATTTTGGCTAAGTTGAAACAATTGCCGCATATGGTGAATGTCACTTACTTCGAATGACAGTCGTTTTTAATTGTTGTCCCTGATGTTTTGATAAAGGAGTCGCCTATGTTTTATACCGTCAAAGAATTGATTGAACAAAGTCACGCATTTCCATCTGTTGCTGCGTTAATGGTGCATACCGAGGTTGAAAACTCGACACGGACGGAGGCACAAGTTCGGCATCTTATGAGCCGCAATCTGGAAGTGATGGAACGATCCGTCAAAGAGGGCATCGCTGGCGTCAAAAGTGTTACCGGTTTGACTGGCGGCGAGGCGAAGAAATTAGACGCTTATGTCACCAGTGGTCAGTTCATGAGCGGCAAGCCGATCATGGAGGCTGTTCGCAATGCGGTTGCTGTTAACGAGGTTAATGCCAAAATGGGCTTGATTTGTGCCACACCTACTGCAGGATCAGCTGGCGTTTTAGCTGGTGTTCTGCTTGCTATGCGTGATCGGTTGCATCTAAGTCATGATCAACAGTTGGATTTTCTTTTTACCGCTGGTGCGTTTGGCCTAGTGATTGCCAATAATGCGGGAATTGCAGGTGCAGAAGGTGGTTGTCAAGAGGAAGTCGGTTCTGCGAGTGCAATGGCGGCAGCTGCGTTGGTAACGGCTAATGGCGGTACGGTGGAGCAAGCAGCGACTGCAGTTGCCATTACCTTACAGAACATGCTCGGGTTAGTCTGTGATCCAGTCGCTGGGTTAGTTGAGGTGCCGTGTGTAAAACGCAACGCGCTGGGCGCCAGTCAGGCGATGATTTCTGCTGACATGGCGTTGGCTGGTTGCATCAGTGTTATTCCGGCTGATGAAGTGATTGAGGCTGTGAATCGTGTCGGGATGCAATTACCAGCGACCTTACGGGAAACAGGCGAAGGCGGCTTAGCAACGACACCAACCGGATTGCGTTTGAAAGAGGAAATTTTCGGTAAATAATCATTGTCAGTCTTGGCTATTTCAGGGCGTGATATTTGTGGAGATGCCCCAAGCTGGGTGTTAGCGTCAGTTGCAGTTTAAACGGAAACACAGGAGGAGCTCGTGATTCATTTCTATATTGTTCGTCATGGGGAAACAGCCGGTAATGTTAGCCAGTTAATTCAAGGTATCACCAATTCGCGACTCAATGCGCGTGGCCGTAAACAGGCATTGGCTTTGGGCCGCGGGTTGCGGGCAAGTGGTTTGATGATCGACCGAGTCGTTGCCAGTGATCTGCTTCGAGCACAGGAAACTGCGCAGCAAATTTTACTGGGCATGCAGGTAAAGCTGGCAATTGAAACCGACAAAGGACTGCGTGAAGAAAATGATGGCGTTTTTGAAGGACGATCGTTAAAAGATGTTTCACAGGAGGTTTTTGGTGTTCCGGATTATCACATTCTTGTGCGCAGCGGTAAAATGCCGCTGGAAGCGATTCCTGATGGGATACACGCAGCTGATGCAACTAATCAAGCTGAGAATACGCAACAAGTGGTTTCTCGGTATGATTTTGCCATGCGCCGAATTGTGACAGCCGCAGAAGCTGCGAATGAGACCAATGTGTTGGTCGTCAGCCATGGCACGGCCAGTCTCCTGTGGTTGCGAGCGCATGGTGGCGATTTGCCAAATCGGACCGAACTCACGAATGCCAGTGTTAGCAAGGTTACCTATGACAACGGGCGATTTAAGGTTAACTGGATGGACAACACTGAGTTTCGTGATCAGGGATTAAAAGAAGAATTATCGTAAAAATATTGGGAAAGCATCTGTAGGCAAGACGGCTATGGATGCTTTTTTAGGTGCACAGTTGTCTATTTGTTAGGTGGCTCGGTTAGGTTCATCAGAGTAAAAAGATTGTGCGCTATCGAAATTCACTATTCGCGCGTATACTTGTCCTTAAGATATGGGCCATCACAGTTTTTGTGACCGTGATAACTTAGTAAAAATAGGCAAGCTTATTCATCGTCGTTAAGTTGATAAGCACATTTAAAAGGAGATGGTGACATGGAGCGAGACGTATTTTTAGCTAAGGTGACTAACTTGATGCTTGCACCGGGAACGCGTGCATTTGAGCGCGAACAATTGCGTCAGGCCAAACATTTGGTAGAGGCCGGGCGACCAGTGGCGGAAGGCTGGGCGCAACTTGAATCATCTTTGCGGCCATTGGCGATGCGTGATAACCTGACCCCGGATGTGGCTGACTTTTATCGAGCAGAGACCGGTGATCCAGCAGGGGCTGTGCAGACAGATTTGAGTGCCCATTTTGATCGCGACATGCCGTTTCAGGAGCGGGCTATTTTTGCTGGCGGTTGTTTCTGGTGTATGGTTGAACCATTCATCGATTTGCCTGGTATCACCGCAGTCACTTCGGGGTACACTGGCGGGCATAGCGCACATCCCACTTATGAACAAGTGATCGGCGGCTATACCGGGCATGTTGAAGCCGTTGAAATTATTTTTGATACCCGCAAAATGAGCTACGCAGCATTAGTGGCGCTTTATTTTCAGTTAACTGATCCGACTGATGCACTGGGGCAATTTCAAGATCGCGGCAGTCAATATCGTCCTGTGATTTTTGCCAAAGACGATACGCAACGCCAGATAGCAGAAGCGGCTAAGGCTGAATTGGCTGCTTCTGGGCGTTATTTGCGGCCAATCATCACTGCAATTGAACCTGTTGCGACTTTTTGGCCAGCCGAGAACTATCATCAAGACTTTTATAAAAAGAATCCGAAGCGCTATCAGATGGTTGAACGGACGCGCCGCCAGTTTCTTCAATTTCAGCGTGCACAAGGCAACCTGCGGGTGATGTTGAAACGGCGTAAAAAGGCATAAATTCTTGCAGTCAAATGGCAGTTGTTGTTGAAACGGAGGTAGTGGCCTATGCGGGAACCGATACGACATTGGACGCAAAAGAATATGCCTGATCTTCACGGCAGCTATGCGGTGGTAACAGGTGGTACCAGCGGAGTTGGGTTTGCAATGAGTGCTGCTTTGTTGCGGCACGGGGCGACGGTGATCATCGTTGGCAAACAGGCATCAAAAGGCGTCACTGCTGCAGCCAAGTTAAGGGCGCAAACCGGTCAACAAAATGTCACGTTTATGGGCGCTGATCTGGCGGATCAAGCAGCCACTAAACACTTAGCCAATCGCCTGCTGAGGATGCTTCCTAAGCTGGATATTTTAATCAATAATGCCGGTGTGATGATGCCCGCTAAACGTACCTTGACCCGTGACGGTCTCGAGCTGATGTGGGCAGTGAATTATTTTGCCGGATTTATCTTAACAAGCGAACTGATGCCGCTACTATTGCGATCAGATCATGCCCGTGTGGTTAACGTTGCCTCAATCGCCATGGGTCGACCACGTTTGACCTTTAATCAGTTTGATGGACATGACTATCACCCTTGGACGATTTATACGACTACCAAGCTGGCGCAAGCGATGATGGTGGTTAAGCTCAATCAGCTATTGACAGAGGCAGGACAGTCGGTGACCGTGACTGGCTCAAGTCCGGGATTAGCCGCAACGAGTTTGAAAACAATCAGCTCAAGGAAAACTGCGTGGTTGATGCGAATGGGTGCGTTGAGTTTTCGCCTGCTGCCGTTTCTCCGGCAGTCGCCAGATCAGGCGGCATTGCCAGCACTGTATGCGGCAACCGACCCCAATGCGCAAGGCGGCGTGATTTATGCACCACATGCATGGCGTGGTTTGCGAGGTTACCCAGCATTATGGGCTTGGAATCAGCGGCCCGAATTACACGATCAGAAGTTGCTTGATCGTTTATATCGGGCTTCACGCAATGTAACTGGTGTATGACTGCCATTTTGGGCACGTTAGATTTTCTAAGAAGCGACTTTGCTAATGCCCCAAAAGCATCATTTCTGCTGATCCCATGCTATTTTTGCTGTGATTAGCGTTGTGTAAGCGGTTCACCTAAAATGGCACATGTAGTGGTGAGCACACTCGCTAACACCAATATATTGTATATTCAAGACTTACATTTAAAAAAATTTGTTGCATAATAGAGCATAGTCGTTGTCAGTGCAACGAAAACGAAAGCTTAAGGGAGTCTTGTTTGTGCAAACATCTGGGAATTATTTTAGTTGGTTGATGCATCAGTTGAAGGGGTGGCCGCAGCAGAACTATTATTTGTTCTGGTTTGCTTTTGGGTGTCAGTTGATGACCCTTGTAGATGCTAAGATAACGCCCGTGACTATCATTACTTTTATTGGGACAACTTTGGGTGTGCTTTGCGTCTTGGCCATTAATGCCACTAAAGCAGTCAATGGGTGGTTAGGTCTTTTGAGTGCCGCATGTTTTATCTATGTCGGCTTTATCGCCCGCAATTATCTATCAATGTTTGAACAGCTAGCCTATGTGGTGACACTTGATTTGCCAGTTTTGATTAGCGTTCGGACTTGGAATGATGATACTAAGAACAACTTGAAGACATTCAATGCCCAGAAGTGGATGCTGTCAATTGGCTTTACGTTGATTGTGTGGGCGGTGAGCGCCTATTTGATCGGCCAGTTTACCAATGATCCGCGGCCAATTTTTGATGGTATGGCTTTTGCGATTTCATTGACTGGTGGGATTGTTTGCTTCCTGCGATACAACAATCAATACTTCTGGTGGTTGTTCAGTGGCGTGGCTCAGCTCGTTTTATGGGCCATTACTTTTGCGCAAGGGGATGCCAGTTTAGCGATGGCGATTAATGCCAGCATTTACGTCATTAATGATATTTTGGCCTTCACGGTTAGTCCATGGTTCAATCGGGGCCGCAAGCAGCTGGGTCTAAAAACGATCTAAGTGGTGCTTTAGCTGTGTTTGTGGTAATGTTTGTTGTTGGCGCAACATAATAAACATAATTGAGGAGCGAGATCTGTGATCTACATTTTAGGCAGTATTGGTGCAGGAAAAACGTCGCTGACAAAAGTTTTGTCAGAAGATATGCAGGCACCGGCATATTATGAAGATGTTGAAGGTAATGGCATGATCGCCAATATGTTGCAAAAATTTTATGGTGCAGGCGTTGAGAGTCGTAAGCGAACCGGCGCGATGTTGCAGATTGCCTTTCTCACGTTCCGTTACCAGCAATTGAAGAAGGCTGTGACCCAAGAAAACGCGATCATGGATTCTTCGCTTGAATCAGACTTCGTGATGGCCTCGCAGTTGCATAAACACGGTGAAATTGATGATGTTGATTTCAACGTTTATGTGACACTGTCTCAAGAGATGCAAAGTAATGTCAATGGCAGTCCTTGGAACGGTTTTCCTGATCTAGCAGTTTATCTGAAAATTGATCCAGATCACGAAATTGACGAAATTCAAAGTCGTGGTCGCGATATGGAAGATATTCGCGAAAAGCCGGAGTTGGTCGATTACTATCGGCGTGTCAACACAGCTTATCGTGATTGGGCAAAGGGTTATACGCGCTCGTCTATGATTACAATTGATCGTGATCGTTATGACTTTATGCACTCAGCAGCTGACCGTGCCAGTGTGTTGGATCAAATTGAAACCAAGCTTGTTGATCTCGGCAAATTATCTCCGCAAGCATTTGATGCGTTGCAAGCGCAACATGCAGATGGGCCGATTTCTAAGTTTGCATGATTTCCAGTTAAATTGTTAGAAACAACGACCTGTGTCATCCTCATTTTTAGGGGATAACACAGGTCGTTTTTGATTTGTTTCATAAAACATGTTCACAAACACAGCAACTCGGTCGATTCACGCGATGCCATCTGTTTTCGATTGCAAGTTCAGTCTATGATATGCTTATGGTATAAGAAGTCATGGTTCGAAACCCTAACTAGCATTGGTTGTCAGTAGGGTAAAGGACACTGACCCCACTAGAAGGAGGAACTCATTCGTGACAATTTATGATCAGCACATGCATACCTTGTATTCATTTGATTCCGAAGCCCAACTCCGTGATTACTTAACGCAGACAAAGGCGCCTGTCGTGACAACAGAACATTTAGAGTTTGATAATCCTGATGATGGCGGCCGGGATAATCTGCCTGATTATGCTAGGATGAAGGCAACGCAGGCGGCTCTGGCCGAAAAATTTCCGAACGAATTCTTGCTTGGAATCGAAGCCGGCTATTTTGCTCCTGCCGATGCTCGATTCCGACAGTACTTGGACAACCATGACTTTGATTTGACACTTTTGAGTTTTCATCATGATGGTCATTACGATTATCTGGATGAGCAATTGATCACCATGCCAGCTAAACAGCAGCTTGAAGATTACTTTGAACGGATGCTCGCTGGCCTCAAACGATTTCATGATGCCGACGTCTTGGCACACTTTGACTATGCCTTGCGCCGATTTGACATCACACCGGACCAGCTAGAAGCTTGGGGCAAGCCGTTGTTGGATCAAATTTTTACCATTGCCGTCGAAAATGACTTGGCGTTGGAGTTGAATACGAAGTCAATGTATCGCTGGGGCAATGCACCATTGTATGATCAGGCGATTGCTTGGTATCAGGCAGCGGGTGGTCACTTGTTTACCATCGGCAGTGATGCGCATGAAGGACCGCAATACGAGGCAAACTTTGCTGATGCGCTAGCGATGCTTAAACGTCACGGGGTAAAAGAAATCGCCACGTATCGTCAACATCAGCGGACAATGGTACCGATTGAGCCGCCAGTGATTGATGCTGATAATGCTTATTAATTCGGCCGAGTCCCATCTGACCTATGATTGATCCGCCTTGGCACTGACGTCTTTAAGTCGCAGTGATTTGTTTAGACGAAATAAAAAGCGAACAATTTTCCCAAAAATGTTGGGAAGGTTGTTCGCTTTTATTTGTCAGTCGCGCATTATAGGAAAGCCTGTTTTGCTACATAACGCCAAGAAGCGCTTATTTCAGATAGGCGTAAACAAAGTTGAAACTGTTGCCCGGGCTCGTCTTCAGATCATGGATCTTCGGATTAACCATGCGTGCTGCAACGAGTTGATACAGCGGGATGGCACCGGCTTGATTGACCAGCAACTGTTCAGCTTCAGTCATGTCCTTGAAGCGGGCAGTCGGGTTGTTAGCATCCGCACCGTTACTCTTAGCCATGAGCTTATCATAGTCAGCATTTTGCCACTGGCCATGGTTGTATTCACTGTTACTCGTGAACAAATCGAGATAGGTGTTGGGATCTGGATAATCCGCCCCCCAAGTACTGAGGACCATGTCAAAATCGTGGGTGGCAGCGCGCTGCTGACGGTTCTTAGCTGGCACACTGGCGATACTGATTTTGAGGCCTGGCAAATTTTCTTGCAAAGCACCTTGAAGATATTCTTGAGTTGCCTTGACTGCATCAACATCATCACCTAGCAGCTCAACATCAACTGTTTTGGTGCCAACTTCTTTCAGGCCTTCTGCCCACAATGTTTGAGCTTTCTTCTTATTGTAAGTTGTGATGGTCTTCGTGTTCTTGGCGACCGCTGTTGCATAATCGGTGCTGCTGTCTGGCAACTGGCTGAGATCAGCCGGGGTAATGCCACGGGCAACAATAGAACCGTCGGCTAACACATTTTTAACAAAAGAGTCGCGATTGATCGCCATGGAGATGGCCTGGCGAATCTTGGTATTCTTGAATGCCGGGACTTTGTTTTCATTTAATTCAAGGAAGTAAGTCCGGGCCCGTTTAGTGGCAACATAACCAGTCTTGCCCTTTTGTTGGGCAGCGAGCTGGCCGGTTAAATTGGCATCGTCAAGTTTACCAGTGCGATATAGATCAAGTGCCGTATTGGTATCCTTAACTACCTGAACGTCAATTTGCGTCAAATGAACATTCTTTTTGTTCCAATAGTTGGTATTTTTAACTTCTGTCCATTTATCGCCAGTGCCGGTCCAGCCTTTGGATTTAAAAGCGCCGTTCGACAAAGTATATTGCGACTTGGTACCGTACTTGGCGCCCCATGCCTTAACCTTCTTAGCAGGTTGCGGGAAAAACGCAACGTTATTTAACAAGCTATTGAAGTAAGGAATCGGGTGTTCAAGCGTGACTTCTAAAGTTTTATCATTAATAGCCTTGATGCCCAGATCTGTTGCCGGCTTTTTGCCTGCACGAATGTCGTCCGCATTCTTGATGCCAGAGTACATGTTGGCCTGAGTGGACTTGGTAGCTGGATCAACGGTTCGCTGCCAAGCAAAAACGAAATCTTGGGCTGTGACCGGGGTGCCGTCACTCCACTTGGCATCGCGTAACGTAAAGGTGTAGGTGAGGCCATTATTTGTCGGCTTCACGATTTTGGTCGCCATGGCTGGTTGCAGGTCGTGACCGTAGTATTTATATAACCCGTTCATGGTATCAATGATAGCCTGTCCAGAGACACCTTCAGATGCTTTACTTGGATCAAGCGTTTGCAACACATCGGCTTCCATTCGGTGCCAGACCTGTTGCTTGCTGGAACTAGAACTGTCCTTGCTCGATTGGGTACCGCATGCAGTCAGTACAAAAGTGAGTGCTGCAGCAGCAACCACAAGCCATTTTTGTTGTGTTTTCAAATCATGCCCCTCCAATTTGTAAGCTGTTACTAGAATAGCAATCTCCTTACAAAAAGCAAGTGTTTTGTATGAACTGATGCTTTTTGAATGACAGCTTAAAAACCCAGTTCACGAATGGACTGGGCAAAGGCGTGATCTTAGACGTTGTGGTCGCGAAAGGTGAGCGTGACAGCAAATTGTTGCCTGTCTGCTTGCAGCGTCATTTTCCCGCCAAGCGTGGTGGTGAGTGATTGCACGATGCTCAGACCCAAGCCGACGCTTTGGGTTGTCCGAGCTGAATCGGTTGTGTAGAACCTGTCAACGAGCTGGTCAGCATTCGCAAGCGGTTTGTCGGTGTTGTTGGTGAAGGTGATGGTCAAGTGCTGCTCATCTTGGCGAACGAGCGTGACACTAGCCTGATTCTTGGCATATTTTAGCCAGTTACCAATAAGATTTTGGAAAACTCGGCGCATCATCGTCTCATCGGTTGTTAAAACAAGATTGGGTGCGATTTTTGGGGTTACCTCCATACCATTGGCCGTCAATTGGTCAAAATAATCAAATAATTCGGTTTCCAGTAATTTTGATAAGTTGATGGGTTTTAGCTTTAACGCCGTGGATTTCTCCTGAATGAGATTGAAGTCCATCAGGTAATGTAAGTAGTAATTAACAGATCGCAAATTGTGTGCCACGCGGGCCAGCGATTGTTTGGCGTCGGCGTGCGGATCGCGATTTAGAAGTTGAATGTAGCCAGTAGCGACGGTCAGCGGGGTTTTTATATCATGCGTCAAATTCAGCAACATCTGATGAATCTTTTTTTCTTGCGCAATTTGCTCAAGCCGCAACTGGCGGGTGGCATTCAGATTGTCATTAATCCCAGCTGCGAGTTTACGAACCAAAGGAAAATTGGTATTGGTTGTCACCCCAGCGTTAGTCTCGATGTGATTAATATAGGTGAGTTCGCGATTGATACGGCGGATATCGATGATGATCAACAAAAGAATGATTGCCAATACAAGACAAATGACGCTGAGTCCGATGATGATACCAAGCATAGCTTTCTCCTTTGAAAAACAATTTTCGATTGCTAGCAGTTATCCTTAAAAATGATCCGTAGCTAACTAGCTATATCAACCGAACGCCGATGCCCCAGATTGATACAATATACTTCGGATCTTTTGCCAGATCATTGATTTTGGTGCGTAAATTGCTAATGTGCACGTTCAGCGTATTATCTGCGTTCATGAACGGCTCGCCCCACACCTGCTCATATAATTGTTGTTTGTCGAAAACTTGATGGGGATCGCGCATCATCAACGCCAGCATCGCATACTCTTTTTTCGGCAGGGTCAGCGGTTGATTGTTGACAGTAACCGCATGACGTTTGAGATTCAGCGTGATTTCACCAACCTGTAAGTGATCTTGTGCTTTAGCCGATGGTGCAGGCAACGTTTGACGCAACTGCACCTGAATCCGAGCCAATAACTCGTCAATGTCAAACGGTTTGGTTAAATAATCATTGGCGCCTTGTTGCAGAAGCGCGACAGTTTTTTGCTTGTCTTGAATGGCGGTAAGGACCAAAACTGGCACGCTAGACGTTTTGCGAATGGTCGTCAAAACACTTTCACCGGTGACGTTTGGCAGCATTAAGTCAAGAATAATCAAGTCAGGTGCTTCCTGATGAAATTGTGCTAAGGCACTGGTGCCGTCATAAGCTTGGATCACAGCGTAGTAGGGTGATAATACATCTCTTAACAAGGCTTGAATATCTTGATGATCTTCGACAATTAAGATTTTGCCCATGCTGTCACACCTCCTAAACGCGTTCGCAGCCGCAGAAACCTGCACATAAGGACCTCAAGTACAATGGTCAAAGTGCGACCATCGCACTTGAGGCCGCTTATGCTCCGGTTTCTAACCGGGCTGGTTCACGCTCTCTTAAACGCGTTCGCAGCCGCAGAAACCTGCACATAAGAACCTCAAGTACGATGGTCAAAGTGCGACCATCGCACTTGAGGCCACTTATGCTCCGGTTTCTACCCAGGCTGGTTCACGCTTTCTCCTAAACGCGTTCGCTGACCCAGAAACCTGCGTGTAAGGACCTCAAGCGCAATGGCCAAAGTACGGCCATCACACTTGAGGCCGCTTACACTCCGGTTTCTAACCGGGTCAGCTCACGCTCTCTCCTAATAGTGTAAGCTATAAGATCAGTTTTTCACAATTTAGGTTTAATTAAGGATTCATTATATAGCCAGTTAAGAAAGGCCCGTTAAGCTGATTTTGTAAGCAAAAAGTGGTGACAAAATGGTGGAGGGAGATTGCTATGAAACAATCAGTGTTAACGATTGAACATGTTAGCAAACAGTTTGGGCGTTTTCAGGCATTAGATCAGGTCAGTTTCACAGTTGAAAAAGGGGATATTTATGGCTTAATTGGCGAAAACGGGGCGGGTAAGACTACTTTAATGCGGTTGATTACCGGCTTGTCACCGATGCAGCACGGAACCGTCACATTACTAGGTGAGCAAGCTGGTCACTATCAACATGCACTTAGTCGAATTGGAGCTGTGATTGAAAGCCCAGCAGCGTTTGAGAAGTTGACCGTTTACCAAAATTTGCGGTTGTGCGCAATTCAACATGGCATTCAAGATAAACAGGCCATCACGGAAGCCATTGATTTTGTGGGACTCAAAGCGAAGCAAACCACCAAAGTCAAACATCTTTCTTTAGGACAGAAACAACGACTAGGTTTGGCGTTAGCGATTTTACCGCGTCCGGATTTTCTGATTCTTGATGAACCGATTAACGGCCTTGATCCTTCGGGTATTATGGAATTTCGCCAATTATTGAAACGCTTGAACGAGGAGCAGCAGACAACCATTCTAATCTCCAGCCATATTTTAAGTGAGTTGTATCAAGTGTCCACCCGATTTGGCATTATTCATCATGGACGGATGATCAAACAACTGACCAAGGCTGAGCTGGATAAAGCCAATCAATCAGGCTTAGCGGCTACCGTTGATGATACGGCACTGGCAGCACAGGTTTTGGATCAACATGGGTATCAAGATTTTGACATCATTGACGATCATCATCTTTTGTTGAGACAACCGGAAGTTAATGCAGCGGGGGTGAACCAATTGCTTGTGACCAGTGGCGTGGGTGTTCAGGATATCAGTCATCAAGCTGGATCACTGGAACAATTTTACATGCAGTTACTGGGGCAAACAGAGAAGCAGGAGGGGCAAGCATGATTAATCAAATTCGGGCCGACTTCTATCGCCAAATCCATACAACGGGCATGTACATCATGCTTGTGCTGACGATTATCTATGCGGCCACGACAACCTTGGGACAGAGTGTTGGCGGCGTGACAGTGCGTGGCGACAGTGGTCAATTTGCCCAAGTTGGGGGGTAAATCGTGGTCAGTTTTAACTGGCATTAAAGTGGCGAATATGGGTGAAACGATGCTACTTTACGTTTTTATCGGCGTTTTTGTCATTGTTTTCGGGTATGAGTTCAGTCAAAAGGTTTACAAAAACACCTTAATCTCGGGTATCTCGCGGTTAGCGTTTGTCCTAGCCAAGTATTTGGTGATGTTACTGGACTTACTGCTACTATTCGCTGTCAATTTCCTAACCGTACTGATGGCCGGACTTGTTGCTGGACGCCCATTAGGCGGGAGCTTGGGAACATTGTTTGGAACCTTTAGTCTGAGTTTCGTGGCTGCGACCTTCTTTGTGAGTGTGATCTTCAGCATTGGCGTGTTCCTGCTGGTATTAACTGGGTCGATTATGATACCGGCGATTGTGGTGGTGGTCTTTCCCCTCATTGTTAGTGTGCTCCATGTACTCGGTGAGTGGGACTGGATTAAATATATCGACTTCTTCGGCGTCGCCCAAAATATCGGCGTCGGTGGCATGAAGGTTAGTGCATTGCCACCGTACATCGCTGTCAGTTTAGTGCTATTGGTTGTGATGATTGGCTCGTCAGCGTTAATGTTGCGAAACAAGGAACTGTAACTGACCTTTTAAGATTTAAAAACGATCCGCATTTTGGCTAGTTGGCCTTGTGCGGATCTTTTTTTAGTTGCTTGCTAAACAGTCTCGATTAATTGGTTGAAAATTTCCAAAAATTTCTGAGCAGCGCCAGACATTGGGACGTTTTTCGTCCAGATTAAGGCCATCTTGGAGGTTAGTGTCGGAGAAAAGGGAATGAATTTTAGCTGCATTTCATCATGGCCGATTAAATGGCTGAGACCGACAATATACCCGGAACCGAGTTGAGCAAGCAGACCAGCATTGTAAATCAAGTTGTAGCGAGCCACGACTTGATTAGGGTTAAAAGCGTGGCCGGCCCAATCAGTGAGCATTTTGACAACAGGTTCGCGCTCCGACACGATCAACGCTTGACCCCGAATCGTTTCTGGTGAAATAGCGGTTTGCGCCGCTAGCGGATCAGAAATGGGGATGAGCAGTCCCCAGCGATTTTCACCTGGAATCCGGCGATAGGCATATTTATAAGTGTCAGCCGGATCAATCACGACCCCAAAATCAAGTAAACCATGATCTAACCGCTCCTTAATATCATCGGCATTGCCGCTGTACAGCTGTAGTGTCACATCAGGATAAGCGTCGATCAATTGTTGCGCTGCCTTTAACACAATCTGATTAAGCCGTGACTCGCCAAGACCAATTGCCAGCGTACCACTGACGGCATGGTCATCGACAATGTCTGCAACCGCAGCGTCTGTCAACGTGAGAATTTGTCTGGCGCGATTCACCAAATACGTCCCATTAGCGGTTAAGCTGATCGCCCGACTTTTTCGGTTAAACAGCTTTGTACCGAGTTCTGTTTCTAATTCCTGCATTTGCCGCGACAAAGCAGGTTGTGAAATATGGATGGCATTGGCAGGCGCCCCGAACCTGGCCGCCGCTTGCCCGTAA
>OAVX01000076.1_pt1 | contig 99232 bp, 81 predicted proteins | sample 1476471 | NCBI WGS metagenome assembly OAVX01 (sample SAMEA2580114, study PRJEB22360) | human gut metagenome | biome: human gut; feature: human-associated habitat; material: faeces | place: Denmark | collected 2008/2010
AATTGATCGTAACTCATCTCTTTTATTTTTTTACTGCCACTAAGATACGATTTTTTCCCCTCAGGATTTCGGGATGATCCATTTTTGTGACCTTTTCGTGTCTTCGGTCACGGACTTTATACAAAGAAAAAACTCCTACAATACCTTGATATTGTAGGAGTTGTCTTTTCTTTTTCTGGTTTTGTCCAGCTTCTTGGTGATCCGCCTGGGGTTCGAACCCAGGACCCCATCCTTAAAAGGGATGTGCTCTACCTGCTGAGCTAGCGAATCATCCTATGCGTTACTTCTGTAATGCGGGTGCAAAGGTAGGGCTTTTTTTTATATATGCAATAGTTAATGCAAGTTTTTTATTCTTTTGGGGGTGTTTTTTTCTTTTGAACCTTTGATAACTCATGCTTCTCTACGAGAGACTGGTCTTCCTCCATAAGTATAAAACGTTTGTAATAAGAAAGAAAGAGGGTTGTCAGGGGGAGAGCGATGATTAAGCCGATAAAACCTAATAAAGTTCCCCAAATGGATAAAGAAAGAAGGATGATGGCAGGATTCAGACCCATTGCCTTTCCCATAATACGGGGAGTGAGATACAAGTCTTGTATACACTGCACGACGCAAAGGACAAGAATTCCCGATCCAAAGATCAGCCAAAAGTTTTCCCCGGTCTCCGCAGCTTTGAGGAGACTCAGCAAGATCATCGGGATAATGCCGATCGTTTGCATATAAGGAATGAGGTTGAGGAAACCGATGAATAGCCCCAGGATAACAGCCAGCGGGAAGCCGACGATCTTAAATCCGATGGCGAAGAGGATACCGACGCATAAAGCAATCAACGACTGCCCGCGGAAATAGCGGTTCATGCTGTATTCGACATCGTCGGCCAGCCCTTGGACAAAAGGACGGTAACGTTCGGGGATCAGGCGGATCCAGCCGTTGACAATCCGTTCGTAATCCAGCAGGATAAAGATGAAGTAGAGGAAGATTACAAACACGATCGTGATACTGAACAGGATGGAGAAAGTATTGGTCAGCACGATCCACATTTTGGGAGCGATCTGTTTGACCGCCTTTTCTATGTTCTCTTTGCTCAGGAGCTGTGCCAACTGGTCCGGATCGATATTTTTTTCCAGGTATTCCGCCCATGACTGCGGTATCATCGGGATATGCCCGTAGCCCCTGTTATGTTCCTGCATCAGTTCCAAAGTCCGGTTGACCTCTTGGGTGACAGAAGGGACGATTACGACGCCCACCAACGAAATCACCATAAGGGTGGACACGAGAACGGCCAGGATAGACAGCAAACGGCTTTTTAGTTTGACTTTATACTGGAAGAACTTGACGAACGGTTGCATCATATAAGCCAGCAGCCAGGCAATCAGGAAAGGTAACAAAGCATTTCGCAGGACGGCGATCAGATAGATGACGCCGCTGATAACAGCCAGGCCGAACAGAATACGTGCCACCCTGTCGAATGTGAACGGTTTATCAAACAATGGGTTCATATTAAATTCTTATCTTTGTGGACAAAGATAAAATAAAGTTGAATAGAAAGGATGATACGAAACAAAATAGTACCGCTTTGCCTGCTGATTTGCTTCCATTTGCTTGCTGGTGCACAGACTCCCGCTCCTGTTAAACGGTTATTGCAGGCCCCTTATATGCGGGGAGCCTCTTTATCTCTGGTTGTAAAAGATGTGCAGGATGGAAGAACGGTCTACAGTTATGATACGGACCGGCTGCAATCACCCGCTTCGGTATTGAAAACGGTTGCCACGGCGACAGCACTCGAGCTTTTGGGAGAAGACTACCGTTATCCGACCACGCTGGAATATGACGGAATACTGGAAAACGGTACGTTGAAGGGGAACCTCTATATAAAAGGCAGTGGCGATCCCTCCCTGGGCTCTTCGCATTTCGCACCAGGACAGAACAAGTTCCTGACCACCTGGATAGCCGCTTTGCAGAAAGCCGGCATCAGGCATATAACAGGATCGGTCATATCGGACGAAAGCATCTTCGATACCGAAGGCGCTTCTATCAAATGGCTCCGGGAAGATATGGGAAACTATTATGCCCCCGGAAGTTACGGTCTTTCCATCTTCGATAACATGTATAAGTTATCGTTGCAAACAGGGCTTGCCGGGACGCGACCTACCTTGAAGGGGACGGAACCGGATATTCCCTTTATCCGATTTAAGAACTACTTGGAGACTGCTCCGGTTGCTTCGGACAGTGCCTATATTATTGGTGCTCCGCTCGAGGACGTGCGCTACCTGTATGGTGTCCTGCCGGCAAACCGGGAGACGTATGTCTTGAAAGGAGATATCCCCGATCCGGCTTTGTACCTGGCACACTATCTGACGGATCAGCTTCAGCGGAAGGGCATACGGGTGGACGGGGCTCCTTCCTGCCACCGTATCGAGACGGAGGAAAACCGATGGAAGAAGGGGGAACGGAAAGAGATTGTCACGACCTATTCGCCCACCCTGCGGGAGATCGCAAGCGTGTGCAACCATGTCAGCCATAACCTCTATGCGGATGCTTTGGTCAAAACGGTCGGATTGCAATATAAACCGCGCAGGAACGAAGTGATCTCTTCGTTCGGTCGCGGCGTGCGGGTAGTGAAAGATTATTGGGAGAAAAAAGGTCTGGATGTCTTCCCGCTCCGGATGAACGACGGTAGCGGCCTGGCTCCGGCAGATAAGGTGTCGGCCGGGTTTATGGGAGAACTGCTGGTCTATATGGCGACGGAGTCTGCCGTCTCGGATGCTTTCCTGTCTTCTTTACCGCAAGCCGGGATAGAAGGATCGGTGCGCAATTTCCTGAAAGGATCGAAGTTGCAGGGAAAAGCCCGCCTGAAAAGTGGAGGTATTACGGGTGTTAGAAGTTATGCCGGCTATATTACGAAAGATGGAAAGACGTATGCGGTAGCCGTTTTCTCGAATAACTATTCTTGTTCTATGAGTCGGATGACGGGGGCGTTGGAAAGGCTGCTGTTGCAACTTTTGTAACTGGCGGTTGACAATTTCTCTATAAGGAAACTGGCGTTCCCTGCTAAGGAAATTCTCGTTCCCCGCAGGGGAAACTCCCGTTTCCTGCCGGGGGAAACTTGAAAAGGCTAACTATTAATTGAAATTAAGTGCCCGTTGTGCCAGAAACTCGACAAGCCTTGGTTTGTAGTTGTCGGAGATCGGGATATGCTCTTTGCCGAACACGATCCGGTTCCGTTCGATCACCTTGATCTTTTCCGGCTGTACGATAAAGGAACGGTGTACGCGGATAAAACGGCTTGTCGGCAGCATCTCTTCCAGCGATTTCATGCTCATCAGCGAAAGGATGGGATGCGGTTCGTCCTCGATAAAGATCTTGACATAGTCTTTCAGCCCTTCGATGTAGAGTATCTTGCGCAGTTCGATCTGTACCTGTTTATATTCAGTCTTGATGAAGATCGACTCGATCTCTGTTGCAGGTACTTGCATATGCTCGTACCATTGCAACGCCTTGTTGGCCGCCTTGAGGAAATCCGGGTAACTGATCGGTTTCAGCAGATAGTCAAGAGCGTTCACTTTGTAGCTGTCGAGAGCATACTGTTCGAAAGCCGTCGTAAAGATGATGCGGGTGTCTGCCTCCAGTATCCGCGAGAATTCCATGCCGCTCAACTCAGGCATCTGGATATCGAGGAAAAGCAGCTCCACTGGCTGGGCGCTCAATACAGGCAATGCCTCGAGGGCACTGCTGAACTTACCCGCCAGGCGGAGGAACGGAGTCTTGTTTACATAACTTTCCAGCAGACTGATAGCCAGTGGCTCGTCATCGATGATTGCACACGTTAACGTCATAATTTCTTGCTTTTATGTACTTATAAATCCTTATGCCTGCAACTCTAACAGGCAGACATATTCGTCCCCCTTTTGCCCGTAAGTAAAAATATGATGAGACGGATACAATAATTCCAGCCGTCGGCTGAGGTTTTGAAGCCCTATACCGGAACCGCTCTTGTCCTGTCCGTTATCTTTCGGGAAGTGGCTGTTGCGGATGGAGCAGACGATCCGTGTTCCTTCCTGGTGAATCTTCAGGTCGATAAAAGAGGGTTTGTTGTGACTTACCCCATGCTTGAAAGCGTTCTCGATCAGGGAGATGAAGAGGAGAGGTGCCACTAGGGTTTCAGGAGTGGCAGTTGATATGTCGGTAGTCAGTTTCACATGTTCCGGCAGGCGGATACGCATCAGTTCCACATAGTTCCGGATAAAGTCGAGTTCCTTCTCCAACGGAACCATCGGCTGGCTGCTGTCGTAGAGCACGTAGCGGAGCAGGCGGCTCAGGTCGTGCACGGCCTCTTGCGCCCTCTCCGGGCTGAAAGCGATCAGACTGTAGATGTTATTCAACGTGTTGAAGAGAAAATGCGGGTTCAATTGGCTCTTCAGGTTCTGCAATTCCGCTTCGGCACGGCTTTTCTCCAACTCCCGGCGCGACGATTCCATCTGATACCAGCTTCCGGTCATCTTGATGGCGACGCTTAGCCCTGCCACCAGCATATACAGCATGGCGTTCACCATAAAAAAGCCGACTATCTCCTGCCATTCCCTTTCCGGTCTCGGATGTTCCCATTCGGGGTGCGGGAGCAGTTCGAACATCAGATGGACGGCTCCCATTGCAGCGGCGATCAGTACGACATTGCATAGCAAGAATTTCCAGGGATGCTTCGAGAACAGGAAATGGTCGATCAGCACAAAATAGTTGGCATAGAATACGAGCACGAACGACAACGGGACGATCATGGAGCGTATATAGCTCAGAACTGTCACCGTCTGCGACTCGCGTCCGGTGAAGAAGAATGGCAGCCCGAAGAGAATCGCCCAGGCTGCGATATGAATCAGTTTCCCCATCCCCTTAAAGGGGGGAGCCGGTAGTGTCTGCATTGTCTGCATTGTCTCTGTTGTTTCCATTTCTGCAAAGATAATGTTTTATTCATACCGTATGGCCTCTATCGGGTCGAGCTGTGCCGCCTTTTTGGCCGGATACCATCCGAAGAATACACCGGTGACAGTACATACGGCAAACGACAGGATGACGCTCCAAGGCTGGATGAAGATCGGAAAGTGGGCGACCCCGTTCACGACAAGGGCCGCGCCCACTCCAAAGACTACACCTATCAGACCACCTGTCACACTGATCAGGATGGACTCGATCAGGAACTGTGCCAGGATGTCTATGCCTTTTGCCCCGATACTCATGCGGAGGCCGATCTCACGTGTACGCTCGGTTACGCTGACGTACATGATGTTCATAATCCCTATACCGCCTACGAGCAGCGAAATACCCGCCACAGCCGCCAACAGCACAGTCATCATATCCGTAGTGCTTGTCAACATCGTGCTCAACTCCTGCTGGCTACGGATGGTAAAATCATCATCGTCGCTTTCCTTCAACTTATGGTTGCGGCGGAGTATTTCGGTAATCTCGTCGATGGCCTGGTCGGTGTATTCCTCTTTGAGGGCCGAACAGGTAATGCCTTGCAGATGGGTGATGGCCAGGACCTTTTTCTGAATAGTTGTGTATGGAGCTAAGATTAGGTCGTCCTGGTCCATTCCCATGCTGTTGTATCCTTTGCTTTCCAGCACGCCTACAATGCGGAAAGGTAATTTCTGAAAACGTATGACCTTGCCTACCGGGTTGCCACCGTCAGGGAAAAGGTTGTCGACGACGGTTTTGCCGACCACGCATACTTTGGCAGCCGTCTGGATATCCTGTTCGGTGAACATGTCACCGTCCTCGACTTTGTAGCGTCGTATCTCCAGGTAGTCGGGACTGATGCCGTAGACTGTGGTTGGGGCATTGTTGGCACCGTAGATCGCCTGTCCGCTACTGTTGACGGAAGGAGAGACGGCTGAGACAAAGCGTGTTTCATCCACAATGTTGTCGTAATCTTGCAGCTTCAGGGTTTCCATCGCGGAGGCATCCTGCCGGACACCTCCACGCACGTCGGCCCCCGGATGTATCATGATCATGTTGGAACCCATCTCGCTGATCTGTGCCTGGATGCTTCGCTTCGAGCCTTGTCCGATGGCAAGCATCGTGATTACGGAGGCTACGCCGATAATGATCCCCAGCATTGTGAGGAAGCCGCGCAACTTGTTGTTGGCGAGTGCCCGGACGGCTATTTTTATTAGGTTTGTTCCGTTCATTGTAAATAATGTGCGAATGTGAATAGTTATTAATCTTCATTCTTTGGCAACTGTGCCAATGCTTCCGCTGCGTTCAGGATATTCTTGTTGACTGTATCGGAGGTGACATGTCCGTCGCGCAACGTGATGTTGCGGCTGCTGTACTGGGCGATCTCCGGGTTGTGAGTCACGAATATGATGGTACGTCCCTCGGCATGCAGTTTTTGAAAAAGGACCAGTATCTCGAAGGAGGTACGGGTATCGAGATTTCCGGTCGCTTCATCAGCGAGGATGACGGCGGGATCATTTACCAGTGCCCGGGCGATGGCGACGCGTTGCATCTGTCCGCCGGACATCTGGTTGCTCTTATGCATCAGCCGGTCGCCCAGACCGACGGCAACCAGCGATTCGACAGCTTTCTTATGGCGGTCAGCTGCACTGTAGGATGGGTTGTACATCAAGGGTAGCTCCACGTTCTCGACTGCTGTCGTTTTAGGCAGCAGATTGTAATTCTGGAAGACGAATCCGATCTTGCGGTTGCGCAGGGTGGCACGAGCATTTTTGCCCATTGTGCGGACCGATGTGCCGTCGAGGTAATATTCCCCGCTCGTCGGTGTATCCAGGCAACCCAACGTGTTCAGCAGGGTGCTCTTGCCGGAGCCGGATGTCCCCATGATGGTGACAAATTCTCCTTCGTATATTGTGAAGGAGACGCCACGCAAGGCGTGGACTGTTTCGTCTCCGACCTTAAAGTCGCGCTTGATGTTATCTAATTTGATTATCTCTTTCATATTGTTGTACTCCTTGTTTGGGAGGGCAGGTTGGGAGCCTGCTCCTACTTGGCATTCTTTTTATTCTTGTTGCTTCCCGGAGGGCCTGGCATGAACGGGCTTCTTTCCGTTTCGGCTTCGGCGACTGGGGCTGCGAAGGAGGCTTCGAGATCGACAACCAACTCTTCGCCTTCGTTCAGGCCGTCGGTTATCTCGATCATGTTTCCGCTGGTGGAACCTACGGAAACGGCTTTCGGTTTCAACTCCTGTCCGTTCTTGATCCATACGAGACGTTTCCCGGCAGGGGCTTCTATGCCGGCTTCGGAGATGATGTATCCCTGTTGCGTCAACATTGGTGCATCTGGCACGAAGCGGAGCGACTTGGTCGGGACTGTCAGCACGTTATCGCGTTCCAGCGTGAAGATCGTTACGTTGGCTGTCAGGCGTGGCTTCAATTTCAGGTCGGGATTGTCGGCTGATATCACTACTTCATAAGTAACGACTGTTGAGGTCGAAGTGGAAGAAGAACTGCTGGTGCTTTCGCTGTCGCCGAGGCGGATTTGCATGACTGTGCCTTCGAATACGTCGTTCGGATAGGCGTCGACGGTGAAGGAGACGCGTTGCCCGTTTTCTACGTTGCCTATATCGGCTTCGTCTACGTCTGCGATCACTTGCATTTTGGTCAGGTCGGCCGCGATGGTGAACAGAGTCGGGGTTTCGAAACCGGCGGCCACGGTCTGTCCTTCTTCAACGGCACGGTTGATCACGACACCATCGATCGGGCTGGTGATAGTTGCATATTCGAGGTTACGGTTCACTTTGACCATTGCCGCCTGGTTCTGTTCGTAGGCGGCTTTTGCCTTCTCGTAGTTGTATGTGGACGTTTCATAGTCCGAGTCGCTGATCAGTTTCTTTTCGAAGAGGATCTTGTTGCGGGCATAATTCTTCTGCTGGTACTCGTATTCGCTTTTGCTGCTTGCCAGCTGTGCCTCGGCGGATGCGAGTTCGGCTTTCAGGTTGACCTTGTCCATTTCGGCGATCAACTGCCCTGCTTTGACTACGTCGTTGTAGTCTGCATACAACTTGTCGATGATGCCGGATACCTGCGTACCGACTTCAACTTCCGTTACCGGCTCGACTGTTCCGGTTGCCGTTACCGTGTTCGAGATGGAACTGCGGCCCACTTTGGCGGTTTCGAGTTGGATGCCGCCTTTCGATGTTTTGCCTGTGAAGAACCAGATGCCTCCGGCTACGACCAGTACACCTACTATACCGATAATTAGTTTCTTCTTGTTCATATTTTTATCTGTTTTTATTTCTTTTTTGATAACGGTCCCTTTTGCAAGGTCCCTGCCGGAGTGAATCGAAGCAGGGACCGAAACAAAAAGAGAGTGAATATATTCATTAGTGTTTCACCCGAATCGTGTTTTAGAATAAATTGATCTCTTCTCCCTGGTAGAAGCGCAATAAGCCTGCGTTCAGTATGGCCGTATATTTGGCCTGGAGTGTTTCCTGCTGTGCGCTTAACAGATTATTTTTTTCTGTGAGCAACTCTACTGTATTTTTCATGCCGACGTTAAACTGTTCGCTGACGAGAGAGTAACTGGTTTCCGTACTCTTCAACTTCTGTGAAGCTGCCACGTATTGCTGCTGTGCACTGTTGGCAGCCAACCAGAGGTTTTCGATAGTCTTGTAGAGTGTCTTCTGGTTGTCCAGCAGGTCCAGCTGGCTGGTCTGCTTTTGCAACTTAGCCTTGTTGATGGAACTTTTTGTCTGCCGCTTGTCGAAGATGGGGATGCTGAGAGTCAGTCCCAGCGAGTTGTTCCAGTTCCGCTTGACCTGTTCGCTGAAACTGAAGTCGCTGCCGTTGGCATTCGTGCTTCCGATGCCTGCGCTGAGGCTTAAGGTCGGGAGGTAGCCTGCACGTGCCATCTTGATGCTCAGGTCCGAGGTTTCTACGTTCAGCTTTCCTGCTTCTATTTCGGGACGGAGGCTGAGGGCGGTGTTGTAGACATCATCTTTTGAGGGGAGTGGAGTCAGGACGTTGCTGTCATCCAACTGTGGCAGGTAGAGATCCATCTCGATGTCTCCGTCGAGTTCCAATAGCTGCTTCAGTTGCAATTTGTAATCCTGCAAGGTCGCTTCGGAAGTCACTAACTGGTAGTTGTCGCTGCTGACTTGTGCTTCCAATTGGGCGAGGTCGCTCGAAGCAATGCTCCCGACGTTGAACAGTACCTGTCCCCGTTCGTATTGTTTCCGGCTTACTTCCAGTGTCGACCGGTTCACCTCGACGGCTTCGGCGGAATAGAGGATCTGCACATACAGTTGGGTGATATTCTCTTCGATCGAGTTTTCGCTTTCGTCCACGTTCAGCTCGGCGATGCGGTTGTTCAGCTTTTGCTGCTTGACGGTGTTCACCCGCTTGCTGCCGTTATACACGGTCCAGTTGGCATCGATGCCATAGCTACCGTTGTACGAAGTCTTGCTTTCGCTTGTCGTGATGTTATCGCCGCTGATGATGGTGCCGCTTGCACTGTTCGGGCGGTTAACGATTCGCTGGCTGATGTTTCCGCTCAGGGAGGGTAGGAAATCCGCCTTGGCTGTCTTTACGTCTTCTTGGGCACTTTCAGCACTGATACGGTTTCGCTGTATGGTGATGTTATGCTCCAGCGCATAATCGATGCAATCGCGAAGCGTCCATTGCTTGGGTGCGTTTCCCTCTGCTTTCATCCCGGCGGGCAGGAGGAGCAGGCAGGAGAGGAGTATGGAAGAAATCTGTTTCATGATGCTTTCGTTTTATAACCTGACAATCTTTTTACCTTTTTACGAAAGCAAAACTACAACGAGATGAAAACCTGCACAATCAGATTAGAAAAAGAGGTGTGTTTCCTCGACAAAGGAGGAATTTCTATCGATGAAAGGGGTGTCAATAAAAGACAATTCCGGCAATCCCTGCCAGGATGATCATCAGGATCGGATTGATCTTGAACTTCCAGGTGAGGATGAATGCGCTTCCGAAGATCAGGAAGCTTTTATAGTCGATGAAGTTCTCGCTGTTCATCAACAGCAGGGCGGCGGCGGCAATCAAGCCGACTGTAGCCGGACGAAGGCCGTAGAACGCGGCTGCTACATATTTGTTGTTCCTGAATTTGGCAAAGGCGTATGAGATAGCCAGCACTAACAGGAAAGAGGGTAGGCAGACGGCAAATGTCGTCAGGCAGGAACCTAAGATGGCCATCGCGGGCGAATAGCCGGCGTTGTGGATGGCTGTATAACCGATATAAGTTGCACTGTTGATCCCGATCGGGCCGGGTGTCATCTGTGAGATTGCGACGATATCTGTAAATTCCTGTGATGAGATCCATCCGTAGCGGTCCACCACGTCTGCCTGTATCAAGGAGAGCATTGCATAGCCACCACCGAAACCGAATATTCCGATTTTCAGATATACATAAAATAATTGCAACCAGATCATATCAGTCTTTCTTTATTTTCAGTCCGTAAACAAGTCCTCCTATGATGGCAGCCAGAATAATCCACACAGGAGACAATCCTCCCTGCCAGATCAGCAATGCGGCAGCGATAGGGATAATCAACTCTTTGTAACTCATCTTGATCGAACGTGCCGTTGTCAGACAAGGTACGGCAATCAGGGCAACGACCGCCGGACGCAATCCTTTGAATGCTTTCTCTACCCATACGTTGTCTTGGATATGGGTGAAGAACAAGGCGATCGCCAATATAATAATAAAAGAGGGAAGGATGCTTCCCAAAGCGCAAACAACGCCACCCGGCACTTTTTTTAGCTTATATCCTACAAAAATAGAGATGTTCACGGCAAAAATGCCGGGCAAAGATTGGGCTACGGAGAAGAGGTCGATAAAATCTTCTTTCGAAAGCCATCCTTTATCTACCACTTCCCGCTGTATCAGGGGCAGCATTGCATACCCCCCCCCGATAGTGAAAGTCCCTATTTTGACGAATGTCAGAAAAAGTGTCCAGTACATAATCCTTTAGAATAAATCTGAATGATAGGAAGTATTATCGATAATAGGTTTACCGTCCCAGTTCTTTTTCGTACCGTTGGTCGTCGTTGATGAGGCGCAAGGCTTCCTGGAAGCTTTCGTTGTCGTCGTTGATGACCTGGAAGTATTCGGCCATATCATACAGGTCGCGTGCGATAAGCGCCTTGATCTGAAGCATGATAAGCGGTTTGGAACGGTTGTATTGCTCTTCGTTGAATTCGATCTTGTCATCTTTAGCCAGTGTGACCAACTCCTGCATCATGTCGTCTGTTACGTTGAAGTTCTGCTTGTATTGGGCGAACTTCGGATATTTCTTGTTCAGTTCGGCACGATGGCGGTCCAGATAATTCATGGCGATGCGGTTCACCAAGCCGGCGGCTACGACGCTACGATGATAGTCCGTGTAGCGGGACGTGTCGACCGGGATAAAGACATCCGGCATGATACCTCCACCGCCATACACGATGCGTTTTGTCTCCAACGTATTGTATTTCATCGAATCGGGGAAATGAATGCTGTCCTCGCTCATCAGCTCGCCCCGGTTGTAGCGGTCGATCAGGTCATGGTTGTATTGTTCCTGGTTGCCGTTGACATACGGTTTTTGGATGGAACGGCCTGTAGGCGTATAATAGCGGGCAACCGTCAGGCGGATCATCGAGCCGTCAGGCATCGGGATCGGTTTTTGCACCAGCCCTTTTCCGAACGTACGGCGGCCTACGACAACGCCACGGTCCCAATCCTGCACTGCGCCGGAAAGGATTTCACTGGCGGATGCGGATGTCTCATCTACCAGTACGACCAAACGTCCCTCTTCAAAACCACCACGAGCCGAAGACTTGGCTTCTTCGCGCGGTTGTTTGTTTCCTTCGGTGTAAACGATCAACTTGTCTTTACCTAAGAACTCGTCGGCCAGGTCGATCGCGATATTCAGATATCCCCCGCCATTCCCCTGCAAGTCAAGAATCAAGTTCTTCATTCCCTGTTTCTTCAGTTTCTCCAATGCTTCCCGGAATTCGTCGGCCGACGAGGCGGCAAAGCGGTTCAGTTTGATGTATCCGGTAGTCTTATCCGCCATGTAAGCGGCATCCAGACTGTATACCGGAATCTTTCCACGTGTGATCTTGAATTCGATCAGGTCGGGTACTCCGCCGCGCAGGACCTTTACCCGCACTTCCGTATTCTTCGGGCCACGCAAGCGTTTCATCACATCCGTATTCTTCATCTTGACGCCGGCAATCAGCGTGTCGTCCACCATGATGATGCGGTCACCGGCCATCAGACCGACCTTTTCCGAAGGTCCGCCGGGAATTACCTGGATCACATATAAAGTATCTGTCAGCATATTGAACTGGATACCGATCCCGTCGAAATTCCCCTGCAACGGTTCCGTCATCTCTTTCGTCTCTTCCGGGTCCGTATAGGTAGAGTGAGGGTCCAGCTTTTCCAACATGCCGACGATGGCATCCTCCACCAGCTTCGTTTCACTTGTAGAGTCTACATATAGATTGGAGATGGCATACAGGGCCAACTGGAGCTTACGGGCATCTATGTTGTTGCCGCGCTGTGCCGACATCGAAGCGGCAAACACACTCAATATAAGGAGTGGAAGTAAAATTCGTTTCATTGTATTGTATTTTAATAAAGGTTTGTTCCTTTCGGCACAAACTGGGAAATATCTTTTCCGTAACGCAGCAACTCCCGCACGATGCTGGAGCTGATATGCGTATGTTCCGGTTCCGTAAAAAGAATAAATGTCTCGATCCCGCTCAGCTTGCGGTTCACGTCGGCTATGCTCTTTTCATATTCGAAATCGTTCACCGTACGAATGCCGCGCAGGATAAAGCCGGCATTCATCTGTTGGGCGAAGTCGACCGTCAGCGAGTCGTACGACATAACCCGTACGCGCGGCTCGTCCTTGTAGAGATTCCGGATTGCCTCCAGCCGTTTCTCCAGCGAGAAATGAGTACGTTTCGTGTCGTTGATACCGATCGAGATAATGATCTCGTCCACCAACTCGAGTCCGCGGCTTACCAACGATTCGTGCCCGATCGTGAAAGGGTCGAACGTTCCGGGGAAAAGAGCGATACGTTTATTGTCAATTGACCACATCTTCTTCTACAACTAAGTTATCAATGATAAAGTTCTGTCGCTCCATCGTATTCTTGCCCATATAGAACTCCAGCATATCTTTTACGAGGTCCTCTTTCTTCATGGTAACCGGGTCCAGGCGGATATCCTTTCCGATAAAATGCTTGAACTCGTCCGGCGAGATCTCTCCCAAACCTTTGAATCGGGTGATCTCGGCGTTTTTCCCGGCGGCGGCGATTGCGTTCACGCGCTCTTCCTCGCTGTAGCAATACCAGGTCTTCTGTTTGTTGCGTACGCGGAACAACGGCGTTTGCAGGATATAGACATGGTTCCGCTTGATCAGGTCCGGGAAGAACTGAAGGAAGAAGGTGATTAGCAACAAGCGGATGTGCATACCGTCCACATCGGCATCGGTCGCAATGATCACTTTGTTGTAGCGCAAACCTTCCAGTCCGTCTTCTATGTTCAAGGCGGCCTGTAGCAGGTTGAACTCTTCGTTCTCGTACACGATTTTCTTGGTCAGCCCGAAACTGTTCAACGGCTTACCACGAAGGCTGAACACCGCTTGCAGGTTCGGATCGCGGCTTTTCGTGATAGAACCGCTTGCTGAGTCTCCCTCGGTGATGAAGATGCAGCTGTCTTCCAGATTGTCGCCTTTCGTGTCGTTCAGGTGGATACGGCAGTCGCGCAGCTTCTTGTTGTGCAGGTTTGCCTTTTTCGCCCGTTCGCGGGCCAGCTTGGTCACCCCGGCAATTGCCTTGCGCTCTTTCTCCGATTCTTGGATCTTGCGTAGCAGGGCATCCGATGTCTCCGCATTCTTGTGTAGATAGTTGTCCAGTTCCTTCTTGATGAAGTCCCCGATAAACTTGCCGACCGAAGGCCCGTCCGGTCCCATGTCTTTCGAGCCTAACTTGGTCTTTGTCTGACTCTCGAATACTGGTTCCTCCACCTTGATGCTGATGGCCGCCACCACGCCGGCGCGGATGTCCGAGTATTCGAAGTTCTTGTTGTAGTATTCTTTTATGACACGTCCCAACGCCTCGCGGAAGGCGGAAAGGTGCGTGCCTCCCTGTGTCGTATGCTGGCCGTTGACAAACGAGTAATATTCTTCCCCGTACTGGTTACTGTGGGTAATGACTACTTCTATGTCTTCTCCCTTCAGGTGGACGATCGGATATAAAGGCTCTGTCGTCATGTTCTCGTTCAGCAGGTCCACAAGGCCGTTGCGTGAATGGAACTTCTTGCCGTTGAAGATAATCGTCAGTCCGGAGTTGAGGAACACATAATTCTTCAGCAGGCTCTCGATATATTCGTCTTTATACTGGTAATCCTTGAATATCTCCTTGTCCGGGATGAAATAGGTAAGCGTCCCGTTTGCCTCCTCCGTCGGGCAGATCGGGGCTTCCTCTGTGATGACCGCCTTGCTGTATTCCACTCGCTTGCATTCGCCATCGCGATGGCTGGTGATCAGGAAGTAGCTGCTCAGCGCATTTACGGCCTTGATACCGACTCCGTTCAATCCGACTGACTTTTTGAAAGCCTTACTATCGTACTTCGCCCCGGTATTCATCTTGCTGGAGACGTCGACCACTTTGCCCAGCGGAACACCGCGGCCATAGTCGCGTACGGAGACGGTGCCTTCTTCAACGGTCACTTCTATGGTTTTACCGTAACCCATCATATATTCGTCGATGGAGTTATCCAGCACCTCTTTCAGCAATACATAAATACCGTCATCGGCATAACTACCGTCTCCTAACTTCCCGATATACATACCGGGACGGCGACGGATATGTTCCATCCAGTCAAGCGTCTTGATATCGTCATCGTTGTACGCTGTCGGCTGTTGCATTGTTGAATTTAGTTCGTCCATTTTGAAAATTGAAAATTGAAAGTTGAAAATTGAAAGACTGGGAATAAGAGAATAAAGAATCACTTTCCCCTTTCAACTCTTCCCTTTCAACTGTTTAATGTATGCTCTTCTTGTCTTGTGATGTTCGCGTTTGAAATAATCCCACTGTGCCTGTACGGCATTGTTTGTTTCCAGCTCCGGATTGCTTTCTGCATAAACGGCTCCGACACTCTTGTAAACAGGAATCAGGTCGTTGAACAGCAACGCGTTCACACCCTTGCTCTGATATTCCGGCAAGACTCCCGTCAGGTAGAGGTCGATCACTTTCGGCTTGCTCTTCAAAGCCTTCAGCAGGTGGATCCAGCCGAATGGGAAAAGATGCCCTTTCGCTTTCTGCATAGCCTTGGATAGGTTGGGAAGCGAGATGCCAAAGCCAACCACTTCGTCATCTTCCTCGCGGACGATAAGCGTCACCAGGTCGTAGCGAAGCATCGGAATGTACATATTAATGTAGTAGTCGATCTGCTTTTGGGTCAGACGTGCGAATCCATATAACGGTGCGTACGATTCGTTCAATGTCTGGAATACCTTCTGTGCGTACGGCATGATCGATTTTGCGTTCTTGAACTTCATTACCTTCAGCCCGTATTTCTTCTTTACGATCTCACCGATACGCAAATGTTTTTCCGGCACTCCGTCCGGTATATAGATCTTGAACTCGTGCCAGTCCTGGTCTTTCGTATACCCCATACGCTCCATTTGCTTCGGATAGTAAGGATAATTGTAGATGGTCGCCATCGTTCCGATCTGGTCGAACCCTTCGATCAGCATTCCTTCGTGGTCCATATCGGTAAAACCCATCGGCCCGTGCAGCGCGTCCATGCCTTGCTCTTTCGCCCATTTCTCTACGGCACCGAACAAAGCATCCACTACTTCAATATCGTCGATAAAGTCGACAAACCCGAAGCGTGCATGTTTCTGATTCCACGTCTCATTGCTCCGGCGGTTGATCATCCCTGCGATACGTCCCACAACCTTCCCGTCTTTATATGCTAAAAAGTAGATGGCATCACACACTTCGAACGCCGGATTCTTCTTTTTATCCAACGTCACCATCTCTTCTTCGATCAGGCCGGGCACGTGATACGGGTTGCCTTTATATAATTCGATATTGAACTTTACGAACTTTTTGAGTTCCTTCTTACTGGTAACTTCTTTAATTACTACGCTCATCGGTCATTTAGTTTGAACGGCAAATTTACACAATTAATTCATTTTTAGTGCCGGTTGGCAGGAAGAAATTGTTTTCTCTTCTTGATTATATGAAATCTTCGGCATCAATTTTGTGTTCGATGTAAGTGTAATTTGTTTTCGGCAATGTCGAATATGTTTTTGACAATGTCGTGTATATTTTCGACAACGTAGAGTATATACACGACAACGTCGAAAACAGATTACACTTGCACCGGAATTGAAACGGGCCGTAATGGTTGGCCGGTGAAATGGAAGGGATTGTGCTTTTTTATCTCTGTCTCGATCCTTTTGTACAAATAACTCGATTTTAAAGTGTGTAATGATTCCAATTTCTTATCTTTGTGGCGTTTTCGTTATTTCCTGTATGGGAGTGACGAACCTGTGTGTACTCCAAACTCTGCTTGGAGGCATTGATATCTAACATTTATTTGATTATAAAATCATGAAAATAGCTATCGTCGGGACAGGTTATGTGGGACTTGTCACCGGTACTTGTTTTGCAGAAATGGGAACCGAAGTTTTCTGCGTCGATGTAAATGCCGAAAAGATCACAAACCTGAAACAAGGTATCATCCCTATCTACGAACCCGGTCTTGAAGAGATGGTCCACCGTAACCAGCAAGCCGGCCGTCTCCATTTCACAACCGATTTGACAGAATGCCTGAACGAGGTCGAAGTCCTCTTCAGTGCTGTAGGTACTCCTCCCGACGAAGATGGCAGCGCCGACCTGAAATATGTGCTCGAAGTAGCCCGTACCGTTGGCCGCAACATGACCAAACATCTCCTTGTCGTGACGAAGAGCACCGTTCCGGTAGGTACGGCCCGTAAGGTGCGTGAGGCGATCCAGGAAGAGCTGGACAAACGAGGTTTACCGATCGAGTTCGATGTCGCTTCGAACCCCGAATTCTTGAAGGAGGGGGCGGCTATCAAGGACTTTATGAGTCCGGACCGTGTGGTGGTAGGCGTCGAATCGGAGCGTGCAAAGGAGCTGATGACTCGCCTGTACCGTCCGTTCTTGTTGAATAACTTCCGTGTGATTTTCATGGATGTACCATCCGCCGAGATGACGAAATATGCGGCTAATGCCATGTTAGCTACCCGTATCAGCTTTATGAACGATGTCGCGAACCTGTGTGAGATTGTCGGCGCCGATGTGAATATGGTGCGTAAGGGGATCGGCTCGGATGCCCGTATCGGCAATCGTTTTCTGTATGCCGGTATCGGCTATGGAGGTTCCTGTTTCCCGAAGGATATAAAAGCGTTGATCAAAACAGCTAATTCTAACGGTTACCGCATGCGTATCTTAGAAGCGGTTGAAGAGGTCAACGAAGAGCAGAAATCCATCTTGTTCCGTAAACTGGATGATTATTTCAAGGGTGATCTGAAAGGCAAGCGTGTCGCTATGTGGGGCTTGGCCTTCAAGCCGGAAACGGACGATATGCGCGAAGCTCCTTCTCTGATCCTGATCGATAGATTATTGGCTTCCGGTTGCGAAGTGTATGTCTACGATCCTGTCTCGATGGAAGAAACCCGCCGTCGCTTGGGAGACACCATCCATTATGCCAAAGATATCTATGATGCGGTAGTGGATGCCGACGCCCTCCTGCTCGTCACGGAATGGAAAGAATTCCGTATGCCTTCCTGGTCGGCTGTCAAAAAACTGATGGCAACCCCTCTGATCTTGGATGGCCGGAATATTTACGATGTAAAGGAATTGGAGGAGAATGGGTTTGTTTATCATTGCGTAGGAAGATAATGGATAATCCGAGCTATTGGTATTTGAGAAGCAGATTGCAGATCATTTGTCAGAAGGATGAAGTATCAGTTTAAAAATAATATATAGAGAGGATGGATAAAAACGAAATATTACAAGCTATCAAGACAACAGCCAAACAGATTATGCCCTCTGGTACGCGAGTGATTTTGTTTGGCTCGCAAGCTCGTGGAGATGCTCGTGAAGATTCTGATTGGGATATTTTGATTCTTTTGAATAAAGAAAAGTTGGACAATTCAGATCATGATAACTATTCTTATCCTTTGTTTGAGTTGGGATGGAATATCAATGCTCAAATACATCCCATGCTCTATACCACAAAAGATTGGTTGAAGCGAAAATTCTCTATCTTGTATAAAAACGTAGAGCAGGAGGGAATTGAGTTATGTTGACAATGGAGGAACTATTGACATTGGGAAAAGGGAGCTTGGATCATTAATGAATACGTCCGATAGTCTTAAAAACTAAAACCATGACAAAGAAAGAAGCAATCAAAATCTTTGAAGAAAAGAAAGTACGTACCCTTTGGGATGACGAGACGGAGGAATGGTATTTCTCTGTTGTTGATGTAGTGAGTGTGCTTACGGACAGTGAGAACCCACGTAGGTATTGGAGTGATTTGAAACGGAAGTTATCCGTAGAGGGGAGCCAGTTGTACGCTCAAATCGTACAACTGAAATTACCATCAGCAGACGGTAAATATTATAAAACAGATGTCGCCACAACGGAACAGTTGTTCCGCCTGATCCAATCCATCCCATCCCCTAAAGCCGAGCCGTTCAAACTCTGGATGGCACAAGTCGCCAAAGAACGTTTGGACGAGATGCAAGACCCGGAACTGACGATTGACCGGGCGATGAAGGAGTATAAAGCGTTAGGTTATTCCGATCATTGGATCAACCAACGTTTGAAAAGCATCGAAATCTGTAAAGACTTGACGGACGAATGGAAACGGCATGGTCTGCAGGAAGGTGTACAGTTTGCAACCCTTACGGATATTATTTATCAAACTTGGTCCGGTAAAACCTCTAAAGCATATAAACGCTTTAAAGGTTTGAAGAAAGAAAGCCTCCGCGATAATATGACGAACACCGAGCTTGCCCTCAATATGCTGGCAGAAGCGGCTACCACGGAGTTGTCCAAAGAGAAAGACCCGCAGCATTTTGAAGAGCACGCCCAAATCGCCCAACAAGGCGGAAAAGCAGCTGAAGCTGCCCGTCGCCAGCTGGAAAGCGACTTGGGACATTCGGTGATCTCTCCGCTGAATGCGAAAAGCGGGTTGAGATTGGAGAAAGGAAAATCGGAAGAATGAAGGATAATGCAAAGATCAAATTTAATACATAAAGTCAGTGATTTGATTCACCGGATAGCACCTGAGGTAGAGATCATTCTTTATGTATGGTTCGCAAGCCAGAGGGGATGCAGGTCTTTTTAAACTCCTTTTTATATAAATGTAATGAAGGAAGGAATCTGGTTATGAAACAACATATAAGTTCTTTGTATAGAAAAATAGTTCCAGAGAAAACACGAAAGGTTATTTATAAAGCATTTTTAGGTGATTTATTGATGCTTATCCGTGACTTTTCTGGAACAATGAAGTGGTATCGGTGTAAATTATATTATTCCATCTTCTCTCCTAAAGATGAAATAGAACAAGCTTATAAAGCTTGGGGAATTGCCGGCAATTCCCCATATCCGTATATATGGAAGAAAGAGTATGACCAACAGCATTATAAGGTAAATGTAGATAAAGTGAATGGTCTGCCGTATGTGTTCCATAATGGAAAGAAACTGTATTTTAAACGAGATATGTTGGCATCTACCGAAGCAGCGTATCGAGGACTTTTGATTGAACAAGATGAACGTTCTGCACATCGGTATGTTGATTCTTATGAAGAATTGAAAGGTAAAACATTATTGGATATTGGTGCGGCAGAGGCTATATTCACGCTTGATACAATTGAATATATAGATCATGCCTATCTTTTTGAATGTGACGAAAGCTGGATTGAGGCATTGGAAGCTACGTTTGCTCCCTATAAAGAAAAAATAACGATTGTCCGCAAGTATGTAAGCGATGTTGATGACGAGGATAATATCAGGTTGGATACATTCTTTCAAGGTGAAGGAAAATCTATTGATAATTTATTCTTGAAAATGGATATAGAAGGATATGAGAGGAAAGCATTGGAAGGTGCTGTTCATATCTTGGAGCATGGACGACAAATCGGTGGATCAGTTTGTATTTATCATTTACATGATGATAAAAAGGTTATAGAATCAGAATTGAAAAATTTTAATTTAAAGATAAACATACAGCCGGGTTATTTGTATTTTGAGAAAGAAATGCGTTCGGCTATTATACGGTTTTGGCGGTAATTAATTTGAGAGCTGTACCTTCTGCGTATTTTCATTTTGATAATAAAAGGTAGATATAGGAAGTTAGAATTCAAGAGTAAACATCTTCGTGTTTATGGTATTGGGCAGCCTGGAGGGGAGATTGTAATAACAGGGGTACAAAGGCAGATCAAAGGAACAACAAAAATAAGTAACGATGAAGCGGGATGAATTAGTAAAGAATCCAGTCTATTGGACAACGACTCTTCAGATGGAATTATATCGCCAAATAGATGTATTTATGCAAAAGCGAGGTATGAATAAGACACAATTGGCTGAATATCTCGGTTGTTCGAAGGGATATGTGACACAACTTCTTTACGGTGATTATGACCATAAAATCAGTAAATTCATTGAGTTGTCTTTGGCTATCGGAAAAATACCGGAGTTTCGTTTTGTAGATGTGGATGAATATATTGAAAACGAAAAAACGTCTTATGCCAGCATCGTTTCATCAAATGGCTACGTGAGTGCTGTTTGCTCAAACAGTGAGATTGATTATTCTGTAATAGCAGCTTGATTATGCAGGCAATTCGTTGTATGGCTTCCCCTTTTGCAAAAAGAGGAACTTCTTCTTATATTGGAAACGCAATGTTTTTTATATCGCTACAGGTACAGTGCGTGGCATCATCCATGCGAGCCGAAGGTACTGTTTTGAATACAATTATCCTTCCTCCAATCAATTTGGTAAATTTGATTGAAAAAGGAGTATTTGTGTGAAGATTAATTTTTTGTATTATACAAATCTCGTAAGCATGCAGCTGGGTTATTTGTATTTTGAGAAAGAAATGCGTTCGGCTGTTATATAATTTGGAGGGTATGGTAGAACAAACATTGAAGGAAAAGACAGCAAAGGGACTCTTTTGGGGAGGACTGAATGGTGGTATTCAGCAGATACTGAATCTTTTCTTTGGGATATTTTTGGCTCGGTTGTTATCTCCTGGAGATTATGGCATGATTGGTATGTTGGGAATTTTCATGGGACTTGCAACTGTTTTACAAGATAGTGGTTTTGGTACGGCTTTAATAAACCGAAAAGAGATAAAACATGAAGATTATAATTCTGTTTTTTGGTTTAGTCTATCAATAGGCTGTATTTGTTATGTTGTCTTGTTTTTCTGTGCACCTTTAATTGCTTCTTTTTACGAAAAACCAGAGTTGGTAAATCTTTCTAGAGTACTTTTCTTGTGGTTTCTGATCAGCTCGACATCAATAGCTCACTCAGCTTTGCTAACTAAGAAACTGATGGTAAGAGAACGAACAAAGATAGAAGTAAGTGCTTTGTTTGTTTCTGGTACGGTTGGCATTATTTTAGCATATAATGGTTTTTCCTATTGGGGTATTGCTCTTCAAACAGTGATACATGCTTTTATTGGTAGTGTATTACGTTGGTATTATGTTAAATGGAGACCTACATACTCTTTTGAGTTGGGACCACTAAAAGAAATGTTTTCTTTTGGAGTGAAAATTATGTTTACCAGTATCTTTAGCCAAATTAATGCGAATATATTCTCTGTATTATTAGGGCGGTTCTATAAGGAGGACCAAGTTGGATATTATACACAGGGGAATAAATGGATGACAATGGGGTATACTTTCATTTGGGGTATGATTGGGAATGTCTCTTTACCTGTTTTATCAGAAGTCTCTTGTGATGTGAAACGGCAGCAGAAAGTTTTTCGGAAAATGTTGCGTTTCGTTTCATTTATATCATTCCCTGCTATGTTAGGATTAGCTTTCGTGGCAAAAGAATTGATTGTGATAAGTGTATCTGATAAGTGGTTACCATGTGTTCCTGTGATGCAATTGATGTGCATATGGGGGGCAGTTATGCCAATTAGTAATTTGTATACACATGTATTATTAAGTCATGGGAAATCAAATCTCTTTCTGTATAATACGATCATATTGGGTATTGTACAATTGGTTGTTGTTGTTAGTCTATTGTCTTTAGGCATTTATTATATGGTTTTAGCATTTGTTGTTGTGAATGTTTTGTGGATGTTCGTGTGGCATTATTTTGTAAATAAATGCGTTGAGATTTCAATTGTAGATGCGGTAAAGGATATTTTACCTTTTGGCCTTATATCTTTAATCGTACTATGTATTACGTACTTTGTTACAATGTCAATAAGTAATATATATCTGCTTTTGGTTACTAAGGTTTTGTTTGCAGCATCTTTATATAGCTTTTTTATGTATTTGACGAATTCTGTTATTTTTAAAGAGACTTTTGATTTTTTATTGAAAAGAAAATGAATATAGAAGAATACCAAAAAATAAATAGTTCTTTCAAGAAAAAGTTAATCTATAAAGTTGGTTTAGATTGTGGCTTTTTTTCTGAATATAATAATATGATTTTAGCAATGGCTTATTGCTTAATACATAAAATACAATTTGTTTTGAGCTCTAATAATGCAAATTTTGAAAATGAGAATGGTTGGTGTGGCTTTTTTGAACCTTTTTGTGAGGATGTTATAACAAGTAAAGATTTACATTATAAGACTGTTAATTGGAAATATATGCTTAAGATCCTTCTGGCTCAGAAGGATCTTAGAATATTACGTAATATTCTACCCTATTTTTCTTTGGGTAAAAATATATTGTATACACAAGATGTTTTTGGAAGAAGTCGAGATTATAGTTTGTTAAAAAAGAAATATTATATAGATCCTTTGAAAATTAAGTTGTCATATCAGGAAATCTGTTCTATTCTTGTAAATTTGACTTGGAAATATAATTTAGGTGTAGAGAAAGAAGTTCATAATTTGATATTATCTTTAGGATTGCCTTCAGAATATATTGGTTTTCATATTCGTGGAGGTGACAAATTTTTAGAACATAAAATTGAGCCAATAGAGAATTATTTCTCTAAAAATGAAACCTGTATTAAGAATGTGTTTGTTTTAACAGATGATTATACTGTAATTTCTAATATTAAGAAGATGTATCCGGATTATTCAGTGTATACCTTATGTGAGGTTTCTGAACATGGATATTTTCATGGTGATTTTATAAACCAAGATACTGCGTATAAGCGTAGAAAGTTAATTAGATTGTTTGCTTCGATAGACATACTTGCAGCTTCGAAATTGTTTATCGGAACATTTAGTTCAAATCCTGGAATGTATTTAGGAATGAGATCTCCTACTATATCTAAAGGTGTGGATTTTGATAATTGGATAATTTGGTAAAAATGAAAACATTTACATTGATCCCGATAGGGGGGATTGCAAATCGTGTATTTGCGATTCATTCTGCAATTGAATATTGTAAAGAGAAAAGATATGAATTGAAAATAATTTGGTTTAAGGATCAAGGTTTAAATGCCAAGTTTAATGATGTTTTTTTCTTATGTGATGATCTTGAGCATGTTTCGTTAAAGGAGGCTTCTTTATGTGATTATTTTATTTTTGATAGACCTCGTTTGAAAAACTTATGGATTCCACGTCTATTTCATAAATGGAAATATGACAGATGTGTGTATGAAAAAGAATTGGCAAAGAGGAAAGATTATACATCATTCTTAAACTCGCTAGAGGGTTGTTCTTCTTTATATGTTGTAGAATGTTCTAATTTTTTTCCTGTAAGTACTTGGAATACATATATGTATCCGAAAAAGGAAATAGAAAAATTAATAAAAGATAGAATATCAGACTTTACCCCGAATACTATTGGACTTCATATTCGTAGAACAGACCAAATTGCCTCGATATTAAAGTCTCCAATAGAATTGTTTGTTAATTTGATAGATAAAAAAATAAAGGAAGATGGATCAGTCCGATTTTATTTAGCATCTGATTCTCCTTCGGAAAAAGAATTTCTAGTGAAAAAATATGGAAAGTATGTAATAACTTCCTCTGGGCCTATATCTAGAAGTTGCTTGTCTGGTATAATAGAAGGTGTAGTTGAATTGTATGCATTGTCTTATACAAAAAAAATTTATGGATCTTATAATAGTTCATATTCAGAATTAGCTTCTAGACTCAATTCTTCAAAATTGGAAATTTTATCTATTTAATAAATAATGAGATTGTGATTTGTGTAAAATATAAAATGAAGATATTGGCAGTTATAGTTCTTTATAATCCTGATTGTGAGGATGTATATTCAAATATTATGAGTTATATACAAGCTATTGATAAGTTAATAATTTGGAATAATTCTGATAATATAGAGTTGAAATCATTTGGAAAGTTCTCAGAAAAAATCATTAGGATGGGTTCTGGGAAGAATATGGGGCTTGGTTATGTTTATAATCAAGCTGCAAAATATGCCATGACAAATGGATATACGCATTTAATGACAATGGATCAAGATAGTTTTTTTGAAAAAGGCTCAATGTTGAACTATGTTACCGTTGTTAATGATAGCGAATATTTGAATACTGCAATTTTTTCACCTAACTATAAAACGATTCATGGTTTATCTTTTCCTATATCTAATGAGCTAACAGAATTAGAAGCTGCTCAAAGTTCAGGTTCTATCATTCCAATTGATTTGTATAGTAAAGTAGGTACGTTTAGAAGTTCTTTTTTTATATATGGTATTGATCACGCATTTTGCTATGAAGTAAGAAATAAGGGGGGGAAAGTTTTGGCTGTTCATTCTGTAGTATTGAATCATACTCCTGGTAATCAGAGGAAAAAAAGAAAGTTTCTTTGGAAAACAGTTTGGCCAAATGAATATTCTTCTATGAGTACATATTATCTGATTAGAAATGAGTTAATACTCTTTTCTGAATATTCTGAAAAAAAAAAGGTGATATTTGATTTTGTTTATTACTATATATTTAAACGATTGATCTTTATTGCCTTATATGAAGATGAAAAAATGAAAAAAATGTATGCTGTGTTTTTGGGTATAATTCATGGTTTATTAAGAAAAGAAGGAGTCTATAAAAATGTATAAAGTATCGATAATTATACCTGTTTATAACGTAGAAATGTATCTTGTACATTGTTTGGATAGTTGTTTACAGCAAGATTTGTCATATGATGAATATGAAATTATTGCGATAAATGATGGCTCTACAGATAATAGTTTATCTATTTTGCAGGATTATGCCGATAGATATCCTAATTTGAAAATAGTGAATCAAGATAATCGGAAACAAGGAGCAGCAAGAAATAGGGGAATAGAAATTGCAACAGGAGATTATATTTGGTTTGTAGATTCGGATGATTGGCTTGAACCTAATGTTTTGAACTATCTATATCAGTCTGCTTTGGGTTCTGATATATCTATCATAGATAGTAGTTTTGTTGTTCAGAATAATAAAAAAATTATAGATAAACGTTCTTGGACGGAAAAAATTAATCTATTGAATACTAATTTGATTTTTTTCTCAACAGGTGTTCAAACATATATATATAGTCGTCGTTTTTTAGAAAAAAATCACTGTCGTTTTTTAGAAAATGTATATATAGAAGATAATGATTTTACACCAAAAACTATTTATTTAGCAAAAAAAATGAATGTGATTCCAGGTCCAGTATATAATTATCGTATTAGAATCGGTTCTGTAATTCATTCAAACGATCCTATTAAGTGCAAAGATATGATTTTTGTATCTAAATCTTTGTATGATTATATGGAATCGATAAATGATAAAGAATGGAAAATGTTTTTTATATCTTATATAAAGTCGACTTTACATTCTTTGCTATTTCAATTAGTAGCATTATCTCGTAAAGATAGAATATCTGTATTGAATATATTAAGGAAGGAGGTAGATCTCTTAAATATTTTATATGTATATGGTGGAGTTGGTGGTAAAATTAAAACTAATTTGATTAGAATATCCACAGATATTCTATGTGCTTTTTTGATGATAGAACTATTTCTTAGAGAAATTAAAAAGAATCTAATGGTCTTTTTTGTTTGATTGCATTTATAAGTTATGTGATAATAGATTTTTAGATGGTTTCTACAATAATTTGATGTTTGATAAAATGATTAAAGATAATATTGATCGATATAAAAGTACTCAATTACGTTTATGTCAATTAAAACAGTTGGAAATATTAAAAAATGTTGACTCTATTTGCAGGGAAAACAATATAAGGTATTGGCTAGATGGAGGTACTTTACTCGGTGCAATTCGACATCAAGGTTTTATACCATGGGATGATGATCTTGATATTGCAATGCCGATTGAAGATTTTGAAAAATTTAAAATTGTAGCACAAAAAAAATTGCCTGATAATCTGTTTCTTCAGACGAAAGAAACGGATCCATCAACTCCTCATCATTTTGCTAAAATTCGAGATCTTAATTCTTTTTTTGTAGAGTATGGAGACGATTTTACCCAATCATATCAAAAAGGAATTTATATTGATATTTTTTGCTTTGTGAAATATCCATCTATTCCTCCCAAAATATTGAGTTTTCTGTCAAGAAATATATCAAAGAGCCTAGCTATTTTGGGAAAAAGACGTTCTTTTTTAGATTTTAAATCCGTTTGTGAAATTCCGTATTTTTTATTTAAGTACCTGTTATTTTATCCAATTTGGAGATTTCTGTTTTTATTTAGAGGTGATAAATATATATCTTTTCAGGTTGAAGATAATGCTTTTGGAATAATTCACTCTAAAGATTCGATATTCCCTTTGGCGGTAAATCAATTTGAGAATTTTGAGTTCCCAGTTCCTAATAACAGTGATGCTTATTTAACAGATCAATATGGAGATTATATGATTTTACCTCCTATAAATAAGCGTCAAATACATGCTGTCTATATTCATGCTAATTTAAATGAATGAGAAATATGGATTTAGCTCCTGTTGTCTTGTTTGTATATAATCGTGTTGAAACCACGATACAGACTTTGTCATGTCTTGTTGCTAATACATTGGCTAGTAAAACTGATTTATTTATTTACTCTGATGGTGGTAAGGATATATCTTCTTGGAGACAAGTAAATTTATTGCGGAGGTATTTAAGAAGTGTTTCGGGATTTAAGACTGTAACAATTGTAGAACGTGAAAAAAATTATTATCTAGAGCGTAATATTATTGAGGGGGTAACTGATATCGTGAATCGTTTTGGTAAAATTATTGTTTTAGAGGATGATGTTTGTGTAAATTCTTACTTTTTACAATATATGAATGATGCTCTTTGTTTTTATGAGAGAGTGACAAAAGTAATGCATATATCTTCTATACCTCATGTTAATATTGAATCTGAATATGATGTTATATTTACATCTTTGATGGAATGTACGTGGGGATGGGCAACGTGGAAAGATAGATGGGATAATTTTAAATATTATACAAATAGGGAAGACGCTTTGGACGGTTTTTCAGAAGAGGATTTGTCTCGAATTGAATATGGAGGACATTTTCAATGTTTGAAATCTCTTGATCGGAATCCTATTCCGTGGGATATTTGTTGGATTCTTGCTATATATAGAAGTAAAGGTTTATGCGTTGAACCTGTAGAGCCTCTATCTCAAAATATTGGTTTATACAATGGTACTCATTATAAAGGCTTTCGTTTGTTAGGAAAAGATCCTTATGATCGTCCATATAGGACTTTTAAGGTCGAGAAATTTCCAACAGAAATAAAAGTCAATGAAGAAATGGAATATTTTTTGTTTCATGAATTTAATGGGTTTGGTATGAAATATAATTGGTTAGGCCGATTGGTACGAATTGTTTATAGAATTTTTAAAAATGGGAAAATTTAGAAGGATTGTTAGCTCTCTATTTCGTAGACCGGTAAGTTTTAATGACCAATTAAGGACTGAACCTATAAGTCGTAAATTTGGTTTTGATCGTGGATGTCCAATAGATCGTTATTATATCGATTCTTTTTTGAAACAAAATCAGAATCTCATAACAGGTTCAGTTCTTGAGATTGCTGAAAGTACGTACAGTAAACAATTTGGACATGATATATCGTCGTATGAGGTTCTTCATTATGATAATTCGAATAAGAAAGCAACTATTGTAGGTGACTTGACTAAGCCGGAGACTTTACCAAAGGAAAGAATTGATTGTTTTATTTGTACACAGACATTGAACTTCATTTTTGATGTCTCAAAAGCTATAGAGGGTAGTTATAAAGTATTGAAACAAGGTGGAACTCTGTTGTGCACGGTTTCCGGGATATCTCAAATTTCTCGATACGATATGGATCGTTGGGGAGATTATTGGCGTTTTACGGATTTGTCTATAAGAAAGTTGATGGAATCTGTTTTTGGTGAAGGAAACGTGGAGATTATTACTTTTGGAAATGCGTTGGCAGCTACTGCCTTTTTGCAAGGTTTATCTGTAGATGATTTGCCTGATGCCTCTTTACTGGATAAGAAGGATCCGGATTATCAAATAACGATTGGAATTAAAGCTACTAAATGCTGAGAAAATTATTACAATATATATTAGATCGTTTTATCTATTTACGGTATAAAGATTCTATTATATTGGGGAATCGATCCTTTTCTTGGTGTGATATCCCTGTCCCTGAATCATATCCTCAGCAAAGCCAGACTCATCCTTCGATTATTTATTTGAAACAAGGATGGAACGGGGCTACCCATTGGTTGGGGACAACGCCTTATCCTAAAGCGCAGGTGAAATATGAAAATCCGTGTATTTATTATGCTGATGTTCAAAATAATAATATTCCTACACAATTTATTCCAATAAAAAATAATCCTATTTTGGAATGGCCAGGAGGAGATTGCTTCAATTCGGATATTGAACTGTATTTTGAGGATAATGTGCTATATTCTATTATTAGGGAGTATGATAATAAAACTCTTTCAAAGAAATTGAAAGTTCAGTATTCGACAGATGGACAATTCTGGAGTACTCCACGTTTATTTTTTGAGACAACAGATCCGAAGCAAGAATTATTATCTCCTTCTATCATTCGTTATAATGACAAACTTCGTCTTTATTGTCTAAATGGGGATGCCGGTATCTTTAAAAGGGGGCATTGTACAGGTATTCATATTTTGGAAGGGGATAATTTGAAGCGATCAGTTTTTAAGGAAGTCGCAACTGGTTCTTTTCTGAATAAAGATGAAGTACGGATAGAACCTTGGCATTGTTGTTTGTTTGAATACCGGCAGAAGTTGTATATGCTTTTCTGTGGGCGGGATCATAAGCAAAAAACATTCCGTTCACCGATGGAAACGTATTTGGCTGTGTCGGAAGATTATCAAAATTTTTCTATTTATGAGAAGCCGATAGTAGCGCATATCAAAACATATCGTCCTTCTGCTTATATTGATGGAGATAGATTACATTTGTATTTTTCTGTAGTCGGATATGTTGATAATTTTCATGAAGATAGACGAATTGGATATACTTGCTTGAATATGAAAGAGCTACTTCAATTGTTACAATGAAAGAAAACCAAACTACACCGAATTTAAAGAATCTTGGTGTGACGAATATGTCCGTAAGGTAGTAAAATAGCCGAAAGACAAAGATACTATGGAAAGAGCGGGAACACGCAAGAATGGATATTGGAATGTAAAGGTTGGGAAATGAAAATTGTCATCTTAAACACATCTGAACGTACTGGAGGGGCTGCCGTAGCTGCCGGGCGCTTAGGTAAGGCATTAGGACAAGCCGGGATACAGGTTGATAAACTTGTCCGTGAAAATACTTGGTTGAACCGTTTCCGATTCTATTGGGAGCGGTTGATTATTTTTTTATGTAACCATTTAAACCGTAAGAATCTGTTTGCGGTTTCTATCGCCAATACCGGAATGGATTTATCCGGACATCCTTTGGTAAAAGACGCTGATATTATCCATCTTCATTGGATTAATCAGGGTTTTCTTTCATTAAAGGATATAGAAGAATTGGTGAAATTGAACAAGCCTATTGTGTGGACTATGCATGATATGTGGCCTTGTACAGGTATTTGTCATCATGCAAGAGATTGTGAAAAGTTCCAGATGGGATGTGAGTCTTGTTTCTTTTTAAAGTCGAAAGGTAAGGATCTCTCGACTTCTGTCTTTGATAAAAAATTGTCCTTGTATAAGGAGGCCAATATAACTTTTGTCGGTTGTAGCCGATGGTTGTCCGGCAGGGCAAAAAAAAGTTATCTGCTACGGGATAAGACGGTTTTGTCTATTCCTAATCCGATCAATACGGAGGTTTATCATCCGATGGATCAGGATATGACGCGTGAATTATTGGGGTTACCTTCAGGAAAGAGGCTTTTATTATTTGGGGCGTTGAATGTTACAGACAAGCGTAAAGGAATTGATTATTTGATCGAGGCTTTAAGGAAAATAGAAAAGCAGGATGTGGAGCTTGTCGTTTTCGGACAAGTAAAAGATGATATCCGAGGCCTTTTCCCCGTGCCAATTCATTCGATGGGATATTTGTCGGATGAATCTAAAATCGTAGCATTGTATAATGCAGTCGATATGTTTATCACTTCTTCCTTAGAGGAAAACCTTCCCAACACGATCATGGAGTCGATGGCGTGCGGAACTCCTTGTGTCGGATTTGAAATAGGCGGTATTCCGGAGATGATCGATCACAAGATAAATGGTTATGTAGCCAATTATAAGGATGCCAGCGACCTCGCTAACGGTATCCGGTGGGTTTTGGAGCATGAAGATCAGCAGGCTCTTTCGGATGCTTGTGTGAAGAAAGTACAGGAGAATTATACGGAGGAAGTGGTTGCAAAACAATATATGGCTTTATATAAACACTTACTGCATCAAAAAAAATAGAAACAGCTTTATGCTACAACCGACATTTTCAATCATAACGATTACCTATAATGCCGTGCGTCTGGTGGAGCAGACGTTGTTGAATGTGCTGAGCCAGTCCTATCCGAATATCGAATATATCGTGATAGATGGCGGTTCGACGGACGGGACGGCGGATATTATCAAGCGGTATGAGTCGGGCCTTGCTTATTGGGTGAGCGAGCCGGACAAGGGGATATACGATGCCATGAACAAGGGGCTTCAAAAGGCGACGGGAGATTATGTCTGGTTTATCAATGCTGGTGATTCTCTTTGTTCGTCCGATACGGTCCAGTCGGTCGTTTCCAGATTACAGAAGAGGAAGACTTTGCCGGATATTATCTATGGAGAGACGAATATCGTCGATGAGGAAAGGCGGTCGTTGGGACTGCGCCGTCTCAGGGCTCCTCGGAAGCTTTCGTGGAAGAGTTTTAGGATGGGAATGTTGGTTTGTCACCAGTCGTTCATATCAAAACGTGCGGTTGCTCCGTTATATGATTTGCAGTATCGCTATTCGGCCGATTTCGATTGGTGTATCCGCTGCATGAAGCAGGCTCGTTCGTTTTGCAATACGCATCTCATCCTGTCCGATTTCCTGGACGGCGGGACGAGTACGACGCAAAGAAAAGCATCATTGCGAGAGAGGTATGCGATTATGTGCAAATATTATGGTACTTTTGTTACGGTTTTGCTCCATGGGTGGTTCGCCATCCGTTTTTATACGGCTAAATGTCTGAAGGGGCGGGTTTGATAGTATGAATTTTAATGAGACATATATGAAGGATTTGCTAAAGCAATGGGGGAAACACGTTGTTGCCCTGATCTTGTTTTTGGGACTGGTGATGGTCTATTTTTCACCGGCGGTGTTTGATGGGAAAGTAATCATGCAAGGTGATAATATCAAAGCGACCGGAATGGGATCAAGCCAGATGGATCAATACGCCAAAACGGCACAGCCGGGTGAGTTCAGCGTCTGGTCGGATGCGATGTTCGGTGGGATGCCGTATGTGACAGGATATGGGCAGGCCGCACCGAGTATGCCTTCTTATTCGATTGTGGATGGTTGGTTGAAAAAGGTGGGATATGGCGATGCAGCTATGGTTTTCGTCGGATTGGTATGTTTTTACCTGCTGATGTGTGTCATGGGAGTAAACTGGTGGCTTGCGATTGCCGGGGCGTTCGCTTTTGCATTCGCATCTTATAATATCATTATTATCGAGGCGGGGCATATCGTGAAAGCCTATGTGATCGGTTATATGCCGGTGACGTTGGCCGGTATGGCTTTGCTTTTCAGGCGATCCTATCTGTGGGGAGCCGTCTTGTTCCTGTTGGGGGTAGCCTTGTCGCTGGCAAACGGGCATATCCAGATCACCTATTATCTGGTACTGCTTTGCGTACTGATCTATTTAGGGTATGCGATTAAAAAGATCCGGGAGAAAGCGTATGGCGAATGGTTGAAGACTTCCCTGATTATGGCGGCTTGTGTCGTATTGGCTGTATTGCCTAATGCGCAGGGGATGTATTCCAATTGGGACTTGGGGCAGCACTCCATCCGTGGGGCTTCGGAGCTGACGCCGAAACCGGATGCTTCGGGAAAAGTGGAGAAGGCTTCCACCGGTTTGGATAAGGATTATGCTTTTCAATGGAGTTACGGCTGGAAAGAGTTGATAACCGTTCTCGTACCGAACGTATATGGTGGTGGTTCGGGAGGCACGTTGGACAGTTCGTCCGAGTTATACAAGGAGTTGAAGAAAAACGGGGCCCAGGTGGGGAAAGAAGTACAAACCTATACCTATTGGGGAGATAAGATATTCACTTCTGGACCGGTCTATTTCGGGGCTTTGGTCTGCTTCCTGTTCGTCTTGGGAATGTTCGTGATCCGGAACCCGATGAAATGGTGGCTGTTGGCAGGATCGGTGTTCCTGACATTCCTTGCGTTGGGACGTAATTTCGATTCTTTCAACGACCTGATGTTCCATTATCTGCCTTTATACAATAAGTTCCGTACGGTCGAGATGGCGTTGGTAATACCGGGATTGGTATTCCCGATTGTCGGCATTTGGGGATTAAAAGAAATTTTGTCACAGAAAGTGGAGGAGGCCCGTTTGAAAAAAGGATTTCTTTGGGCTTTGGGGTTGACCGGAGGCCTTTGTGTGGTCCTTTGGCTGATGCCTTCCTTGCTGTTGGATTTCCGGTCTGCCTATGATGCACAGTTCCAGAACCAGGTTCCGGAATGGTATTACACTGCCTTATTGATGGACCGTGCTTCGCTGGCTTCGGCCGATGCGTTGCGTTCTTTGGTCTTCATCCTGCTGGGAGCCGGGCTGCTTGTCTGGTTCTGGAAAGCGAAGAACAAGAAGACTGCGGCGACTTTCGTGAGCGCAGGTGTGGCAGTTCTTATTTTGATTGATCTTTGGACGGTGGACCGCCGTTATCTGGATGACAGCAATTTCGTTAAGCAACAACCGGCGGAGATGTATAAGGAAACAGTTGCCGATAAAGTAATCCTGCAGGACACGGGTTCGACTTTCCGTGTGTTGAACATTAATAACCCGTGGCAGGAAACGAATACTTCCTATTATCATCATTCTATCGGGGGATATCATGCCGTCAAGTTGCGCCGTTATCAGGAGTTGATCGACCATCGGTTGGACGGTGAGTTGCGTGGGATTATCGGTGCTTTGCAGAAGGCACAGACGGCTGGGGATGTGATGTCCGCGCTGGCTGCTTGTCCTTCCTTGAATATGTTGAATACCCGTTATATCATCTATAACCCGGAACAGCAGCCGTTGAAGAATCCGTATGCATTCGGGAATGCCTGGTTTGTGGATAAGCTGGATATGGTGGAGAATGCGGATGCCGAAATAGAAGCCTTGAATACGATCGATCCGCTGGAAACGGCAGTTGTGGACAAGCGTTTCCAGAAGGATCTGGAAGGATTTGTTCCGCAGAAAGACTCAACCGCAACGATCGTGTTGGAAGAATACCGTCCGAATCGTCTGACTTATAAGAGTAAAACTGATAAAGAACAATTGGCAGTCTTCTCCGAAGTTTATTACCAGCCGGGTTGGAAGGCAACGATCGACGGCAAGGAAGTGCCTCATTTCCGTGCAGACTGGATTTTGCGTGGTATGCGTGTGCCGGCAGGCGAACATACGATTGTATTCGAGTTCCGGCCTTCCGGTTATGTAACGGCTGCATACGTTTCTTCCTACAGCTCGTTCCTGATTCTGTTATTACTGATCGGTGCGATTGCTTGGTCGGGATGGAAATATTGGAAAAAGAGTAAAGAATAATATTGACACACCCTCCGACTGTCTTTGTTATCACGACGACCGTCCTCATCTCGATGAAGTCAATGTTCATGTGGGATGAAGACGGTCGTCATGATGATAAAGACGGTCGTCATGATAACGACCTTTGGTGTCTTTTATTTGTAGAACGTCTTTTGGAATGCCGAAAACTCCTCTTTCTTCAGAACCAGCCTGTTCCAGGCGGCATCTAAGAATCCGCATCCATATCCTATTAACTGGATAAAGGAGGCAATAATCGATAAGAAGCCGATTTTGAGGCTTTTATTCTGAATCGAAGAATCCACAAAGATCAGCAAGCTGAAAAGTCCGAGCGGCAATAAACTCCAAGTGCAGAAGAGGCTTCCGACCAGGAAGAAAAATACTCCTAAAGTAAAGACTGCCGGTAATAGATGTACCAGTTTAAGCGAGTCCGGATATTTCTTGTACAAATTGATACGGGCGATTCCGGAATTATAAACCTGACGGAAAAACTTGCGCCAGTCCGTGCGTCGCTTGTGATATACCCAAGCCGAGGGAAACAGGCATACTTTGTAGCCGTTCTTGAACAGGCGGATACTGAAATCAATATCTTCGCCGAAGCGCATGGCAGAAAAGCCCTCCAATGCCTCGTATGTACTTTTCCGAATCCCCATGTTGAAACTACGAGGGTAGAACTTATCCATCTTCTTTTTCCCTCCACGAATGCCACCTGTCGTAAAGAAAGAGGTCATAGAGTAGTTGATGGCTTTCTGTACATCCGTAAAGCTGTCAGAGGCCTTGTCCGGCCCCCCGAAAGCGTCCGCCCCAGTTTCCTCCAGTTCCTTGTTTACCGATTTGATGTAGTCGGGAGGCAGAATGCAATCCGAATCGAGAACGATTAGGTAATCTCCCTTACTCTGCTTCGCCCCATAGTTGCGGGCATTGCCCGGACCACCATTCGGAATATAACGATAGGAAACATCCAACCTATCCTTGAAAGCCTCGGCCACATGCTGGCAAGTTTCCTTCGAACCATCTTCGACGATGACGACTTCGAAGTTTGTTTCACTCTGCCGCGTAAGGCTGTCCAACAACTCTTCTACCTCGTTGGGACGGTTGTAGACAGGGATGATAAGAGATAAATGGGGTGTTGCCATATTTATGAGTTTTTTAAAATGTAATATCCGCAGGTTGTATAGAAATTACGGATATAGGGGATATTCAGGAATCTCCATAGTCTTCGAGGATGGAGATTGAATTTCGTTTCGTAATTCGGGTTGATGAAATAGAGGACTTCTTCGGCTATCCGGTATTTCTCTTTGTGCACGATCGAGAGAAAACGTTCCAGTGAAATGCCGGTATCTTTGATTTCCAAAAGTCCTCCGGGATTGACACTCCCCCATTCCAGCACTTTTTTATATACGGGGCGAGGTAGCAGGTGGAACCAGGGTAAATGGCTTAGGAACTTGTTGTTGCAAATCTGCTGGTGACCTCCGAACGGATTCTGCCAGGGAGGGAAAGCCACGAAAATAACGCCGTGGGGATTTAAGAATCTCTTTATAAAAGGCAAGAATAATTCTTGGTTTGGGATGTGTTCTATCACATCCCGGATGATGATAATGTCGAACTTGTTGTGCAGTTCGGTTACTTTGTAGATATCTTCACAGATCAGTGTCAGGTTTTTGTTGTTGGTGTGTGTGCTGTAGATTTCTTTTGCGATCTCAATCTGACCTCCGTTGATGTCTATACCTGTTACTTGGCAACCGAGGTCCAGAAAAGGTTTTATGTTTCCTCCTTCTCCGCAACCGATTTCAAGAATATGGGAATCAGCCGTTATCGGTTTATGCTTTTCAATGAAAGGTATTACATATTTTTGTGTTGTAATACTTTGTTCGTTGAAATATAGTTGTCTGTCAGCGTGTCTTTTTTGCATATCTACAAAATAAAAATGAGGGTGTGCCGAAAGTCTTCATGCTTTTGGGCACACCCTCAGATATATTAATATCTGTAATGTTCGGCCTTATAAGGTCCTTCGACCGGCACTCCGATATAATCGGCTTGCTTCTGTGTCAACTTGGACAGTTTGACGCCGATGCGCTCCAGGTGGAGGCGGGCAACTTCTTCGTCCAGGCGTTTCGGTAGACGGTAGACACCTACTTCGTAAGGCATTGTCCACAAATCCATTTGGGCTAATACCTGGTTGGTGAAGGAGTTGCTCATTACGAAAGAAGGATGGCCGGTCGCGCAACCCAAGTTCACCAAGCGGCCTTCTGCCAGCAGGAAGATGGAATTGCCGGTCGGGAATGTGTACTTGTCGACCTGCGGTTTGATGTTGGTGTGCTTGATGTTCGGATAGTTCACCAGCTTATCGACCTGGATTTCATTGTCGAAATGGCCGATGTTGCAAACGATGGCCTGGTCTTTCATTTGGGCCATGTGTTCGATGGTGATGATGTCGCAGTTACCGGTGGTCGTAACGAAGACGTTACCTTCCTTGACGGCTTCTTCCATCGTCGTCACTTCGAAGCCTTCCATTGCAGCCTGTAAAGCGCAGATCGGGTCGATCTCCGTAATCAGGACACGGGCTCCGTAAGAGCGCATGGAGTGGGCACAGCCTTTTCCTACGTCGCCATATCCGGCAACCACCACGACTTTACCGGCGATCATCACGTCGGTAGCGCGCTTGATACCGTCGGCCAGTGATTCACGGCAACCGTACAGGTTGTCGAATTTCGATTTCGTAACGGAGTCGTTGACATTGATAGCCGGAACCAGCAGTTCGCCTTTTTCCATCATCTGGTACAGGCGGTGCACGCCGGTAGTCGTTTCTTCGGAAACACCTTTCATTTCGGCGATCGTGCGGTGCCAGCGGGTATTGTCTTCAGCCAAGATACGGCTTAAGGTATCCAGGATGACCTGTTCTTCGTGATTGCCACCTTTGCGGTTGATCGTTTCGGCATCGTTCTCTGCACGGTAACCCATATGAACCAGCAGGGATGCGTCGCCACCATCATCCACAATCATGTGCGGACCTTTGCCGTCGGGGAAACGGAGCGCCATGTCGGTGCACCACCAGTATTCTTCCAGTGTTTCACCCTTCCAGGCGAAAACGGGAACACCATCGGCAGCGATGGCTGCGGCGGCGTGGTCCTGTGTAGAGAAGATGTTGCAGCTTGCCCAGCGGACATCTGCTCCCAACGCAACTAATGTTTCGATTAACACTGCGGTCTGAATCGTCATGTGCAGTGAGCCGGTGATACGAGCTCCTTTCAGAGGTTTTTGATCGGCATACTTCTTGCGAAGTGCCATAAGTCCCGGCATTTCGTGTTCGGCGATCTCGATTTCTTTACGACCGAATTCAGCCAAACTCATATCTGCTACTTTATAAGGCAGATTAGTTGGAAATAATTGTGACATAAATTGATACTAAATGATTATGGAGCAAAGGTAGTAATATTTTTTTTATTTTAGTCTTTTTCGGAAGGAGATGGGAGGAAGTGTGGTCTTCCTTGTAGTGTGTTTGGATTTTTGTGTAAGTGTAATCTGTCTTCGACAACGTCGTGTATATGTTTGACGTTGCAGAACATATACACGACATTGTCGAAAACAGATTAGACGCCCGTCTAATCGGAGCCGGATGCTTATGCAGGCGTGATTCCCTGGTCGGCCAATAACTTCAAGCCCAGGTCCTTCAGTTTGAACTTCTGGATTTTTCCGCTACCGGTCATGGGGAAAGTGTCGACGAAGAATATATACTTCGGAATCTTATGCCGGGCGATCTTTCCGCGGCAGAAATCCTTGACGATATCTTCCGTCATGGTGACACCTTCGTGCAGGATGATAAAAGCTCCCACTTCCTCACCGTATTTCTTGGATGGAACAGCAGCGACCTGTACATCTTTCACGCCTTTCAGGTGATAAAGGAATTCTTCCAGTTCACGAGGGTAGATGTTTTCTCCTCCCCTGATAATCATATCTTTGATGCGTCCGGTGATGCGATAGTTGCCATGTTCGTCTTTCACGCCCAGGTCGCCACTGTGCAGGAAGCCGTCTTTATCGATGACTTCGGCTGTCGCGGCAGGGTTGTTGTAATAGCCTTTCATGGTATTGTACCCCCGGTTGCACATTTCACCTTGTACGCCTACCGGACATTCTTCACCCGTTTCCGGGTCGATCACGCGGACTTCGGTAAATTCGTAATCACGGCCTACCGTATTGTAGCGTACTTCCGCCGGATCGTCGATGCGCGAATGCGTCATACCGGGCGATGCTTCCGTCAACCCGTATACACTGGTCACACGCATGAACATTTTTTCTTCCACCTGTTTCATCAACTCTACGGGGCAAAGGGAGCCTGCCATGATGCCGGTGCGGAGGGAGGTCAGGTCGAACATGCTGAACATCGGATGATTGAGTTCGGCGATGAACATGGTCGGAACGCCATAAAGGGCCGTGCACCGTTCTTTGTGGATGGAGGCGAGTACGACCAGCGGATCGAATTTTTCGACCATGACCTGTGTGCATCCATGTGTCAAGACGTTCATGGAGGCGAGCACGACACCGAAACAGTGGAACAGAGGGACGCAGCAGCATAGTTTGTCATCTGCCGTGAATTTCATGTGTTCTCCTGTCAACAGCCCGTTGTTGGCAATGTTATAATGCGTCAGCATAACCCCTTTGGGGAAGCCGGTTGTGCCGGATGTATATTGCATATTCACGACATCGTGCGGGGTCACCAGCTTTTTGGCTTCCACTAACGTTTCGTCACTGACGTTTTCACCTAAAAGCAACAGCTCGGGAGTGTTGTACATCCCTCTGTATTTCTCCTGTCCGATGTAAACTACATTCTTCAGTACCGGGAAACGTTTGCTTTTCAGGTAGCCGCGTTGCGATTCTTTCAGTTCGGGCAGCATGGTGTACATCATGTCGACATAACTGCCATCAAACACTCCGTCGGTGATGCACATCGTATGGATATCTGCATTCTCGACTAGGAATTCCAGTTCGCTCTGCTTATAGTTGGTATTGACGGTAACGGCCACTGCTCCGATCTTGGCGGCGGCATACAGGAATGTAAGCCAGTCCGGGACATTGGTTGCCCAGATACCGACATGCGTGCCATGTTTGATCCCGATCGAAAGCATGCCTTTTGCCATCCGGTCTACACGTTCGTTGAATTCCTTCCAGGTGAAACGGAGGTCGCGGTCGGAATATACCAGATATTCTTTATCGGGTGTCGTTTCGGCCCAATGTTCCATCCACTGGCCGAGTGTCCTGTCTTGTAATTGTATTTCCATAGAGGCATCAGATTAATAGGGGGTGTAGATGACTCCGAGGATTTTCGCCGTATTGTCGGCGGCGGCATGTACATGGTGGGCGACGATGGAATCGTAGTAGATGCTGTCTCCTTCTTCCAGGATATAGGTATTCTTGCCATAGTTGATTTCGAGGACGCCTTCCAGTACATAGATGAATTCTTCCCCTTCGTGTGTGGAGAGTACGAAATCCACTCCGTTTTCACTCGGAGCGACATCGATCAGGAACGGTTCCATATGGCGGCCCGACTTGTCTTGTGACAGCGAATGGTATTCCATGTGCTTGCGTGCCTTGCTGTCGTTGTTGCTGAAACCGATGCTGTTCGTGTCGTTGCTATCTTTCTTGCGGCAAATGACGGGGCCCAGTTCGGACTGGTCGTCCAGGAATGTGCCCAGGCGTACGCCTAATACGCGGGCTATCTTAATAAGTGGGGCGAGAGACGGAAAGTCTATATTGCCCTCGATACGTTCTATTTGTTCGATACTCAGACCTGAGCGTTCAGATACTTCCTGGGTAGAAAGTTGCTTGGATTCACGGATGCTTTTGATTTTAGCTCCTATGATTTTGTTATTTCCCATGAGCATTATATGTTTATTGTTTGTTGAATCTTTTAATTTGTAACAGAATGGCGCAAAATTACATTAAATTTTCATTAAACAAAGGTGTTAGGTAAAAGAAAAAAGGATGATCCCCGTGGAGACCATCCTTTTGTAACTTCCTGCGAAGAAATTGTTTCTTACTTTCTGATGCCAAGTTCTTTGATGATAGCACGATATCTTTCGATATCGACCTTGATCAGATAATCCAGTAAACGACGACGTTTACCAACCAGCATCTTCAGAGCTCTTTCAGAGCTATGGTCTTTGTGATTAGCCTTCAAGTGTTCAGTCAAATGTGCGATACGAACTGTGAACAGTGCGATCTGGCTTTCTGCAGAACCTGTGTTCGTTGCAGATTTACCATACTTTTCGAAAATCTCTTTTTTCTTTGCTGAATCTAAAAACATGATTCTTGTGTACTTTAATAAATTAATACTATGTTATCTAAGCGGGGACAAAGGTAGGGATTCATTTTTGATTGACAAATCTTTTTATGTATCTTTTTTTATTTTGAAGTGTCAATGTCATATACTTCTCGCAAATTTATTGTATTTTTGCGGCCAATAAATTAGTTTTCAATGCAAAAGATTAGAAACATCGCGATTATCGCGCACGTAGACCACGGTAAGACAACGCTCGTGGATAAGATGTTATTAGCCGGTAAGCTTTTCCGTGAAGGACAGGCAGAGCCGGATCAGTTCCTGGACAATAATGACCTGGAACGCGAACGAGGGATTACGATCCTTGCCAAAAATGTATCTATTAATTATAAAGGTTATAAAATCAACATTATCGATACTCCGGGACACGCCGACTTCGGAGGTGAAGTGGAACGCGTATTGAACATGGCTGACGGTTGCTTGTTGCTGGTCGATGCTTTCGAAGGACCGATGCCTCAGACTCGTTTCGTGCTTCAGAAGGCTATCCAGTTAGGCTTGAAACCGATTGTGGTCATTAATAAGGTAGACAAGCCGAATTGTCGTCCGGAAGAGGTGCAGGAAATGGTGTTCGACCTGATGTTCAGTCTTGATGCAACGGAAGAACAGCTCGACTTTCCGACGATCTACGGCTCTGCCAAGCAGGGTTGGATGTCGGAAGACTGGAAAGAGCCGAAGGAAGATATTACCGCTTTGCTGGACGCTATCATCCAGTATATTCCGGAACCCGAGGTATTGGAAGGCTCTTCCCAGATGTTGATCACTTCGTTGGACTATTCCAAGTATGTAGGCCGTATCGCTGTGGGGCGCGTGCATCGTGGCGAACTGCGCGAAGGACAGGACATCATGCTTTGCAAGCGTGACGGTTCGATGGTGAAATCGAAGATCAAGGAAATCGACGTTTTCGAAGGGCTGGGGCGTACGAAAGTAGACGCTGTCCAGTCAGGCGATATCTGTGCGATTATCGGTGTGGAAGGTTTCGAAATCGGTGAGACGATTGCTGATGCCAATGATCCGGAACCGCTGCCGACGATCGCTATCGACGAACCGACGATGTCTATGTTGTTTACGATCAACAATTCTCCGTTCTTCGGGAAAGATGGCAAGTTTGTGACATCCCGCCATATCTATGAACGTTTGATGAAAGAGTTGGACAAGAATCTTGCCTTACGAGTGGTGCCGACAGATTCTGCCGATTCCTGGTTGGTGTACGGACGTGGTGTCCTTCACTTGTCTGTCCTGATCGAGACCATGCGTCGTGAAGGTTACGAGTTGCAGGTTGGCCAGCCGCAGGTTATTATCAAGGAAATCGACGGCCAGAAGTGTGAACCGGTTGAACAGTTGACAGTCAATCTGCCGGAAGAATGTTCCAGCCGTATCATCGACATGGTAACCAAACGCAAGGGTGAAATGACGATGATGGAAAGCAAGAACGACCGTATGCATCTGGAGTTCACGATCCCTTCCCGTGGTATTATCGGTTTGAACAATGCTGTTCTGACTGCATCGGCCGGTGAAGCGATTATGGCACACCGTTTTCTCGAATATCAACCGTGGAAAGGTGAGATCGAACGCCGTACGAACGGTTCTATCATCGCGATGGAAACGGGTACTGCCTATGCGTATGCCTTGAACAACTTGCAATCCCGCGGACGTTTCTTTATTTCCCCTCAGGAAGAAGTATATGCCGGTCAGGTGGTTGGTGAACACACGAAAGACAATGACTTGGTGGTTAACGTGACGAAGTCGAAGAAACTGACCAATATGCGTGCTTCCGGTTCGGACGATAAAGTATCTTTGGCTCCTCCTACGGTGTTCAGCTTGGAAGATGCTTTGGAATATATCAAAGGCGATGAATATGTAGAAATCACCCCGAATAGTATGCGTATGCGTAAGATCATCCTTGACGAACTTGAACGTAAACGTCAGGGAAGATAAGGATCATCACGACATAATCGCGCCGATAATGCAAATCATAGCTGGATTTGCGTTATCGGCGTTTTTTGCTTTAATTCCTATTTGTATTCAAACGTGGTATGGTTATCGATTGTCAAATTAATAATGAATAATATCAAAAAGTAAGGGGAGGCATTTGCGTATACTGATTATTTTTGCCCTATTAAGTAAAAAACTTTAAAGGAAAATGAAGAAAAAAGTATATACAGCGTTCGTATGTCTTTGTTGTACCGTGGCGTCTCTCTCTGCCCAGAAGCGCGTAGTAGAATTAACAGATCCGAACGAAAGTTGTACGAGTATTGCTGTCGGCAAATTGGCGACGACTGATGGTTCAGTCATGACCTCGCAGACATGTGACGGGACTTCGCGTACTTGGATGGAGGTCGTGCCTGCCCAAAAGTGGGCGGATACTGCAAAACTCGATCTTTATTGGGATCTCCGTCATACGGAAAGCAAAAACGATCGGTTGGGAGTGAAACTGAAAGGTTCTATCCCACAGGTACCTTATACATTCGCTTACTTGAATACCGGTTATCCTTGTATGAACGAGAAACAGCTGGCGATGGGAGAAACGACTATCGTTGGCCGTAAGGAACTGCGCAGTCCGAAAGGCTTGTTCCATATCGAAGATTTACAGGGGATTGCTTTGCAACGTTGCAGTACGGCACGCGAGGCGGTTTTGCTGATGGGACGCTTGGCAGAACAATATGGTTATCGTGATGGCGGGGAATGTCTGACGGTTGCCGACAAGAGGGAACTTTGGTTTTTCGAGATTACAGGTGCGGGTCCGGAAGATATGGGGGCTTTGTGGGTCGCCCGACGCATACCGGACGACCATGTGACGGTTTCGGCTAATACACCTCGTATTTCCGATGTTGATTTCGGGGACAAGGATAATTATATGTATAGTGAAGGACTGAAGGAGAAAGCACGGAAGTTAGGGTATTGGGACGGAAAAGAACCTTTCAAGTTCTGGAAAGTAATCCATGAAACGGGGAAGAAGCCTTTTACTGTCCGGGACCTTTTTGTTTTGAAAACGTTGGCTCCTTCTTTGAACCTGACGATGGATATGGAGGAGCTACCTTTGTCTGTCAAGCCTGAACAGAAAGTTTCGTTGGCGGATATGAACCGTTTGCTGCGTGAAACATATGAGGGTACGGAATGGGACATGACGAAAGATATAATGGTAACGAAGAAGATTAAGGATAAAGACGGAACCGAGCGTGATACGACATATAAAAGCCCGTTGGCTCAAAATTGGATGACGAACGATATGTTTGAATTCCTGAACGCGCAACGTGGTGAAAAGAAGATAGAAAAACAGCGGACGATATCGGTTGTTTGGTGCGCTTATTCATTTGTGATACAATGCCGTGACTGGTTACCGGACGAGGTGGGCGGTGTTTGCTGGTGGTCGGAAGATAATCCGGGCGAAAGTCCCAGGGTACCCTTATTTGCCGGGATGACAGATGTCCCCGAAAGTTTTAAGGTTTGTGGACATAAGCGTTACCGTCCTGATGCTGCCCTTTGGACTTACCGGCGTACGAACCGTCTGGCCCAGGTGAGTTGGGGACATGGCCGCAAACTGATTGAACCTGCCGTCCTCTCTTTCGAGCAGAAGGCGGCAGACGAAATGCCTCTGATAGAAAACAAGGTGTCGGCGCTTATGCGGGAAGGCAAGAAGGACGAAGCCCAAGCTTATCTTACCCGTTATTCCTTCGATTTTATCTATTCGACTTTGCGTTGTTGGGAGGAAATGGAGGGACAGCTTTGGCATAAGTTCGGACGGGGGTTCTGATCGAGATCTCTTTTTAGTGCGAGTTTTTCTTGGCTTTTTCCCGCTGCTTTTCGATTTCTTTCCGGTAGGAGAGTGGGTTTATGCCGGTTTTACTCCTGAAAAAGTAAGAAAAATAGTCGGCCGATTCGAAATTGAGCTTCATTGCGATGTCTTGGATTGACATCTCCGTACTGCTCAGCAAATCTTTGATCTTGCTTAGTTTCAGTTGCAGCATGTATTGGTGGGGAGCGATCCCGGTGTATTGCTTGAATGATTTCCTAAAATTGGAATAGCTCATGTTGATGGATTCGGCAATGTCTTCCGGTGTGAACTTGTCGTAGATGTTTTCTCGCATCAGTACGCATGCCTCCTGTATCTTCTGCATGGAGATCGGTCCGTAATCCTGATTTTTGTTGATCGAATAGATCAAGCCGATCGTATGCATCGTAATTCCTGCTAAAACAGCCTGGAATCCTGACTTCTGTGCCCTGGCACAGTCAAGCATTTCCCCGAAATGCTTGACAATTTGGTCGTTCATGCCGATATGAAATATAGGATTTGCACGATTAATAATTCCATTTAATAATTTTTCAAAATAATCACCTTGGAAGGTTACGTAATATTCATCCCAACCTATGTTGGCAATAGGTTGATAGCTATGCCATTGTCCGGGGAAAATAAAGAAAGCGTCTCCTTTTGATATTTTCTTTTCAAGGCAGTTGATGGAAGTAAAAGTTCCCTCTCCTTTTACAATATATACAAGTGCGAACTCATCAATGATTCTGCCTCGGTCGGGATTAAATGTATATCCGATAGGGTGACCTTTAAGGGGATAACTGCCTTTTGGATCAATAGACTGAAAGCCTATGCCGCTAATAGACATTCCCCAGATGTTCTCATCATTATTTGTCGGTAAGTACTTTATGACATTATGTTTACTGCGATCAAAATCCATTTGGTGTTTATTTTGAGTATTTCAGAATAAAATGTTTCTCTCTTGGAAGATTACATTTATCTCTGTTTACAAAGGTATTAAATTTATTACATCTGTCAAAAAGCAAGGGAAAAATATCATTTTTTCATGATTATAAAGATAATAAAGGCAGACATTTGTGAAAATAAATATCGTTTAACCCAATAAGTTTGGAGATTATGAGAAATCGAATTCTATTTTTGCTATGTTTCCTATGTGTGGGATTGCAAGCATTTGCCCAGATTTCTATTTCAGGAAAAGTGGTTGATGCAGGAGGGCTTGAGCTTCCAGGCGTAAATGTGATGGTAAAGGGAACGACTATCGGTACATTGACCGATGGTGATGGAAAGTTTACGATTCCAGATGTTCCGGGTGGCAGTAATGCCGTATTGGTATTTTCTTATGTCGGTTTCCAGACACAAGAAATAAAAGTAGGGAATGCTAAAAATCTAACTGTGAAATTACAGGAAGATAATATGGCATTGGATGAGGTTGTGGTGGTTGGTTATGGCACATCCCGTAAAAAAGATTTGGCAGGCTCTATTTCCAGCGTTAAATTGGATGATTCCCCGTTGACGCAGTTGGCAAACGTAAATGCTTTGGTTGCATTGTCAAGCAAGATTCCGGGCTTTAATTATTCTCCGACGACAGATGCCGGTGGTGATAATACGGCTTCAATGACGATTCGTGGTATGAATTCTATTATTACAGGTCCTTCGGAAGCAAGCTTGAACAAACCGTTATTGGTTGTCGATGGTTCTATCTTTAATGGTAGTATCAACGAAATTGCCATGACGGATGTTGAATCCATTGATGTCCTGAAAGATGCCAGTTCTGCTGCTATCTACGGTTCACGTTCTGCAAATGGTGTAATTATTATTACAACAAAACGTGGTCGTTCTTCCAAGCCGACGGTTAATCTGGATGCTTATTACGGAATTCAGAGTTGGACGAGAAAACCGCAGATGGTAACGGACCAAAATGAATTTTTGAATCGTCGTCGTGAAGCGATGATTGCTGCCGGTTCGATTGATCCGAGCGTAGGTTTAGACGCCGCACAGTTATTGAATGCAGAAGAACTGGAAGTCTACAACGCTGGTGGTTGGGTTGATTGGATTGATGAGGTCTCTCAAAATGCGCAGATTCAGAATTATAATCTGAGTATTTCGGGAAATGCTTCGGATAAAGTGAATTATTATCTGTCAGCCGGTTATATGAAACAGGATGGTCTGATTGTAGGTGATGATTATAAAAAGTTGACTTTCATGGCTAAAATGGATGCAAAAGTTACTGAGTGGTTGACGGTTGGTATGCGTGCTTCTTATTATAATGCCTCTAATCCTGGTCAGATCGCAAACATTCAGTCTGCAACATGGTTGTCGCCTTATAGCCATAAGTATGTACGTTATGATGGTTATACTGATTGGTATGAAAGATATGCAAATGGTAATGTTGCCAGTCCGTTCTGGAGTTCTTCCGAAACTACTTCCTATTTGTGGACAGATCGCGATAAGAAATATGATAACCTGAATGGAACAGGATTTGTACAGATCGATTTCCCGTTTGTAAAAGGTCTGAGCTATAAGTTTACCATGAATGCTGTAAAGAATACGAGCAATATTGATATGTTTGTAAACCCTCAATATTTTTTGGATACAAGAAAAGTAGAGGAACTGGCTGATCCGTATAAATATACGGCGGAGGCAAATGGTAAATCGGAGATTAACCAGACGTATGCGTGGACCATGGATAATGTGTTTACTTATACGAAAGATTTCGGAAAGAACCATTTGGATGCGATGCTCGGTTATACGCGTGACGCCACTCATCAGAATCAGTTGAAGACTGCTTATAGTGGTTTCAAACTGCCGACTGTATTAGGCTCGTACGGACAAAATTTGGCAACGACTCAGCAGATTAACAAGACATTGAAGGAATGGCAGAATGTCGGTTATATGGCTCGTGTCAATTATAACTATGCAAATAAGTATTATCTGACGGCGAACTTCCGTCGTGATGGTTTCTCTGGATTTGCAAAAGGTAGTAAATGGGCTAACTTCCCAGGTGTGTCTGCAGCTTGGACATTGTCCCAGGAAGATTTTATGCAGAATGTAATTCCGGGATTGAGTTTCTTGAAGCTGAGAGGATCCTATGGTTTGACCGGTAATCAGAGTATCGAAGCCTATGCTACATTGGCTACAGTCGCTTCCGGTTATACTTGGTATGATGCATCTTCTTTGTATATCTATCAGAATTCGTTGGCAAATGAGGAATTGACTTGGGCGACAACTAAAACGGGTAATTTCGGTCTTGATTTCGGATTCTTGGACGGACGTATTTCCGGTTCTATTGATGTTTATAAATCAAAGACAAACGATATGCTGCTGAACCGTTCATTACCTTATATGACCGGTTTTTCGGAAGCAAAGTTTAATGCGGGGGAAGTAATGAACCGTGGTGTCGAATTGGCTTTGAATACAATCAATATAAATGGGGACGGTAAAGATAATTTCCGTTGGGAAAGTGGATTGACTTTTTATCGTAACAAAAACAAGATTGTTCACCTTTTTGGTAAGGATGCTAATGGCAAGGAAGCAAACGATACGGGTAATGCGACAACAAATGGCTATGAGACTGCTCGTGCATTGGTTATAGGCGAGTCGATCAATGCAGCATGGGACTTGAAAATGTTAGGTATCTTCCAGTCTCAGGCTGAGATTGATAACTATGTAGATGCAAATGGTAATAAGATTCAACCTGATGCTGTACCTGGTGATATCAAATTCCTGGATTATAATGGCGATGGTAAGATCAGTACGGACGACCGTCATTGTATTGGCGATATGGATCCGTTGTTCACGATCAATTTGAGCAATACGTTAAGTTGGAAGAATTTTTCTCTGTATTTCAACTTCCGTTGGGATGCTGGTAATAGTTCTCATTTTATCGGTAGTGACCCGTTCGGTAATTACCATAATACGGCAACGACATCAGGTGCTCAGTTGAAAGTAGCTCCATGGAGTGAAAATAATCCGACAAACGACCATCCGCGCCTAGGGTATGTAAACACCTATTCTTATTATTTCTGGTCGCAACGCCAGTATTTGAAACTGAAAGATTTAAGTCTCTCTTATACATTTGACCAGCCGTGGGTAAAAAAAGCTAATATTCAGAATTTACGTCTTTATCTGAGTGGTACGGACTTGTTCACTATTACTGGCTGGTCTGGTCTGGATCCTGAAACAGGTGGTACGATTGCTGCAGGGCCTGGTAGTTCTCGCTATGGAAGTAAGCCTGCTTATCGGACAATTACAATTGGTGCTAATATAACATTCTAAAAATGAACGGATATGAAAATTAAAAATATATTATTAGGAACGGTTGTTGGCTCTTTGTCCATGTGTGGATTAGTTAGCTGTGACAATGATTTCCTGGAAGAAAAGTCATATGAATATACTTCTTCGACATCTTATAATACACCTGCAGAATTGGATATGGCAATCGGTTTTCTGCATGGTCGCATCCAGTATTTGTTTTTTGGTGTATGGGGTAATCATAACTACTTTATGACAGGTATGGGGCTGGACACCTTTGCTGCGACAGACCAGAATTATATTACAAGTAACTGGAAGACGTTTACTCCTGACGAACCGGGCTATTCACGTCACTGGTATGATAATTTATGTCAGATCATTCAACAGTCGAATGTTATTATTGAAGCGATCGATACCCGTGATATCAAATGGGATAGCGAGGCACAGAAAAAGGAAGTTCGGGCTGAAGCGATTTTTTTCCGTGCATGGGCTCACCGGTGTTTGGCTGGAATGTATGGTGATTCTCCGATTATACTGGAACCGGCTCGTTCTGCGAAAGTGGATTATGAACGCTCTCCTCGTATCGATGTGTGGAAACAATGTGTTGAAGATTTCGAATGGGCAGCTCAAAATTTACCGTTGACAACAACGAAAAACGGTCGTATCGTAAAAGCGGCAGCTGACCACATGCTGGCTGAAATGGCCATTTGTATCGGTGATTATGATAAAGCGATTGCGGCGGCAAAGCGTGTAATCGATGGAACGGACGGAGATTATCATCTGATGACGGAACGTTTCGGAACCCGTGCGGGTGAGGCTACAGACCGTTATGGCAATCCTCATAGTTCTTATTGGGACTTGTTCCGTATGGGGAATTTTAATTATCAGGAAGGAAATAAGGAAGCAATCTGGGTCGCTCAATATGATTATGAAGGACGAATCAGCAATACCGGTGGCGGTGGTGTTGTAAGTTGGGGTTCTGCTCCTGCAAAATGCCATATTGAACAGGCTTTTGTTTCCAATTTCTATAACGTGGATAAGAAAAGGACTTTATCGAATGGTGAAATTATTCAGATATTCGGTTGGGGGGCCGTAACCTTTACGAATAGTAAGGCAGACTATGACGCGAATAAGAATAAGTCGAATGTGGCAACCGACTCGACAGGGTACGGTGGTGGTGGAACTTGCCACCCGACTGAATGGTTCTTGGGTGATCTGTGGAATGGCTGTGGTAGTGATGTTCGTGGCTCTGAAGAGATGATTCAGCGTAATCTGTATCAATCGGGCGGCAAGCCATGGAGGCAGGCTATTGATGAAGCGAAGGCCTTATATGAATCTAAAAAAGCTGCCGGTGATCCGGATGCCGATCTTTATAAAGTAACGGCTAATGATACGGTCACTCTTTTCCCGCGTATTTGGAAATTCGGTACGGATAAACATGTAGATGGTGACTATCGCCGATATGATCCGGATTGGTATGTAATTCGTCTGGCTGAAACTTATCTGTTGTTGGCAGAGGCATATTTGAATAAAGGAGATAAGGCAAGTGCAGCAGAAGCTATCAATGTTGTTCGTGCCCGCGCCAAAGCTCCGTTGTGTACGGCTGCTGATGTGACGATAGACTATATTTTGGATGAACGTGCCCGTGAACTGTATGGTGAAGAGCATCGTGCGGTGACATTATCCCGTTTGTCAACTAAGGAAAATCCGATTTTAGTACAGCGTACACGTAAATATGGATATCGTTTCCCGGCCGCAACAAACGAACTGAAAGATGCAGGTCCTAATATTCAGGATTATCAATGGCAATATCCAATACCATTACAGGTAATCGAAGCGAACTCGGGTGCGAATTTCCCGCAGAATGAGGGGTATTGATCTGAATTATCTGTATAAACTAATAAAGGCCCGGTGGCAGAAAAGCTTCCGGGCTTTTACTTTGTATCGGAGTTAGGCGGTACGGATAAATCCATAATACCAATAGGTGTTTCCGTATTTTTGGCGGAGTACATGATCTGTATTCGGACGCTGTGACATCAGTACACCGAAATCTTCGAAAGCTTGCCTGCAGATTGGGCTAACCGGGTAGTTGCGGGTGGCCTCCAAATGAGGAAACATGAGGTCAACCACTAATAGAGCTTCTTGATAATGAACTGGTATCGTTTCACTATGTGGAAAGTATTGCTGGAATAAATTATAGAAACCTTTTAGATCTTTGCTCAAAAGAACGCCGCATAATAGATAGTCGAGTGCTTTGCGGTTGGTAGTATCGGCTTTTACCGCTTGTGTCAGAAGAATCAGAGGGGAAGATGCATCGATAATGAAATCTTCCTTGTAGGCTTCTTTGAATGTTGTTAGAGAGGTGGAGAGTCGTTTGGTCCGTTCTTTTATCCATTGTTTGTGACAGGTGGAGGTCTGTAATATGTCCATATATTTCTGGGCTAGGGGAAGATTCCCGAATTCTGTTTGCCAGTCGATCATCCTTCTGAGTCGGGAGAAAGAGAGACCTTGCGGGGACATGGCATTTGCTTGTGCAAGTTGATGGAGAGCTTCGTGTTTTAGTCCGAGGGAATAGGCGAAAAGACTGTTGAAATTAGCTCCGTCTAATTCATTTGCCGGAAAATAGATACGGTCTGCCGATTGTACCGGATAGTGGAAGAGTTGTTCCGGCAGGATACCTTTCTCACTGAGGGCAAGCATCAGGTAAGGATGATAATAGGCTTCGCTAATGTTACAGGTATGGATTGTTTGCAGTACCTGGTCCCATTGTTGTTCTTCCGCATGCCGTTGTATAGCCAGGCGTTTCTCCCTTTCCTGATTAGGGGAGGAGTAAATGCTGTAACAGCTGAATGCGATTAACAGAAGGGGGAGTGCGAAGGAGATATAACGGTTCCTTTTTCGGTCGGAGAGGAAGACAGAACAGAGCGGAATCAGGAACAAGGCATAATATATGTAAACATATCGCATTCTATATTCCGGATTGATGAAGGTGTACAACTGATTGGTCGGGGTGTAATAAATAAAATTTTGCCATAACAGAGGCCATGCGGTAACGAGTATCAGATTTATAGCCGGTAATATAGGAAAGCCTTTTTGTTTGAAGGAAATACGTTCGAAAACAACTCCATACAGATATAATAAGAGTAAGCTATTTTCTGGTAAAAGGAGATACAAGAAAGGAATAGCGATCAAAGCGCTGATATGCCGTATGATTTTGTTCTGGAGGAAAAGATAAAAAGCGAGTGTCAGAAGGAACAGATTGTATTGTAATAGTGCAGATAAGTTCCAGGCATATTGATAGATGCAGAACATAATAACCGGAATGATGATTACCCATCTATGCTGTGTGGCATTCCATTGCCGCAAGTAGAGTAGGGTAATAGCTGCAGTAATCAGAAGCAAACTTGTTTCCACGAAAAGTCCCAGTGAGAGCGGGTGGTAGAACTGGGACAAAAAATTAGTTAGCAGACTGTTCCATCCTGCTGGAGCAAGTAGATAACCTGACAGGTAGTCGTTTGTCGCCAGGAATAATCCGCCTGCTTCTTGATAACGAATGTATTCGGGATAGAATATATATTCGATAATGAGTGCATAAATACTTGACAGGATCAGAAGTATGATGTTTTCTTTTTTCATTTTTATGTATGTTTTAATCGGTTACGGTATGATCCAGTTGGGATCTGGTGATTGTGATTTTATCCTTGATAAATTCCGGGATGTTGAATGACTTCATCCGGAGGTTGTTCTCGTCAGGATCTTTCTGCGGGAGCAGGAACGGTTTACTGAACTTTCCGTTTTTATTTAGGTGGGCGATAAAGAAACGGGTATAAAGCCCGTCCAGACGCCGGCTGCTGAATATGATCCATTTTCCGTTTGAAGACCAGGAGTGATAGCTTTCCACGTCCGGGCTGTTTAGTATATCGGTATTTACGGAAGCAGAATCTTGTAAAGATATCATTTTCAGATCTGCTTCCTTATGCCAAATAGGGAAAGTTGCATAATCCGATTCGGTGAAAAGTAGATATTGGTTGTCTGGTGAGATTCGGGGAAATGAAGCGCTTTTATTGTGTGCTGTATAGATCGTGTCTATCGTTTCTCCGAAAGAACCGCTATCTGGATCAAAGGAAACACTGCAAATGGAGTATTTGACCTCTCTCAACCTTTTAGGTAATTGTTTGGCAGGGGCTGTACAATAATATAGGCGTTTCCCATCAGGAGCCCATGCTGGAAATGTCTCGAAAGATTCCGGACCGTTGAAACGAGGATCTGTTATGACTGTGTTCCGGACCGGATCATATAAGATCAGATCTGATTCCAGATCGTAGACCTCTATAAGGTTCGGATTTCGGCTATAAAAAGACTGACGGGTGGCATTGGTTGAAAAAATGATGTATTTGCCGGATGGATGCCAATGGGGATAAGTTCCTTCTTTGGACGATCCGAGTTGCGATAATTGCACTTTGACGGGCTGGTTATTTTTAATGATGATTGTCCCTCCCGGAGTAGTCCGTGCATGAAACATGAAATCGGTAGGTGAATAATTGCAGAATGAATGGCAATTGACACATCCTTTTTCAGTCATATTACTGGAAATGATAATCTCTTCTTTGAAACAGTTTAAGGCTCTTTGTCGTATATCCATTTCGTGCCATGATTCGTAACCAGGTTCGACCAGTCGGTAGGCGATATATGGATCGATAGAGTCTGTGGTAATATAAATAGGAAAAGATTTGTATTGTACACCTTCCGGATAAGAATTGTTCCAAATAGATATGGATATATCTATCTGTTTTCCAATATTGCGCGAGATTATATGCCGCCACTTTTTTAAGGGTATATCGATTTTGTTTTTCCCTTCAATGCTAAATAATGGTTGGTTATTATTGGAAAAAATAGCTTTTATATGAGAAGAATTTTTGACTGTAAAGTTTAAAGGTGCAATATTGATAGGAATACTTATTTCTTTATAATCTGGAAAGATATTCGGATAGGTATTTTCCTGCTTTGATGCAATTCTATTTTCGGTGCATCCAGTGTAGATAAAGAAGGCTAATAAAGTAAATAATAATTGTTTCATATCTCGTTCTGTTAATAATAGCACTTTGCAAAGATGTATCAAATTTTTAATTATAAATATCAAAAGCATAGATAAAATTTGTGAGAACGTAAATATTTTTGTCCGTTGTGAAAGACACATGGGAACATGCATTAATCTTATTTATGTAAATACCGTATTATGATGAACAGATACAAATTCTTTATTCTTAGCCTCACTCTGATATGTGTGGCAAGCCTGTCGGCCAAGGATTATTATGCCACGGATTTTGGTGTGATAGCAGACGGCAAGACTTTGAATACAAACTCCATTCAGAAAGGAATCGACTTTGTGAACAAACTGGGTGGAGGACGCTTGGTCTTTACTGCCGGTAATTATCTGACGGGATCAATTTATCTTAAATCGAATGTGACACTTCATCTTGAAGAAGGGGCGACTCTACTGGGATCGACCAATCCCTGGGATTACGAAAAAGATTCGTATATTCGCTGGATGTCTATGATTTTCGCAGTCAAGCAGCAGAATATCGGTATAACGGGGAAGGGGACAATTAACGGGCGTGGTTTTCAAACCGCCAACAATATGGTGGACTATATCCAGCGAGGTATCTACGAAGACCCTCTGAAACTGGGTCGTCCGAACGAGACGAACCGTCCGCAGAATATTTATTTCCGCGAATGCGAGAATGTGACGATCAAAGATATTACCCTGCGGGACCCGGCAAGTTGGAACCAGACCTACGATCAGTGCAAAAATCTGTATATCGACGGCATACACGTCGATAGTAAATCCTATTGGAACAACGACGGGATCGATGTTGTGGACTGTGACGGCGTCGTGCTGAAAAATTCTTTTCTTGATGCGGCGGATGATGCCCTTTGTTTCAAATCGCACGATGCGAACAGTATGTGTCAGAATGTGGTGGTCGAGAACTGTGTAGGCCGTTCGAGTGCCAGCGGATTGAAATTTGGAACAGTGTCCCGTGGTGGTTTCCGTAATTTCAAGGTGAAGAATATTAAGATATACGATACGTATCGTTCGGCTATCACGTTTGCCGCGGTTGATGGTGCCTTGATCGAAAATATAGAGGTAGATGGTGTTCGCTCCATTCATACGGGAAATGTGATCTATCTTCGTATCGGCGACCGTTGGAGTGCAGGGAAGAAACCGGTCATGAAGAATATCACGATCAAAAATGTCTATGCCGAGATCCCGATGGATAAACCGGATGCCGGATATAATTACGAAGGGCCGATTGAAGACCTTCCGCGCAATATCTCACCTGCTAGCATTGTCGGATTGCCGGAATATAAGATTCAGAACGTGACGCTTCAGAATATCGAGATCGTTTCTCCTGGAGGCGGTAATCCTTACTACGCTTATCGTGGACTGACACCGGCCGAGTTGGACAGTATTCCTGAAATGGCGACTTCCTATCCGGAGTTTTCGCAGTTTAAGGAATTGCCGGCCTGGGGTTTTTACATTCGCCATGCTGAGGGAATCATTTTTGATAATGTGACGTTTAAGGCTTTGAAAAAAGATTACCGTCCGGCTATCGTGATGGATGATGCCGGGAAGGTGACCTTTAAGGATGTCCGGTTTGTCGAGCCGGAGAGTGAGGGAAAGAAACAGATATTCCCTTATAAGTCTAAAGTGCTAAAATGATAGCGTGATATCGGATAGGAAGGATGTATAGGATTAAAAAACAAAAAAGTGAGACAACATGAATAAGAATAAGTTATTTGCAAGTGTGATAGGACTTCTGTTTTTTGTGGCGGGGCTTTCGGCAAAAGATTATCAAGTTGCGATGTTTGGGATCAAATCTGACGGGGTGACACTCAATACCCGTTCCATTCAGCGGGCTGTTGATTATATAAGTGGACAGGGAGGTGGCCGGCTTGTTTTTTATGTGGGCCGTTATCTGACTGGTTCAATCGAACTGAAGTCGAATGTGACGATCCGTATCGAAGAAGGAGCCACTTTAGTTGCAGTTCCATCCGTTTATGATTTTAAAGGAGTAGGGGGATGTAATGCGATTATTTACGCAGACAAGCAAAAAAATATCGGTATCGGTGGAAAAGGTATTATCGATGGGCGTAGCATCGCTGTGCGGGCAAGTGTGGAAGAGCAATTGCAGAAAGGCCATATCGAAGGAAATGTATCCGGTTATGCACCGGCTTTGATCTGTATGGAAGGCTGCGAGGATGTAAAAATTGAACAAATCACCCTACAGGATGCAGCAGACATAGCCGAAATATATAAGGATTGCCATAATGTGACAGTCGACAAAGTCGTTGTGAATGCAGGTGCATCGGACCGGAAAGCAATTTCGATCTCTGGGTGTGATGGAGTGAAGATGACAGATTGCTACTTCAATATGACGGGGAATCCGTTGGAGAGTGCTGGGACATCCCGCAATCTAATATTTACAAATTGTGTAACACCAGACGGCAAAGCTGTCTCAAGCGATCAATAAAAGGAGGAAAAAATTATGCAGAGGAGATCATTTATCAAACAAAGTGTTTTATGGACAGCTGGTTGTGCTGTCGGTAGCCGTATGCCGTTGTGGGGTTCGGTCAGTGTAACCGATGAGATGAAGGGGACGGTCTTGCGTTCCGGTGAGCTATATAAATTATTTCGTGATCCACAATCTATTTATCGTCCGTTTGTCCGTTGGTGGTGGAACGGGGATAAGGTGGAAGCTGACGAGTTGAAACGTGAACTGCACATATTGAAGGATGCAGGTATCGGAGGGGTGGAGATCAATCCTGTAAAATTTCCCGGTAATGATACGGATGATTTGGGAAAGAAGTCGCTGCCCTGGTTGAGTGACGAATGGATCGATATGTTGAGGGTGGCTTTTGACGAGGCGAAGTCGCTTGATATGACCTGCGATCTGATTGTTGGTTCCGGTTGGCCGTTCGGGGCGGAGTTCCTGACGGGAGATGAACGGGCGGATGTCGTAGTAAATTATTCAGAGAAGCTGAGTGGGCCGATCGATTATGAAGTCTCTCGCGACGGTCTGTTCTGTGCGGCCGATCCTGCTATCAGTTCTCCTTTTCTCGGAAGGAAGATGGAGCTGGTTTCCTTGCAACTGGTTCCCGAACCGTTTGGCAGTCTTGACCAGGCTATCAACCTGATGGGTAAAGAGGTGGATGGGACGTTCAAGTTTAAAGTGCCCGATGGAAAATATGTCTTGTTTGCCTTGGTCAAGATACGCGGTTTCCTCGAAGTGATCAATGGTGCTCCCGGTGCTACGGGACCGGTGTTGAACCACTTCAACAAGCCGGCCGTACAAAAATATCTGAACAATATGTCGGACAAGATTCAGAACCGTTTAGGCCCGTTGTCCGGCAATATCCGTTCTCTCTTTACTGATAGCATGGAACTGGAAGGCTCGAATTGGTCGTATGATATGGCGGAAGAGTTCAAGAAACGCCGGGGATATGATGTGCAACCGTATCTACCTTTCATTCTATTTAAGATGGGCAGCATGGGGAATGTGTTGACCTATGAGCCGAAGGTCCAGTTCACTCCCGAACTGGATGATACGATCCAGCGTGTACGCTATGACTTCGAATATACGAAAGCCGAACTGCTGCGCGAGCGTTTTACACAGACTTACCTGGACTGGTGTAAAGGGTTGAATGTGAAATCGCGTGCACAAGCCTACGGACGTGGTTTCTTCCCGCTCGAAAGCAGTCTGGACTATGATATTCCGGAATGTGAATCCTGGACGATGACCTGGTTACGCCATCGTTTGGGTGAAGAGATGTCGGAAGAGGACTACCGCCGGGGCCGTGCTTATACAATGGTCAATAAGTATGTGTCTTCTGCCGCCCATTTGCGTGGAAAGCGCCTAGTGAGTTGTGAGGAAATGACAAATACCTATACCGTGTTCAATATGACATTGGAGCTATTGAAGATCGGTGGTGACCAGACGGCTATTTCCGGTGTGACGCATTCTATCTTCCACGGTTTCAACTATTCTCCTAAAGAAGCTCCGTTCCCCGGATGGATTCGTTACGGGGCTTATTATAACGAGAATAACAACTGGTGGCCGTATTTCAAATATTATACCGCTTATAAAGGCCGCATGGCTTCCGCCCTGCAACATGGAACCATGTATGCGGATATCGCGATCTTGCATCCGATAGCCGATATGTGGAGCACCTTGGGAATGCAGAACGAGCCGTTCCCTGCCACTACCAATGTGAAATATAAGACATTGGTATGGGAGGCGATCCATAAGAACGGCAGCGGTTGCGACTATGTTTCTGAATCGATCATCCGGGATGCTGAGATGAAAGACGGTTACTTATGCTATGGTCCCCGCAAATACAAAACGCTTTTCCTGATCGAGGTGGAGAGTATGGAACCGGCTACCGCGCGTAAATTGTATGATTTTGTGACCTCAGGAGGACGTATCTTCTGCATCGAGGCTTATCCGCATAAATCGGTCGGCCTGAAAGATCATGACAAGCATGATAAGGAAGTGCAGGGATGGGTGGAAAAGATGAAGCAGATGGACGGGCGTTTTATATTACTCCATAAACCGGAAAAAGACTTTGTCGGTTGGTACCAGGGGGTACAGAAGGACTATGGATTGACATCGTATATGACTATCGAAAAACCTGATCCTTATCTGATGCAGAACCGTTATCAGGGTGATAACAGGGAAGAAATGTTTTTCTTCAGTTATGCGCACCGCTATAATTCGCATCAGACCCGTATTTCCTTTAGCAACGAGGTTGTAAAAGGCCGTCAGGGTTGGGTGTGGGATCTGGAAACGGGCGAACGGTACCGGTTGCCGCTGGATGTTGCCAACAGTTTCCTGTTCGACTTCGGTCCGGCTGATTCTCTCCTGATTGTGTTTGATAAGCAGAAGAGAGGAAATGATTACAAGCCGCTTCCGGTTTCCGGTGAGGATTTGAAAGATCTTTCGTCTGACTGGGATGTAGAGTTCCATCACAGCCGTGAGAATACGGTACAGAATACCCATTTCGACAAACTGAAGGATTTAAAGGATACGGACTATGTGAATTTCTGCGGTACAATTGTCTATAGAAAGAAAGTCAATGTCTCTTCATCTGCCGGAATGGTGCTTAATCTCGGATTAGTGCATGGTGTATCGGAAGTATTCTTGAATGGGCAGAGCTGTGGTGTCAAATGGTATGGCCGCCGTATCCATCCGGTCGCAGCCCAATTGAAACAGGGGGAGAATACGGTTGAGGTACATGTCGTAACTGTTATGGGAAACTATATGAAGACGTTGAAGGATAATAAGATCGCTCAGGCATGGACCCGGAGGCAGGATGTAGTCCAATCGGCGGGACTGGTCGGACCGGTCACCGTTTATAGAGTTAAGAATTGAGAATTAAAAATTAAGAAATTAGGAATTTGAAGAGCTATGAATGTGATTAGGAAAATAATGATCCTGTGCTTACTGGTGGAAATGGTGGTTCCGGTGTGGGCAAAAGATTACCAGATGACTATGTTCGGGATCAAGTCGGATGGAACAACCATGAATACCCGTTCCATACAAAAGGCGATCGACTTTATTTCCGAGAATGGGGGAGGACGTCTGGTGTTTACTGTCGGACGTTATCTGACCGGCAGTATTCATCTGAAGTCAAATGTGACAATCCATTTGGGAGAGGGGGCCGTGTTGGTCGGTTCCACCAATCCTTATGATTATGATATGGAACTGAAAGCTTGGTATGGCTTGATTCTGGCTAACAAGCAGGATAATATCGGTATCACTGGCAAAGGGGTGATTGACGGTCGCGGACGTGAGCTTGCCAATAATTTCATCAACCAGGTTTATTCAGGGGTGATCAAGGATAAGTTGCAGTTGGGACGTGTTGCCAACCGTCCGAAACTGGTCTATTTCCGCGAATGCAAGAACGTGGAAATAAAAGGGGTGACGATGATGAACCCGGCATTCTGGACACAGACTTACGACCAGTGCGAAAATCTCTTGATCGACGGTATTACGGTGCATAGCCGTGCTTACTGGAATAACGACGGGATGGATATTGTCGACTGTAACGGTGCATTGATTCAAAACTGTTATGTGGATGCGACAGACGATGCGATCTGTCTGAAATCCCATAGTGCCGATGCTGTCTGCCAGAATATCGAGGTGCGCAACAATACGGCCTGTTCAAGTGCAAGCGGTATTAAGTTCGGTACGGCTTCGACGGGTGGTTTCAAGAATATAAAGATTATCAATAATACAGTATTCGATACGTTCCGTTCGGCTATAACGATCCAGGCGGTTGATGGCGGACAGGTTGAAAATGTGGTAGTGGATAGCCTTCGTTCCATCAATACCGGAAATCCAATCTATTTGGTGGTGGGAGAACGCCGTGAAGGTCGTCGTAGCCGGATGGACAACGTGCATATCTCGAATGTTTATGCCGAGGTCCCGGCAACAAAACCGGACGCAGGATATGACTACGAAGGGCCGACGGAAGATAATCCGCGCAATGTCTCGCCTTCCGGCATTGTCGGCTTGCAAGACAACAAGATTACGAATGTCTCCATAGAGAACGTCGAGATCGTTTATCCAGGTGGCGGTAACCCGTTGTATGCTAAAGTTGGGCTGAACGAACTGGACAAGGTGCCGGAAATGCCGAAGGCGTACCCTGAGTTCTCTCAGCATAAGGAGTTACCGGCTTGGGGCTTCTATGTCCGTCATGCCGATGGCGTCACTTTTAGGAATGTGAAGTTGATAGCCTTGAAGAAAGACTATCGTCCGGCTATCGTTCTGGACGATGTGCATAACGGTACATTTACGAAGATTAAAGTGGTTGAACCGTCTGCCGGAAAGAAGGAAAAAATACATGCTTACAAGTCTACGAAGATAAAAAAATAGAACGTGTATCCGTGTATTCTGCATGTTCTGCCCTATACACCTTTTTGCTGGTGAAATTTGTGTTTATATGATTGTATAATACGTTTTTATGCCTAAAGTTTTGTAGGGCGGAACTTTTTTTACATGCGGTTTTCGATACTACTCCGGTCTATCGGAGAAACATTGCAAAAGTCATTTTGATTCCTCTTCCATAGGGATAACGGATCTCTATTCTCATATTTCTTGTTTTCCGCAGGATGAAAATAGATAAAATTGCCTTAATAGCTTGTTATATAGTGATTTTTCCTTTACAATCGGAAGCAAATGAAATTCACATTCTGTTTTTTCTCATAGTTAAATGTTTAGTTATACAAAGAAAAAGGGAGAAAAGATTTTGAACCTTTCCTACCTTTTATAGATCATTTTCGTGATGAAAACAGTTTTAGAAATACCCGTGCGTTTCCACATCTCCGTATTTAAGGGCTATTTCTACCCGTTTGACTGTGAATGTCTTTTCTTCTTCGGACTGGAAACATATGCGGTTATATCCCTGTTTGAGGATTTTGTCGGGGAGGATAAAGGCATATTCTTTTTCTCCTTTTTCCAGCCCGCGTTCCCTGTCGTATAGGTAAGTATAGGCTGGCATTTCTTTCTCAACCGCTTCCCCATTTACCGTCAGCCGGCAGATTATCGGATGATTAGTGCGAATGAATAGGATTGCTTCTATCGGATATCCTTCTTCTACCGAATCGCCGATATAAAGATCTACCTCTTTCTGCTCGTCCTTGCCTATTTTTAGTGGGAGTGGAGAGTCTGGCTTTATATTATACTGTATAACCCCGTCAGACAGCGCATAGATCTTATTCCGGCCTTTTAAAGTTTCCAGCGAACCTAACTCTTGTAGCAGTTCCGGCATCATGATCCGGCAAACTTGGCCACCGTCTTCTAGGTATAGCTTCCCGTCATGCTCGGAGTTGAGGGCGCCGAAATAATAATTGAACAGGTAGATCCCGTCTGCCCCCTGTGAAAGGATATGAGAACACATCCCCCTGTGCATACCGTGTGACCAGAATTCCCGTGGGCGGTAGCCTCCGTCGTCGATCGAACTGTAGAACGGAATGTTGAGATCTTTCCCCATTTCTTCTCGGAACTTGGCTACCGGCATGGCAGGATCTCCCCTCCAGTGAACACCTGTACTGATAAAGTCTAGCAGTCCGAGGCGCAGCCATTCACGTATATCCAGACCTTTCATCATGTTTTGTTCGACTGTTGGCGCTACACGTGCGGAGAGCAGGATCTTTCTGCCTTGTTTGGCTGAGACTTCATCCACTTTCTGACGGATGTCTTTCACCAATTGTGTCATCAGCGGTGCGTTCTGTGGCCCTGTGCCTGACTTGAAGTAAACGATAAAGCGCATGAAGTCGAGATCGTATCCGTCGATTATGTCGGCGTAATTTTCCAATTGCTCGGAAACAATCGCCAGCTTACGGTCGCGCACTTCCTTTATGGCAAAGTCAAAAGCTCCGCCGCTGTTATAACCTTGTGTCGTGTCGTTCAGCCAGTATTCTGGATGCTGAATCCAGAAATCGGTGTACGAGATCGGACAATGGGTAGTTGTATCATTGAAATGTAAGTCGTTCATCCGGTAGGTGATGAAGGCTTCCATCCCCTTCTTCTTAGCCCTCTTTAAAGTGTAAGCGACCAAGTCTGTCCCTTCTTTTTCCAGGTTCTGATGGTTTCGGTAGTATTTTCGGAAAGAATTATACTGAGCTGTATCACAACCACAATCCAACGTCCCGTCCAGATCGTCTCCCATCACATGGCCATATTTGGAACGGACATAGAAGAAATCGCTGCCGGAGCACATCATATAGGTCGTAACCTGTGAGTTCGCCACCATATCGACGCAGGAGTCCAGGTCGGCAAGTGTAAGCGGACGATACTTGAACCAGCGGTTTCCTAACAGGTCGGAACCATCGTTATTATGAATGATCCGGAATGTTCGTTCGGGTACTTTTTTTACATCGGGTGCACAGGCAAAGAAAGCCTGTGCACATAAAAGAATCGAGAGATAGTTAATTATAAGTGATTTCATGGTGTGTCGTGTGTTTATTCGATTAACGAATAAGGCTTTTCCTCTGCTGTGAACAGCCTTTTCTTATTGGGGCTCGAAGTCATTTGGAAGACCAGTTCACCTCCATTCATGATGTCCTGATGGGTGATGTATGCCTTTGTATAAGGTTTACCGTTTAGGGTAACGGATTTGATGTAACGGTTCTTGTCGCTGACCTGATCCGCTCTGACTGTAAATGTTTTTCCGTTTTCCAGGTTTACCTGCATATAAGGCAGATAAGGAGCTCCGATGACATACTGGTCAGTACCGGGGCATACTGGATAAAAGCCCATGGCCGAGAAGATGTACCAAGCGGACATCTGGCCGCAGTCGTCGTTGCCGCATAAGCCGTCGATATTGTTGCGGTACATACGGTTCATAATCTCGCGAATCCAGTATTGCGTTTTCCACGGTTCGTCGGTCCAACTGTATAAATAGGGAATGTGGTGGCTTGGTTCGTTACCGTGGACATAAGTGCCGAGTAGACCTTCCCGTGTCACATCTTCGGTTTGGGCGAAGAACTCGTCTGGCAGATGCATGGTGAACAGGGAGTCCAGCTTATTGATAAAGCTGCGGTTGCCACCCATTAAGCGGATCAGATCGGATGGAGCCTGCGGTACATAGAAAGAATAGTTCCAGGCGTTTCCTTCGATAAAACCTTGTCCGTGTGTGCTGAGCAGGTCGATATCTTTCTTCCAGCTACCGTCTTTGTAACGTGGACAGGCGAAGCCCAGACCTGGTTTGAACACGTTCTTATAAGAGAATGCACGCTTCTTGTAGGTCTCTGCTGTCTGCCGGTCACCCGTTAGGAGTGCCGTGTGGTAGACCGTCCAGTCTTCATATGCATTCTCCAACGTGATGGAAGCGGAAGTGGGGGAGTTGTCGAAAGGGACATATCCTAATTGTTTGTACTCGTCTGTATGATCATAATAAGGTACGTTTGAACTGCTGACCATTGCTTTGACTGCCTCCTGTTTGTCGATCGGCAAGCCTTTGGTGATGGCATCGGCTAGAACGGAAACCGAGTGGTAGCCGATCATACACCAGTTTTCGTTACCCATATGCGACCAGACCGGTAGCAGGTGATGCACACTTTGGCTGTAATGGGCGAGCATCGATTTCACAAGATCCGTGCTGACATCCCGTTTGATAATGTTGAACAACGGATGCAAAGCTCGGTACGTGTCCCAGACAGAAAATACGGTATAGTTCGTAAAACCTTCGGCCTGGTGAATATTGTGATCAATCCCCCGGTATTTCCCGTCTACATCCATATAAACGGACGGGTTGATCATCGTATGGTACAAAGATGTATAAAGCATGGATAGCTGGTCGTTACTGCCTTTCGCATCGATTACAGACAACGCGTTTTCCCATTTCCCATTTGTTTCCTTGCGGATCGTGTCGAACGATTTTCCGGTGGTTTCCGCTTGCAGGTTCTTTAAAGCTCCGTCTGTTCCGACAGCCGAAAGAGCTACTTTGATTTCGAGAGGGGCGCTTCCTTCCTTGAATTCGAAGTAGGAAACGACTTTACGCCCTCCGATCTCCGGGAAGTTCTCCGCTGTATTGAAACGCCGGAATCCTCCAGGGTAGTTGACTTTCTCCCGGTCCGTATATCCGTAATGGGTAATTGGTTGGGAGAACGAGATAGCAAAATAGGTATAATTTACGCGACTCCATCCGTTGGTAATGCGGTAGCCCGTAAGCAGGGTATCGTTTTCGACCCGGAGGTTTGCCCATAACACTTTGCCGTCATAATTGTAGATACCGTGGTTGAGGTCGAGGATCAGTTGTTTTTTCTGATCGGCTGGATAGGTATATTTATGAATACCGACCCGTTCGGTTGCTGTCAGTTGTACATTGATTAGGTCGTCGGACAGTTGTACTTCGTAGTAGCCTGGGCGGGATATTTCGGTGTCATGGCTGAATCGGGAACGATAGCCACTGTCCGGATTATCGGCCGTTCCGGGGTTGATCTGTAATTCTCCGGTGAAAGGCATCAGCAGGATATCACCGAGATCGGAATGCCCTGTTCCGCTGAAATGCGTATGGCTGAAGCCGACGATGGAGCTGTCCTTATGTTGGTATCCGGCACAGTATTCATACGCGCGAGGTTGATAAACTCCATCGATGTTATGAGGAATGGTATCGGTGTCAGGACTTACCTGTACAATGCCAAACGGAGCACAGGCACCGGGGAATGTATGTCCCATCCCGTTTGTTCCGATGATTGGGTTTACCTGATCAGTCTTTTGTGCCATAACCGGCATGGTCATGCAGACAAGAGCGACAAACAGTGATTTCATTTGTTTTTGCATATACGTGTTTTTCTTATTTTCTGGAATGTTCAAAAGTAAGCAAAGTCGTAAATATGCACATGTATTTTTTGTCGGATTTATTTAGATATTTGGCTAAATGGTGAAAAGCTACAACGCCTCTGGGGATTTGACCAGTTGGAGAACCTACTGAGGTCCGGCAAAGAGGTTGATATGATTGTTGTCGTTTTCGTTAATGAATATAAATCACAGTTTTAATTTTTACGAAAGATACATATAGTATCCATATAAGAACAAAAAAGGCCGCCTCTTTTTATAGAGACAGCCCTTTCGGATATATGGAATAAGTTTGTTATTATTTAACCAATGCAGCGAATTCGCTGTTAGTTGCATACTTTGCAAATTCCAGGTCGATAGCAGCTTCTTTAGCCATAGCCTTGTCTGCAGCGATAGCAGCTTTCAGGTTGCTGATAACTGCGTTAGCATCGTTTGTACGAGCAGCTACGATAGCTTTCAAGTAAGAAGTTGTAGCGTCAGGTTTAGCAACTGCGTTCAAAGTCTGAGATGCTTTGCTGTAATCCTTAGTCAGGATCTGAGCCAGTGCAGCGTTGTTAGACTTAACTGAACCGAAAGAGTTGGCAGCCTTAGCCCATTCACCCTGTTCCAAATACAGAACACCCAAAGCTTCGCCTAATTCAGCAACGCCTGCGGCACTACCGAACAACTGCTGAGCCTTAGCCTGGTCACCCTTAGTCAAAGCGATCAAACCTAAATTCATGTTAGCTTCAGGATTAGCTTTTACAGAGTTTGATTTGTTGAACATCTGTTCTGCCTTAGCCAGGTCGCCGGCACGGAATGCCATCATACCGATGTTGTTCCAAGTGCGATAGCAGTTAGGATACAGTTCAGAAGCTTTTGTATAGATAGCCATCTTTTCTGAATCATTGTTAGTCAAAGTTGCAGCGTACAGAATTTCTTCGATGTTCAGTTCAGAAGGATTGCTCTTAGCCAATGCGCTGATTTCGTCGTCAGACTTACCGATGATTTCGATGTTAGCAGTCAAACGAGAACGACGCAATTGCGGAAGGATAGTTTCAGCCAGATCAGAATAAACAGCAGAAATGTTTTTGATTTCTTTTTCTCTTGTTTCAGGATCCTGGTACATAGAGATAACTCTTAATACAAGGTCTTTATCCTGCAAGTTGGAAGCAGATACCAATTCTTTGAAGCCTTCCCAGTCCTGAGCAGTGTAACGAGCGTCAACCGGAGCATCAACTTTCATTTTCTTCAATTCTTTATTCAGATATTTAGAAGTATTGCCTTCACGTCTTTCGGCCAAGCCTGTGTTCAGTTTAACACCGCCGTCAGGAGAAGCGTAAGCAGAGATTTCGATTGCTACGTTCTGGTTAGGAGCTTCATCAGCATTTTTAACCAGGTCTTTCCATTCTTTGATAGCATCAGAGTTCAACTCTTTAGCACGAAGTTCAGCCTGCTGGATAAGGAACATGATGTTAGCATCGTGAGCTTCTTTGATGATGCGCTGGAATTTGTCAGCAGCGATAGCTGCAGTTGCAGTAGCAGCATCAGCCAATTCAGAAGTAGCGATTACGCCTTCACCGATTTTTACGTCCGGTAATTTAACTGTTTTGTTCTTGATCTTTGCGTCGAAAGTCAGGTACAGTTCAGATTTCTTCATTTCAGGTTTGTAAGTGAAAGAAGATTTCATTGTTACGTTACCACCTTCTTTTTGAGCGATAACCTGATTGTTACCTTTTACTTTTTCACCTTGATAAGTGTAAGATGTTCCCCATGCTTCACCACCGGCATAGCGGAGAACCGGAGTTACAGTTACAACGGCTTTCTTGTTGAACCATTTTGCAGGGAAAGTCGCGTTGATAGTCACGGGTACTTTGCCTCCGATAGCCTCAAGCGGCTGCGGCTCAGCTTTGATGTACTCTTCAGCTAGCGGTTTCAACTTGTTTGAACAAGAAGAAAGGGTTAAGATTGCTGCCATTACAAAGAATGACAATAAAAACTTTTTGTTCATAATTTGATGTAAGTTTAAAATGTTACTATGTTTATATATTCACTTTCAAATATCCCTTAGCCATCAAAGTGCAAAACTAAAGCATTTTTTTGTTATGAAGAGCAAACAAGAGATAAAATCTTTCTAATTAATACTTATTAATGAATCTTGTCTTCCTTTTTTCCGGCCTGATGTCAAAACAGATAGGAAATGAATCTGGTGAATCCTTCTGAATTTCGTTTGACCCTTATTGTCAAATTTTAATCAAAACAGGGCTTTTTGAGTATAAAGTTTGTTATTATAAACAATCTTCACAATATACACGCCGGCCGGAATCGAACTGATCGGCAAGGTCACCTGTTGTCCGGTGATGGAATAATTGCGTACAGGCTTTCCGGTGAGCGAAACCAAAGAGAGCGAAGCCTGGCTGATGGGATCAGCAAAGTCGATGTGGATCGTATGCCGGTATCTGTCGATAGATAGGCTAACATCCGTTGTCGCCTCTATGTGCTCGTTGGCTGTTCCACCTCCTTCGTTCGGATCCATTCCGGTGCAGATAGGAACCGTCACTCCGACAGGATCGAGCCAATATTTGAGCTGCTTACTGCTATCGGCAGGCTCGGACCAGCTTTTTTGTATGGAGAAAAAGAAGTCTTCGACCGGATTGAGGCAACTGGAAGCACCGCCTGTCAAGCCTCCGATGACACGGTTGTCGCTATCTAAAAGGGGAGAACCGGACGAACCACCGGCTGTACAGCCTGTCGTCCAGCGGCCTACCTTCCAGTGTGAATTTTCATTGAAGTCGGTAACCTGTATTTTATAGGTTGTCAGTTCCACGTTTCCCTCGGCAAGGTTAAGCCTCTTGAGCGATCCGCCCGGATGGTGGATACATGTATAAGGAGCTGTCCCCGCATCCTGTGCGTTCCAGCCGGCATAATAGGCCCGGTAATCGGCAGGCGGTGTGTCCTGCAATTCCAGTAACGCCATATCTGTTAATTCGTTCACGGCTCGGAAATGAGCCGAGGCGATTGTCTGGTCGGTACGTCCGGGTTCAACCGGACTGCATTGGAGGCTGTTGTAATTGAAGTAACAGACGATATTACCCGCCACCTCTTCATAATCCGGATTTTTGACTTGGAATTGGTTGTTCAGGCAATGCGAAGCCGTAAGGAGGTAAGGTTTCCCGTCATTTGCCGTGTTGTTGATGAGCGTTCCCGTACAACCAGTCGTCCCGTTGATGATCATCAGGACAACACTGCGTTCGATAGCGTCGTAGCGAGTTGTCGAATCCTGGTAACAAGCTACGGCCGGCATACATTGGAAAGCCGTAAAGTCGGGCTGCGGTTCCGAGATTCTGAACTTCCGGTAGCCGTGGTTCACCTCGCCGACCGCGAGCTTTCCGGGAAAAACGGCTTCCATCGGTTCTTGGTATTCGATGATTAGTTCGTCTCCTTGGATCGGGGCGACGGGCAGAATGCTGCGTTCCGAATTGTTCAAGTGGTTGAATGAGCCCAATACTTCCGATTGGTCGTTATTGTATAGGAATACGCGTGCGCCTTCGGGCAGATGGTATTCGCTGAACATTACATTGAGGGAGAGCGCACCTTCGGAACGTATACCAAGCCGCCAGACCTTTGTCCCGTCGGGCAGTGTGAAACGGACTCCGGAATTCTCCGGTCTATAGTCCGTCATGAATTTATAGGCAAAGCGAAATCCACTCCTGAGGCCGGTCGCTTCGAGCGAGTCGAGCCGGAGCTGTTCCGCTAGGTCGAACGGGGGCATTATGATAAACATATCCTCTGTCAGGCTTTTGGTGGCCGTGAGAGGGAGCGGTTGCCCTCCGTGACTGATCTGTGCCTTGACGGAAACACTAAGAAACAGGCATAATCCGAAATATATTATAATAAGATGCTTTGCCATAGTAGCAGCAAATATACGATTTTAAAGAAATAATCAGCTATTTCAGATTCATTTTAAAATTGCTCCTGATATTTGTCCTGTCGAAAGATTAGACAGATAAGAAGTAGAATTGTAAAAGAAGAATCAAATGAAGAAGATTTTAGCCCTATTAGTTTGCCTGCTTATCGTAAGTATAAGCGTTCGCGCGGACGATGACCGTCCGGTTCGTTTTGACCAGCTGCCCGTTAAGGCACAGGCATATGTAAAGAAATATTTCCCGCAGGAAAAGGTGGCGTTAGCAAAGATGGAAAAGGATTTCTTCGACAGGAAGTATGAAGTGATTTTTGCCAGTAGCAGCAAAGTGGAGTTCTTTAAGGACGGAACCTGGAAAGAAGTGGATTGCAAATATTCTGCTGTTCCCGATGCCGTTATCCCCGAAGCCATTTTGCATTATGTAAAGGCCACTTATCCCGATCATAAGGTCGTTAAGATCGAAAAGGAAGATCGGGGATATGAGGCGAAACTTGCTAACGGCATGAAGCTGGAGTTTGACAAGAAATTTAACTTGATAGATATAAACAATTAATAGAGAACCGATTTAAATAGAAACAGTATGATGAAGAATGTATTTTTACTTGCGGCACTGTCTCTGTGCCTGTTCCAAAGTTGTGACAATGATGACGACAGACCGATTCCCAGCTATGTGAGTGCCGAGACCAAAACAGCCTTCGACGAAAAATATCCTTCGGCAAAGGATGTGGAGTGGGAGACGCGTAACGATTATTTGGTTGTGGATTTCAAACAAGATAAAGTAGAGAAGGAAGCTTGGTTCGACAATAGCGGAACCTGGTATATGACGGAAACGGATATCCCTTTTGTTCAGCTACCTGATGTGGTGAAGACAGCTTTCCAGCAAGGCGAATATTCGACTTGGAAGGTGGACGATGTGGATATGATCGAACGCCGGGATGTCGAGACTGTCTATGTGCTCGAAGTGGAACAAGGCAATAGCGAGGTGGATCTTTACTACTCCCCGGATGGTATCCTGGTGAAAACTGTTCTTGATGCGGGTGGAAACGATGGGTATGAAGATTTCATCCCGTTCCAGCCTCCCTTTTCCGTAGAGGCTTACATCAAAGAACATTATCCTTCTGCCCGCATCTTGGATATCGATCGGGAAAAAGGTATGACAGAAGTTGAAATATTAGATGGAACGGCTTGTCGTGAACTCCTTTTCGACGACGGAGGTGCTTGGGTGCAGACTAAAACGGAACTTCGTATTTCCGCACTGCCGGATGTGGTAATGGCTGCTATTAAGGCTTCGCAATATGCAACCTATAAGATCGACGATGCTGATTTCATCGAGACCCAGACTGGCGAATGGTATCTCGTTGAACTGGAATCCGGTAAGCAGGATGTGAAACTCCGCATAGATACTACCGGAAAGATATTGTAGAAGCCCGTCCTTATCGTTTTCAGGTTCATGAGAGACAATTGGACATGGAATCCGGCATATCGGAGATAATCCGGCTTTGTTTTCCAGCCGCCAAACAGGTGATAGCCCGTTCCCATGTCCAAAACTTAGCATTTGCAGCCGTGCAGGAGATGCGCAGTAGCTTCCAAAGCGATTAGCGTTTTGGAGCAACGGACGTTGTTGTTTAATCCAATTCCAACTTGATGACCGTTCCGTATGAAGGGACATTCCTGAATGCTTCTTTCAGGTCATACTTTCCGGCATAAACGTGGGCACAGATTAAGACACCGCCATGCGTAAAAAGGCATACTTTCTGCAAGCTGCTTCTCCTTATTTCGTCCAGGAAATGACTGACCCGGTTGTATTGATCTTGCAAAGATTCGCCCGAGGGAGCTGGAATGTTGATCCAGTCATTGAACCAGGCTTTCGATCGAGGATCGGAGGATAGTTCGTCCCACGATTTCATTTCCCATTCTCCGAAACTGATTTCTTTGATGCGGTCTTCCTTTTCTGCGTCCGGGTAGCCACAATAGGCGGCGAGGCGGGTGCAGCGTGTAAGCGGGCTACTCCACACCTTGTCGAATGTATGGCCGGATAAGGTCTTTTTTACGGCTTCTGCTTCCTTCTCGAACGTGGGGTGGAGAGGAACGTCAGTCTGTCCGTATGCATAGCCGGCGGGAACGTTGACGGAAGTATGTCTGACCAGATAAATTTCCATGTAATACGTGTTTTATATGAGTGTTGTATAAATAAGGGCTATCCCCAGGTAGAAGCTCAATTCACAAAGCAAGAAGGTCGCTCCGCAGCAGTCACCTGTATAACCTTGTATTTTCTTTTTCATCAAATAGGTGAGGGAACAGAAGACGAGAATAGGCAGTAGGCCTGCCAGGTAATAGACGGGTTCCGGCAGCCAGAACATCGGAATAAGAGCGGAGAACAGGCAAAATGTATATTCGCTTGTTGTCATCCGGCTGTAAACCGTTTTGTTTTTAGCCTCTTCTTCCTTGCGTGCATAGGGAAGCCTGTTAATGATCATTCCGGCAACTCCTTTGGAAAAAGGATCGCCTGCCAGTATCGCACTTCCGGCAAGAGCCAGTGGCAGGCTGCTCAATAACGTATATAGAAGCGCAAAATAAAGAATCAACCCGATCACCCCGTAGCTTCCTATATGTGAATCCTTCATGATGGAAAGGATTCGTTCGCGAGAGGTCCCTCCCCCGAAGCCGTCGAAAAAGTCGGCAAGCCCGTCTTCATGAAGGCTACCGGTTATCAGCAGGCGGGTGACGATTGCCAATAACACGGCAACACTTGTCGGCAGGACCAGTGAAGCGGCATAAAGCACGATCACGGAAAACCCGGCAGTGAGCCAGCCGACCAGCGCCCAGCGGCTGACTACATTCTTGAAATATTCCGAAGGCACTTCAGCTAGCCGCCAGAAAGGGAGGCGGGTGAAAAAGATGAAAGCGGCGAGGATATGGAGCATGGTTGATAATTAAAGAATGAAAGAATTAAAAGTATTTGGTGATGGAGGCCTGTTGGAAACTGTGCATCTCGTCGATCATACGGACTGCTGAGTCTACAATCGGATAGGCGCATACGGAACCGGAACCTTCACCCAGGCGTAAGCCGAGGTTTAGCAGCGGCTTAGCTTGTAAGATATCCAGTACACGTTTGTGCCCGGCCTCGTCCCCGCAGTGTCCGAATATACAATAAGGAAGCATTTCCGGATACAGGCGTGAAGCAGCCAGTACGCAGTTCGTCATGATAAAGCCATCCACCAGGATGACCATCTTTAACTCGGCTGCACGGAGCATGCCTCCCACAGCCATCACCATCTCATAGCCGCCGAAATAGCGGATCACATCCAGCGGGCTGTTATCTCCCTTGTAATGAGCGAGCGCCTTTTTTAAGACATTATATTTATGTTTGACCCCTTTGCTGTCCAAGCCGCTTCCGGCTCCTACGCAATCGATCAGCGGGATTCCCGTCAGACAAGTCATCCACATACTTGATGCAGCGGTGTTTCCGATTCCCATCTCTCCGAAACTGATCACGTTGCACCCATTGTCGTGGCAATCTGTGACAATGTCGGCACCATATTGGATGGCCAATTCCATCTCATCCTGTGTCATGGCCGCTTCATGCAGGAAGTTGCGGGTCCCTTTCCTGATTTTCCGGTCGATCAGCTCCGGGATAGCAGGGAAATCAAAATCCACACCACCGTCGACAATCTTGATTTCGAAGCCGTGTTGGCGTGAAAGGAAACAAATGCCCGCTCCTCCGTTCAGGAAGTTATGTATCACCTGGCGTGTCACTTCTTTGGGTGATTGGCTGACTCCTTCGTCGGCGATCCCGTGGTCGGATGCATATATAACGTTGACCGGATGATGAAGCTCCGGGGATAATGTTTGCTGGATCAGGCCGATTTGAAGTGCAATTTCTTCAAGCGTACCCAGTGACCCTTTGGGCTTCGTCAGATTATCGATTTTGTCCTGCAGGGCTGTGGCAATAGCGATGTCAGGTTTTTGAATGTTGAAAGAGATCATTGTATCGTGTTTTTATTATTTTATCTTCAATGGAATACCGCTCACCATGAGAATAACTTCGTCGGCACGGGATGCGATGTATTGGTTAAGCCAACCTTGCAAGTCCGTGAACCGGCGTTGCACCGCATCGGGAGAAACACCGCCTAACCCGATTTCGTTTGTGACGAAGATCAGATAGGCATCTTGCTCTGTAAATTTATTAAATTCTTCTTTTAACTCGGCCAGGGAACGATTCGTGTCGCCCTCATTGTCGAAGAAAAAGTTCGTTCCCCAGAGAGTGACACAATCGATAACGACGACACGGCCGTCCAGATTGTGGAGACTCAGGTATTTTTCTTCCTCGATATTCGTCCATTCCGGTCCTCGATCGGCCTGATGGCGAAGTACACGCTCGCGGAACTCTTCGTCCCAGACACGTGATGTCGCCAGGTAAACCGGATGGGCCGTCAGTGACAAAGCGAGCTTTTGCGCATATCCGCTTTTTCCGGAACGTTGGCCGCCTGTCACTAAAACGATATGCTTTTTTCCCATTGTCTTATTCTCCTTTCGGTTTATTGCGGGCAGCAGCACGCTTTGCCTTGTTGAGCGGGTTGTTCTTGCTTGTCTTGCGTAACGCTGCTGATTTCGGGGAAGAAGCCAAGCGTTGTGCAACGGCCGACCGTCCTAATGATTTGCCGAATTTGGGCCGCAGTGCTTCTTTTAGCATCTCTTTGTCGATGCTGGTCGTCTTTGTCTCTTTTTTTGTGCTTTCTCCATTGCGTGCAGCATGACGGGCGGCTGCATATTTATTGTATTTTACATATTTGCCGGGGCGCAGGCCTTTTGAGCCGGTTGTCGGGGAAGCCACCTTCTTTTCGGATGCCGTCGTGGACAAGAGCTTTGTCTTCTTCGCCTTTTTTTCCTGTCCGGCAAGTTCCAGCTCTTGAATATTGATCCGTGCGGAAGAAGTTTGTTTGCCTGTATGCTTTCCGATTTTAACTTGTATATCATCTAGCATGACAATATCGCCTTCCGTCACTTTCTGCCCGACTTGAGGCAGGCTGCCGTTTACGGTGACACGCCCTTCTTCGATGAATTTGTCCGCTTCCCTGCGTGAACAAAGGCCGGAATCACTGATGAGTTTATTTAATCTTACTTCCATTTTATACGTATTTATTTAGTGGATAATTATTGATATTAAACAAACAATAAGCCCCATGGCAAGTTCGGCATTGTTGTTTATTTTGATGGCAATCAACATGTCTTCTGTTGTGAAAGCCCGTTCGTTAGTCCCGATGTAAGGCTTTTCCACCGGTTTCCCGAAATAGTCGTGGGTTCCCCCGAATCGACAATTTAAGATAGCGGCAAGGGCAGATTCCGGATAGCCTGAATTCGGGCTGGTATGAGCCGGACCGAAACGCTTGACGAAGTCCATTTTGTTTAAATTGCCGGAGACAGCCAGCATCAGCCATGCAGTCAACCGGGCAGGAATATAATTGGCAAGATCGTCGAGCCTTGCAGCAATCTGTCCGAATTCTAAATAGCGTTCATTTTTGTAGCCGATCATCGAATCGAGCGTGTTTACCATCTTGTAGGCTATCATACCGGGGAGCCCGAGCAGGGCAAACCAAAACATAGGAGCTATCACACCGTCGCTCAGGTTTTCTGCGAGCGTTTCGAGGGCGGCGGCCCGTATCTCTTGTGGGGAGAGGCGGGATGTGTCGCGGCCTACGATCCGCCCGACCTGTCTGCGTCCTTCTTCCGTGCTGCGGTCTACTGCTTCGAAAACGGCTTTCACTTCTTTGATTAGCGTTTTTCCTGCCAGGCAGTAAAAGACACCTATCCCGACTAAAATCGAAGCGAACAGCGGGTAAAAGTACCCGGCAAGTGCCAGTATCCGTTCGCAAAGCAAATAAGTACCGGCAACCAGTACGAGCGCCATGACACCTCCTTTGACAGCTCGATCATTCCCTTTGTTCAGTGTCTTTTCTCCTAAGGAAATCACTTTGCCGAAGCCTACAACCGGATGTGGCCATCCTTCAGGATCGCCCAACAGACGGTCTGCCAGCCATCCACCGATAAACGGGAGGGCTTTTGCCATATAAAACGATTGCTGAAACCAATAATACATATTGGTGGCAAAGGTAAAAATATAATTCCAGTTATGGAATCCATCGCCTATATTCCTCATGATTTACCGAGGTAAAATTGGAGGCGGAAAATATGTTCTTTGTTCTGATACCGGTAGGAAATGTGCAGCCCGTATTGGCGGCAGATCGCTTCGGCTATGGCGAGGCCTAGCCCGGTCGATTCCTTTTTCTTGCTCCCCTGGTAGAAACGTTCGAAGATATGTTCGCTGTCGAGTGGTTCGGTTTGTCCCGTGTTGGCAAGAGTCAGCGAGTTGGTTTGGATCGTGACACGGACGTGCCCTTTTTCCTTGTTATGGATAAAAGCGTTTTTCAGAAGGTTGGAGACGAGTGCTTCCGCCAGTGTCTCGTTCATCGTTATCGTCAGCCGGCCCTGTTCCTCCAGTGAGATCTGTGCTTCGTAGTGGCTGAATATCTCTTTGTAATCATCCAACAGCCGTTTGACAATGCTGTTGATTTCGACCGGACGGCTGTCGGTGAATTGCCCGTTGTCGATCCGGGAGAGGAACAGCAGGGATTTATTCAGCCGGACGATGTAGTTCAGTGTATGCTTGGTTTTGAACAGTTCTTCCATTTGCTCCTCCGTCAGTTCCGTATTGTCGAGCAGCCATTCGATGCGGTTGTTACAAACGGCGAGCGGTGTCTGGAGTTCGTGCGATGCATTGCCGATGAATTGCTTCTGCTGTTTGAATAGCTGTTCCGAACGTTCGACGGCCTGGGCGGCAGCTTCGTTCAGTCTGCGGAATTCCGGGATATGGGTGTCGTTGGGAACAGGTTCGTGCTGCTTGCCCGGCAAATAACTGTCCAGCCAGTGCAGTAGCGCGTATAGCGGGCGCAGGCTCCGGTAGAACACCCAGATGCTGACTGTAAGCAGGGTAACCAGCAAGACGATATAAAGAAAGAGAATCCAGTTGGCGACGGCTTCCCGTAAGTCTTCTTTTTCAAAAGAGGGAGTCGAGACTTCTAACAGGAAATAATTGTCGTCTTTGTCGGCGAAGATGGTTCGCAGCACGCGTGCCGGTTCGGTTTCTTCCTTTTCCTTTATATAGATGTCGGCATCGTAGTATTCGATCGCTGGGTATTGTCCGGCCTCTTCCCAAGTGATGGGACGGATGGAATAGCTATTGTTGGTCCCGTCGTTTTTCGAAGGAAGCTCTTTGCCGGCAAGCGATCGGATGATGATCGTCTCGGAGTAGTCTTCCAGCGCATCGTCTACTTCGTCGTTGATTTCGTCGATCATGGTGAAGTAGAAGAAAACTGTCCATACTGTCAGGACGATCAGCAGCGCCAGAGACAGGCTGATCAATATGCGGTAAATCAGTTTCATGTCTGCCGTGCCTTATTCTTCTTCGTTGATGACTAATTTATATCCGAAGCCGTAGATGGAGCGGATCTCGATTGTCGCACCTGCTTTCTTTAGCTGCTGTCGCAGGTTCTTGACCTGTGCGTAGACGAAATGGAAACTGTCCGCCTGGTCGACATGGTCGCCCCAGACCGCCTCGGCCAGTACGGCCTTGTCGATGATATGGTTCGGGCGGTTGGCAAAATAGAACAGGATGTCATATTCTTTCTTGAGAAGTTCCAGCTCCTTGTCGCCAACGAATACCCGGAAACTGTCCGGTTCGATCCGCAGGTTTCCCAACTGGAGGGAACGCGAACCGTCTCCACGCTGTCGTCTCAGTACGCTTTTGATCCGGGCGTTGAGCTCGGCCAGATGGAAGGGTTTCGGAAGATAGTCGTCCGCTCCCTGTTCCAGTCCCAGGACCTTGTCCTCGATGGAGTCGCGGGCAGAGATGATGATGATGCTTTCCCGCTTCTGCTGCTCCTTGAGCATTTCCAACAGCTTCAAGCCGTTCCCGTCCGGTAACATGATGTCGAGCAGGATACAGTCATAGCTGTAGACCGCTATTTTCAGGCTCGCTTCGTAGAAAGTGTCCGCTGTTTCCACTACATATCGCTCTTTTGCCAATGTTTTCTGCATCAGTTCTCTGAGCGAAGGTTCGTCTTCAACTATTAATATCTTCATAAATATCGCCTTATCTGTATCCAAAGATACAAAGCGAATTTAAAATAAACTTGAAATGATCATTTTAAAAAGGCAAACAACTGTCGAATCTCATGATTTTTAATTAAGTTTGCCAGTCCGTTCAAGGATATGATTTTAAAACCAATATTATAAATTAAAATACAAACGCTATGGCAACAACTCCTTTCAAGTATCAGGCTCCGTTCCCATTGGGCCCGGATACAACAGAGTATTATCTGCTTACAAAAGATTATGTTTCGGTTTCCGAGTTCGAAGGAACTCCGGTTCTGAAAGTAGCGAAAGAAGGTCTTACGGCAATGGCCAATGCCGCTTTCCGTGATGTATCCTTTATGCTTCGCCGCTCGCACAACGAGCAGGTGGCTAAGATCCTGAGCGATCCGGAAGCAAGTGATAACGATAAATATGTGGCGTTGACTTTCCTGCGTAATGCAGAAGTTGCTGCTAAAGGTGTACTTCCTTTCTGTCAAGATACCGGAACGGCTATCATCCATGGCGAAAAGGGACAGCAGGTATGGACCGGCTACTGCGACGAAGAAGCGCTTTCGTTGGGTGTTTATAAAACCTACACGGAAGAAAACCTGCGCTATTCGCAGAACGCTCCCCTGAATATGTATGACGAAGTGAACACCAAGTGCAACCTGCCGGCCCAGATCGACATCGAAGCTACAGAAGGCATGGAGTATAAGTTCCTGTGTGTGACAAAGGGAGGTGGTTCTGCTAACAAGACTTACCTGTATCAGGAAACAAAGGCGATCCTGAACCCGGGAACTTTGGTCCCATTCATCATCGAAAAGATCAAGACATTAGGTACGGCTGCTTGTCCTCCTTATCATATTGCAGTGGTGATCGGCGGTACTTCTGCTGAAAAGAACTTGCTGACGGTGAAGTTGGCTTCTACACATTATTATGACGAATTGCCTACGACCGGTAACGAGTATGGTCGCGCTTTCCGGGACGTCGAACTGGAAAAAGAAGTGCTGGCCGAAGTGCATAATATCGGTTTGGGCGCACAGTTCGGTGGCAAGTATCTGGCACATGATATCCGTATCATCCGTCTGCCGCGCCACGGGGCTTCTTGCCCGGTCGGTTTGGGTGTCAGTTGCTCGGCTGACCGTAACGTGAAATGTAAGATCAACAAAGACGGTATTTGGATTGAGAAGTTGGACAGCCATCCGGGCGAACTGATCCCAGCTGAACTGCGCGAAGCAGGTGAAGGCGATGCTGTCAAGATCAACCTGAACCAGCCGATGGCAGAGATCCTGAAAGAACTGGATAAATATCCGGTAGCTACCCGTCTGTCTCTGAATGGCACAATCATCGTAGGTCGAGACATTGCTCATGCCAAACTGAAAGAACGCCTGGATCGCGGTGAAGACCTGCCTCAGTATATCAAGGATCATCCTATCTATTATGCCGGTCCGGCCAAGACTCCGACCGGTATGGCTTGTGGTTCTATGGGCCCGACGACTGCTGGCCGTATGGACTCGTATGTTGGCCTGTTCCAGAGCCATGGTGGCAGCATGGTCATGTTGGCGAAAGGTAATCGTAGCCAGCAGGTGACGGATGCTTGCCAGAAGTATGGCGGTTTCTATTTAGGTAGTATCGGTGGCCCGGCTGCTATCCTGGCCCAGAATAATATCAAGAGCATCGAATGTGTGGAATATCCCGAATTGGGCATGGAAGCGATCTGGAAGATCGAAGTAGAAGACTTCCCTGCATTCATCCTGGTAGACAACAAGGGTAACGATTTCTTCAAACAGATCAAACCGCGTTGTACTTGCAGTAAGTAAGGCGTGTTTTACGTTCATATAAAAAGGGAGGGAGTGGAGAGATTCATTCCCTCTTTTTTGTTGAAGGTCGATATTTTTTATTTGATTTTTCCAATTGAATATGTGCTTTTGTAGTAAATCATTGATAGTTATGTGTGAATATACATAAATAGAAAAATGGTTCTTTCCAATGGGAAAACAGTGAGGATAAATGTGGAAGTCAGTAAGGTGGTCGAACGTATTTATTTGGAAGGCTGGAAAAAGGGGGTTATCATACCATTTGGGGATAAGGGAACTTTTATGTAGCTAATCCGGACGGAAGTGAAAATTTTGTTGATTTCAACCGTAAAGATAGAAGCTATAAGATGGCTCTCCCGAAGAATAGCTGTTTCAGCCGGAAAAAGTTTGAAACAAAAGTTACGATGTTTAATGCATAGCTTTACAGTCCAAAACCCGTTGGTAGTTTTCCCGGAAGCGATGCTTGTCATTTCCCAAAAGGATGTAGGTTTGTTTGAAATAGGCTATACCCTTTTTGTTTGCAGCCTATATCCTTTTTCCGGATAAGTTATAGGTCATTTTGATTAAATGTTGCGGACAGTTATTGTTATTTCATTCACCTCTTTAATCTGTACTTTGTTTTTCAATGCTTATAAAGGGTGAAGGCAAGCAGTTTTTGCCTTCACCCTTGTAGTTTGCCTTCACCTTGTGTTTTTCTGTCTGTATGAATAGGTGGCAACGAAAAACGAGGTGAAACTGAAATCCCTGGGTGAAGGCGGAAAAGGATAGTGTCTTCACCTAGGGATTGCTTGAAATATATGGTATACAAATAAAAGGTGAAGGTTGAAAAGAAAGTTGCATGTAAAAAACAGCTCCCGTCCCCCAAAATATGGGGCGGGAGCTGTTTGGAATTATACACGTAATGTATTTTACTGATTCTTAATCCTGACGTTCGCGGCGAGGACCACGGTCGCCACGATCCTGACGGGGACCACGGTCTCCACGTTCCGGTCTCGGACCGCGTTCGGGTCTCGGCGGACGTTCCTCATAACCTTCCGGTTTCGGCAGCAACACTTTGTGAGATAATTTGAATTTACCCGTCTTAGCGTCGATGTCTACCAACTTGACGCTGATAGTATCACCTTCTTTCAAACCTGCCTGTTCAACTGTTTCCAGACGTTTCCAGTCGATTTCGGAAATGTGGAGCAAACCGTCTTTGCCCGGCATGAATTCAACGAATGCACCGTAAGGCATGATAGAAGAAATCTTTCCTTCGTAGATTTCGCCGATTTCGGGAACAGCAACGATAGCTTTGATGGAGCGGATAGCCGCATCGATTGTCGCTTTGTTTGTTCCGGAGATTTCGATTTTACCCACTCCGTCTTCTTCTTCAATAGTAATAATGGCACCCGTCTTTTCCTGAATACCCTGGATGATCTTACCGCCCGGACCGATTACCGCACCGATAAATTCTTTACCGATCGTCATCGTTTCGATTCTCGGAGCGTGAGGCTTCAGATCCGAACGAACTTCCGGCTGGGCTTCCATGATCTTGCCCAGGATGTGCATACGGCCTTCTTTTGCCTGTGCCAATGCGTTTTCAAGAATTTCGTATGACAGACCGTCTACCTTGATATCCATCTGGGTGGCAGTGATACCGTCTTTTGTTCCTGTCACCTTGAAGTCCATGTCGCCTAAGTGGTCTTCATCTCCTAAGATATCGGACAGGATAGCGTAGTTCTGACCTTTGTTTTCGGAGATCAGACCCATTGCGATACCGGATACCGGCTTCTTCATCGGAACACCCGCGTCTCTCAATGCCAGCGTGCCGGCACATACGGTTGCCATTGAAGAAGAACCGTTAGACTCTAAGATATCGGAGATCACGCGTACCACGTAAGGATAGTCTGTCGGGATCATCCGTTTCAATGCGCGGTGAGCCAGGTTCCCGTGACCGATTTCACGACGTCCTACACCGCGGGAAGCTTTTGCTTCGCCTGTAGAGAACGGAGGGAAGTTATAATGTAATAGGAAACGTTCTTTTCCGTGGTTCAGTACATCGTCGATCATCTTTTCATCGGCTTTTGTACCTAAGGTGACAGTCGAAAGCGACTGTGTTTCACCACGTGTGAAGATTGCAGAACCGTGAGGACCGGGCAGACAATCTGTTTCGATCCAGATCGGACGGATTTCAGTAGTCTTACGGCCATCCAGACGCTTTCCTTCGTCCAAGATAGCGCGGCGCATTGCTTCTTTTTCTACATCGTGGTAGTAGCGGCCGATCATTTCAACCTTCTCGTCTGTCAATTCTTCTTCAGAGAATTGAGCTTTATACTCTTCGACAACAGCTTCGAATGCTTCGGCACGCTGATGCTTGTCAGTGCCGGATGTTGCAACGGCATAAGCCTTTGCGTAGCATTTTTCGTGTACATCTTTACGCAGTTCGTCGTCATTAACTTCGTGGCAGTATTCGCGTTTAACCAGTTTGCCGCAAGCTTCGGACAGTTCAAGCTGTGCCTGGCACTGTATTTTGATCGCTTCATGTGCGACTTTGATCGCTTCCAGCATTTCCGATTCCTGAACTTCGTCCATTTCGCCTTCCACCATCATGATGTTGTCAAGCGTAGCACCCACCATAATATCAATATCTGCTTTTTCCAATTCAGAGAACGTGGGGTTGACTACATACTTGCCATCGATGCGTGCGACACGGCATTCGGAGATTGGCCCGTTGAAAGGAATATCCGATACGGCCAATGCGGCGGAAGCCGCCAATCCGGCCAGTGCGTCCGGCATATCTTCACCGTCTGCGGAGAATAATATGACGTTTACATATACTTCAGCATGGTAATTATCCGGGAAAAGAGGGCGGAGAGCGCGGTCAACCAAACGGGAAGTCAGAATTTCGTAGTCGGAAGCTTTACCTTCTCTTTTTGTAAAACCTCCCGGAAAACGGCCAAATGCCGAGAATTTTTCTTTGTACTCTACTTGTAACGGCATGAAGTCAACACCCGGGTTTGCATCTTTAGCGGCGCAAACAGTAGCCAGCAACACAGTGTTGCCCATACGCACGGTAACTGCACCGTCCGCCTGTTTTGCCAATTTCCCGGTTTCGATGGTGATGGTTCTTCCATCAGCCAATTCGATCGTCTTGTTAATTGGATTAAGCATAATCTTTTTCTTATTTTTCTATCTGTAAAATTGGTGCAAATGTAATGAAAGTTTGTCTGTAAACGTGTGAAAATGAAAATAAAAAACATGAGAAAAGCTCTTTTTTATAAAAATAGCGGGAAGATTTAGCGAATAATAGTGCCACAATTGTAAATTAATGTATATTTGCAGCGGATTAAAACAAGAAGTAAAGATATGATGAAACAAATATCCACACGACTGTTGACTGTTTTAGGACTGTGCATGTTCTTATTTTCAGCTTGTAACAACTCCTCGGATTTCACGGTGAAGGGAGTCGTGGCGGGAGCTGACGGTCAGCTTATGTATTTAGAAAATGTCGGAATCTCGAATGTGGTGACACTCGATTCCATCAAGTTGGCTCCCGGCGGGAAGTTCAAGTTTACGGAGAAGCGTCCTGAGTATCCGGACTTTTATCGTCTGCGTCTGAATAACCAGTTGATCAATTTCGCAGTCGATTCGACCGAAACCATTTCCTTCGTTGCTGATGCCGGTACTTTCGCGACTTCCTATTCTGTGGAAGGTTCTGAAAATTCAAAGGCGATAAAGGCGATCACTTTGGCACAACTGGATGCAAACCAGGCTATCAGCCGCTTGCGGAAGGAGTATGAAGATAAGATGATCTCAGATACGACCTATCGTACGAAGGTTTTGGCTGCTGCCGACGCCTATAAAGAAGTCGCCCGGAAATATATTTATTCGGCACCGATGTCCACGGCAGCCTATTTTGCTTTGTTCCAGCAGATCGATGGCTTGTTATTCTTTGATTTGTATGATCGGAAGGATGTCAAGGCATACGGAGCTGTTGCAACCAGCTACGATCACGCTTATCCGGAAAGCCCGCGTTCGAAACATCTCTACAATCTGACACTGCAATCCATGAAGGTCTTGCGTGCTCAACGTCCTGTCGACTATAGCAATGTGGAGACAAAGGAAATTTCATTCCTTGATATCGAATTGCCGGATGTCCGGGGCGAAGTGGTAAAACTCTCTACGGTTGCTCCCGGAAAGGTCGTTTTGATCAACTTTACGGCTTATCAGACGGAATGGTCGCCGGCTTTGAATATGGCATTGGGTGAATTGTATACAAAATACCATGATCAGGGACTTGAGATTTATCAAGTGTCGTTGGATAGCGATTTTCATTTCTGGAGAAACGGAGCGTCCAATTTACCGTGGGTAACTGTCCGCGACCCGCAGTCTGTTTATTCGCAGGTGGCAGGTTTGTACAATGTAAAACAATTGCCCGCCCTTTTCATCCTCGACCGTAAAGGAAACCTGGTTAAGCGTGTCGAAGACGTGAAGAAACTGGAAACAGACGTAAAAGTAGTACTTTGATTTATGATTTATGAATTATAATTTATACGTTGATGAAATCATAAATCATAATTCATAAATCATAACATGTTGTAAAACACTTCGAAAGGATTTGCGTTCTTAAAAAGATCGTTTATCTTTGCAAAGTCTAAAATACAGAGAAAGAGGAGTTCCGGCCAAGCAGTTGGTCGGGATTCTTTTTTTATTGTGCAGTAATCAATAATAACATTTTAAATAAATAGGAGGATTTAGTATGGCAGTGAGCTATATGACGAAAGATGGTTATGATAAGATTTTAGCTGAAATCAATTATCTGGAAACCGTGAAACGTCCGGAAATATCTGCCCAGATTGCAGAGGCCCGTGACAAAGGCGATTTGTCTGAGAATGCTGAATATGACGCAGCAAAGGAAGCACAGGGTATAATGGAAGCAAAGCTTGCCCAGTTGAAGGGCTTGATCTCTAACGCCCGCCTGATAGACGAATCCCGTGTCCAAACAGACGAAGTTCAGATCCTGAACAAAGTGAAGATCAAGAACACAAAGAACAATGCAGTCATGACGTATACTTTGGTCTCTGACTCGGAAGCAAACCTGAAAGAAGGTAAGATTGCAGTCAGCACTCCGATTGCGCAGGGGCTGATGGGGAAAAAGGTAGGCGACATTGTGGAAATTAAAGTCCCATCCGGTATGATGAGTTTTGAAATTATGGATATATCGATTTAATAATATAACATTATGGCATCTATATTCAGTCGAATTGTGGCGGGTGAGATCCCTTGCCATAAAGTAGCGGAAGACGAAGAGTTCTTCGCTTTTCTGGACATCAATCCGGTTGCGGCCGGCCATACGCTGGTGATTCCGAAAAAAGAGATCGATTATATTTTCGACATAGAAGATCCTATGCTCGGACGTATGATGGCATTTGCCAAACGGGTGGCCCGTGCACAGGAAGCTGTTATTCCTTGTAAGCGGGTCGGTTTGGCCGTGATGGGACTGGAAGTTCCTCATGCGCATATTCATTTAATTCCGATTCAGAAGGAGTCGGATATGTATTTTGGTGGAAAGAAAATGGAGGTTACTCAGGACGTGCTCGCAGACACTGCTGCACAGATAAGAAATGCCTTTAAATAAATGAGGTAAAGTCTTTTTGGTATAAAAACTTTATGTATATTTGTGACCGCTTCTTCCTCTGTATGATAATATTGAGAGGTAGGAAGCGGTTTTTTTATAAAGATTCATTAGTGGTTTTTACTCATAAATTTGTTAACCTTAGAAGAAAGGCCCTCCTTGTGAAAGGACGGCCTTCTTTTTTTAACACACAATCATTGTAATATGCAATTTAATTAGGGATTTTCTTAATCGACTTTGGTTATGGAACCGCTCCCGACATTGCCGTCCCCGAAAACCTTGTTTGTATGGCAGGAGCATAAAAGCCCTGCCATGAGTGTGAATACCAGTATGAATGAATATGATCTTTTCATGATTCTGTTGTTTATTATAGACTATATGTTGAAGAAATTGCTCCAGGGAAATGTGCTCCATCCGTTTATTCCGGTCTGATAGACATAGAAGAAACATAATATTACGGATATAAACCATAAGATCAGCAACGTCCATTTTGCAGTGTCAGGCAATGGCTTTGCTTTGAACAGTTGCATGCAGATTGCATATACGAGGGCGAAGATCGGAATGCCGATTAACAAAATGAAATCGATGCATCCCATGATGGTCAGCGAAATAGGCGCTCCTGATATCAGGTCGGCCCCGAACGGTGACAATTGATATAGGAAACCTGTACCTCCGACAATAAGAGCAAAGGTGACGACAACCAAAATAAAAGCGGCAAGCAGTAATGGCGGTAGCAGGATGATCCCGATCAGTATGGCCAGGAATTTGAGGATGAAACCTACCACTCCGACAAACAAATCTGCCAGTTTTTGCAGAAAGCTTCTCGGCTTGTCGGAACTCATATAATCATTTACATTATTGCTGACCTTTTCGAAACCATCTGTAACCGTTTTGCCTATGTTTTCGAGGGTGACACTTTGCCCGCGCATCATCAGCTTGTCGGCTGCGGTCCGTGCCAACGGCATTACCAGCCATAATATAAGGTATAGGATAATGATCGGTGCATAAGGAATGAAAAGCAGGATGATCATGGCAAGGCGCACAGCCGTCACGTCCCATCCCGTATAAGCGGCGATACCACCGGCTACACCTCCCAATACCCGGTTATCCGGATCGCGCATCAGCTTTTTCGGGCCTCTGGGGATCTCCTCTTCCTGGAAAGCTTGTGCCTTGGCTTCTTCCTTGTATTCTTTTTCTTCTTCACCTTCGAACAATTCTTCCGGCTTGCCCATGCGTTTGATTACCTCTTCGACATGTTCGATCGTGATCACTTCATGCCCCAATCGAACCCGCTCATTGAACAGTTCGGAGATACGCATTTCAAAATCGTTCATAATCTCTTCCGAACCTTCTTCCTTGCGGAAGTGGATGCGGAGGTTTGCCAGATATTTATCGAGCAGTTGGTATGCATCTTCGTCAATGTGGAAAACCGTTCCTCCCAAATTAACTGTCAGTGTCTTCTTCATTGTTTTCTGATTTTAATTGTTTCTGATGTGGTTGATTGTATCGTTCAGCTCCTGCCAGGATGTTTCCAGTTCACCGAGGAATTCTTCTCCTTTCGGGGTAAGTTGGTAATACTTGCGAGGCGGTCCTTGAGTAGATTCTATCCACTGGTAACTTAATAGTTCACTATTCTTTAATCTTGTCAACAGAGGATATAGGGTACCTTCCACAACAATCAATTTAGCTTCCTGTAACTTCTGGATAATGTCAGAGGTATACGCCGGCTCTTTTTTGAGAAGCAATAGAATGCAATATTCCAATGTTCCCTTTCTCATTTGTGATTTTACGTTCTCTGCATTCATTTTTATTTTGTTTTACGCTACAAATATATGTATTGCCTATGTACTATGCAATACATACTACTATGTTTGTCCTAATTTAACATTAATATTGCACAAATCCGGCGTTTTTGTGTAAAAAAGAGGCTAATCTCATGACAAATAGAATAGAAAACAGTACTTTTGCAGGAGCAATTCAAAACAAAGAATTATGATTTACTACCATTATGCCGAGTTGATTCATCGACAGGCAGAAAAATATGGTTCCCGTACTGCATTGAAATATCGTGATAATGCAACTGGGAAATGGTTAAAAATATCTTGGAAGGAATTCTCTGAAAAAGTTATGCTTACGGCTAAGGCAATGGCCGAATTCGGGATAGGAGTACAGGAGAATATCGGGGTTTATTCACAGAATATGCCGCAATGTTTTTATACGGATTTCGGGGCATATGCGAATCGTGTGGTCTCTATTCCGATGTACGCGACGAATTCTCCGGGGCAGATCGAGTATATAATCAATGATGCTCATATACATACATTGTTTGTTGGCGAGCAGTTGCAGTATAATAATGCATTCAAGGTGCAGAAAGAATCCCAATACCTGAAGCGCCTGGTCGTGTTTGATCAGGCTGTCAAGTTGAATCCGGAAGACAAGACCTCGATTTATTTTGACGATTTCCTGCGGCTGGGCGATAATGCGCATGCCGAGACAACGGTGAAGATCCGTATGAACGAAGCAGTGCCGGAAGACTTGGCCACCATAATATATACTTCCGGGACGACCGGCGAGTCCAAAGGGGTCATGCTCCATCATTCCAATTATCTGGAAGCTATGCGTATCCATGATATCCGCCTTCCGATGGTAACGGATAAGGATCTTTCCATGTGTTTCCTGCCGCTGACTCATATTTTTGAAAAAGCGTGGTCTTACTATTGTCTGCATAAGGGAGTGACGATTGCGATCAACCAAGATCCTAAAATGATTCAGAAGACATTGCCGGAGGTGCATCCTACGTTGATGTGCAACGTTCCCCGTTTTTGGGAGAAGGTATATGCAGGCGTGCATGAAAAGATCAACTCGTCGTCTCCCACCATGAAGAGAATCTTTTTGGATGCTATCGAGACCGGGCGTAAGTATAACCTGGAATATAAAAATAAGGGCATCTCGGCTCCTTGTGGGTTGAAGCTGAAGTTCGAAATGTATAATAAGACCGTTTTCAATTTGTTGAAACGGGTGTTAGGGATCGAACGCGGCCGTTTTTTCCCGGTGGCCGGTGCGCCGCTTTCGGATACGGTCAATGAATTTTTGCAGTCTGTCAATATTCCGATTGTGTATGGCTACGGTTTGAGCGAGACGACGGCAACCGTCTGTTTCTATCCTGAAATCGGATTCCAGTTCGGCTCGATCGGCGATGTCATGCCGGATGTACAGGTGCGAATCGATCCGGAGAATAGCGAAATCCTGGTAAAAGGCAAGACTGTGATGTCCGGCTACTATAATAAACCGGCTGAAAATGAAAAGGCGTTTACGGAAGACGGTTATTTCCGTACGGGAGATGCCGGAAGGATGGAAGGAAACACGTTGTTCTTCACCGAACGTATCAAGGATTTGTATAAAACATCGAATGGTAAATATATCGCCCCACAGGCAATTGAAATGGTTATGAGCGGTGATCAGTATATCGAACAGATTGCTGTTATTGGCGACCAGCGTAAGTTTGTCAGTGCGTTGATTGTTCCCGCTTATTCGTTATTGGAAAAGTATGCCGAAGAAAAGGGGCTGGCTGTCGGTAGCCGGGAAGAGCTTGTTCGGAATAAGGAAGTCCTTCGCCTGATCGAGACACATATCGAGGAAAATCAGAAGAACCTGGCTTCTTATGAGAAGATCAAGCGTTTTACCTTGTTGTCCGAACCCTTTACGATGGGGTCTGAACTGACGGATACGCTCAAGCTCCGCCGTTCAGTCATTTTGAAGAAATATGCGGATTCGATCGAGAAGATGTACGAAGAAGCTTCAAACCCTTCCTGATCGTCCTTGATAAACGCACCGATGACAAAAGCCCGACGGAAATAAACTCCCCGTCGGGCTTTTGTCATTTCGGTAGAAAAAAGAGGTGTCTTATGTACAAATAGAAATGTTAAAAAATATTACCCTTGCTACTAATTCTGAATATATGGGGTAGTAATCCGATTTATATGGGGTAGTAGTGACATTTTGATAGTCAGGAAAATTGAGTATCTTTGCCGGACAAATTTAAAAACAAGAATTTTTATGATCACATCAGACCAACTACACAATGTGTTGGAGCGCGAGCAAGCGCTGAGGGGGTATCTTTGACATAGATGGTAAAACCATCCAGTTAGAAGAGGAAGAGTTACGCACTCATGATCCCGGTTTCTGGGAAGATGCCAAACGGGCGGAAGTCCAGATGAAGAAAGTAAAAGAACTGAAAAAGTGGATCGAACTTTACAACGAGGTTCATGCTGCAGCGGAAGAATTGCAGTTGGCTTATGATTATGTAAAAGAAGGGATTGTCAGCGAAGAAGAAGTTGACGAGGCTTATGGCAATGCCATCCAGTTGGTGGAAAGCCTGGAGTTTCGCAATATGTTGCGCCAGGAAGCCGACCAGATGAGTTGTGTGCTGAAGATCAACTCCGGTGCCGGCGGTACGGAAAGCCAGGACTGGGCATCCATGCTGCTCCGTATGTATACGCGCTGGGCGGAGGCGAACGGATATAAGATTTCCGTAGCCAACTACCAGGAAGGGGATGAAGCTGGTATTAAAACAGCGACTCTCAACATCGAAGGCGACTATGCTTACGGATATTTGAAGGGCGAAAACGGCGTGCATCGTCTGGTACGTGTGTCTCCTTATAACGCGCAAGGTAAGCGAATGACTTCATTTGCTTCTGTCTTTGTCACCCCGCTGGTCGACGATACGATCGAGGTGAAGATTGATCAGGCGGCTATCTCTTGGGATACTTTCCGTTCGGGAGGTGCCGGTGGGCAGAACGTGAACAAGGTGGAGTCCGGAGTGCGTCTGCGCTATCAGTTTAAAGATCCTTACACGGGCGAAGAAGAAGAAATCCTGATCGAGAATACGGAAACCCGCGACCAGCCTAAGAACCGGGAGAATGCGATGCGCCAATTGCGTTCAATCTTGTACGACAAGGAATTGCAACATCGTATGGAAGAACAGGCAAAGGTGGAAGCGGGAAAGAAAAAGATCGAATGGGGTTCCCAGATCCGTAGCTACGTGTTCGACGACCGTCGTGTGAAAGACCATCGTACCAACTACCAGACCTCCGATGTCAATGGTGTGATGGATGGCAAGATAGATGATTTCATCAAGGCTTACCTGATGGAATTCGGGGCAGAAGAAACTGCAGAAAAGTAAGTATTCATGGGACGCAGATGGTGCAGAAGACACTGGCTGCGTCCCGCTTTCTTCTCTTGCTTGAAGAGTCTTCCCCATGCTTCCTCTTTCTTTCAAAGAGTGATTATATCCTTACTTTAGACGAAGGTCCGGATGCTGATTATAATGGAATAAAAAGGATAAATGCATTACAATGGATGATGGCTTAAAAAGAGAAGTTTTTCTGTGAACATTTGCATATCTCGATTATAAATCGTAATATTGCACCCGATTTCAGAGTAGTACTCTGAGCAGGTCCTATAGCTCAGTTGGTTAGAGCACCTGACTCATAATCAGGGAGTCCTTGGTTCAAGCCCAAGTGGGACCACTTTTATAAACCTCCAATTATCTAACACATAGATGGTTGGAGGTTTTATTTTGTCTGAATTGTTTGCTAAATTAATTTCGGTATGATCCATGATCCGTTCCCCGGAATGCGTTGTTCCTCCTTACCCAAAGTATGCAGGCCAAAGAGCAAGCTGCGCATGCCATAAAGACAATGCCCGTTGTGGCCATCGTATCGCCTAGCCCGACTAAAGGGGATACCAATCCTCCGAACCCGAACCCGACCGCACCCAATAAGGCTGAAGCTGTGCCGGCATGTTCGCGTTCGCATTCCATTGCCAAGGCGGTGGTCGAGGTGAAAGAAAAGCCCATCATGAAAAGTAGAGCAATCAGCAATCCCTCGTATATCCAGAAATTACAATTTAGGTTCATGGCTATACATACGATAGCGGAAAGGATAAGCATACCTATGCTGCTGGCGAATGTACTGTTTTCCGGCTGGCGGAATCTGACGGATAAGCCGGCGGCTAACCCGATCGCAACTGCATTGGCTGCGAAGCAGATGCTGAACCCGAAAGCGGAAAACCCGTAATATTTCTGCACAATGAAAGGAGAAGAAGCTATGTAAGCAAACAGCACACCTTGTGCGAATCCGAATTGAAGGACGTAGGCCACATAACGCCGGTTTCGCAATACACGGCCGAAACTGGCAAATACGTTACGCCATTTTGTTGCCTTGCGTCGTTCTTTCGGTAGCGATTCTCGGAATAGCCGGCATCCTAATAGCAGGATGATTCCTAATGCCAGTAACACCCAGAAGATTCCTTTCCAGCCGATCCCTTCCGTCAATCCTCCTCCGATGATCGGGGCGGCTACGGGAGCGACTCCATTGATGGCCCCGATGATCGCAAGTGTCTTTGCCAACTCCTTACCGGTGAACATGTCTGTCGCGACAGAACGGGAGATTACGATACCGCCGGCACCCGCAATCCCTTGTAGCAAACGCAGCACTACAAATATCTCGATAGTGGGAGCAAAGATGCAGCCTATCGTGGCAATAATAAAAAGATACATGGCAGCCAACAATGGTGAACGACGCCCGTACTTGTCACTTAGCGGTCCGAAAAAGATTTGTCCTGTCGCTAGTCCGATCATACTGGCTGTCAAACCCAATTGTACCAATGATGGTGTTGTCCTGAAATATTCTCCCATTGAAGGCAGGCTGGGGAGATACATATCGGTGACAAACGGCCCGAATGCCGTCAACATCCCTAACAGGGTAAGGAGAAAAAGTTTGGAGTTCCCATTGTTACTTTGTATGTCAATCATCTTTTTTCTTTTTTATCTGATAAAACATGCAAAGGTATATTCAAACGGGTAAGTACGATTGTCTAAAATATCAGTTTCTTTGGTTATTATCGGTAGCTTTTCAATACCGGATTCCCACTTCTTCATCTTCCCATTTGTCACAAAATACGGAAACGGGAAAATTGTTTTTATTATATTTATATGTATAAGTAACGGAGGAGCGGTTCCCCTCGCTGTTTTCAGATGTGATCTTCGTTATATTATGGTGATGGTTCAAGAACTGAACACTCTTAAAGTCATAGGAGTAGACATGGTTATAATACCACCAGCCTAAGAACCACATGGGAAATTCCAAATGGCTGATACTGCCGGAGGCATTGTCGTATTCATACGTGTATTTTACGAGCAGGTTGGATTCATTGTCGTATATTTCCTGTCTGAGCAGTTGCCGGGTGGCAGGATCGAAAGTCAGAAAGGCATATCGGTCGCCTTCCTTGATCTGTTTTTCTCCATTTGCCCCCTGTTGGAAAATACCGGTGAAGGAAACTTTGATGGGTAAACCGTTTGCATCGAGTGCCACCTCTTCTCGATAATCTATGTCCATCGACGGTTCACCACCGTGACTGATCTTGTAAGTCTTGTCTCCGGTTTTGGCAAAATGTACCCAGGCATGCCCGTCGGCTACATCTTTAGGAGGCGTGTAGGATATGCTGACAAATTCTCCGTCTTCATAATTGAAGTGAGCCGCTTGCCCGTCCGGATATTGGATCCCGGCAAACTGGTTGCCGGAGTAGGCGAATGAGGCGGTAACCTGCCCGTTTGAAAGAAGGACACTGGGCCGTCCATCTATGCCTGTCAGCTTGATGTCGTCATTATCACTGCAGGAAGATAGACACAATCCGGCCATCAACAAGATAGCGGATGAAATAGTCGAAAGTAACTTGTTCATAATAATATCTGGTGTTTGTTTTTAATATGATGAATGGGGCGGAAAAAGGGTTGCATCATCCTGTCTATTTTCTTTGCGGATGTTTATAATTTGCTATTTTTGTAGAATGCTATAACCATCCGGTGGCTCGGATATAAAAAAGTAAGAAAATGGAAAAAGCGAATGTTACTTTGTATACGGTCATCGGAGATCCTAACCGTATCGTGAAAACAATTCAGGAACGTTTTAAAGAGATGGCCGAAGAGTTAGTTTGCGAAGATGAAACGGTCGACCTGACTTTACCGGATGGAACGCATGTTATCTTCTCGATCAAGCACCGGCAGAGCAAGCCGGATTTTATTGCTTCCCATACATCCGGTATGGCCAATTATTTTTCGCAGGTGAAGACGCCGTTAGCTGAACTGAAAGAAAATGTCTTGTGTCAGATACGTGTGTTCAATTGTGTGACGGGTATCACTTTCGATCTGAACGACAATGAAGATCGGACGAACTATATCCTGAACCGTTTGTTTGAGATTGCCGGAGACGTGAACGGTTTTCTGCTCTATCCGAGCATGCAGATCTTTACCGGTGAAGGAAAACTTCTCTTCTCTGCCAAAGGCGAAAGTCAGTTGACCGAGTTTATCCCGGTCGGGAATGCCGATTTTCTGGACGGGAACCGCCCGGAAGAAACTCAGGCAGATGTGGAAAGACGTTTGCGTTCTATCGCGTTGCTTGAAGAGAAGCATATTCCTTATATGGAATATTTGCGTAGCGAAGTATTGGAAAGCGAAGCCCGTTTGAGAAGCCGGAAGGAGATAGTGCAACGAGCCGCCGCATTGTTTGCCGTAGCCGTCTATTCGGAAGTCATACTCTCAGAAGGCTCGGGACGGGAAGAAGCTCTGTTCTATTTTAAAAAGATGGAACAATTGTACAAGATAGAATCTTACTTGTCACCGGCCGAAGCCGCTTATATCGATAATCCCGATCCGGAAGAACAAGAGTGCATTCAGTTCGGATGGCGCTACGAATGTGCAGGTGTCTTGCTTTGGGCGGCAGGCATTGTAGATGATTTGCCCTATCCGTCCGAGATTATCGATGTCCCTGTCTTGGCTGCTATTTTCTGGCAACATAAAGGCTGCTCTGAATTGCTTTCAAAAGGTTTTCCCCGTTCGCAGTCCGAAATATTGGATGCTGCCGATATTACACTTCGGTATGATTGGGCTTGTGTGGAAGCACGAATTCATGGAAAAGAAGCTCCGGCTTCATTGAACGGGGGTGTTGTCATGGAACGGCATTATGCCTTTAATTGGATTATCGGAGCGAATGGCGGTGCAGGCTGGGATGATATCCAGCCGAATACATGATGTATGATCATCTGCCGTTCACTACGAAATTCCGTATCTGGCATTCCGTACCCTGTGAGGCGGGGTTCTTCTTTTTTGATATACGGAGAACCAGTTTGTGATCCATGTCTTTCAGTTCCGTTTCTAGCATGTAGACCCAGGGGATATAAAGATTGTGGCTCCATTCAGTGAAAGTATCCAGTTCTTTGAACGGGGCGCCGTCGACACTATATTCCAAAATTCCTGCAGAAGGTCCGCTGACGCAGAAGATGCCGATCGCTTTCCCATGGAAATCCAGTGTTAGTCGGTCTCCTGGACGTGTAGCTTCTAACATAGGAACATCGACAAAGCCGTTCCGCTTGCCGGCCTTGTTGTCGGGATGCCAGTTGTCTACTAATTTCCAACCTTTGTTTAAGTGGGCTTTTTCGAGAGCAATGAAATCTCCGTTATAATAACTGTAGGGATCCAGTGGCTTGGCCGGAATTTCGTGTGCTGCGATCGTTCCTGCCGGTGAAACTCCTTTCCACATCTCATCGAAAAGGTGGCCGATGGCAGCAGCATAAAATTTATGTCCGAAAGGTTTCGGATGAGTGCCGCCGAAATCGTCCCAGGTAAATTCGCCGTCTTGCATTCGTTCACCGATCTCCTGGCAGAGATTGATCGAAGGAATAAGGTAGTGGTTCGCCACCCGTTCGTGATTTAGGATGACATCTGGCATCTGACGGCGGGCGATCATTGGGATAAACGGATCATAGATGAAGTGCAGCATCACGATATCCATTTCTGGATTGCTTTCCAAAGCATGGCGCACTTCCCCTTCCATACCGCGCACCTGTTCGAGGGCACTGAATCTGTTCGTGTCGTCGTTTACGGCGGCCTCGACGAAAAGAAGGTCGACTTTCCCCTTCGAAAGGATATCATGCTGCAGGCGGAAAGAACCCGGAGTCGTCCCGGTCGAACCGATGCCTGCTTCTACCCATTCGAACTGTGTATAAGGGAAACGTTGCTGTAGCTGTTGTTCTATCATATTGCGCCATCCGTTCATTTCCGTGATGGAGCCTCCCAGAAAAGCGACCCGTGCCCGGCGTTCTTTTTCGAATTTACGGAACGAATTCTGTAAACTTCCGCGTATATTATAATGTATGTACTTTTCGTACTCCGGCTGCTGGCGAAGGATGAAGTCTACTACCGGTTCCGGATTGTCCAAACTATGTGGATGATGGTCGCACCCTTTCTTTAGGATAACTTCCACCGGACCTCCTGCCGCAAGGTAGCGCGAACGTACGACATCCATGTTTTCCTTGTAGGGGACGGTCTGATCGCTATCGCCGCATACACTGATGATCGGTATGCCTGCGGCTGCAATCGGGGCGAGGTTGTCGATCGGGTTCCCTTTGAAATGTTCCATTCCGGCATCTGTCAGGTTCCATTCCTTTAACAGATCATTCCACAAAGCCGTGTTTTTTCTTCCCGGCCAGCTAAACACGTCGCAAACAGGAGCGTCTACATATATACAAGCCACTTTCTCTGTATTTTGGGCCGCCCAGTTGAAGACGAACAAACCGCCGCGGCTGAATCCTTCCAGTGTGACTTTTTCGGAAAGATTGTAAAGATCCGTCATATTCTCATAGAATTCGGTGCCCAGAGAAACTGCTCTTGGACTTCCATATAGATGAGTGACGTCGTAATAGACAATGTGGAACCCTTTTTCCAATAATGCTTTGTCCACACTTGGAAAAGCGTCGAAGAACGCTGGACGCCAGATCCATGGATTTCCTTTGGCAGCTTTTTTAGGAACGACAATGGTTGCTTGGCGATCCTTGAAGGTGAAATCGTAGCGGTCACATCCGTTCCATTCGCCTGTTTTTTCATGGGCCTGGGCGACCAGACCGGTTATCAGGGACAGAAGTACCAGATAAATAATCTTTTTCATAATAATCATGGTATTTATAGAGTTTACATTGGAGGGGCAAACGTACATAAAATGCTTATTTTATGCAAATCAAACCTCTAAGAATCAGGGGTGGGATGTGAAAGAAATAAAAATACTTCGTGTATTCGCACACACAAACTTGTGTAGAACAAAAAAAATGCCTTATATTTGCCCCGTATTATGAAAAACGAATATTAATATCATGAACACATTTCAAAAAGCAAGTGAGAAAATGACAAATTACAGATGGACAATCTGTGCGATGTTATTTTTTGCAACAACAGTGAATTACCTCGATCGCCAGGTTCTTTCTTTGACCTGGGATGAATTTATCAAACCGGAGTTCCATTGGGATGAATCCCATTACGGTACGATAACATCAGTTTTCTCAATTGTGTATGCAATCTGTATGCTGTTTGCCGGCCGTTTTATCGACTGGATGGGTACGAAGAAAGGATATCTTTGGGCTATCGGTGTTTGGTCGTTCGGAGCCTGTCTCCATGCCGGTTGCGGTATTGCAACCGAACATTATGTCGGAATGAATAGTGCAGCCGAATTGATTGCAGCGACAGGAGATGTTGTTGTGATATTGGCAACCGTGAGTATGTATTTCTTTCTGGCCGCCCGTTGTATTCTGGCATTGGGTGAAGCGGGTAACTTCCCTGCTGCCATCAAGGTGACGGCTGAATACTTCCCAAAGAAAGACCGTGCTTATGCGACTTCGATCTTCAATGCCGGTGCTTCTATTGGTGCTTTGGTCGCTCCTATCTCTATTCCCTTGTTGGCAAAAGCTTGGGGTTGGGAGATGGCTTTTATCGTGATCGGTGCGCTCGGTTTTGTCTGGATGGGTTTGTGGGTATTTATGTACACGACTCCGGAGAAGAGCAAACATGTGAATAAAGCTGAGTTGGAGTATATTGAACAGGATAAAAACGAAAAAGACGTTGTTGTCGTTGAAGAAGAACACGAGAAGAAGATCGGTTTCTTGCAATGTTTCACGTTCAAACAGACTTGGGCCTTTGTTGTCGGTAAATTCATGACGGACGGGGTTTGGTGGTTTTTCCTTTTTTGGACTCCTTCTTACCTGAATACGCAGTTCGGTATCAAGACCTCCGATCCGTTGGGCATGGGGTTGATCTTTACTCTGTATGCCATCACGATGTTGTCTATTTACGGAGGTAAACTACCGACGATCTTTATTAACCGGAGTGGGATGAACCCGTATGCTGCCCGTATGAAAGCGATGTTGATTTTTGCTTTCTTCCCGTTGCTGGTACTGTTGGCGCAGCCGTTGGGTACGATTTCACCGTGGTTCCCGGTTATCATGATCGGTATTGGTGGTGCAGCTCACCAGTCATGGTCTGCCAATATTTTCTCGACTGTCGGTGATATGTTCCCGAAATCGGCTATTGCAACCGTTACGGGTATCGGTGGTATGGCCGGAGGGGTCGGTTCTATGATTTTACAGAAAGTGGCTGGGAATTTGTTTGTTTATGCAGATGCAACTCAGATGACGTTTATGGGCTTCACTGGCAAGCCTGCCGGTTATTTCATAATCTTTTGTGTATGTGCTGTTGCTTATTTGATTGGTTGGATTATCATGAAGATTTTGGTTCCGAAATATAAAGTGATCGTTCTTGAATAATTGACATAGAGAATATATAGTTATAAGGAAGAAGGAGGATGTGCCCGTGTGGATGCATTCTCCTTTTTTGTTATAAGAAAGCGGCTGCTTTTCCGAATATGTTCAGGAACGACTGGTTGACCAGGGTTTGATCGGTTTGGCTCCGGGAAGGAAAGGGGATCTGGTGGGAATATGGAAATGGAAAATCCATCTCTTCCAAGATCTTGTTGGATATATTGCCAAGGGCTTTGACCACTCCCAATGTCGGCATGACTTTGTCTTTTTTCAGCGAGATCGCCCGTATCCGGTTACAGGCTCGTTGGAAGAATGTCTCACGGTGATCCTGCATGACGTCTTCGCGGATCATGGTTTTGAACGCCTGTTCCATAAAATCATTTTTGAAGGTGGTCGGTAGCAAACGTTGTTCCAAGAAATCATGGCGATAGTATTTCTGTATGCTTTCGAAAGCTTCCTTATCCATGATGTCTCGTGCATTCCCGTCCATCTCGCTGAAGATCGAACCGCCGCAGAACATGAACAGGTGCGTATCACTGAACATCTTTTCCGGGTTTGCGAGTAGAAGCACTTGCGATAGGAGGGCTCCGATGGAGTAGGCGAACAGGTTGATGGATGCATCTTCTTTGAAAAGTGGATGCTTGCCTTCTTTTATTTCCAGTACTAGTTGCCACAGGTTGTAGATGGATTCTCTGCCGGATGCGTAAAAGCGTAACGGGTTGTTGGAAAGCCGGCTGCTGAGTGCAACGTTGGCAAACGTGGAATTGCTGAGGTCATTGATCTCGCTTTTCCGGATATTCGCCCACGATAGGGTTTCTCTCGGATTACACCAGCGGCTGGGTGTACGGTTCATATGGAAAGCGATCGGAAAAAGAATGACTGGTTTTCCCGTATTTTGGGCCAGATATTCCGCCCAGGTCAGATATTTTTCCCATGTACGTTCGTTCAAACCATGCAGCAAGATGATCGCTTTGTCCCGTTTTTCTTTTCCGGAAGGTGCAAAGACGGTATAAGTGAAGGTCTTGTTTTCCTGGATATGATTGTCGGTTACTGGACAAAAATCGGTGCCGGTAAGTTCTTTTTGGAATTCATTGATCTCGCTGGCTCCTATTGTCTGGGTAAAGCGGAAGGGAATGATCTCCAGATGGCTGTCTGCCAAATCAGTTTTTTTGTCATACGAAAAAAGACTGTTGAGTTGCTGTGTACGAATCGAAATATCCATATGCTTTTTGAATTGTTTCTTGCAAACTATATATAGAAAACAGTCATTTAAAATAAATGGTTTAGGCTGTTTGGGGTGAGGTCGGAAAGTTGGGGAAAGGAGTGAAATTTTGTCCTCTTTTTGTTTTGTTCTGTGATAACGGAAAACTCTCCGATGCTCACTTGCATCCCTTTCTTGGTTTGGTGTATAGTGGAAACCTGAGATCATAGTTTCCTTATCCAGATGGAGAACCAATTCTTGCTTGCCTTTCTGAGCGAAGGTGAAAGTTAATCTCCTTTGCGACAGGTCTATCTGTAGTCCAGTAGGTGTCCCAGTTGCCGTCGTTTACCTTGCTTGTTCTGAACTTTCGGTTGCTTTGCTGGTATGTACCCATTGGTTGCAATCCGGGTCGGTTGGATTGAAAGTTGATGCATGTGTGTTTCCCTATCCCCATTCCAGATCGTTGAATGTGTTCGGCCCTAAATGAACAAAGGCATATGTCTCCATTTTGGGCCATTCCACCTGTTCCGGAGTCGGAATGGGTGGAATGGGGGTAGGGGTTGTGACCTCTTTGTGGGAAAAAGAGGCTTAAAAACCGAGCTCCTACAGAAAAAGTAAATTTGTGCTTTCCATTATTTTGTTTTTGAATTTGTGGCTGATTCGTCAAAGATAAGAATTTCTTCTTTTCTTATTGTCTATCTTTCGATAGGCTTGTTTTACCTCTGTCCTGCCATTTTTATTTCTTTATTGCCTAAAAAAGGGGGAAAGATCTCGCATGTGCGTACCATATAATATCCATTCTTCTGAGTAAAAAAAGATAAAAAAAACTTTCCCAAACATTTGCATAAAAGAAATCTTCGTTCTACTTTTGCACCCGCATTCGA
>OAVX01000090.1_pt1 | contig 90928 bp, 88 predicted proteins | sample 1476471 | NCBI WGS metagenome assembly OAVX01 (sample SAMEA2580114, study PRJEB22360) | human gut metagenome | biome: human gut; feature: human-associated habitat; material: faeces | place: Denmark | collected 2008/2010
TGCCGGTATATCTGGAAAAGAAGATTCTGAAAGTAGACCCGTTCCAAGTACTCGACCAAAATGGTGTGGGCCAGCTGATTGAAATGGCTGTAGATAAAGGCCGTTCAGTTCGTCCTGATTTGAAATGCGGTATCTGCGGTGAGCATGGTGGTGAGCCTTCATCAGTGAAATTCTGTCACAAAGTTGGTTTGAACTATGTGTCTTGTTCTCCGTTCCGCGTGCCTATTGCCAGACTGGCCGCGGCGCAGGCTGCAATAGAGGAATAAGCGATTAGATAACTAATTATTGTATTAGGCTGTAATGCACTGAAAAATAGGCATTACAGCCTAATCTGTTTTTGGACGGTTCGTTCATTTGACCGCAGAAATCGAGCCAAATAAACGGGTAACACATACCAAATACATACAAAAATGAACATGCGCACATACACAACACATACAAATGAATTTATTAACTTAAATAATTGATTATGACTACATTCAAAACTGTTGTAAGAAGGAAAAGAGCTGATGGTTTTTATCCGGTGTATATTCGCGTGGTTCATCGGACTAAAATGGGGTACATTAGCACAGGCAAAATTGTTACCGACAAGCAAATACTAAAATCAGGTGACATCAAAGACCCTGTAGTAAATGAATACTGTTCACGCCAAATTTTACGTTTCAGTGAAATCATGAACAAGAAGGACTTTACCAACTTCTCCGTATCTGATTTGATAGACTATTTGCTCCATTCTGACGAGGACGTTTGTTTTAGTGAGTACGCTTCCCAATTCATAGCCCGAATGGAAAGAGAAGGACATGAGCGGAACGCAAAGAACTACCGACTTGCAGTTGGTCATCTGGAGCGATTTATTGGAACTACACAGATTATGTTTGGGCACTTGACTACCGCCGTATTAAAGAAGTGGCTGGAAAGCCTTTCTCAAACCAATCGGGCAAAAGAAATGTACCCTACTTGTGTTCGGCAGATTTTCAAAAAAGCTATTATTGATTTGAATGACGAAGAGCTTGGTCTCATCCGTATAAAGTTCAATCCGTGGTTAAAAATAACTATCCCTAAGTCTGATAACACAGAAAAACGTGCTATCAGTGCAGAAGCGTGCCGTGAATTTTTCAATCATCCTCTACCCCAGTCAAAAATGGTTTTACCTATCCCTGAACTTGGTAGAGACGTGGCACTCTTGTCATTGTGTTTAGGAGGAATCAATACCATTGATTTGTATGAACTCAAAAAGGAAGATTATAACGCTGGCATTATCAGTTATAAAAGAGCTAAGACCCGTCATAGCCGAAGGGATGAAGCCTACATGGAAATGAGGGTTGAACCATTCATACAAACCACATTTGAGAAATATCTCTCCGGTGAAGAAGAGGAATACTTATTCAACTTTCATCAGAGATATAAGAACTCTGATAGTTTCAATGCTAATGTGAATATTGGTATTCGGAAGATATGTGAGGATATGGGCATGAAGAAAGAAAAATATTATTGCTTCTATACGTTTAGGCATACATGGGCAACCATTGCACAGAATGATTGTGATGCCAATCTGTATGAGGTGGCTTTTGGAATGAATCATAGTCATGGCTTCAATATAACAAGAGGTTATGTTAAACTCGATTTTACTCCAGCTTGGGAACTCAATGCCAAAGTTATTGACTTCATCTTTTTCAGTGATAAAAGAAGCAAGCAAGGAAAAGCGTGTGATATTGATGCACCAAAAGATAAAATGTTCCGTATCAGTAGGAAAATGATGATTTATGGTCGTGCCTATTTTAAAGGAAGAATTGTTGCGGAATTGACTGATATAGGTTTCGGAACAGTGGATGATGTAATAACGGCACTTGTAAAAAAATTACCCAATGATATTCCGGTAGGATGTCCTGTACAATTTCGTTTCACAAATTGTGATACACAGAAGGAAGTCGTATATGAAAGATATAAAGGCAAAGGTTTTTAGTCCCGTCAACTAAAGGAACAAGTACAGTAACATATAGGGAAGAAATCCGTATTCAGTCCATACCCCGCCGTAGAGCCGTGTCAGTTGTTATTGGCACGGTTTTACTGTTTGTTTTGTCGAGAACGGTATGGTTGCCTATTCTCCCTACCGGTGAAGAGAGAACCAAACAACAGCCTGCTGAGCAGGACAAAGAATGTCTTTACAATCCAAATCACCAACTGGAATACCTTTTTGATAATCCAGACCACCAGCTTTGTGAGCCAATATAGGGCGAGGCATACCGGAGCGAGATACAGAAATAACAATATATAGAACGGCATAAGCTGCAATTTTTACATTTATACTACCCTCTCTCAATGGAGGTTTCTCTATATAAAGGTATTAAAAATCAGCGATATAATCAAAGTTTTGCATCAGTATTTTACTCCTTCCAACAAACTTTTTTTGCTTGGTTTTCAAGAATCTGAAAGCATGAAACTTTAGTTACGAACACCATTCAAACCGTATCTTCGGGTCATTCAATCCCAAGTATCTACGATATGAACAATTCCATTTCTTGTGGCTGTATGCTCTACTATATAATAAAGTATAGGGATGCGTGTTACCCGAACCATTCCATCAACCGATATTTCTTTCCCTTTGGTCATAGTTTGCTATATCCATTTGTTCTTGATACTGAACTATCGGGAAAACAGTAACCGGACACCTTGTATATCTTTTTCTTCCCACCCATGCGACCGTGGTCAATCAGATTTTCTAACTGGAATATCCGAAGCTCTATCTTCTGTGAGTATTCAAGTAACGAATGACAGGTCACATCTTTATTTCGATTACTTGGAATTGGAGTTTGGTATTCCAAAGCCGCTTGGATATGCCATCCGAAAAGCCATTCTATTACATAACCAACGTATCGAAGTCCCACGAACTTCGGATGCTTGTATCTTTGGTTTATCGGATGCCGTCCTTCAAATAAAAGTGTTGCGCATTTCTTCGCAAGGCGGTTTTCGGCGATAATTTTGGTGTAATAAAGACCCGGGAGACCTTGACCTGTGTTGCAGGATTTGTCAAGCAAGTTGTACCTTTGTCATTACAAAACTCCGTTTCGTCCTGAAAAGGTGACTTGCCGACTGCTGCCGCATCGGAGCGATTTTATCGCTGTTTCGCCCTGCGAAAGAAGGTTCGGATACCCCCATTTACCAAAGTATCATAGTAAGATGAAACGAAGAACTAAAGTTTATCAGTTGCGACTGACCCCGGAGGAACAGTCCACGCTTAAAGAAAAAGCGAAGGGAAAACCTGTCGCTGACTACATACGTGCAGCATTGACAGAATATTCAGACACCGATGCCAGACACCGGTTAGAACTAATCAATAACCTTGGTGAGTCTTACCGAAAGTTCCGGGATGAACTATCCTGGGCAGGTAGTAACCTGAACCAGTCGGTCAAGAGAGCCAATGAACTTGCGGTAGCCGGGGTACTTCCACCCAGCTATATCCGGGAGGTCTTGATGCCGGTTATCCTTGAAACCCAGAAAACACTGAACGAGATAAAGAGAAACCTTGAAACCGTGACACGTAAGGCTGTCAAACTATAGTTTATGAGTTTCCCTATACCTTATTATATATCCCGATATACAGGAATCAAAGAATCGAGATACCGAGTAACCACGGTTACATTGTATCAGAACACCATAGTCACATTATCCAAAGATAAACATTCCCAAGTATGATAGCCACCATATTACCCGGAAGCTCGAACTTCCACGCAGTCGGTTACAATGAACGTAAAGTAGCGAAAGGAGTTGCCCGTATGCTCGAAATGCAGAACTTCGGCACACTCGGTACATTCGGCAAGCCGACCCCAGAGGAACTGGTCACATACCTTCAGGAATATACTTCCCGAAACACCCGAATCCAAAAGGCACAGTTCCATGTTGCCTTTTCCTGCAAGGGGCATGAAATGACGGAAGTGGAACTACTGGACTTTACCCACCGTTACTTGTCAGAAATGGGATATGGCGAGGAAGGACAACCCTTGCTGGTCTATTCCCACTATGATACAGATAATACCCATCTGCATATCGTGACTTCTCGTATCGCCCCTGACGGCAAGAAGATATTGCACGGCCATGAGCGCAGACGCTCACAAGAAGTGATTGACCGCATACTTGGGAATGACAGGAAGCAGAAAGTGGAGCAAGACTTAAATGCTGCCAAACAATATACCTTCTCCTCTTTTGCCCAATTCAAAGCGATAATGACTTCGATGGGTTATGAAGCTTATCAGAAAGACGGCACTGTCTTTGTCAAACATGGTGGCAAGGTACAGAAGAAACTTCCTCTTAGCGACATTGAGGCATTGTATAAGAAAGGCTACTACAACAGAGCGCGTAACCGCCAGCTTCGGGGCATCCTCAAAAAGTATCGTGACGTATGTTCCAACAAGGAAGAACTGCAAAAGGAATTGAAAACCAAGTTCGGCATCGACATCGTATTTTTTGGAAAGAAGGATGCGGCATACGGCTATATACTCGTTGACCACGCCAATAAGACCGTCATCCACGGGGCAAGAGTGCTGGCTGTAGAAGAGCTGTTGGATTTCGCTACCTCCGAACAGCGCTTTGACCGCATGGAGGATTTCATTGACCGGTTGCTCACCCTCAATCCCAAGATAACGCAGGGCGAGATATTCCAGAAATTGAAGAAGCATCATGCCTATATAAAGAAAGGTGTCATCTATTTCAACGGAGAATCCCGCCCCTTGAAACCGTTTATGGCGGAAGCCATAGACCGTAACAACCGCATCGAGCTGGTTGAGAAGTTCCAACCCACCACAGAGGCGGAACGTGATTTGCTTTGCAAAATCTATAAAGTGAACCGTCCCGACCTTGTTGCCCTCTCGTCAGAAAGAACGCAATCCCATTCGGATGCTGTCAATAACCTGAAAGAAATCTTTTCAGACGAAACCATTATCTCTGTCAGAAGTCCCCTTCGTGAGGAAGGCTTCATCATCCGTCAAGAGGAAGATGCCACATACGCCATCAACTTCAAGAGCCATATCATCGTCAATCTATCAGAAGAGGGCTTCAATCTGGAACGACAGGAAAGGAAGCCGGTTAAACAACAACAATCCAGCCCGAAACACTCTGCCCGTAAGCCTCTCTCCAGTCATAACAAGATGCGTGACCATGGAGAAGGAAGCCGCTACGAAAAACGGGAATGGGAAGTCGGACAGAAAGGTAACTATGACGATATTGATGACGGACATTCCTTGAAGCGATAAAAAAGGGACGTGCTGCCGTCCAGTTTTCGGACGCATCAAACAGTGATACCCCGATAGCATGAACTTTTATACCCCGGTTAGTTTGACCGAGGACATATAAGTGTTGCGCATTTCGTTTCTCCGGTTACACGCACGGTAATTTTGCCTTAAAATAATTCATCGCACGGAGAAATGATACAGACACCGGTCATCATCACATTCGCCAATCAAAAAGGAGGCGTGGGCAAGACCACCCTCTGCGTGACCTTCGCCAACTATCTGGTGACGAAGGGAGTGCGTGTCGCCATAGTCGATTGCGACTTCCAGCATTCCATCATCAAGTGCCGCAAGGCTGACATCAAGAAATACGATGTGCAGTATGTGCCCTATGATGTGCTGTCATACGAAGCCAACGACAAGAAAGCTATTATTTCCCTTATAGAGAAGATGCACAATGATTTGAGTCTGGATGTCGTGCTGATGGATTCCCCCGGCAGCCTGCAAGCGGACGGGCTGGTGCCGATGTTCGTAAACTCGGACATTATCGTTGTGCCTTTCCATTATGACCTGATGACCGTTCCCTCCACCGCCAGCTTCCTGATGTTCATAGACCGCCTGCGAAAAGCCGTTGGCGGAAACATGAAGGCACAGCTTTTCATTGTCCCCAACCTGCATGACGGCAGAGTGGGCAAACGCTCCGAACTGGTCATTTGGGAGAATACCAGAGAGACCTTCTGCAACTACGGAGTCGTGACGGGCAGGATTCCCAAACGTGCCGACATGGAGCGTTTCAGTACGATGGCGGCTCTGGATAAGCAGAGCGATATCGTTACCCCCGTCTTTGAGCGTATCTATTCCTACATCTTTGATACGACAGCACCCATCCGTGAACCTAAATTGACGGGAATACAACTGACCGGGAATTTAAAAGCGGAATTAAAAGGAAAAACGAAAGAGAATCAACCGGAAGAAAACAAGAATCAATAACCATCAACATATATAGTTATGACAAAAGACATCCCCGAAATAGATGACCTTCTTAAAGGCATCAATGACCCCGAAATGACATTGACGGATGGGCATACGGAAACGACTATCGAAAATCAATCGGCTGTTACTCTATTCCAAGAGGAAAGTACAGAAGAACGATTCACCCCGGTATCGGATAACTCCGACTATTGGCAAAACTTCCTGTCCTATCTTGAAAGTGATACCCAGGAAGATAAAGGAGAAAGGATGATTTGCAAGTTAGACCGCGACCTTGCCGACTCATTGGACGAGTGCAACATCCATAACCGTAGCCGTTCCGACATGGTGAACGCCATTGTCCGCACGTTCTTCAAGACCTACCTGCCACAGCTTGCGCAGTACCGCCGTGATAACAAGTCGCTTTTCACCAACTATAAGGAGGCAAAAGCATGAGGACAATTCAATGGACTGACCGGATGACAACTCTCTTGACAGAGCTGTACCCGGTGGAAACAACCTCCCATACCGCCATCGTATTGAGAGTAAGCGAGACCCTTGTCAAGCAGAAAGCACGCAAACTTGGGTTGGTCAAAGTCGCCAAGACGAAATGGATGGAGCGTGCCGACTATATCCGCAGGCATTTCCATTACAAGTCATTCACGCAAATGGCCCGTGATTTGGGGATAAGCAGGTCGAGTGTATGCAATATCGCCGCCAAGCTGGGACTGAAACGCAGCCGGACGGAAACTTCCTGCATCATATCCCAAACCCGTATTGAACTGATTAAACGGGAAAGGCGGCACGTGATATTTGGGCTTGAACCGCTGACGCAGCTCAAAGTGGTTTCCAACCGGGCAAGGGTAAGGATCCGCTCACGGCTCAAAAGCCTGGGGTATGTCGTATGTGGCGAGCGTGTCCTGTTATATGCCACGGACAACTTCGAGCGTCAGACCAAGCTGGAAAGCAAAGCCGTCAAGTTGGGATTGAGCTTCCTGCCAATTTACAAGTAGTATTCACCTTATAATAACATAGCACCATGCAATACGGACAAATAGTATTCCTGCTCTTCATCGTCCTCTTGTTCTACTATGCCGCTTTGATTGTCCTTGACATCCTGAAAGCCAAGGCAGTACAGGCGGCGGAACTGGAATCGCAATCAGAAGAAGATATAGACATATCGGATGAAGCAAAGACCTTCAAGCCATTCAGAATCAGCCGGGATGAACCTAAGCAGAAAGAGACTGAAACGGAGGGACAAATGAACTCCGATTCTAATGAAACAGAAAATAAGAAAGATAATGTTCAGCCTAATCAAGAAGAACAGCCTGAATCCAACTCCGAAAAAGCATTCAAACGTCCCGGTCATCGTGACCCTATTATGACTGATGGTATCTTGGTTGAAGACCTTATTAACGAAATAAATAAGCTGACAGAAACTGCAGCTTGCGATTTAGGATTGGTTATTATTGATTGTGAGAATGCCAGATAATAGGCAAACTTACCCGACAAACCATATATACCTTCTTGAAAAAGAAGCCCACACGTTCCTTTAGCGACCTCTGTTCCTTTGGTGATGAAATCAAATAAACAAGTTCAAGAAAATGCAATTCAAGAAAAAAGTAAAACGTGCGTATGACCACTTCATGGGTTCTTCTTTCGCACAGAAAAGCGTGTTGGCGGTAGCCGCACTTACTATCTCAGTCGGTGACATGATGGCGGCAAGCAAGGGTGCGGCCGGCTTCACAAAAGCCACCACCGAAATCAGTTCCTACCAGACCCCGGTTTCCAACCTGATGAAGGCGATTGCTGCCGTAATCGCCTTGGTGGGAGCTTTCAACGTGTATTTCAAGATGTCAAACGGCGACCAGGACGTGAAGAAGACCATCATGCTCACCATCGGCGGCTGTATCGCCTTCATCGCGCTTTCCGAGGCTCTTCCGTTGTTCTTCAAATAACAATGACGCAACCATAGAATGACGATGAATCAGGAGGGATTTCCCGTATTCAAGGGACTGCAAAAACCGCTGGAGTTCATGGGTATCCGTGGACGCTTCCTCACGCTGGCGGCATTGGCCATCGGCGTGTCGTTTGTCGGATTCATACTCTTCTCCATTGTATTGGGAAAGCTCGCTGGGTTCATCGCCATGCTTGTCATGGCAGTCATCGGGCTGGTGACCATCTTCGTCAAACAGCGCAGGGGACTGCACAACAAGCGGAGAGACAAGGGAATTTTCATTTACAACAAACTGAGAAAAAGCTCCTAATTATGGCACAAGCCAAGAAAAAAGTCTTTGACGGCCTCTATGCGGGACTGGAGGAAACGGACGGCAATGTCGTCCTTTTTTCAGCCAAGGGCGAGCCGTCCGTCATCTTCGAGATGACTAACCCGGTGCAGCAACTCTGTACCGATGCCGGGCAGTACATACGCTTTCAGGATGTGCTATCCAATGTGGTGCAGACCCTCGGCGAGGGCTATGCCCTGCAGAAGCAGGACATCCTCTGCAAGCAGGCCTACCACCACGACGTGCCGGAAGATGCGGAATTCCTGACCCGGAGCTATTTCAATTATTTCGAAGGAAGGGAGTTCACGGAGATACGCACGTATTTGATCGTGACGCAGGAAGCGCAGCGCAGCCAGTTCGTGCAGTACGACCCGAAGACGTGGCTGGACTTCCATACGAAGGTTTCCAAGGTGGATGACATCCTGACCGAGCGGGGCATCCGGCATCACAAGCTCTCCAAAGTTGAAGCGGACGAGTATTGCCACCGCTTCATGGCATTCCGGTTCCGGCACGGGGCATTCTCCATGACCAACTTCAAGGCTTCGGACGAATACCTGAGAACCGGCAATCGTATTATCCGCTCCTATCCTTTGGTGGATATAGACGAGATAAACCTGCCATCGGTCATCAAGCCCTATACGCAGACGAACATCAACGGCTATCCTATCGCCACTGACCTGTTCTCGTTCCTGACCAACATTCCTTTCTCGGATTGTGTGGTATTTAACCAAGTAGTGCAGATACCCAATCAGAGAAAACTGTTAAGGAAGTTACAAGGCAAGGCGAAGCGTCATGGATCCATGCCCGACCCCAGCAACAAGATAGCCAAGGCAGACATCGAGGAGGTATTGAACCGGCTTGCCGTGGATAGTTCCATGTTGGTATATACGAACTTCAATATCTTAGTCAGTTGTCCCGTGGATAAAGTAACCCCGGTTACATCGTATTTGGAAACCAAGTTATATGAGTGTGGCATCATGCCGTCAAGGACTGCCTACAATCAGTTGGAACTTTTCACGGATAGCTTTCCCGGCAATGCCTACGCTTTCAATTCTGACTACGATTTATTCTTGACTTTATCCGATGCGGCATTATGCTTTTTCTTCAAAGAGCATCTAAAGGAGTCTGAGCAGACACCTTTGACCACCTACTATACAGACCGACAAGGACTGCCGGTCTGCATAGATTTCACAGGAAAAGAAGGCAAAATCAAGATGACCGACAATGCCAATTTCTTCTGCATCGGGCCAAGCGGAAGCGGAAAATCTTTCCATACCAATAGTGTCGTCCGCCAGTTGTTGGAACAAAACACGGATGTCGTAATGGTAGATACAGGCGATTCCTACGAAGGAATCTGCGGTTACTTCGGTGGCACGTATATCTCCTACACCAAGGAGAAGCCTATCTCCATGAACCCCTTTAAGGTGACTAAGGAGGAATATGAATTAAACTTTGGCGAGAAGAAGAACTTTTTGAAATCACTCATATTCCTGATATTCAAAGGCAACGAACTGCCCACAAAGATTGAGGATATGTTAGTGAACCAAACCATCGTGGAGTATTACGATGCCTATTTCCATCCATTTGAGAAGTTCACAGAGAAGGAACGCGAAGGCTTGCGTCAGAAGTTGCTGGTGGACGCAAAGATGGAAGAAGACTATGATAATTATAAAGATAAGATGAAGGACATAGACGAACTGATAAATAATACGGAAGAGCCTCCTTCCAAGGTTGAGGAGAACCGTATGTTGATGTTGCCAACCGAGGCTCACAGGCAAAAGCTGATTCGTCAATACCGTTCCCTGAATGCGCTTGCCCATGACCAGGGGGCTACCCAGGCAGAAAGGGAGCGTGCCTTGTGCATTATGGAGAAATTCAAGAAGGAACTCTATGAGAACTCTTTCCTGATAAAGATTGAGAAGCAGATTGATTACCTGGAAGTACAGAAACGCAGGTTGAGAGTAAAGGAATTGTCCTTTAACTCCTACTATGAGTTTGCCTTGGAACGCATCCCGCAAATCACCTCGCAGGAGAAAATCAGTTTCGGCATCCGGGATTTCGCAGCCATCTTGAAGCAGTTCTACCGGGGTGGCGAGTTGGAAACCACGCTGAATTCCGATTTGAATGTAAACCTCTTTGATGAAAGGTTCATCGTCTTTGAAATTGATAAGATAAAGGATGATCCCGTGCTTTTCCCTATCGTGGTGCTGATAATCATGGACGTGTTCCTTCAGAAGATGCGTATCAAGAAGGGGCGCAAGGCATTGATAATCGAGGAAGCATGGAAGGCAATCGCTTCGCCTACGATGGCAGAATATATCAAGTACCTCTATAAAACGGTCAGGAAATTTCACGGCATAGCCGGAGTGGTCACTCAGGAGTTGAATGACGTGATAGATTCACCCATTGTAAAGGAAGCCATCATCAACAACTCGGATGTCAAGGTTTTATTAGACCAGACCAAGTTCAAGGACAGATACGATGAGATAGCTGCCATATTGGGATTGACCCAAATCCAGCGGCAGCAGATTTTTACCGTCAATTCCCTGAACAACCGTGAGAATCGCAACTACTTCAAGGAGGTTTGGATATGCCGGGGACAGAACTCGGATGTCTATGGTGTGGAGGAACCGCCCGAATGTTACTGGGCATACACCACCGAGCGGACTGAGAAGGAAGCCTTGAAGATTTACCTCTCCTACTATGGCAATATGCAGGAGGCAATCACAAGAATCGAGGCGGACAGGAAGCAAGCCGGGGGTGACAAGTATCTGGTATTCGCAAGAAAAGTCAATCAACAACAAAAAGTGATGTCGTTATGGTAAGATTTAGAATGATGCTTGTGGCACTCATAATAATGGTGGCCACTCCAAATTTATTCGCTGCTTGGAAGGTAGTCATAGACAAGAACTGCATCAAGGTGGTAAGCAGTAACCTTGCCTCTCAAAAACTGATTGAGGGTCAGCACAACCAGCGTTTGGACTCCATTGCCGAGAAGAAAAAGAAGGTGGAACTCTATACCGTGAGCATGGCTACCATCAAGGAACTCTACAAGGTGACAATGCAGAACGTGTCGGGCTTCGGTACGGAGAGCAAATATTACAAGGAGATTGGGCTATGCGCCTACGGCATCCTCAAAGATGTGCCGGAGCTTATAAAAACGGTAAGCAAGGCGAAGTTCTCCAACAAGTTGCTGTGCCTGAATGAATTGGGCAACCTTGTGACGGAAACCCAGCAGTTGGTGGGCAACTTCGTGAATATCGTGAACAATGCCACGGTACAGAATCCCCTCAAAGGACAAGGTACGGCTGAGAAGAAAAGTGACGGCTACAACATGCTTGACCGTTATGAACGGTTGTCGCTTGCCAATTCTATTTATTCCGGTCTCTTGGAAATCCGTTATAAGGTGGAAGGTATGATACTGATGGCTCAGTATGCCACCGCCAATGACCTTTTCTTTGCCATTGACCCGGAGGGATGGGCAAACGTGGTGACAATGAAGAATAATGTCAGCGGTCTTATCAATGACTGGAACGGGTTGATGGCATCTAACTACTAAATGCGGATAGTATGAAATATCGAATAATCATTTGTATGGTGCTGTCAGTTTTGTTTTCGGCAAAGTCTTACGCTTATGTCATCCCGAAAGACCTTCCGACCATCGAAGCCCTGATTGCCCTTCACAAAGCCGTGAAGAAGGATGAAGATCAGGCATTGAAACGGGTGGCTACCAGTTTTGGGGAGCAGTCGCTTGTAGCCAAGGGAGCCATCAAGTTCAACGATGTTCGGACTACGCTCGATACCAAGTTGGGCAATGCCCACTCGTACCTTGTACTGGCAGGTGCCATATCAAGCACCGCCAATTCGCTCTATCAGTTAGTCAAAGAGTATAAGGACTTTACGGGTAATACCTTCAAGTATGTATCGAAGAAGCCTTTTGTGGGCTGGTACTATGCGGATGCCAATATAGCCATATCAAGGGAGATAAGCCATTGTTACAAGCTCTATGCTTCCGTGGCAACTTCGGGGATCAACCTGATGAAGGCTTCAATGGACGAGAAACTGAATCTGGTGATGACCCTCAAAACCTCCATCGACAGGGCACGGTACATCATTGACAATGCCAATCTGTATTGTTTTCTGATAACGGATTGCGGTTGGAAGCCGGATTACATTTGGGAGATTTTGAACTCGAATGTCAAGGATGAGATAGCGAATAAAGTAATCAATAAATGGAATCAAGGATATGCAGGTTAGAAACATCATACTCGTTTTAATCACATTCATGGCATTGTTTTTTCCCATTACAATGTCAGCCCAACGCCCGGCACGTGACAAGGAGAAAGAGAAACAATGGAAGTCCATGGAGAACGGGCCTTGGGACTTCACCCCCGACTGGTACTATTATTTCCTGCACAACAAGTATTCCGGTGCGGAAATGTATTGGAAATGGGCAGGCTTCAATTCAGGTTTCCGTGTTCGTTTCAAGGAAAAGGATTCCAATGTCAAGCGCATCATGCCTACCCGTGTGACGGCAGAAGAGACCCAACGGCAGAAAGTGAAGAAGGTGGAAACGGAACGAAAGTACATCGAGGAACTATACAAGGAAGAGCTGGTCCGTGAGGCTGACAGGTCGGTTGATTTGGCCTACGCTTCCTACAAGGACGAGTTTGACCGTATGCAGGGTTGCATTACGGACGGGCTTCTCTACTGTATGAAGAAGAGTGACGGCAAGCTCAAATACCAGGTGGACGAGTTGAGCCGGCAGAACGAAATCCTTTGTTCCGGCATCGCCTATATCCATAAGACAGGTGTCGGCTACGGGCTGGAGAATGCCAAACGGCAGCAAGCCTACGAGGAAGCCAAGACGAAGATGCAGGAACTGGTTAATCAGACCGCCCATCTGTGTGCGGTAGCTGCCACGCATTATTGATAAATCATAAGAGGTAATGAAATGATAACAATAAAAAATAATCAAACATGAATGTATTATCAATTTTCCTGACCATAGGCTTGCCCGCCATTGACGAGAGTCTGGATAAGCTGTTGGTTGCCATGGAAACCTTCCCGAATGTAGCGGTATTGGGTGATGCGGTCGGACTGGCACGTATCATCGGGCTGTTGCTTGCCCTTTGTGTCGGCTCTTACGAATGTTGGATGATGATACTCGGACGGCGCGGCATGGATGTGATGAAGCTCCTGCGCATTGTCGGTATCTCCATCTGTATCTCTTCCTCGTCATGGATCTGCTCCGCATTGCAAGTACCGGGCAAGGGATTGGAGTCAGCCACCAAAGCGATGGCACACTCCAAAAACAAGGAGGTGGCTGCTTTTGAGCTAAAGGTAGCACAAAAGCAGAGCGAATACCTAGACCGATTGAGAGCCGTTCAAGATTCCATTGCAACCGCCAAACAGGTGGCCGCTATCGGCGAAGATGCCGCCTGGTGGGACAAGCTCATCTACAACGTGGAAAACTTGGGCAGTACCATCAATAACTATGCGCAACGTGCGGCTGTGGCAGCCGAAACAAAAGTCAGCGAGTGGATTAACGATGTCATACGCTTCATCGGTGAACTGATATTCCAGATGTCCTACTATGGAATACTGGTAGCGCAACGGATATTCATCGCCATCATGATGATATTCTGCCCGATCATGTTCGCCCTGTCACTCGCCCCGCCTTGGAGTTCGGCATGGAGCCAATGGATGTCAAAGTTCCTTTCCCTGTCGTTATGGGGCTTCGTCACCTATATGTGCCTTTACTACATTGACTTCATCCTGCTCTATAACCTTCAGCAGGACATGGTAGCCTACAACCACCTCCTGCATGGCTCTGTCAATTCGTGGAAACAGATTGGAGCATTGGGATTGCAAGGTATCGGTTCTAACTGCATGTACGCGATGGGTATGCTGGTGGGTGCCTACATTATTCGCTTTGTTCCCGAAGTGGCTTCTTGGCTGATTCCCGGTGGTGTAAGTTCGAGTGCGGCTTCCGCTGCAGGTTCTACTGTTACAGGCATGGCTGCTACGGCAGGTTCTATCGCCGGTGGTGCTGTCAGCGCAACGGCTGGTGCGGCAGGTTCGGTCATCAAATCCAAGTGAATGTAATCTTAAAACGAAACGATATGCTTATAGAATCTTTAGCACAGAAAACAAAACTTGCCATGATGACGGTACTCGCAACCATCGGAGGTTGCGCCGTTATCTGCGGCTTTACCATCTGGTGCTGCATCTCTTTAGTTACCAAGGAGCGGCAGCAGATATATGTATTGGACGGTGACATCCCTTTTTTGGCGGAACGGGCCAAGCTGGAAGCGAACTTCACCATGGAGGCGAAAGCCCACATCCAGCTCTTTCATCAATACTTCTTCAACCTGCCACCCGATAACGACTATATCAAGTGGACGGTCGGCAAGGCGATGTATATGGCGGACGGCACAGCCTTGAAGCAGAAACAGGCGATGGACGAGAACGGGTTTTATTCCGACATCATATCGTCATCGGCAGTCTGCACTATCATGTGCGACTCCATCCAGTTTGACGAGCATGAACGGAAGTTCACCTACTACGGCACACAGCTTATCAAGCGGCGCACCCGTGACTTGAAACGGACAATGGTAACGACCGGGTATGTGGAGAATGTGCCGAGGACGAGGAACAATCCCCACGGGTTGATGATTACCAACTGGCGCACCATAGAGAACAAGGATTTGGATTATTAAAAACAGCAACAATGAAATCACTCAGAAAGACATTGCATGAAAGCCGCCTGAAGACCCACCAACAGGTTCGGTCATGGCTGCAACCCAAGATGGGGGCAATCGGTACGAAATATCGGTTGGCAGCAAGAATCCGTTTGGCTAACGCATGGGCGATAAAGCATCCCAAGAAGACTTTTGCCTATGTGGTCAGTTCTCTACTATTCTTGTTAGTGGGTAATCTTTGGATAAGTGGAACAAAAACCGACCCGTCTAATGAATTAAGCGAGTCCAATATCAGTATGGTTTCCAACATGGAACCGCTTTTCAGTGGCTTCCATACCATACAGGCAAACAAGGACATCCAGCGCAACACGCTAATTGATTTGGTAGCCCAAGGTCAGGAACTCCGTGAGGAATTGGATTCGATGATTGCCGTCCCCAATAAGTCAAGGATAGATTCCGCCCGTATCATCCAACGATACCGACAGCTCGAAAACATTGTAAAATCCCTTAATAATAATGAGAACAAATGATTAAAATCAATTTCAAACAACCCAAGTATATCTTCCCGCTGGTGGTGTTCGTGCCGCTGTGCGCCTTGATATACTTCGTGATGCAGACCTTCAAGGGTTCGGGCGATACCGAACAGTCGGTATCCACCGACCGCATCAACATGGAACTTCCCGAAGCCCAAGCGGAAGAAGCCGGAGATAAGATGTATGAGATGTCAAGACGTTTCGGTGACGAGGATGCCTTTACCGCAGTCGGTGCTATCGGCGAGGAAAAGAATGAGACCGAGGAACTGGAGCATGGTTATACCGAAGAGGAACTGAATCTGCTTGATGCAGCCGAAGCAGAACGCATCCGTCAGCAGAAGGAACTGGAGGAGTTGGAGCGTTCCCTTGCGGAATCCCGAAAGCATATCAATGAATATGCCTATGGCGATAATCCGACCAATGGTTATACCTCAAAAGATGAGTTTGCCCAAGATTTGGAGGAAATCCAACGCAGGAGCTATGAACGGCAAAAGGCAATCGAGAGCGGACTGGGCATAACCAACCCGGAACAGGAAGAAGCCCTGCAACGGCAACGTGCCGATTCCATTGCCAAAGTCAGACAGGAAGAGAAAGAACGCAACCGTCCCAAGTTGGTTATCAAATCCTCCGATACCAATGCGGACAAGTTCCACACGGTATCTTCTTCGGATGATGCGGTGGATGCCAAACTGATCCGTGCGATGATTGACCAGACCACCAAGGCGCGTGAAGGCACCCGGCTTCGCTTCAAGCTATTGGATGATGTGACGGTTGGCGGCATTAACTTGAAGAAAGGCACTTACCTCTATGGGACGGTGACAGGGTTCGGGCAGCAGCGTGTACGTGCGGCCATCACCAGCATCCTGATTGGGGATAAGTTCGTAAAGGTCAATCTGTCCGTCTTTGACAATGACGGCATGGAAGGCTTCTATGTTCCCGAATCCCAGTTCCGTGACTTCGTGAAAGATGCCGGCTCCAATGCGGTACAGCAGAATATCAATTTTGATTCGGGAAGCGGATATGAGACCGGCATATCGGCTGAAGCCGTCGCTTTGCAGACCTTGCAGAATATGTATAACTCGGCATCGTCGGCCATATCCTCCAATATCCGAAAGAACAAGGCGAAAATCAAATACAACACCATTGTCTATTTGATAAATTCGGATGAAGCAAGGTAGATTTTCTCAAACGTATTCAGATATTTTATAGTCAAACATCAATAATTTTCAGTATGAAATCCAAGATTATTCTTTTCATTCTCAGTGTCCTCTTTGTCGTAGGCAACGCATCTGCCAACGAAAGAATCTATGTCAATAGCGGAGTGACCACCCACATCGTCATGCCGGAGAACATTAAGTTGGTGGATATTTCCACTCCCAAGATTATCGGCAACCAGTGTGCCGACAACATTGTACGCATCAAACCTTTTCAAGAGAACGATTCCACTTCGGTATGCAGTTATAAGGAAGATGAACTGTTGGGTACGCTTACCTTGATTGGAGAGCGGCATATTGCCCAGTATGACATTGTTTATACACAATCCCCTACATTGGCGGCATCCATCTTCCAAGTTCCATACAGCGATACGCAATCCTACATCAACCCGGAGGTGTCTATGCCTATGTCGGAAATGGCCCGCTATGCGTGGGCGGTCTATGGCAGTGACCGCAAGTTCAATCAAGTGGTATCAAAGGCACACGGCATGAAGGCTGTAGTCAATAACATCTATACCATCGGGGATTATTTCTTCATTGACTACTCGTTGCAGAACAAGACGAAGATACCTTATGACATTGAGGAACTACGTGTGAAGCTGACCGACAAGAAACAGAGCAAGGCTACCAACTCCCAGACTATCGAGCTGACTCCGGTGTTCTCACTCAACTATGCCAAGAAATTCCAAAAGAATTATCGTAATGTACTGGTGTTGCCCAAACTGACTTTCCCGGACGAGAAAGTGCTGAGACTGGAGATTTCAGAGAACCAAATCAGCGGACGTGTCATCGCGCTGACCATCGAATATGAGGACATCCTCAATGCCGATGGCTTTGACTCGGACATCCTGAAGAACAGCGATTATTACCCTTACCATTACATTAAATACTCTGACATACAATGAAAAAGCTATTACTCCTTTTAGTATGTGCGGTAACAACTATATGTGCATCCGCACAAGATGCCAAACTCACGATAAACGCAGGCTTTCAGTTTCCCTTTACGTTGAACGCCATAGTCGGCTATGAACATCCGTTATCCTACGGCAATGCCGTGGAGTTGTATGGCGAGGTAGGAAACCATTGGAGGAAAGATGACTTTTGGAAAGGTTACTTCTGGGATGGCGGTATTGTCTATAAGCAACGACTGGCAAGATACAAGAACGGTATGCTTCGCTTCCGTTTCGGTCCTCAATTGGGTGCGGTGGAAAAGAAGTTCTTCCTCGGCTTGGAAGCGGGCTTTGAATACAGTTACGTTTTCAGAAACGGTTGTGAGTTTGTGATAACTCAAAAGAATAACGTGAACTTTTTGCATGGGGACACCTTTCGTAACGGGTTGCTATTAGGCATGAAGATACCGTTTTAGTTATTTGGGTTTGTAGAAATCAATATAAAGAACTATGGCATTTGAAGAAACAAGGGAACAGCAGCAGATGTATAACTACTTCCGTAGTTGCATCTACATCTTTCTCATTATTGAGATTATTATGAACCTGCCAATTTCGGCAGACAACCGTGTTACGCAGTTCATCTTGGATTTGTTGGGACGATTCCCCGTATTTACGTCCGTTTCGGGTTGTAAGATGGTGGAACTGGTTTGTATCAGTGTGGTCTGCATCGGCACAAAGGCGAAGAAGGCATTGAAGTTCAATGTCAAGACAATGGTTATCTATCCCGTATTAGCCGGACTGACCCTTGTCGGACTCTGTTTCCTTTTCCACCGGATGGACTTCGGAATGAGTTGGATGGGATTCCCTGCCAACCGCATTCTTTATGCCGTATGTTCTATCGTGGGCATCATGTTGGTACATCAGGGATTGGACGGCATCGCCAAGTATTATAACTATAAGGTTGGTGATGACCGTTTCAATTTCGAGAACGAGTCATTCCAACAATCGGAGGTGCTTGCCAGCAATGATTATTCGGTAAACATACCGATGATATACTATTGGAAACGAAAAATGCACAAGGGTTGGATCAATATCATCAACCCGTTCCGTGGCACTATCGTACTCGGTACTCCGGGTTCGGGAAAGTCTTTCGGTATTATTGACCCCTTTATAAGACAGCACGCTGCCAAAGGTTTTGCCATGATGGTGTACGATTTCAAGTACCCGGTGCTTACTAAGACTCTTTTCTATCAATTCTGCAAGAATCGTAAGGCCGGCAGGTTGCCTCAGAACTGCGGCTTCCGTACCATCAACTTTACGGATGTGGAATACTCAGACCGCATCAATCCTATTCAACGGAAGTATATCCCGGATTTGGCGGCGGCATCGGAAACGGCCGCTACCTTGCTGGCTTCCTTGAATAAGGGAGGTGGGGAGAAGAAAGGCGGTTCGGAAGCATTCTTCACCAACTCGGCGGAGAACTTCTTGGCGGCTATCATTTACTTTTTCGTAAATTTCCATCCAGTCGGGTTCAGAAACGGTAAGAAACTGAAACGCTATATTCTACTGGAGGGAAAGAAACTGGAGATTGTCATTCGGAACTGGGATGATTTCAATGCCATAGACGAGAAAGGAAATGTGGTGCTGGATTTCGTGGATGAGAATGGCAATGATGTATCTACGGATGAAGACCGTATGTTTGTGGACTTGAATGGCTTTTCGTACAAGGACAGAACCAAAAGGCTCATTAAGATTGAACGCTGCTGGTATGAGGATGAACACGGCAATGAGGTTGAGCCGGACACCATTACGGGCGAGTTTTCTGATATGCCGCACGTATTGTCCTTCTTGGGCAGGTCATACGACCAGATTTTCAACATCCTGATGCAGGATGATAAGATTGCCTCTCTGATGGCTCCCTTCAAAAGTGCCTTTGAGAACAAGGCGAATGACCAGTTGGAAGGTATGGTGGGTACGCTCCGTGTCAATGCCGCACGTTTGGTATCTCCCGAAGCCTATTGGGTATTTACAGGGGATGATTTTGACCTGAAGATTTCTGACAAAGAGCATCCGAGTTATTTGGTCATAGCCAACGACCCGGAGAAGGAACAGGTAATCGGCTCTCTGAACGCTTTGGTGCTGAACCGACTGATTACAAGAGTGAACTCTAAGGGGAACATCCCGGTAAGCATCATTGTGGACGAGCTGCCCACTCTGTACTTCCATAAGATTGACCGGTTGATTGGTACGGCACGAAGCAACAAGGTTGCCGTTACACTCGGTTTTCAGGAACTTCCTCAGTTGGAGGCGGACTATGGCAAGGTGGGTATGCAGAAGATTATCACGACTTGCGGTAACATTTTTATGGGTGCGGCTCGTAACAAGGAAACCTTGGAATGGGCACAGAATGACGTGTTTGGTAAGGCTAAGCAGACTTCTCGCTCTATCTCTATCAACGACCAAAAGGTGTCTACCACAATCTCCGAAAAGATGGACTATCTTGTTCCGGCGGCAAAGATAGCGGACATGGCTACCGGGTGGCTGGCAGGTCAGGCGGCACGTGACTTTACCGCCACAGATGACAAGATGCTGGACAGCTTCGACATTGAGCAGTCAGAGGAGTTCAAGACTACGAAATATTTCTGCAAGACCCACTTCGATATGAAGAAGATTAAGACGGAGGAAGACCACTATGTGGCTCTCCCCAAAATCTATGAGTTCAAGAATGACCGTGAGAAGGAGATTATGCTGAACCGCAACTTCAAGCGTGTCAATCAGGAGGTCGAGGATATGGTCAAGGAACTTCTTGGAATGAGTTGATTATGATAGGACTTGCGAAGATACCCACCTTTAGCGGTAGTGTACTAAAGATTATCGCCATTGTATCTATGGTGATAGACCACTGTGCCTACTTCCTGATGAATGACGGTACACTACTTTACGATACAATGCGCTGTGTAGGTCGTATCGCTTTCCCGGTGTTTGCCTTCTTGGTAGTGGAAGGCTTCGCTTATACGCATAACCGAAAGAGATACTTCACCCAGCTCTTGGTATTTGCCTTTATCAGCGAAGTCCCTTGGTATCTGCTGAACGGAGCGGATGGTACGCACAACGTGATGTTCACGTTGGCTTTGGGTGTGGTAGCTTTGACGATACTGGAGAAACTGAAAGAGAATAGTGCCCTTTGTGAGGTTGCTATTCTCTCTATTGCTTATCTTGCCACTTGGTCAGGTGTGGATTATGAGTGGCGAGGGATATTGATGATTGTCGTTTTCAATTTGTTACGGAATCAAAATCCAACACAGCCATTCCCCTATGATAGGATGATTCAGATACTTTGCACTTTTCCTTTGATGATACACTATGGTAGCATCGGTGCGATATTGGCTTGTATGACTATCTTTTTATACGATGGCACAAGAGGATTCATAAAAAGTAATATGGCAAAGTATGGAGTTTATGTTTTCTATCCGATGCACTTGATGCTGATATGGTGGGCAACAAGATATATGATTTTATAACATATTGATTTTATACATTTTATAGTAAATATCAAGGGGGAGGGAGGTACAATTTAATACCATTTTAGCACCACTATTTAGCCTTCATAAAAATGTGGTTCTTTTACATTTTATCGTTTTATTGGATTGAGATACATCAATGTTTACATACAGACATGAAAGAATATAAAACAGAGAAGCCAACCTGTCAGCAATAAGTTGGCTTCTCTGTTTTAATGGAACATATAGAACCAAGGCACTATCGTTATCAGCAACAGCATCAATAAAAACACATACAGTACCATCCGTAATGTCCGGTTCGGAAATCTCTTCTTAAAGAAAGCTGATACTATGTTTAGATGCAACAGGATGTGTACGGCAAGCAAAACTATCAATGCCACTCCTGCCCATAGGTGAACATCACCCCATCCATGCCTTCCCAATCCACACAAATGCGAACACCATGAATCGGCCCCGTGCATTCTGACGGCATGGCGGGAAGGAATGACAACTTCCAAGATGAAACCGCTTATGCTAACCAACGCCATCGCAACCAACATGGCAAAGTCAATGACAATATTGACCGGCATCTTGCTTTTTAACATTATTCCTTGTTATTATGTCCATGACATTCATGATGATGTTCATGGGATGAACAACCTATACCGGAATCTGTGATTCTCCCATTCAGATAATCGGTTACAACATGCTGGATATTCCCGGAACAACCTCTTACTACTTTTATGTTGTGGGAAGTAAGGACATTCAAGGCTCCTTGTCCCATATTCCCCGCCAGCATCACGTTGACCCCCATCTTCTCCAATTCTCCTGCTATGTTAGACTTGCATCCGCATCCTTGGGGAGAAGGAATAATCTCGTTACTCAGGATTTGATTGTCTTGCCCTATTGTCAAGACAGTGTAATACTCGCAGTGGCCGAAGTGGTCATCGACCTCATTTTCTCTTGTCGGAATTGCAATTTTCATCATAATCTATTTTTATTCATGTTATGTTATTTACCGTAGAGCCTACGTTATTTTTGTAAGTTATGGCTTCATTTCAGGAACTTTCAGAGGGCATCCTTTGATGCAACGTCCGCACTTGATACAATCGGGATGGAGGAATCCGTTTCCGTCATTCCTGCTCTCGTATGGCTTTAATTGCATGGGACATACTGCGGAACAGAGTTTGCATTTGGTAGTACACTTTTCTCCCACGATTATTCGACGGTAGCTGTCGGGAAGCCTGCCGCTACGAGGCGACACCCACGCTGACAGCGTTCCCATCGGACAAAACGAGCACCATGTTCTCGGAGCATATATAAATGAAAGAGTCACGCCAACAATCGTGGTAACCAGTATAATCGTCCAGAATACCCGTCCCATATCATTCCAGTCACCCCAAGCACGGTACATCTGTATGCCGAACATTGTGAAGATAAACATCACCATGAAAATACGGAATCCTTTGGTGCGTACAAATGCTGGAATCGGTTTGTGCGGCGAGTATTTCGCCAATACCCTGTCGTAAAAGTTTCCACGGGGGCAGGCATTCCCACACCACCATCGCCCTTTGCGCACAGCAAACGCGACCGGTGCTATCATACAGATTACAGCAAGGAAACCGATTACCGGATAAAAGTAACCGACAACAAGATACACCAATAGTATCCAATATAGCGGAAATCCCTTTTGAGGAAGGGAACGAAAAAATTGTTTATGTGCCATGTGTTTTCTAACTCATTGTTTTAGGGAACAAAGTTACGCAATTACATACATCGGCACAAACTATAAAACAGATGCCTTAATTGATTTTATCAATCATAGTGTGATTGAGAATTTTTTAAGCCTCTTATTGATCATGGCAGGAGGAATAACTGTTCTGATAGTATCGGCAAGGATATTAAGCAGCCGTTCACGCACGAAATTGCGATGTATCACAAAGGCAATCTCACGGTTCGGTTCGGGATTGGTAAGCACACGGACATTGGCTTGCTGGCATTTCCTAAGAAGCGGTACATGAAGTTCCGGAATGATGGCATATCCTCCGTTCTCATCAACAATCTTTATCAGTGTCTCCACACTGCCTGCTTCATAAACGGCTTGTCGCCCTGTCCTGTAATTGCAAAAGGGGAAAACACCTCGATTGGGGCAATAGCCCTCACGAAGCACCCATACGCTTTCCACAGGAAGCCGATCTATCTGTAAATCGAGGTTATTATAAATAGGTTCATTCGGAGACACGTATGCCATGAGACGTTCTTGATAGACCGGTATTTCCAACAATTCATCGTTGTTAAGCGGTGTCGCTAAAAGCGCAATATCAAGTTCTCCACGTTCAAGTTGTAAAACAAGGGTTGATACCCGTGCTTCCTCGACATGCAATTCTATGTCCGGATGATTGACGGACAGATATTTGAGCATTTTCGGCAATAAATACGGAGCGACCGTAGATGTAATGCCGAGCGACACTTTCCCGACAGATTCTCCTTTTCGTGTAGCCACCAGCTCTTTAACCTGCGCTGCATTGAACAACAGCAGCTTTGCACGGCTGATAATTTCTTCGCCGATAGCGGTCGGCTTCACCGGATGGCTGTTACGGTCAAATATGGTTACATCAAGCTCAATCTCCAATTTTTGAACAAGCGATGACAAGGTTGACTGTGAGATGCCGCATGATTCCGCGGCTTTTGCAAAATGGCGGTATTTGTCAACCGCCACGATATATTCCATTTGCTGAAGTGTCATATAAGTCGGATTACGTTCGATAATTTCGATGCAAAATTAGATAAAATCTATTTTGTGGAACAGAATTATTGGACTAATTTTGCAAAAAATAAACGGCTATGATACAAGTAAACAAGAAAATCTGCCCTCACGACCATATTTGTCCGCTGATTAAAGCGTGTCCGGTCGGAGCAATCTCACAGGATTCCGAAGGTTTTCCGGTGATAGATTACAACCTTTGCATTGAGTGTAGCAAATGCGTGAGAAAATGTCCTATGAAGGCAATGGAACAAATAGAAGGAGACAAACGATAAATTTAAAAAAACGTTATTTAAGGGGCAGTATGTCTATCTCGCTGGAAGTCGATTCAAGAACTCCGACGAGGTACCCGAACTTCAGATTCTGATTTGTTTTAACCGACCTGAAGATGGAATCGCAACCTACAAAAAGAGATGGGAGATTGAAACGGCATTTCGCGCCATGAAATCTTCGGGCTTCAATATAGAGGATACTCACCTGCGAGACGGGGATTGAATCGCACGTCTGTTTGCGATGGCCTACATTGCTCTATGGGCATATCTCGTTGGTGAACATAAAGATATAAACGTTAGACCGATAAGATTTCTGAAACACGGACGAAGGGAAAAGTCGTTGGTTAAGTATAGATTGGAGGAATTCTCAAATGTGCTTTTCAGACCGACCTACGAACCTAAATTCGATGTCTTCAAATTTTTGTCATGTACTTAAAGAATACATATCCGATTATAGCAAATGTAACTATGGTCAAACAGACATACACAATAATTATCTCGTTCAATATTTCGGAATGAAGTAATTTTAAGTTAGCAAATATGATAAGAACAAAGAGTATAGCAAACAATAGTAAACAATGCCACCATGCACTAAAAGTATCGTTTAGATAACAAAAGAAATGGCAAATAATAGAGATTTTTAGGGAATACATCAGAAATCGTCCGTTTCGCATAAATTGACAATAATCAGGGATTATATAGATTTTGTCCAATTTTTCTTTCTCTTATTTTGCTCACATTGGCTAATGGGCAACGATTTACTGCCAACAAATCCTGTTGGGAATGCTGACGATTTTCGGGCCGATACAGTGGGCGTTCAGCATCCTGCCGAAATGGAAAGGTGCTTGGGCGAAGTGGCTGACACGCTATCTGACGGTGCATTTCTACGGGGCGATGCTCTACTTCGTGGGCTTCTACGTGCTGCTGCTCTTTGACATCGTGCTGTGCATCCAAATCGAGAACCTGACGGCGATAACCGCCAGCGAGCAGACGATGGCCGCCTACCTGCAAAACTCGTTCTTCTCGGCCGGCTACCTGATGGCAGCTTCGATTGTAGCCCTCAAGTGCCTGAACCTCGTGCCGGACTTGGCGGCATGGATGATACCGGAGGGCGACACGGCATTCTCTACCCGAAACTTCGGCGAGGGCGTGGCACAGCAGGCGAAGATGACGGCAACCGGAGGGTTGGGCGGCATCATGAGATAATCCGCAAAAGATAATATAAACCCAATATAAATCATAACAACATGAAATTGCAAGAGAAAATCAAAAGCTGGTGCAAGGATGAGAAATTTATGTCCTTTGCACAGGAACGAGCGAGAAAAGAGGTCTGCGAGGTGGCGGAGAACCACCGCATAGATCCGCAGTACGAGGAACTGGACGAAGCCTTCGAGTACGACGACCGGTACATCGCCCCCTTGGTGACGTACTTGACGTACAAGCTGCGTCTTGCCCTGCTGCAGCAAAACGCTGGTAAGCGCAAAAGAGGAATCTGGTGGGTGCTTGTCCATGTGGAGATGCAGGGCTATTACGTGGAGATATTCTCGGCGGAGTTCGAGAATCTTTTGACGGAACTTCGGGATGCAGTCATACCCATGCTGCACACGGAATATGTACAGATGTTGAACGGTAAAAGGAAATAACCGATGGTCATCAAGAATTTGGAAAACAAAATCAGACTGGTGGGCATCATCTGTACCGCTTTTCTCGTGGGATGTGTCATCATCAGCTTATCAAGCATCTGGACAGCCCGGACGATGGTCTCGGATGCGCAGAAGAAGGTGTATGTGCTGGACGGCAACGTGCCTATCCTCGTGAACCGCACGACAATGGACGAAACGCTTGACGTGGAAGCCAAAAGCCATGTGGAGATGTTCCACCACTATTTCTTCACGTTACCGCCGGATGACAAATACATCCGCTATACGATGGAAAAAGCGATGTATTTAGTGGATGAGACGGGGTTGGCACAATACAACACGCTCAAGGAAAAGGGTTTCTACTCCAACATTTTGGGTACGAGTTCGGTGTTCTCCATCTATTGCGATAGCGTGGCTTTCAACAAGGAGAAGATGGAGTTCACTTACTACGGACGGCAACGCATTGAGCGGCGGAGCAACATCCTCATGCGGGAACTGGTGACGGCGGGACAACTCAAGCGTGTTCCCCGAACAGAGAACAACCCGCACGGATTGCTTATCGTGAACTGGCGCACCCTGCTGAACAAGGACATCGAACAGAAAACGAAGATCAACTACTAAACAACGAAGTTTATGAATATCAAGGGATTCAGGCGGATGCTCTTCGGTGAAAAGATGCCGGACAAGAACGATCCGAAATACAAAGACCGTTACGAGCGGGAGGTGTCCGCCGGACGAAAGTTCGCCCAAGCGACACGCATTGACAAGGCTGCCGCCAAGGTGCAGGGATTCGCCAACGCACACCGGATACTTTTTCTGGTCATCGTCTTTGGTTTCGCTATCGGAGGGTTCACTTGGAACATCTATCGCATTACAATGGCATACCGCAACAGCCGGCCGACACGCACGGCGACGGAAATGCAGGATTCGGTGCTGCGGGAAAGACACAAGAAGCTGCAAATAATTGAAATAAACGGAAATAAAAATAGCAGCAAGACAGATGAGCCGTAATAGAAAAATTGTACTGGAAACATATATGTACCATAAATTAAAGGTGTATGATAAAGATATCAGATAAAATCAATTTCAGGGAGCCGAAGTATATGCTTCCGGCTATCTTGTATATCCCGCTTCTGGTTGCATCGTACTTCATCTTCGACCTGTTTCACACCGAAACGGCGGAGATTCCGGACAAGACGCTGCAGACAACGGAGTTTTTGAACCCCGATTTGCCGGATGCCCGGCTTAAAGGCGGTGACGGCATAGGCAGCAAGTATGAGAACATGGCCAAATCATGGGGTAAGATACAGGATTACTCCGCAGTGGATAACATAGAACGAGATGAACCCGATGACAACAAGGAAGAATATGAATCGCAATACACGATGGACGACATCGCCCTGTTGGACGAACAACAGCAGGAAAAGGCTGCGGCAGCGCAAATTGCCGATGCCAAGACGCGCGAGCAAGAAGCTCTCGCGGAACTGGAGAAAGCCCTTGCCGAAGCAAGGTTGAGAGGACGCAATGAGGTATTACCGGCGACCGATACGGACAGTACCGCATCGGCGCAACCCCCGACGGCAACCATAGAGGTTAAGGGGAAAATAGAGGAAGAGAGCCGTTCGGTAAAAGCCCCGTCAGAGAACGAACCGCCCAGCGAAGTGGTACGCAAGGTAAAGACGGCTTCGGATTACTTCAATACGCTTGCGGTAAATGCCCGTGAACCGAAACTGATAAAAGCCATCATCGACGAGGATATCAAAGCGGTGGATGGCTCGCGTGTGCGGTTGCGTCTGCTCGACGACGTGGAGATCAATGAGTGCGTGGTCAAACGAGGGTCGTATCTGTATGCCACTATGAACGGCTTCTCGTCGGGGCGTGTGAAGGGGAACATCACCAGCATTCTCATCGAGGACGAACTGGTGAAGGTCAGCCTGTCCCTTTACGACACGGACGGCATGGAAGGGCTTTATGTACCGAACAGCCCGTTCCGGGAAACGAGCAAGGATGTGGCAAGCGGTGCGGTGTCGGGGAATCTGAACATGAATACCGGCAGTTACGGCAACAGTCTCTCGCAATGGGGAATGCAAGCCGCTACGAATGCCTACCAGAAAACGAGCAATGCCATCGGCAAAGCTATCAAAAAAAATAAGGTAAAGCTGAAATACGGCACTTTCGTCTATCTGGTGAACGGACGTGAGAAACAGTAAAAACGGAAGCCATGATAGAGATTGACAACATATATAATATGGATTGCATTGAAGGCATGAAGCTCATGGCGAACGGCAGTGTCGATGCCGTGATAGCGGATTTGCCTTACGGCGTGTTGAACCGTAGCAACAAGGCGGCACACTGGGACAGGCAGATACCGCTCGAAGCGTTGTGGGAACAGTACCGCAGGATTACCAAGCCGGGAAGCCCCGTTATCCTCTTTGCGCAGGGCATCTTCTCGGCGCGGCTCATGCTCTCGCAACCCCGGATGTGGCGGTATAACCTCGTGTGGCGGAAAGACCGGGTAACGGGTCACCTGAACGCCAACCGGATGCCGTTACGCCAGCATGAGGACATCATCGTGTTCTACGACCGTCAGCCGGTATATCATCCTCAGATGACACCGTGCCCTCCGGAGCAGAGAAATCATGGACGGCGCAAGACGGACGGTTTCACGAACCGCTGTTACGGTGAAATGAAACTGGCTCCGGTGCGTATTGCCGAAGACAAGTACCCGACCTCTGTCATTTCCATACCCAAGGAACACAAGACAGGAGTATTCTATCATCCGACACAGAAGCCGGTAGCCTTGATAGAGTACCTGATACGTACCTATACCAACGAGGGCGATGTGGTGCTGGACAACTGCATCGGTTCGGGTACGACCGCCATTGCCGCCATCCGCACGGGGCGGCATTACATCGGATTCGAGATTGAACCGACGTATTGCGAAATTGCCGGACGACGGATTCGGGAGGAACTGGAACGTGGTCATGGATTAAAGAAAGTGAAATAAGGGAAATAAAGAAATAAACAATATCAACAGAAACGATATGAACAAGAAAATAATTGTAACTGCATTTCTTCTGGCGGCAGGACTTTTTGCCACACGGAACGCACAGGCTCAGCGTACATACGAAGAGATGGAACGGCTGACTGTCAATGAACAGGTAACGACCGTCATCACAGCCTCGGAACCGGTCCGCTTCGTGGATATTTCCACAGACAAGGTGGCGGGCGACCAACCCATTGAGAACATCATCCGGTTGAAGCCCAAAGAGACGGGACACGAGGACGGTGAAGTGCTGGCCATCGTCACCATCGTAACGGAACGCTATCGCACGCAGTATGCACTCATCTACACCACGCGGATAAGCGAGGCGGTGGCAGACAAGGAAATTCAGCTACAGGAACGGGATGCCTACAACAATCCTACGGTCTCGATGTCCACAGCCGACATGGTGCGTTTTGCAAGACGGGTGTGGAACTCGCCCGCGAAAATCCGCAACGTGGCGACCAAGGCGCACCGAATGGTAATGCGCCTGAACAATATTTACTCGGTGGGCGACTATTTCTTCATCGACTTTTCCATCGAGAACAAAACGAACATCCGTTTCGACATCGACGAGATACGGGTGAAACTGTCGGACAAGAAACTTTCGAAGGCAACCAACGCGCAGACCATCGAGCTGACGCCTGCCCTGGTATTGGAACACGGCAAGACGTTCAAGCACGGCTACCGGAACGTGATTGTCGTGAAAAAGATGACCTTTCCGAACGACAAGCTGCTGACTATCGAAATGACGGAACAACAAATCAGCGGGCGCAATATCAGCCTGAACATCGACTACGAGGATGTGCTGTCGGCCGATTCATTTAACACCGCTTTATTGGAGGAGGAATGACGATGAAAAAGACGTTGAAAACAGTTTTGTTACTGATGCTTGTCTGCATAGGGTTTGCCACCAATGCCCATGCGCAACGCAACGGCGGCCGCCTCTCGCTCGGCGTGGGATTGCTGTATGAGAACGGCATGGACGTAACGCTTGCTTACGAGCATGAAATGAACTACCGTCATGCGTGGGAGTTCTTCGCCAACGGCTATCTGAAATGGACGGAATGTAAATCTTGCGGTCATATTTGTCCGGAATCCTTCTGGCGCAACTACCGCACTTATGGTTTCGGTGTGGCGTACAAACCTTGTGTGGTGCGTGGACGCAACCATTACGGCAACTTGCGTATCGGAGCTTCGGCAGGGAGCGACACGAACAAGTTTCTTGCCGGAATCCATGTGGGTTACGAGCACAATTATGTGCTGCGGTCGGGATGGACGCTGTACTGGCAGGTCAAGAGTGACATGATGATAAAAGGGGCGGATTTGCTGCGGACAGGTATCGTGCTGGGTGTAAAACTGCCGATAAAATAAAGGAAAAACAAAAAAACGGAAATGACATGATACGAAAGATTCAATGGATTGCAATGGTAGTGGCGGCGGTATTGTGCGCTGCCTGTGACGCCCATATCGACGTACCCGATACGGCGGTACGTCCGGGGCATATTCTCTGCGAGGACGGCACGGCATTGTCCTATGCGCAGTATGAACAATCGGGGAAGCGGGCAATAGCGGTTGTCTTTGATACCGAACGCCGTGAAGGAACGGAAGGGAACGGCTATGCGGTTTACCTGTGGGACATCGCTCCGGCGGCATTCGCCGACAGCCTCGGTGTCGCACAAGGGACGTCGGCCGACATCGGGGCATTGGACGGGAACATGAACACCTTTGCGCTGTACGACACAAGGGAGACGGCTTCGCCTATGGCGGAAGCGGTCTTTGACCTGTGGCGGTACGGACAGAGTGCCTATATCCCGTCGGTAGCACAGATGCGGTTGCTGTATGCTGTCCGGGAAACCGTCAATCCTGTCATTGAACGGTGCGGCGGTCATCCGTTGCCGTTGGATGAATACGATTGCTGGTACTGGACATCGACGGAAGTGTCCGGACAAGAGACGGCGAAAGCGTGGCTTTACTCGACAGGAAGCGGCGCGATGCAGGAGACACCTAAGACACAGGCGCATAAGCTGCGGCCTATAATTACCATGAACAAATAAAATGTGCAACGATATGAATATAGATATGCTTTTCTGTATAGTATTGATGGTATTGGGGGCTTTCCTCATATACTATCCCATCAAAGATGAATCACCTCGGCAAAAACTGAAAAAGCTCGCCGATTCCGTTGCGTCTGATAAAAAGGACATTGATTATCTGATTCAACGCTTCAGCTACCTTTTGGATAACATGGCGGCAGACAATGGGAAAGGTTCGGCTCTGAGATGCCAGATTGCCAAATTGGAGGAAGTTGTCAAGGAGTTGAACGGCAAACGCAAGGAACTTGAGTCAAACAACCGGTCGATGACGGATGTTAATGACGAATTGAAGCGAAGCAATGCCGAACTTTTAAGGAAGGCTTTTGAATTGCGTGATGAGATACAGCAACAGGAAATTAAAATCCAAAAGCAGGAAGAATACATCAATTCTGTCCAGAGAGTCAAAGAAGGGCTTGAGATAGCCTTGGACAACATTCAGGCAGAAGAGGTGCATTATCTCTCACAGCCGATATTCAGCATGAAAATGACGCCCATAGTCAGAAGCAAACTCGAATCTCATGGGATATTGTATGTCGGCGACCTGATTCAGCTCAACGAGGAATATCTCATGGAAATCTGGGGTTTAGGACCGGTAGCACTTGAAAGAATAAAGACGAAACTGAACGAAAACGGTGTGTGGTTCGGTATGGATGTCATACGAATCAACGACCGTTGGTATCGTCGGAAACAAGAATTAACAACGGATTGATTCATGGAAGAGAGCAAAGAATTACAAGGGTTCTACAAGATATTCCGTGCGGTCATCTATATCTCCGTGCTGATGGAGTTCTTCGAGTATGCCATCGACCCTGCCATGCTCGACCACTGGGGTGGCATACTGATTGATATTCACGGGCGCATCAAGCGGTGGATGATTTACAATGACGGTAATCTTGTGTACAGCAAGATTGCGACGTTCCTGCTTATCTGCATCACCTGTATCGGCACGAGGAACAAGAAGCATCTGGAGTTCGATGCCCGGAGACAGGTGTTATATCCGCTAATCAGCGGACTGTTCCTGATTGTGTTCTCCGTGTGGTTGTACCATCATCCGATGGAAACGAGGCTCTACACGTTGCCACTAAATATCATCTTCTACATGGCGACCACGCTTGTCGGTGTGATATTGGTACATATCGCACTGGATAACATCTCGAAGTTCATCAAGGAGGGACTGGGTAAAGACCGGTTCAACTTCGAGAATGAAAGTTTCGAGCAGAGCGAAGAGAAGGTTGAGAATCAGTATAGCGTGAATATACCGATGCGGTACTATTACAAAGGTAAATTTCGCAAGGGATGGGTGTCGATAAGCAACTGTTTCAGAGGAACATGGGTAGTCGGAACGCCGGGCAGCGGTAAGACGTTCAGCATCATAGAACCGTTCATCCGCCAACATAGTGCCAAGGGCTTTGCGATGGTGGTCTATGATTACAAATTTCCGACACTTGCCACTAAACTTTACTATCATTACAAGAAAAACCAGAAGCTCGGCAAAGTGCCAAAAGGATGTAAGTTCAACATCATCAACTTCGTGGATGTGGAGTACAGCAAACGGGTGAACCCCATTCAGGCAAAGTACATCAATAATCTTGCGGCGGCGAGCGAAACGGCGGAAACCCTGTTGGAATCCCTGCAGAAAGGCAAGAAAGAGGGAGGCGGAGGCAGTGACCAGTTCTTCCAGACTTCTGCCGTGAACTTTCTTGCCGCCTGTATCTACTTTTTCGTGAACTACGAGCGGGAACCCTACGATGCAAACGGAAAGAAACTATATGCGGAGAAACGGCAAGATCCGCAGACGAAGTTCTGGAAGCCGACGGGCGTCGTTCGTGACCGTGAGGGTGGCAGCATCGTGGAACCTGCCTATTGGCTGGGAAAATACTCGGATATGCCGCATATCCTTTCATTTCTCAATGAGAGCTACCAAACTATTTTTGAGGTACTGGAGACGGACAACGAGGTCGCGCCGTTGCTCGGCCCGTTCCAGACAGCCTTCAAGAACAAGGCGATGGAGCAGTTGGAAGGTATGATCGGTACGCTGCGTGTCTATACCAGCCGTTTGGCCACCAAAGAATCCTACTGGATATTCCACAAGGATGGGGACGACTTCGACCTGAAAGTTAGTGACCCCAAGTCACCCAGTTATCTGCTGATAGCCAACGATCCGGAAATGGAAAGTATCATCGGAGCGTTGAACGCTCTGATATTGAACCGTCTCGTTACCCGTGTGAACACCGGGCAGGGGAAGAATATTCCGGTCAGCATCATCGTGGATGAGCTGCCGACACTGTATTTCCACAAGATAGACCGACTGATAGGTACGGCGAGAAGCAACAAGGTAAGCGTAACGCTGGGTTTTCAGGAGTTGCCGCAGTTGGAGGCTGACTACGGAAAAGTGGGAATGCAAAAAATCATCACGACAGTGGGCAACGTGGTAAGCGGTTCAGCTCGCGCAAAAGAGACACTGGAATGGTTGTCGAATGACATTTTCGGCAAGGTGGTACAGGTCAAAAAGGGCGTGACGATCGACCGGGACAAAACGAGTATCAATCTCAATGAGAACATGGACAGCCTTGTACCCGCCTCGAAAATTTCGGATATGGCGACGGGATGGATTTGCGGACAGACGGCCAGGGATTTCGTGAAGACGAAAACCGGTACGGGAGGCTCGATGAACATTCAGGAATCGGAAGAGTTCAAGACTACAAAGTTCTTCTGCAAGACGGATTTCGATATGAGAGAGATAAAAGCGGAGGAAGCGGCCTATGTACCGCTACCGAAGTTCTACACCTTCAAGTCGAGGGAGGAACGGGAACGCATCCTATACAAGAACTTTGTACAAGTAGGGCAAGACGTCAAAGAGATGATAAAAGATGTGCTGAACCAGCGTAATGCGAAATAAAAAGGTACATAAATAATAGTGATATATGGATATTTATTGTTATATTTGCAGTATAATATCCATATATTACTATATGAACAACGATTATACGACCAATCAGGACATACTCTCGCTTCTGTGCCAACGCCTGAAGGAGTACCGGCTTGCCGCCCGGCTCAGCCAAAAAGAGATGGCGGAGAAGTCCGGGGTCGGGCTGACCACCATCAGCCATCTGGAGCAAGGTGTAGCCCGGAACATCACGCTCAACAACTTTATCTCGCTGTTGCGCGTGGTGGGGATGGAACAGCGTTTGAAGGATGTGCTGCCGGAACTTCCCATGCCCCCGATGGCATTGAAGCAGGTAAACAAATTTATACCCAAAAGAGTAAGGAGGAACAACGATGATACAGAATCTTGATGTATTCCTATGGGGCCGGAAAGTCGGTTCTTTGGTCGCCTACAAGGAGAGGTACACGGAAAAGATATGTTTCTATTTTGACCGTGATTTTCTCGGCAGCGGCTATGACATAGCCCCTTTGCGGGCCTCCATCGGTAGCGTGTCCGTGAGGAACGGACTGCCCGTGTATGCCGAAGAGGGAAAACTGTTCGGCGGCTTGCCCTCTTTCATCGCCGATTCGTTGCCCGACCATTGGGGAAACCGGGTGTTCAATGAATGGGCCAAAGCACACCATATCAGTACAAGGGAACTGTCGGCTCTTGACCGCCTTGCCTACATCGGCAGAAGAGGCATGGGTGCGTTAGAATTTCTGCCCCCGGCAGCCGAAGATATGGAACAGCCCTTCAAGGTCGAGATAGCGGAACTGTATAAACTGGCGCAATCGGCATTGAACGAAGCAAGGAACTTCAAGACCGAGATACAGCCGGATTTTCTGATAGAAAGCCTGTTCAAGGTGGGAACATCGGCCGGCGGGCGCAGGCCCAAAGCCATCATCAACCTTAACCCCGAAACACAGTCGTGCTACTCCGGTCAGGTGGCGCCCCCGCAGCCCGGATATGTCCCGATGATTATCAAGTTCGACGAACATACGGACATTCCCACCACGCGCATTGAATACAGCTATTATCTGATGGCCAAGGATGCCGGTATGAAAATGATGCCGTCCTACCTTGTGGAAGGAGAACAGGCTGCCCATTTCCTGACGGAACGGTTCGACCGCCGTGAAGGGAAAAAGGTACATATACAGACCTTGGCCGCCATGCAACCCGATTCGGACAGTTACGAGAGCCTGTTCGATACGGCTTGCAACATCGGTATCCTGCCGGCGGAACTCAAGCAACTGTTCTTGCTGACAGTGATGAACGTGTTAGGGGGAAACGTGGACGACCATAACAAGAACTTCAGTTTCCTGATGAGTGATGATGGTGTGTGGCATACCGCTCCGGCATACGACTTCACGTTTTCCGTCGATCCGTCCGCACCGGGGTATATGAACCGGCACAGCATGACCATCAACAACAAGAACTGCGACATAGAGCGAGGCGATCTGCTTGAGCTCGCCAAACGCTACAATATCAAGGGAGCCAATGCCCTCATAGAGAAAGCTGTCGGTGTGGTTTCCGACTATGAACGTTATGCGCAGCAGGCAGGGGTAAACGGATATTGGCAGCAGAAGATAAAGGAAGAAACCGGCTACCGGGTAGAAATAATGTCCGATACGGCACGGCACAGGGGCTTAGGAAGATGAACCAGGGAAACCACCGGATTGTATCTGTAAGACGGGATTCGATATGAGGGAAATACAAGCGGAAGAAACAGCGTAATGCGAAATAAGTCAAAGTCCCTGCAATAACCACAAAATTATTGCAGGGACTTTTATATTCAATCTCAGTTACCCAAAATCTTGCAGATTTTGCGGACGTAAATGAATTATCTGACAGTTTCCGATTTGGAATCGTTTTCCGACAGCAGATTTTGTAATTTGTCGATATCCGGTAGGGTCTTGCGCAGGTTTTCCGGCATTTCTTGGGCTGTGCGATATGTCGCCACGCCCATAGGCTTATCATAGTCGCGTACCATGATTTCGACAAATCGGCGGTTGGCATCCTGACACAAAATTATACCGATTGAAGGGTTCTCGTGCGGTTTTTTGTCGGTCATGTCATACACCGTCAGGTAGCCGCTAAGCTGTCCGAGATAATTCGGGCGGAACTTGCCCCGTTTCAGCTCGACGATTACGCTGGCATTCAGCTCCCTGTTGAAAAATACAAGGTCAGCAAACATTTCCTCTCCGGCAACTATCAGGCGATGCTGACTGTCGATAAAAGTGAAGTCGTTTCCAAAACGGAGGATGAATTGCTTGATGTTGGCTACGATTTGGTTTTCGATGACCTTTTCGTTCCAGTCCTGTTCGCGTTCTCCCACATTCTCCAAATTAACCATTTCGAGCATATACTCATCCTTGAACGCCAATGCCGCTTTTACGGCATAAGTGGCTTCGGGCAGCACTTGAAGGAAGTTGCTTGGCAAAGAGCCGCGATTTGAATAGATGTCCTCTTTCAAATAATTTTTGAGAGAGGACAATGACCACGCATTTTGAGCGGCACAATGGATATAGAACAACCGTTCCGCGATGTCTTTTGAACGGGTCAGGATTTCGATATGATGCGAAAAGCTGATCTTGACAAAATCGTCCCAGGAAAATTCGGTATTGACCGGTTGCCCGATAAGTTGCAGCAGTAGATGCTCGTCAATATCCAATTCGCCCAACGCTGTAGGACGAATTAAAGCCGTCCCCTTTTCCGACGAATGGTTTTCCAATTCGCCCAACACTGTTGGACGAATTAAAAACGTCCTCCATTCTTCATAGAATGAGCGCATACGTTTCAACCCCGATTCAGAAAAGCCGTGCAAACCGGGCAACTCCCGTTGAAGGAGTTTTGATATGGTAGGTAATGCTTTAGTTCCCCAACAGCCAATGCGGGAATTTTCAGACACGAATTTCCCCACTCCAAAATACAACGAGAGAGTTTCTTTGTTGACCGCAGCCGCACTTCTATACCGGCAGCGTTCGATGGCATGTTTGATTATCTCTACTGCCTCTGCATATTGTGTATAATCCGACGGGATAACCTGTTGTTCCATATATAATACGTTTTTGTGCCGCAAAGGTACGAAAAATACGGGAGATACAGGGCAGAATGCCAACATATTATAGTGCCGCGTGGGTCTTATTCGGTATTTTTAGCGTTCCGGTGTCCGGCACTCGCTTTGCTGCCAATCTACTCACTCAGATGTTCATGCGTCTGGGACGTGCCGAGAAAGCCGGTAGCGGTGTGGATAAGATTGTGAGCGGTTGGCAGTCTTTGGGTTGGCCGCTTCCTATTGTAGCCGAGGAAACACGTCCGGACTATGTTGTGCTACCCCTGCAGTTAGGGATGAAAACCCGACAAAAAAACCGACAAGCCGGATTTGAGAAAAGAGCAAATCTTGGAATTCTGTGTTGAGCCGCAATCCCTATCTGATATTTTGCAATATTTAGTGCAGAAAGATAAGGATAAAAAATGATCGTTAGAGCTTCTTGGAGCAGGAAGGTTGTAAACAAGTGGTTTAGAGAATAACTGACTGCGATGTCGAAGCCAAGCCGAAACCATCGAAAAGCCAACTGAAACCAGAGTTACGTTACTATCCCGTTACCCTGTTCCGAATGGTAAAGACGGTTTTAAGAGGATTTCAAAGCACTGAAACACAAGATCTATTCGTCTTGCTCCGACTGCAAATATAGCCGAATTTCCAAAATCCGGGCAGAGGGAGGCGAAAAAGAACGGGCTTATTCCGGTCATGTGCCGTATTACCGTAAACGGCAAAATCGCTCAATTCAGTTGCAAATTGGACGTGGAGGAGAAATCATGGAACGTAAAGTCGGGCCGTGTTTCCGGTCGCAGCATCGTAGCGCAGGCGTCCAACCGGATGTTGGAACTGCCGAGAAAGTGCGCAATGCCTGTTGAGTTACCCTCAAAAGCCTTGCCCTGACGGGGAACAATCGCCCTCCGAAGTCGGGTGATTAGAAAGAAATTCCGGATAAAGAGAAAGGCTATTACATTTGTGTAATCAACCCAACCGTCCTTTCAAGACAGTTGTTTTTTTGCCTCAATTCTATCCAAGCGGCTCTTTCCGATTATTGCCCCGCCATTCGCTGGGGGATGACCCCGTGTGCAGTTTGAAATACTTGCTGAAAAAAGATTGGCTGGGGAAGTCGAGATCCTCTGCTATTTGCTGGATGTTTTTATCCGAGAACTTCAGTAAGACAGAGGCTTCGGCAACCGTAAATTCGTCAATCCATTGTGCTGCCGACGACCCGCTTATGTCTTTTATCAACTTGGACAAGTATTTAGGCGTAACTGTAAGCTGGTCGGAATAATAAGCGATGTCGCGATGATGCCGGAAGTCGCGCTGCAACAAATCCATAAACCGCACGAAATAGTACTCTTTACTTTTGGTTTTCAGGATTCTGTTTCCCTGATTTATTCGGTCGAAATGGTCGCACATCCGAAAGATAAGTGCGGCGAGCAGGTTCGCCACGACTTCCTCATTCCGATTTTTTCCCTCGGCCTCTTCCGTCAATATGGAGATGATCAGGTTGTACAAACGGCTGATTATTCCCATCTCCTCGTTCGATAATTGCATGAGTGGATGGTTGCATACAGACAAATAATAGGGAATGATCTTTTTAAGGTCGATATTCATATTGCGCAAAAAGGATAACGAGACCCCGATAATCGCGCCCTTATAGTCCGGGGAAATCGACTGTACGCCGAGTAGATTTTCGGGCAGACAAATTATACCGGTATTCTCTGTCATCGTCCATTCTTGCAGATTGACCGTCATTTGGATTTGTCCGGTAAGTGTAATCCCGATCAATATGGCATCGACACGCAGCGGAAAATGTAACATTTCGGCGGATTGGGCGACGTCGGATATGATGATGAAGTTTTCGTTCAAGGCATTGCCCATGCCGTATTTTCGCGTGAACTCGGAAATCGTTATGCTGAATAACTTTTCGGCCGCTTTCATATTTGAGTTTTTAGGCATTATTATTTTGATTACAGGACAAAAATAATCATTAAATTCAACCGTTCGTCCAAAAATCGACTTTTAGAAATATTATTCTGCATTTCGGATATTTTATCGCTTCTAAAAGTCACGTTCCTTTGCATTGAAAAAACAATAATAACAAATTCAATTTATGCAAAAGAACTTGATTTTAATCGGACTGATTGTCGTAACACTTCTTTCGGGTTGCGCAAAGAAGAAAAATTCAGGAAGGATTCCCACGATTCCTGTCAGGACGGTTATTGCCCATTTGGAAAAAGATCGGAACGAGTACGGATATGTCGGAGTCGTAGAAGAAGAACGATCTTCCGCCATGAGTTTCGCGGTTGCGGGAACTGTCAAAATGACGTATGCGGAAGAGGGGCAGCGGGTGAGCAAGGGAGAATTGCTCGCCCGATTGGATACGGTCAATCTGTCGAGTGCGTATTATGCGGCCAAAGCCCAGCTTTCACAGGCGGAAGATGCTATGAGGAGAGTACAAAAGCTCTATGACAGTCAAAGTATCCCAGAGATAAAGTATATTGACGTCCAGACACAGCTCGAAAAAGCCCGGTCTATGGAGGCCATAGCGAGGAAAAATCTCGCCGACAGTCGTCTGGTGGCTCCGTTCAGCGGCGTCATCGGCAACAAGAGTGCGGAAAGCGGAGAGAATGTGTTGCCGAATCAACCGGTTTACACGTTGCTGAAAATCGAAGACGTAAAAATAAAAGTCGCCGTTCCTGAAAAGGAAATCGCCGATATTCTAAAAAATCAACGGGCACGAATAAGCGTTCCGGCTCTGCATGACGCATCCTACGAAGGTATCATCGAAGAGCGCGGTATCGTAGCCGATCCTGTTTCGCACAGTTATACCGTGCGAATTCGTGTACACAATCCTGCTTCGGAATTGCTTCCCGGCATGGTTTGCAGCGTGTCGGTTGTCGGCGACAACTTGCGGGAGGCGTTGTTCGTCGTTCCGTCGCAATGCGTGCAGACTTCGGCGGATAAACGGTTCGTATGGTGCATCGTGAACGGACAGGCAGTGCGCCGCGATGTGGAAACCGGCAAATTCACTCCGTATGGCGTGGAGATTCTTTCCGGTCTGCACGAAGGCGAAGAGATCGTTACGGAAGGCTATCAAAGTCTTTATGAAGGTGCTACGTTAAAAATTCTGTAACCGATGAAAAACAAGAACAGCATAATCGAATCCGCCATGCGGAACCGGGGCATTACATTTTTTCTGATTGCCCTGCTCGTCCTTGTGGGCGTTTACGCACTGCTGAAAATGCCCAAGCAGGAATTTCCGGCTTTCACTATCCGACAGGGCGTTATTGTCGGGGTCTATCCCGGTGCGACGTCGGCACAAGTCGAGGAACAGTTGGCCAAACCGTTGGAGGAGTTTCTCTTTACCTACAAAGAGATCCGTAAAAACAAAACTTATACGATGTCCCGCGACGGAGTGGTGTATGCGATGGTAGAGCTGGAAGAAAACGTCGACAACAAGGACGAGGTATGGTCTAAAATCAAACACGGATTGTCCCTTTTTAAGGCACAACTTCCGTCGGGAGTGCTGGCGTTGATCGCCAACGACGATTTCGGAGACACCTCCGCTCTGTTGATTTCGTTGGAATCGGAAACCCGCTCTTACCGCGAATTGGAGGATTGGCTCGAAGTTTTAGAGGGGAAACTGCGGCGCATCGAATCCGTATCGAACCTCCGGCGGTTCGGCCTGCAAAAAGAACAAATCGGCGTTTATCTGAATGCGGAACAACTGTCCGCCTATGGAATCGACCGGAAGATGTTGGGGGCGAATCTTTTTTCGCAAGGATTCACGACGGTTTCAGGCACGATAGAGACCGAAAAACAAGACTATCCTCTTTACTTCGCTCCCACGCTCGATTCGGAAACGGAGGTCGGAGAGCAAATCGTCTATTCCGATCCTACGGGAAAAATCATCCGTCTGAAAGACATTGCCACGATTGTGCGCGAATACGACACCCCCGACAGTTATATCTTGAATAACGGCAAAAAATCCATCATCCTTTCGATGGAGATGCACGAAGGGTATAACATCGTCGAATATGGAAAGGATGTGGACAAGGTGCTGAAATCCTTTTCGGCGACATTGCCCGACGACGTGCAAATCGAGCGAATCGTGGATCAGCCCAAAGTTGTCAATCAGTCGGTTTTATCCTTTCTGAGAGACCTCGTTTCGGCAATCATTATCGTCATCGTCGTACTGATTATTCTGTTTCCCTTGCGGTCGGCTCTCGTTTCGGCGTCCATGATTCCGATAACGATTTTCATATCCGTAGGAATCATGTTCCTGTGCGATATTCCGCTCAATACGGTGACGCTGGCCGCTCTGATCGTTATTTTAGGAATGGTCGGGGATAACTCCATCGTCGTGATAGACGCTTATTTGGAATATCTGAATAAGGGTATGTCGCGTTGGCACGCCGCCTATCTGAGTGCGAAGAATTACGCGGGAGCTATTTTTATCGCCACGCTGTCGATCTGTATCGTGTTCTTTCCGTTACTTATTATTTTGAACGGAATATGGTACGATTTCGTGCGTCATTTCCCTTGGACGTTTTCCATTTGCCTGATGGTATCGTTCGCATTGACGATGCTGTGCATCCCTTTTATGGAATACACGTTCATCACCAAAGAGAATATCGCCCCGAAACGGCCTGACCGTAAAGGGCTGACCTATTATGTACAGCACGGTTACGAACGCATTCTCGACAAAATATTCCGTTTCCCGAAAACGACGATGGGCGTAGCGGTTGTACTGTTGGCGGTATCGGTTGTTTATTTCTTCCGGCTTCCGGTGCGAATGTTCCCGTTCTCGGACAGGGACCAGTTCGCGGTGGAGATTTATCTGCCGCAGGGAAGCTCGCTCGAAGAGACGGAGCAAGTAGCCGACAGCCTTTACCGGATCATGAGACAAGACGAACGGATAACCTCCGTAACCGCTTTCGTCGGCACGTTTTCTCCGCGTTTTCAGGCTCCTTACGCCCCGAATATCGTTGCCGGAAAAAACTATACGCAATTTATCGTAAACACCCTGTCTAACGACGCGACGGTGGAGGTGTTGGACGAATATGCCGCAAAGTATTCGTACCACTTCCCGAATGCCTATGTCCGTTTCAAACAACTCGATTGCCAGCAAGCGCAAATACCTATCGAAATTCGTTTGTCGGGAACGGATGTGGAAGAGTTGAAAACCTATGCCGATACGGTGTTGACGGCATTGAAAGATGTCGAGGGCTTGGTTTGGCGTCATACGAACTACGAAGAACCGTTGGCGGCCGTCGAAATGGAGCTGGATGCGATTGCGGCTTCGCGGTTGGGAATATCCCGCTCTTTGGCCGAATTGGAAATCGCATCCGCATACGGCGATGTTCCGGTCGGAACCGTATGGGAAGAGGATTACCCGCTTTCCGTCGTATTGAAACGCGAACGGCCGACGGCATACGACGCTCCAGAAAATGTCGGAGACCAGTACATTCATTCCCTATTGCCAAACGTTTCCGTTCCACTTCGACAGATCGCAGATGTTAAACCCGTGTGGACACAGGGGCAGATCGTGCGCCGCAACGGGGTTCGCACCATCTCCATTTTTGCGGATGTGGTCAGGGGCATGAGCGAATCGCGGGTATTCGCCGCCACACGAAAAGCGATGGAGGAACGGGTCGTCCCCAAACTGCCTGCGACAATCGACTATGAATACGGTGGGATGCAAGAAGTCGATAATGAAGTCATTCCTTTGATTATTCAAATCATTCTTGCAGGCATATTCCTGATATTCCTGTTCCTGATTTACAACTATCGGAAAATATCCGTGTCGTTGGCCGCTTTGCTTTCGATGCTATTCTGTATTCCGGGAACGGTTTGGGGATTATACCTGACGGATACGGCATTCAGCCTGACTTGTATCTTGGGAATTATCAGCCTGATGGGGGTAATCATCCGTAATGCGATCATGATTTTCGACCATGCCGAAAACCTGCGTTTGAACGCTCGCCTTTCCGCTCGTCAGGCAGCCTATGAAGCAGGGAAAAGACGTATGGTTCCCATCTTCCTGACTTCGGCGACAACGGCTATCGGTATCGTTCCGATGATTCTCGGTCGGACGTTGTTGTGGACACCAATGGGCATCGTGATTTTTACGGGAACGATATTGTCCATGATATTGGTGGTTACGGTACTGCCCGTGATGTATTGGAAAATATTCGAGAAAACTAAATAACGTAAAACAAATGAAAATCAAATATATTCTGTCTGCTATGTTGCTCTCGGCCGTAGTGTCGGGAGTAAACGCCCAAGAGACCTACTCTTTGTCCGACTGCGAACGTATGGCGATAGAGAACAACCGGAAACTTCAAAATGCCAAACTGTCCGTCGAGGCGGCGCGCCAGACTCGCAAGGAGGTTTTTACCAGCTATTTCCCCGAAATTTCCGCTACGGGCGCATGGTTCAATGCCAATCACGGATTGGCACGTACCGATATATCGACCGGAGGGATGTTGCCTCCCGAAGTGGGTACGATGCTGCCACCCGAATTATTGGGTGCGATACCGGCCTCCGTACCCGTCTCTTTGCTCAAAAACGGGATTGTGGGCGGCGTTACCGCTACGATGCCGGTGTTTGCAGGCGGAAGAATCGTAAACGGGAACAAACTGGCCAAAGTAGGTGAAGAGGCGGCAAACTTGCAGCAGGTGCTTACCGAAGACGAGATCGTGCTTACGACGAACACCTATTTCTGGCAGGTCGTCAATCTTCAAGAAAAACTCGAAACGGTTCGTTCGATACAGGAAATGCTCGACCGCCTGCAAAAGGATGTGGAAGCGGCGGTCGATGCCGGTATGACGACACGTAACGATTTGTTGCGTGTACGGCTTCAAATTCAGGATGTAGCCAGCACCCGACTGAAAATAGAGAATGGCATCGCGGTATGTAAGATGCAGCTGGCGCAGTTCATCGGAACCGATGTCGACGATTTCGAGTTACAGTACACTACTTCGGAAATATGTGAACGACCGCTCGCCATGTATTGCGATCCCCGAGAAGTAGCGATGAATCGCACCGAAGCGGGATTGTTGGATTTGAATGTTCGTGCCGCCAAACTGAAAAGGCGAATCGCATTCGGAGAACAGTTGCCGAGTATCGGCTTCGGAGGCGGCTATCTCTACAACGACTTGTTAGGAAAATCGAACAATTCGGGGATAATTTATGCGTCGGTATCTATTCCCATCTCCGGTTGGTGGAAAGGAAGCCATACGCATAAACGACATCGCATACTCGAACGGCAAGCCGAAAATGATCGGACGGATAAAATAGAGTTGATGACGGTCGAAACCAAACAGATATGGAATGAATTGGTCGAAGCCTACGAGCAACTGTTACTCGCCAAGACTTCTATCGGACAAGCGACCGAGAATATGCGGATCGTAGAGAATACCTATAAAGCGGGAACTGTCCCTTTGACGGAACTGCTGGATGCACAGGTCTTATTTCGCCAAAGCCACAACCAATACAGCGACGCCTATTCGGTTTACCGCATCAAGGAATTGAAATACCGACAGATAACTGCAAATACTACCGGATTATGAATGAAATAAACATAAGGCAGGCTTCGGAAAAGGCTTGGCGCATCATCAGCGACAGGGAACATATTTCATTGTCGGAATTGGCGAAGAATCTGAATATCAACATGGAAATTGCCGCCTTATCCGCCGGCTGGCTGGCTGCAGAGGACAAACTTTATATCCGCGAAATCGGAACAACCATCGAATTGGCGGCGAAAAACCGCCATCCCATTTATTTCGGATAAGGTCGTGATAACGATGCTCGATATTAAGAACTTAATGACTCGCACATCCCGAAGATTTGATGAATACGCGACAAAATGAGGAAAAGGACTCAATTACCGACAATTTCTGAAATACATGACAATCCGGATCTTCCGCTGACGAAAAGCAAGACGGTTATTCCATATCTGCTTTGATGGCCTGATGCTGTTCGCTTGATAAGAAATAGATCTCCTCCGAGTCCCACTTCAATAAACTCGAAGAAACTGATTTATTTACTTATAAAACGAACATTTATGACACGTCATGTTACGGCGGGGCGTTTGGTGGAATCCGCCATCAAAGCTGTTACGGAAGAACTGTTCCGCGACTTCGACAATACACTCCGCACCCTCTGCGGTGAAGAAAACGACCGCAAAGCCGTTTTTCGCGCCCTGCGTTATGCGCGTGTTCACCTGCACGTATTATGCGGACATATCTCGAAAGAGGAAACGCCGGAGAGTGATACTTAAATTCGTTTCCTGCATATCGTCATCGGATATATCGACACGGAATCAGAGATATTGAATCGCTACGGCGATACTTATCCGTCGAAACCTCATGTATGCAAACGGCGTTGGACGGGTGCCGTTGTCGAACTGGTCGAGTCGATATATGCCTTGCACGAGATGAAACGTATCGACGACGGGGAGATAGCCATGAACGAATTGGCCGGATTCTTCGGCGAGTGGTTCGGCATTCGTCTCGATGCGCGAAGTCTTTACGACGCTTATACCGGCATCAAAAGGCGCAAGGGTGAGGGCCGTACCTATTTTCTCGACAAGTTGCGCGAACGCCTGAACCTGCGGACGCAACGCGACGATGAAAAAGAGCGGAAGCGGCGACGCTGATTAAATAATGTGGAGGAAGGTTCTGTCCGCATTTTGTATTAACACAGTCGTCGATTTTGTTATTTCCAAGAACAACTCTATATTTGGATAGAGTTGTTCGACGAGATGCAAAGCTTAGTTACACGGTTGCTAAATCGTTACTGACAACTTTCTTAATCTCCACTCTGAGCTGTCATTCAGACAGATACATGAAAGTTTCTTATCCGATTGAAAAATAGGGAAAATCTTATGGAGGTCTATATCAATCCGATGATTGGTACAGGGGTATTGGAAATGACGGAGCCGGACAATCCCACAAGCCGTAACCAGATGTATGTAACGGTAAAAGTGGAACAAGACCTTCAAAAGTAAGTTTATAATAGGATATTGCGGCTTGGACGCATTCAACCTCATACGAACAACACTGTCCTCATTTTCATGCGGGCAGTGTTGTTCGGTAATTCGCTTATTTAGGCTCGTGTACCACTTAAAAGTTCGGCAAGTTGCCGGTCGCAGAATTTATCGTATTCCTCTATGTCTGTACCGCTTTCGATAGCCCGGTCGATAACATCACCCAGTTCGTCGAAGCAGACTTCTTCATTGACACACTTTGCATTGTTATCATCTTCCTTCAGTAGATAGACCTCGTAGTAATCAGAGCCGTTGAGAGCGATAACGACATATCCGGCGTGTAACCGTCCGTTTACTTTCAGCCGCAGTGCCGGTAATTTTTGGAATACCGTAGCGACAAATTCGCAGACTCCCCACGACATAAAGACGGGTATGGGGGTAAATGACAGTAATTGTTCTTTGATGGTCTGTGCGATGTGCATTACATACTCCTTATCCATAACTTTGATTTTTAATATGATTATTGATTTATGTTAATTGAACCATTCGGGGTTATCCTCTTTTAATTCCGTGATGAGTTCATCGTCCGGTAATTTGAGGGTCTTCGCATCGGTGAAAAAGAACACCTCGTCATATATTTGTTCGGCTTCCTTACTTGCAAAACCTTCGTTTTCGTCCTCGAAACTGCCCGGATGGAGTACATCGAGCAGAGCGGTAGAGCCGATAAGCAGTTCTTCGCCCTCGTTGGATTTCACGATACGGCAGATGTAGGTATTGCCGTCAAATTGTAATTCTTTCGTTCTCATACGTCTGTTATCTTAATGGGATGTGTTTCCCGTGAGCCTTGAGGTATTCCATGATACACTTCGCTTCCTCGTGCGATGCACGGTTGCGGTCATCGTAATTGCGTTTCTCGTCTGCCATGACCACGATACACTCCTTTACCAACCTGTAAAGGCTTTGCTGCAGCGTGGGGTGCATTTCGGGGATAGCGGCTGCAAACCGTTTGGGGTTGAAGCCGTAATCGTTCACTGCTCTTTCCCAGTCTTTGGCGAGCTGGTACTCCTTGCTTTCCTTGATATTGTCCATGATCTTGAATTTTAATGATTTGTTTTTTCTTCCCTCCGTTCGATTCCTTTCTGTCGGAACCGCTTTGGGATTTTATGGATGCGGTACACGGTTGTCGGTACAGCTTCATACGGAAGGCTTTTCCTGTCAATTACTCTTTCTGAGGAAAGTAAGAATTTGCAGGAAATTCACTTTAAGCCGCCGGATCAAGCGCGACGGCCGACCTTTGCATCTGATAAAACCAAACCGGGGCTGACAGGGAACGAAGCCGGGGAAACGCTATAAAAGGGAGATTGGAATGGGTAAAAAAGAAATGCGGAAGCTATGAATGGAAGGACGGGCGGGCGGTGCGGGTTCGTCAGAAAACTAAAAAGGCACTTGGGGCTTGTCTGTCCGGGGGCACACAAAGATGAATTGAATAGAGGGCGGATTTCTCCGTCCCTCTATCCGTTATGACAACATTTGTCAGGCAGCTATTTCTTCCGCTTGCGGTTCGGTCTGTGCTTCCGCTTCGGGTTGCGGTTCATCGGGTTGTTCCGCTTCCTGCTTGGCTTGTTCCTGCACAAGCAAAGCGGCTTTCTTTTCCTCGATGCGTTGGTGTTTCTTTTCGTACACCTCATTATATCCGTCTTGGATATTGGCAAGTTCTTCGGGCATATGCTTTTTGGCGAAGTCAAGCAACAGTGAGGCGGTGGCGTTGTTGCCGAATGCGTCCTTGAAATTGGCAATCAGATAATCCCTGCGGATAACAGCTTTCTGCTTGGCGGTAAGGTTCTCGATGATGCGCATTTTGTCCTCGCTCGTAAGGTAATAATAAGAGCTTTTATCTTCAATGCCAAACTCGCTGAAATGCTCTCTGCGGAGAGAGGAGAGCAGGAAGAAATACACCATTTTTTCCTCGTCCTGCCCAAACTTGCGCTCGGACATATCGACCTCTAAAATCTGCTTTTTGGTATCTTGGACGGTCTTTTCGAGGGCAATCTCCTTGTTGCGTGTGTCCTGCTTCTCCAACTTCTCGATAGGAGAAAGCGGTCTTTCGGTTGCCGTGCCGTTTGCGGTGGCAGCGGAATTTGCAGTATAGCACAGCGTAATGTCGTTGCTCTCGATACGGAGATAGAGGGAGATTTCCCCTGCTTCGCTTCGGGTGCGGATTGCTTCGCATTTCTCGGTGTAGCCGTTCAATTTCTGCCCGTAATCCTTTACTGCTTCCTCGTATTCCTCGGTGGTATCGTAATCCTCTTTTTGAGGTGCTTGGGGATATTCGGGGTATTTCTTTGCATAGGTTTTAAGGCTTCCCACCTCGTAGCCCATAGCGGTAAGTCGGTCGATGACGGCTTCATTGTAATTGTAGCTTTCGTGACAGAGGGGAACGGCAGGGTGCTGTTCCATGAGCCGCATAGCCTTTTCGGTAAGGTGCGATGTGTTCATTTCCACCAAGCAAGCACGGTTGGCGCAATTTCCGCAACCACCCTCGCAGAACAACATCATGTTATTGGTATTGTGGGGACATGAAAGACAAAGGGTTTTGTCAAATGAATAGCGATTGAGGTCTGCGGTATATTGCCGTTCGATGCTCTGTGCCACCTCGGAGGCTTTCATGCCTCGCCAACTATTGTACTGCACCCCCTCTTTCAGATGTTGGTCGTACACCTCACGCTGTATCTCTTCCCCATAACGGCAGATTTCACTTGCCACACTGATAGTGATTTCGTCCTGCTCCAACAACAAGGCGATTTCGGGTATCAAGGAAACGAATTTAAGTCGTGTACGGATATATGCTTCCGTCTTGCCAAACTGCACGGTCAAGGACTGGACATCGTGGCGACCGCTGTCTATGAGTTTTTGGTAGGCATTGGCTTCCTCAATCGGGGTAACATCCTTGCGATGCAGGTTCTCGGTAATCGCCATTTCCTCGGCTGTCTCGTCTGAAATTTCCATGACGATAGCCGGAATTTCCGCCAATTCAGCCATGAGGGAAGCACGGTATCTGCGTTCTCCAAAGACAATCTCGAAACGGTTGTCCGCAATAGGGCGCACACCGATAGGCTGAAGCACTCCCTGCTGACGGATGCTCTCGGCAAGTTCCACAAGGCTTGTCTCGTCAAAGTTCTTGCGTGGGTTGTAGTTACTCGGCTGAATGTCTGCCAATGCTACCGATGTGATGTTCTTCTCTACTGCTTGAACTGCTGTTGTTGCCATAATCATAAAATTTAGTTGGTTGATATTTGATTTTTTTATTTTCCCTCTTTTCGGTTCTTTTCTCTGCCTGAACCGTTTGGGATTTACAGATGCTTCAAGGGACTGACGAACAAGCTATTTTCAACGCTTTTTCCGGAAAATTACTCTTTCGCAGAAAGGAAGAATTTTACGAGAAATGCACTTCAAAGCGGTGAAATCAAGCGCGGCAGTCCAAATTTGCGTCTGGAAAACCAACCGGCGATGGCAGGAATGAAGCCGGACGAGCAGCAAGTGGAATGAATAAAAAAGTAATACAACCATGCGGTTATAAGAGGTAATAGAACAGGAGAACACCCAGGAGGGTATAAACAGGGAAACCGCTACCTTGTGGACATGTCCATAAGATAGCGGTATGCTATAAAAGGTATATCGGATGGGGACTACAACCGCCGTACCGGTTATTTCTCGTGCTTTTCCAAATACTCTTTCATCGCCTCGTTCACGATGTCCCGTAGAGACATATTCTTTTCGATGGCGAGGTACTTCATCCGGGTATGAATACTTTTGTTTATGACAAAATTGCAATGTACCGCAGGCTCTTTTCCCGTTTTAACCGGTGCGGGTTCTTTCTTTTGCGCGGACTTTCCTGTGGACGACAGCAAGCCGTCCAGTCCGCTCTTCATGCCGTTTTTCAATAAATCACTTTTGCCCATATAGTCTTTACTTTAATTTCAATACTTCCTGTGCCAACTCCATGTAGTCCTTTGCTCCGTTGCAGTTCTTGTTATATTCAAAGATGTTCAGACCCTTTATCGGGGCTTCGGCCAATGCCACATTGTCCCGGATGACGGTCTTAAACACTTTGTCGCAGAACGATTCGCTGATGAGTTCCGCAACACTCTTGTTGAGCGTCTTGCGCTTGTCAAACTGTGTGATGACAATTCCGCCGATGTTCAGATTCGGATTCAAACGTGTTTTGACAATCTCGACCACGTTTGTAATCTTCGCCATTCCGCGCATGGCGAGGAACTGTGCCTGTACCGGGATAATCAGAAAGTCCGCCGATGTGAGAGCGTTCAGCGTCAGCAAACCCAGCGAGGGCGGACAGTCAATCAGGATGTAGTCGAATTTCCGGCTCTCAAGCAATTTTGCAACCAGTCCTTTCAGTATCAGTTCTCGCCCTGGCTCGTTAATAAGTTCGGATTCCGCCGCCGACAGATCAAGGCAGGACGGAACAACGGAAAGGCCGTTTTCCAACTCGAATACCGGTAAAGGATATTCGCCTTTCATTGCTCCGTACACCGTCCGTTCCTCTTCGATGGAGAGACCGCAGGATTCCGTGAGGTTTGCCTGACCGTCCATGTCGATGAGTAGTACACGCTTTTTCTTCTGCTGCAATGCGGCAGCAAGATTGATGGTGGTGGTCGTCTTTCCGACGCCGCCCTTGTGGTTCAAAACTGCGATTATTTTTGTCATAATTTCGTGTCTTTATATCTGATACAAAGATAATACTATTTTTAGTATTTACTATGATTAGTGCATACTATTTTACTACTTTTATATATTTTAGTATTGTAGTATCTACTACTCTACTAAAATACTGATTGACTAAATGTAGTGCATTCTATCATTTCCGATGGGATATTTCCTAATATCCTACTTTACTAACATTAGTATATACTACATTTAGTATCGGTTGTATAACAGTAAAGTATCCTTTTGGGGCATATAAATGGATATTGCCGCTGTCAGGCTGGAGTGTAAAAAATCCCCCTGTCGGATTGTCACAACCGAACAGAGGGAAAAAGGTTAAGATATGATTATGGTTTAAGCGGCCTTAGTAGCAGGTTCGTATTTGGTAGCCGTTGTTTCGGGAGGGGTTAGAGAGCGTTCCGCATCCTTAAGACTTTCGTCAATCTTCCGCTGCAGCTCCTTGCATTCCAGTTTGAGTTTTACCAATTCATCTGTTTTGCTCCATTGGCGGCCAACGATGTCCTGCAATATGGGGATTTCGCTTTCAATCCGCTCCACCGTCTTTTGTTGTTTCTCAATAAGCGAGGGCAATTTGTTTAGTGTAGCCTGCGGATATTGAGCAGATTCCACGAAGCCAAGCGGTAACGCACCTGTCAGTCCACAACGGTATTTAAGCCCGCTTGTCCCCTCGACAAAGAACGTGTTTCGGTCAAATGTGCCGTTTATGCTGTACTCGCTGCGTACCAGCAAATTCAGCCCTGCAAACGAGCCAATCGTGCCATACGCTCCGCTACGGTAGGTTTTGGCGATGCGGTGTAATTCCCGGCCTGTTTCCTCGGCTGTAGCTTGTGGCAGGTTGAGAAGTTGTGTTACTTTTGTCCCCTCGTAAGAGTTGAAGTATTCCCAATCCTTGATGAAACCGGCCTTTGTACGCTGTGCCTTTTCAATATCCTCACGATTGGAAGCTATTTTGCGCTCGGCACGGATGCGATCTTTCTTGAAAATGGCCTGTTCCTTTTCCAACTGCATAATCTTGTTGTCGAGCTTTGCCTTGTTCAACAAATCGGTGTTACCGGAAAGGATTGCCACGAACTCGGCGAAGTTCATGCCGTTGTCCTCGTCCATGCCGCCCTCGTCGATACGACGCACGGCAATTGTGCCGTTGTTGATTTGGTTGATGAACATCTGCTTGTTTTTCAGCAAATTGAATTTGTAGGCATCAAGTGTCTTTTCCGTGCCGTATATCACCACATCTACCACGTTGCCGCCCCACAGTTTCACGGTGTTGCCCTTGCGTACCGCCCTGCCGTTGCGCTGCTCCATGTCAGCCGGTCGCCAGGGAATCTCCAAATGATGCACCGCTACAGCCCTCTGCTGGGCGTTCACCCCTGTGCCTAACATGGTGGTGCTGCCGAAAAGCACACGCACCTTACCGTTGTTCATGTCCTCGAACAGGCGTTTTCTTGCCCTTTCGGTGGTGGCGCACTGGATAAACTGCACTTCATCGGCCGGAATGCCGAGGTTCACCAACTTCTCTTTAATGTCGGTATATACGTTCCACTCATTCTGCTTGTATGTGCCGAGGTCGCTGAACACGAACTGCGTACCCCGGTTGGCGTTCGATTTCACATAATAGTCATAGATTGTCCTTGCACAGATAGAGGCCTTGTTGTCTGCATCGTCGCTGAACTTGTCGCCCAACAAACGCATATCGAGAGCCATTTTCCGTGCCACGTTGGTAGCGACCAACATTTTAGCCTTATCGAGATTGTCAGGTTCGGGCGTATCAAGTCCCAAATCCTCCCACTGTCCGCTATGTGCAAAGGAAACCAGACGGTCTATCATCTCCTCCTGTTGGATAGTGGGCGCATGAGAGAGAAAGCGCACGTTTTTATCCGGTACATCGAGGTTTATCATGTCGGCGGTGCGGTAGTCGGTAATCTCACGCAGAAACATTGCCAGTTCAGGAACTTTGATGTAGGTGCGGAAACGCTCTTTGCGCTTGATTGCACCTGTCACGTTCAGTTCATAGTCGGCTGTCTTCTGTGTGAATATCGCCGCCCACGCATCGAAGCAAGAAATCTGCTGACGTTGCAATTCTCTTGGTCTAAGGTACTTAAACATCACATACAGTTCGGTCAGGGCGTTCACAACCACCGTGCCCGAAAGGAATGTTGCGCCGAGGTCACGTCCTGTCCGGTGCTGAATGTCACGGATGGCAAACAGCAGGTTCATCGCCCTTTGCGAGCCTTTGGTGTTGCCGATACCGGCAACCCTCGTGTGGCGTGTCTGAAACATTAAGTTCTTGAAAATGTGGCATTCATCGACAAATATGTGGTCTATGCCCATCGAGTGAAAATCGACTGTATCGTCTTTCCGGTCGTTCATTTTCATTCGCAACTCCTTAAGTTTGGCCGTGAGGTTCTGTTTGCGCTTCTCCAGACCGTCCTGCATCTTTCCGCTGCGGTAGCGCATGGTGGACTGTTCCAACACTTCAAGGTTACGCTCCACATCGGCCAGTTCTTCGGTGAATATGTCTATCATGGTCTGTTCCGATTGCGGTATTTTGGCGAACTGGTCGTGCGTCAGAATGATACAGTCCCAGTTGTTGTTCTTGATTTTCGAGAATACCTCTTTGCGGTTGGCAGGGGTGAAATCCTCCTTGCCCGGATAAAGCACCTTTGCCGAGGGGTAAGCCTTGCGGAACGTGTCGGCTATTTCGTGAACATTGGCTTTCAAGCCGATAATGAGCGGTTTCTGCACCAATCCGAGGCGTTTCATTTCGTAAGCGGAAACGCACATTATCATCGTCTTCCTGTGCCTACCTCGTGCCAGCAGATACCGCCGCCGTTCTGCTTAATCATCCAAATGGCATCTTTCTGTGAGGGATAGAGGCTGTCATACGGAAAATTCTCGAAAGAGAGCTGCGGAAAGGTCTGTGCCGAGCCGTCATAATGCGGACGGACATAGCAGTTAAACCGCTCATTGTACACCCTTACCAATTCGTCCCTTACCTCTATCGGCTGACAGTCGAGCCACTGGTTGAAACGGTTTCTTATCTCCTGTATCTTGGTGGCCGCTTCCTGTATGGCTTCCTCGTCCGGCACTCGTACCGTTTCGCCGTTCCGCTCTATTTCTTTGGTTATTTCGGGTACGGTGTCCTGCAGGGCGTGTACAAACAAGTCCTCTCCGTTGTAATTCTTTACGGAATAGGTGTTATAGACTACAGGTGAATATCCTTGTAGCCGCACTAAATAGGTGTCGTTCACGTCAAAATACATCACATCGGTTTCCGTTCCGAAAAGTTCTGTGGCAAAATCGGCGTACAGCTTCGTGTCAATCCAACGCTCGCCCATGTTGATGTCGAGTTCCTCGTAGGGTATCGCTTCGGGCATGGCTTCCTCCAATGCCTTTACAGCGGTTTCCGCCCAGTCCTTTTCCTTGCCTGTGAGATCGGGAAGATAAGAGCCTGTTTCCTTGCTTTTGGCGATGACGTTTCCGGCTATGAACTTGCCTTTGTGTTCCCATTCTCCGATGGCAGGGTTGTAGAATATCTTGCCTTTGAGGTCGTCGATAACCTCGTCCTCGTCTTTGCCTGTGGTCTGTGTCAGATAGCCCATATCCACACAGCCGTAAAAGTTCAGACAGCTTGCCAACGCTTCGCCCGGTGTCAGTTGCACGGTCGTGTCTATCTTCTTGAACGCTACAGGCTCACGCATGATGTCGGCTTTGAATATGTCGCCCTTGAGCTGCATTTCAATCGTGAACACTTCCACGCCGAGGCTGTCAAGCATGATAAACTCCTTGTTGTCGTTGGAGTGGAAAAAGCCCCATTTGGCTACAAATGCGTCATAGCAAGCGTTCAGCCGTTCACGCAAATGCGGCTGTTCCGTCTGTTCCTCCTGCTCTTTGATTGCAAGTTCAAAGTATGCCTTGCGGATAGAGAAATAGTCGTTAGCCCTCTCCGTGTTCACCTTTCCCTCGTCCACCGGGACAAAATCGGTGGCCGTCTCTTGGTATAGTTCGGATTTGCGGTATTGGATAATGCCCACCTGCCCCTCGAACAGTACCATTGCACCCTCTTTCATCCACACTTCCGGCTCGTCCGTGTAGGCTCGTCTGCCTTTTGGTGGCTGCTTAACGGCCACACTGCCGAAAAGGGACATTTGCGTGTGTATGCCGTCCTGTCCCTCACTTGTGAAAAGGCTTTTGCGGAAATAGCGGCCAAAGTCGAGTTTCAGCAATGCGGCGAGATACTGCGACATGGCGTTTTCATCACCCTGCCACTGGTATTTGCGTACATACTTGCCGTACTGGTTCATCGCAATGCGGCTGCCTGTTGCAAGGGTGGTTTTCGGCAACGTAAACAGTTTGTTGGCGTATTCAGTCATTGTGCCTGTCGTATCTGCCTTCTCCCTGCCGACCTGTAAAAAGAGCTGTTCCCTCTGCGAGAGTGCCGCCTTGTGCGTATGCTTTTGGAATACCAGTAAATCGCTGCCTACCTCGATGCCGCTTGTGTGCATGAAAAGCGTGTCGGGCATACGGATAGCACTAATCAAATCGGCATGGTTCACAAGGTATTCACGCACGAATTTGTTGCTTGGTGTATCGGCCACGCCCCTTGATGTGACGAAAGCCAGCAGGCCGCCCTCGTTCAAAAGTTCCAAAGCCTTGACAAAAAAGTAGTTGTGTATGGTCTTGGTGGCCTGTTCGTATATGCCGCCTTTCTTCCAGAGTTCCGCATCGAAAACCCGGAAGTTGCCGAAAGGGATGTTGGAGGCTATGACATCGAATTTCGTATGTTCAAAGCCCTGTTCGTCTATCGTTTCAAACCCGGCTGTCCGTGTAACCGTGTTGTCATTCAGCAGGGAGAGTATCAGACCCGAAACCGGGTCTTTTTCAATGGCATAGTCGCAGGTGTCGGACATGGCTACCGGGAGGAAACCGCCTATGCCTGCACTCGGTTCGAGGAATGAGCGCATTTGCAGCTCATTGTCCTTGAATGTGGCGTGTATCTGCTTTGCGACTACATCAATAAGGAATTTCGGGGTGTAGAACGCTGTCAGGACAGAGGCTTTCATGGCTTCCGTGAAATAGGGATAGGTGTCGATAAGTTCCTGCAACCGCCTTATCGGTTCTTCCATGTCGCCACTTACAGGCTTGTCCGTGCCGATGTTCAGCACTTCCTTGATACCGCCAAACCCCGAATATTGGGATAAGGTTTCTTTTTCCTCTGGTGTGGCTTGTCTGCCTTGAATGTGGATTTGTAACGCTGTCTTTATCGCTTCCACGTTTGCCACCAATGATTTCAATTTGTTGTAACTCATATTTAACCTTTCTTTTTATTTCCCTTTGTTCGGTCTGTTTGCGACCGCCGGGAAGATTTTTCTGCTTTCGGAAGGTGGAGAGGGACAATCGGACAAGGCTGAACCGGAAAAATACGCTCGACAGAGGGAGAGGAAGATTTTTGCGTGTCACTCGCGGCGGCACGCCGGCATTGGCAAGATTGGCACGGTCGGATACCTTTGCGGAAAATTCTATCCCGTAGGTCGCACGGCAACGGACTTGGGTCTAATGGCAACTGTTAGAAAAGGAAAGATTATGGGTAAAAGAGTGAAGCGGTCAGCCGGGACGGACTTTCCGACGGACTGTCTTGGGACTACAGAGGGCAGGATTTATCCCGCCCCCTTGTAATGCCAAGTCTGTCCGTGTCCGTCCTTTTGCAAAAGGGGGCTTCACGCACTTTATGTAACGTGTTACACAAAATGCGTGAGGCTGCTTGAAGCAAACTGGCCGCAGGATGTAAGGCTATAAGAGGGAGAACAGGAGTTTTATAAAAGGTCGTTGGCGGACGGGAACATCAGACCGTACCGAGCCTTTGCCCGATACGGTCTTGTTCTTGCACTGTATATAGCTCAGTCTATGTCATAGCCTATCATGTATTCATCGTTGATAAGCAGATAATAGTAGCCGTTGCCACAATTACGGTACTCTTTGCTGAATCCTGCCGCCATATCGCCATTTTCGCGTGGTTCGCACCACAGCGTACCGTCATAGCCGCAAAAGTCGAAGCGTCCGGTGGAAAATTTTTCTCCTTGCTTCAGTGCCGTTCTGAAACGAGCCATATCCCAACTGCCGCAATACTTCTCGATGGTGGCAAGTCCGATACACTTGCCGTCGATGCGTGTGCCGGTCGTGATGCGGTTCTCGTAGAGGGATTTATCCAAATCGGCATTAGCGATTTTGCGAAGCCAATCATTCGTATGCGTGGCAAGTCGGGCAAGTTTCTGGTATTTCACGACCAGTTTCTTTTCTATGTCCGCTGCATCTTCGGGAGTGTATGAGGGATAGTATATCTTCTCAATGCTTGCCCAATCCGTGAACATATATCCACTTTTGCGTTTTCCGAGTGCGATAATGCCGATGACGTTTTCGTTGCGGTTGATAAACAGCCGTCTGCGTTTTCCTGCAATCCTTACATATAAGGATGTAGGATTTTGTTCGTTGCGTAGATAGGCTTCTGCCGGATGAATTGTTGTTGTTTCCATATCTGTAAAATTTATATAAATTTTGATTTTTGCTGTTCCTATTTTGGTTTACCTGTTCAAAGTTCCGGGATTGTGCCGTTCTTATATAGAACACCGTTCCGATAATGGGACACGATGCCCGGCTTAAGTCCCATTTCTTCAAAGGCTATATGCCTGATATAGTCCTTATAATCTTTGCCAATGAAATTCTTTCCACAAAGGTTGTTGAAAATCATAGGGACGGAAAAACCGTCTTCACTCGACAATATCACTATGTCATCTTGTCTGATTTCTTCTACCATACTGATTTGATTTTTAGCGATTAAACATTCATGCTGATTTTTCTTTTTTCCCTGCTGTTTTTCCAGCAGGTTGTCTTTCGACTTTTTAAGGCAACCAGAGGATGAAGCTTCGGCATCATAAGCCAAACCCGGATAGAAAACCGACCGTGCAACAGTCTGTTTTCGTTGTCCGAATGCAATGCGGCTTGGCGATTATGCGCTTCGTCCTACATTCGCCGATGAAAAAAGAAAGAATGACCTGCCAATAGCTTACGAAAAATGACAGCATAGCCTGTATAACAGGAGCAGGTTGGCATTGTGGGCACTGTGATAATTACAAAATATCGGCACTAAATTAAAATAGTGCCGATATTTTGCAGAGAAAAAATCGGGGTGTTCACGAATGAATGTCCTTTATAAAAGTACAAATTTTCGGCACTAATCGGGAAAAGTGCCGAAAATTTGCTATCTTTGCTGCATAAATAGGAACAACAATAATATGAGCAACGAAATAACGACATCCATACTCAATTATGCTGAAAACCACCGTGATTTTAGCATAGGGGATTTGTATGCTCATCTCCACGAAAAGATTGATATAAACAAATCGTCCTTGTCGTGGTATCTGTTCAGGCTCGTGAATGAAAACGCATTGGTCAGAACAGGACGCGGAGTATATGCAAAAATAATGAAACAGACCTTTGCTCCTCACCCGATGGAGGACGTGATAAAAGTGTATGATTTGTTACAGGAGAACTTCCCGTTTGCAAAATTCTGTGTCTATCAGGGAGAGATTATCGCACCATTGCAGCATCACCTTTCACCCAATCGGGTCATCTATGTGGAAACGGACAGGGATTCGACAGAAACCGTTTTTAATTTTCTGAAAGACGAGAGTCGTGATGTTTATCTACGCCCTGACAAGGAAATGATATACCGATATGTGGATATGGACAATCGTGTACTGTTTGTAAAAAGCCTTGTTTCGGAAGCCCCATTGCAAAAGGTGTCAGGCGTGCCTATGCCCACGCTGGAAAAACTGTTGGTGGACATATTGAGGGATGCGGATTTCTTCTATCTGCAAGGCAGTGAGAGCGAGCGCATCATCGAAAATGCCTTTAACCTGTACGCCGTCAACCGAAGCCGGCTTTTCAGATATGCCGACAGGCGTAAAGCAAAGGAGGAATTATCGTCAATAATAGAAAACTTGAATATACAATGATAAAGAAAGAGTGTTTTACAACAGAATGGATTGAACAGGTCTCATCCGAACTGCACTATAATGACAAGAATCTGATAGAGAAAGTAATCCGTGCCTTGTCCCTGCTTGAAATGCTGGTCAAAGCCGGGTGTCCTCTGGTCTTCAAAGGAGGTACCGCCCTTATGCTCATACTCGGAAAATCCGCCCATCGCCTGTCAATAGACATTGATGTCATCTGTCCTCCCGGAACCAATATCGAAAATTATCTGAAGTCATTTGCCGATTTCGGCTTTATCGACCTGGAACTTGTAGAACGCAAGCAACGTGACGATGCGGACATTCCCAAGAGCCATTCCAAGTTTTTCTATCAGATTTCCTACCGGAACGATACTGATGCGCAATCTTATATCCTGTTGGATGTGTTGTACGAGGACATCCATTATTTCCATACCCAACAAATAGCCATAGACTGCCCGTTCATACGACTGGAGGGGGAGCCGTTGATGGTAACAGTGCCGTCCGCAGGAGATATTCTTGGCGATAAACTGACAGCTTTCGCACCCAACACGACCGGTATACCTTATTATAAGAACGGCAGAACCTGCTCGATGGAAATCGCCAAGCAGCTTTACGATGTGGGGCGGTTGTTTGAAAATGTTTCAAACCTGCGGATTACCACAGAGGCTTTCCGCAAGATTGCCGTAGTTGAACTTTCGTACCGGTCTTTGGGAACAGATATAGGACAGGTGTTCAACGATATCCGTCAGACGGCACTCTGCATATCCACACGAGGAAAAGCCGGAGAGGGTGATTTTGACTTGATACAAGACGGAATCATCCGTGTTAAGTCATTTATGTACAAGCAGCGTTATCTGATAGACAATGCCATTATTGATGCAGCAAGGGCGGCTTATTTAGCCACGCTGATAGAGAAGGGAATCTCCGAAACCGAATTCTATTCAAACAATCCCATTGATATAAAAGACCTGGTCATCCGACCTTCGCTGACCAACAAACTGAACAAGTTGAAGAGTAATCTTCCGGAAGCCTACTATTATTGGGCGAAAACAAGCGAGCTATTGGAAGCATAAGACCTTGTAATGGGTAAGGTGGTGGTTAGGATATGACCGAAAAATATAATTATCATTCTATCTTGAAAATATGATGGAATTATCTGATTGGTTCAAAGGTCTTGAAAAAGGAATTGCCTGTTTGTCCCCATCCCCAGAGCAAAGTATGTTCAAATAAAAATTTGCGAAACCATTTTACGTGGGGGACAATATTGCAAAATGCGCATAGAATTAGAGAATGAGTAATTAGAGAACAATCTTCATCTAAGAAAGCATTTCTATCGTTTACCAGTGCTTTGGAGATAACTGTATCAAGATGAACGATAGACTTGTATTCACACTCCTGCTTTGCATTGTCGGTGTGCTGTGTTGTATCATTGGTTACTGGCGACGGAAAGCTGGAGAAGTTGCATTTGCCGCTGCTCGGACGGTCGACAATCCGGAAGAGTGCGACCATTGCTGCCGTTTGGTTGTAATAGTCGGTCATCAAGATGCCTGCTTTTACGCCCCGATTTATTTGAAGTTCATTCGCTGCTCAACATGCTCAAACCGTTTAAGTCGCGTGGCAAACTCAAGACCAGCATGTAAGACATGTCAGTGCCGCACCCACTGATTGTCAAGGTGGGTGCATGGGGAGCGATTTTATCCATATCATCACATCGTGATGAAAGTAATTCGGCAGACAGTCTTATAATAGTCTGTTCAAAGCCGAAACGCACTTCTGCTGCATGGTTCGTATGTAATCGAAGATGACTGCCGGATCGACACTCTTGCCATTTAGCTTGCAGGTTATGTGCAAGTGCTCGCCTGTACTTCGTCCGGTCGAGCCGGTAATACCGACGGCATCGCGGGGATGGACTACCGTCCCCTTGGCGGCCAGCACCCGTGAAAGGTGGCAATAGCTGACGGTGTAATTTCCGTGCCGCAGGGTCACATACTTGCCGGACGTCTTGTCCTGTCCCACTTTGACGACCACCCCCTCCATCATGGCCAATACCTGCTCGCCCCGTGCGTGCAGGTCGATACCGCCGTGAAACTTCCTCTTTCCGGTAAACGGGTCTTTCCGGTAGCCGTATGGTGATGTAATTCTGATGCGCTGCAATGGATAAGACACGCTGAGATAGCGGTCAATCCACAACTTCTTACTTTCATCGGCAGGTTTTGTCGAAGTCTCCTGTACAGGAGCCATGCTTTCGGGTGTCGGCTCCGGCTTTTTCATACCCTCCTGCAAGGCTTCTACCTTGTATCTTTCTGGTGTCTTGGCAATCGTGTTGAACTGCGCCTGAGCGGGCATCGTGCAGAATGAAACACCCGATATTGCTATCAGTAAAATTTTTCTCATTCGGCAAAGTTATAACGGGAGTTTTCATGTCGGAAACAAACAGCCGTCATTTCTTGTATTGGTTTGATATTTTGCGTCTATTAGTACGATTTGAATTGAATAATCGTACTAATGAAGATAAAAACAGCATATTATAACCATTTATATAGCTGTATTTTTGTCCGTCATAATAAGATGTCTCTATCTTTGTATAGTACAATTTTATAATATGAATATAGTATGAAAAAAGTTCAGATTGAATTTGATGAATTACCTTTTCCGACACTGGAACGATTCGGTCTCACACGGGAGATGATTGAGGATTTGCCGATGCGTGTGTTGGACGACATCTGCGATGGTCGGCATTCTCCCGTGCTTCCCGTGCGTGTCACGGACGAGCATGGCGGGCAAATAGAGAGCCGTAGCCGCTTTGCCTTTATCCGCATGGACAACGGTCAGGTGGATGTGGTCTTCTATCCGGCACTGAAATCCTCTCCGTTGGAACGGTATGACGAAGCGCAGCAGAAACAGTTGCTCGACGGCAAGGCGATTGTCGCCGACGTGGAAATGGCGGACGGCCGGAGCAGCAAGGCTTTCGTGCAGATTGACACCGAGACGAAACAGGTGATGTATGTCCCCACGCCCATCATCGCACGCAACCTGAAAGTGCTGGCCGAGGTCATGCGCCTCGGTGCGGTGGAGGTAAACGGGATGCAGCACGGCGAGCCGCTGACGGTCGTCGTGGACGGCGAGTCTGCTACAGTGGGCATAGACCTTCATGCCAAGACCGGCATCCGCTTCTGTTCGGGCGACGCGCAGCAATGGCGCAACCAGCCCAAGCGCGAGTGGGACAAATACACCTTCGGGTGCTACGGTTGCTGGATCATGGACGATGACGGCAACCTTGACTACGTTTCGGAAGAGGACTACACCGAGGAGTTGTGGAACGAACAGAAGAAGAGCGGCGAACGCAACCGTGCGGCAGCCCTCCACAAGTAAAAACAATCAATCCGTAGATTATGGCACAAAACGAATATTATCCCGAAGAGGTACTTGTCGGGAAGATGCAGAGCGGCGAATACGGCTGGCTCGATTACGTCAATCATTTCTCCGCCGACTGGCAGGAGGAATACGCCCGTTACTGCGAGGAAAAGGGGCTTGCTGTCGGCAACGAATCCGCTGCCGAGTTTGTCCGCTTCAAGGACGAACAGCTGGAGGCAGCAATGGAACGCGGCGACGCATAACGAAAACAATCCGACTATGGCGATACGAACGAATACCAATCCCCGGCAGATGGACTTGCAGCCCGAAATGCGCAATATGCTGATGCGTAACGGCCTGCAAGCCCATGTTGCGCTTGATGGTTCAGGGTATCGGCTGATTGTGCAGGGGCATAATTCTCCGCTGCTGGTCTATCCGATAAGCGAACGTCAGATGTTGGCACTCACGGACTGGGGAACCAATACGGCCAACAAGAAAGCCTACAACGTGCTCACGAGCATCGTGGGCAAAGACTTCTATATGCCCAAGAACTTCGTCCATGCCCGCAATGCCAACGGGCGTGTGGCTATGGGGCTGCACGGCTACCGCATCGGCATCGGCGAGTACGGTCGCATGGGACGGATGGGAATGCCCCCGCCGTTCCTCGGCTGGACGCCACGCAACCAGTGGGGCTTGCACCTGCGCAGGGTCGGCGGCCAACTGTTCTTTCCGGGGCCGTCCATCGTACCCGAACGTCCCGACGGGCGCATGAAGCCCGGCGAGTTGCAATCGGGCGGTTACGGATTCTATTACAAGGGGCATCAACAGGCGCAACCCGTACAGCAACGGGACGTTCTGCAGGACTTGCAGGCGGTCATCACGCCGATGGTCAGCCGTCCGCGCAGCGGGGAACCGGCACGGTCGTACAAGGAGCTTATAGCCTCTCCGGTCTATTTTTCCAACGAGAAATTGGCGGAGTGCCTTGCCTCGCACGGTCTTGTCGTGGATGCGGAAAGGCGGACGCTGACTGTGCAGTCGGAAAGCGTCCAAGCCGATATGGTCTATGACCTGACGGAAAAGGAAGTGAGGACACTGGTTGCCGCACCCATCGAGGAACAACCCGTAGAAAAACGTCTGGAACTGCTGAACGGCATTATCGGGGCTGACTTTTCCGACAAAGTGACGATGGAGGCTCTCAACAGCGATCAACGCATCGCTATCGGCCTGCATCCCGAAGTACAGCAGGATTTGGAACAACGCCAACGGCAGGAGCAGGAGGCTTTCATGCCGGTGGAAACCTCGCTGCAACAGCAAGAGGAATCCATACAGGGCTATGTCGGTGCGGCAGTGGACGGGCGTGACCTCCAGTTTCTGAATGAAAACAAGGGATGGTATCGGGAAGAGAAGCACGGGCGGGAAGTTGAAGTGAGCCAGATAGCCGTTCAACCGGCACAAACCGAGGGGAAATACAGGATGACCGCTGTTATCGACGGTCAGGCTATCAGCCATGAGATAACCCAACGGGATTACGACAAGTTCCTTGCTGTGGATGATTATCACCGGATGAAGCTCTTTTCCAAGATTTTCAGCGAAGTGGACATGAAAACACGCCCGGAAGCACAACGGGGGCTCGGTACGAAAATCTTTGCCGCCCTCACCGCAGGTACGGTAGTCGCGGCGGGTGTCGCGCACGGCATCCACCATCACTGCCATGCCCCGGAGTTCTACGGCGAGTGTTTCGGCGGTCCGCCACGCCCGTACATCAAGCTGGGGGTCGATACACCGAGGGATATGGCCATCCGTTGTTTCGAGGCAGAGATGAACCGTGAAATCAATGATATGAGAATGGGGAGGTAAACCATGAGAGAGGGCGAACTGACTTATGACGATTTTCTGCGCAGGCTGAACATTCAGGACGTGCTTATCGACGCGGGCTATCACCTGAACCGGCGCGACGGCCTGCGCTATCCCTCGTATGTCCGGTTGGACAGCGAGGGGCGGCGCATCCGCAACGACAAGTTCATTGTCACGCAGCAAGGGAAATGCTGTTTCAAACCGCAACAGCAGAAGTCGTATAACATCATTTCCTTTATCAAGGAGCATCCGCATTTTTTTGCGGAATACCGTACAGGCGTGTCTCCCGACCGACTGGTAAACCTTGTCTGTAACCGGTTGCTGAACCATCCCGTCGCTGACCGGGACATCCGGATTATCCAGCCTAAACGGGATGTGAAGCCGTTTGACATGGCGGATTACGACATTCACCAGTTCAATCCGCAGGATCGGGCGACACAAAAGAAGTTCTATCCGTTCTTCAAGCATCGGGGCATCGACCTTTACACGCAGTATGCCTTTCATCGGAACTTCTGTCTGGCGACGAAGCATCGTGAGGACGGCATGAAATACACCAACCTCGCCTTTCCGCTGACCGTTCCGAAAGATACGGGACAGGTTGTCGGTCTGGAAGAGCGAGGCCGCCCTCGCATGGATGGCAGCGGCAGTTATAAAGGGAAGGCGGAAGGGAGCAATTCGAGCCAAGGGTTATGGATTGCCAGCCCAGCCAAAACTACGCTTACCGAAGCCAAGCATATCTACTGGTTCGAGAGTGCATACGACGCGATGGCCTATTACCAGCTTCATCAGGCCAACGACAAGGATTTGCGGAAAGCGGTCTTCATATCTACCGGCGGTAACCCGACGGTGGAACAGATGCGGGGTGTCCTCACGCTCTCGCTTCCTGCCAAGCAACACATCTGTTTCGATACCGACCTTGCGGGAATCGAGTTTGCCAAGAACCTGCAACAGGAGATGTACCGGGTTGTCCGTTCCACCATCGAGGAGACACCGGAGCGGAAGCCTTATCTGGATTCCGTTACTGACGGCAAGAACCTCGATGAAGGTGACATAGACCTGTTGCCCGACGCTTTGCGGTCGAGCTACGGGAAATATGAATCCGCATGGGAAGAAGCCATGTCGATGCGTTCGAGCGGCCTGTGCCATCCGGACGACATACGGGAACAGACGGATATCATGAACGGAAATTACAAGGAGTTCCGTGAAGGATTGCGGGAGTTCCTCGGTCTGGACAAGGCGAATGACGCCTCTTTTGTCCGTGAACAGCCTACCTATCCCAACAAGGACTGGAACGAACAGCTTTTGGCCGAGCAGAAACAGGAAGAGACGGTCGATGAGACACAGGCGAGAGAACAGTCACCGGAAGAGGAACAACAAACACACTTTCGCCGATGATGACCGATGCACCCACAGGACATTTCCAAAGTATCGTGCTGCAACCGCACGCCGGACAGTTCGTTATCGACGAGCTGCCCGCAATCGTATTGTGCTGTGCAGCATGGGTGTATGGTGGCATGGAGGGACTGCCTCTGACAGCTCTTGCCGTATCGGTTGCCGCATTGCTTGCTTTGGTATTGCTGTACCGTTTCATCTATCTGCGCCGGACACGCTACCACATCGGTAGCGAGCAGCTTATCAGCAGGCATGGGGTGCTGTCCCGGAAGACGGACTACATGGAACAATACCGTATCGTGGACTTTGTGGAACACCAAAACCTCATGCAGCAGCTTTGCGGATTGAAGACGGTACGCATATTCTCGATGGACAGGAATACGCCCCGGCTTGATTTGGTAGGTATCAGACACAACTTCGATGTGGTAACGCTTATCCGGGAACGGGTCGAGTATAACAAACGAAAAAAGGGAATATATGAAATCACGAATCATTAGCCTGGTCATTTTTGCCGTCTGCATGATGCCACACTGGGCGAAAGCACAAATCACGGCATCCAATCCGTTGGAATGGATGGCGTTGGCCGAGGGCAACGAGGTCATCAATGACCAGATAGAGAAACAGATAAACGGTCAGACGAAGACAGCGATGCTGCAGAACAGCATCGCCGCCGAGTTCAACCGCATTCACAAATGGGAGAAGCAATATAACAGCTATCTCAAGACGGCAAGCGGCTACGCTTCGTCGCTGAAAGCCTGCACCCACCTCTACAACGACGGCGTGAGAATCTTTCTCACGTTAGGGAAACTGGGCAACGCCATCAGGAACAACCCGCAGGGCATCATTGCCTCCATAAGCATGAACAACCTCTATATCGAGACGGCAACGGAACTGGTATCGGTCTTCACACTCCTGAATGACGCAGTGGCCAAGGGCGGCAAAGAGAATATGCTCACGGGAGCGGAACGCAGCAAGACCCTGTGGGCGTTGAACGACAAACTTTCGGCTTTCAGCCGGAAGCTACACCTGCTCTACCTGAGCATACGATACTATACCCTCAATGACATGTGGAACAATGTGACGGCCGGGATGCTCGACCGCAACAATGGGGAGGCGGCACGGATGGCCATGACCCGTTGGCGCAGGGCTGCCGTCCTCGCACGATAAAAACGGAACTGACAATGAAACGGACGATTTGGATAGGCATCTTATTGTTGTGCATCGGCATCGGCAAGGCACGGGCGCAAAACGACCCTGTACTGGCCGGAATGATCCTGCTCTATACCGACAAGGCGGAAAAGGAGCTGAAGAACCAGGAGAAAGTCATGCTGATGCAGACCACCGGACACCTGTGGACGAAAGAGGAAGTGAAAGCCACGACCGACCTGCAACGGGAGTTCAACAGCTATCTGGACTCTTTCCGGTCGATAGTCTGCTACGCGGCGCAGATATACGGTTTCTATCACGAAATATCGAAGCTGACGGATAACATGGGTGACTTTACCAGACAGGTGAGCCGGAACAGCTCCCATGCGTTGGCCGTCGCCCTCTCCACGCAACGAAACCGGATTTACCGGGAACTGATCATGAACAGCGTGGAGATTGTGAACGACATCCGCATGGCGTGCCTTTCGGACAACAAGATGACGGAGAAAGAGCGCATGGAAATCGTATTCGGCATCCGTCCGAAGCTCAAGATGATGAACAAGAAACTGCAACGGCTGACCAAGGCGGTGAAGTACACGACAATGGGCGACATCTGGCGTGAAATCGACGAGGGAGCACGTCCGGTGGCCGGCAAACGGGACATAGTGGAAGCTGCCAAGCGACGCTGGCGGCAGATTGGAAGAAATGTAAGACCTTAAAAAACAGACAATGTATGGGCGTTTGGAGTACACTATTGAAATATGGCGGCAAGGCCGCAAAAGGTGTCGGTACGGCAACGGCGGCTACCGGCAAAAGTATGGGTAAGGCAGTGCTGCACCCTTCGCAGACCTTGCGTGGTGCAGGACAGGCAGTCAAGACAGCGACTATCGGCGGTGCGGTCGGTTATGTGGGCTGGGAGAAGCTGACCACCGACAAAAGCGTGGTGCGTATCGTGAGCGATGCCGTTGTGGGCGAATCCGTCACGGATACCATTGCAGGCACGGCGGACGGCGTGCGTGAACTAACGGGCAAGGCCGGAGAAGCCGTCAGTTCGGTCAGCGGTGCGGTAACCGGCATCGACAACAAACTGAACGGCGTGTCGAACTTTTTGCGACAGGCCTCCGGTGGCGGAGGTCTTGATATGTTCGGCAACTTTTTCCGCAACCTTGGCAGCGGCAACGTGTCAGGGTTGAGCATCGCCGGACTGGTTGCGGCGGCGTTCCTCATATTCGGACGCTTCGGCTGGCTGGGCAAGATTGCCGGCGCATTTCTCGGCATGATGCTCATCGGCAACAATGCGGGTGTCTTCCGCACGCCGGAGACAGAAAACGTGCAACGTACCCGTACACCTGACTTTTCGGCAGGGGAACAGGCACATGGCGGAGGAATGAGAAGATAGAATACGAATCAAAATGGAAACAGCATGAAATATACAGAAGAAATGATCCTGCAATCCGATAGCGGTTATTGTATGCCTTTCGAGGAACAGCAGGGCAAAGACGTGGAGCTGTCGCTCGGCTACGGCGAACAGACCGACCCGGTGACGGGCGAGAAATTCTTTCATCACGGCATTGACTTCAACGTGCGGTGCTATATGCTTTCCGCCCTTGCCAGCGGCATTGTGTCGGGCGTGGGCAACGATTCCGGACACGGCATCTGCCAGACCATCCGCTACGGGGAATATGAGGTGACATACGGAAACCTGTCCAATGTCTTCGCCCAATTCGGACAGCGTGTAAAGGCCGGACAGACGGTAGCTTTGAGCGGTGACAAACTGCACATGACCGTCCGCTTCAAGGGCGAGGAACTGAATCCGTTGGAATTCTTGACAATGCTGTACGGGAATATCCAGGCAATGCGTCAGGCCGCCGGACACGAAACCGACTATCCCTCCGGTGTAGAGATGGAACTGGGAACCGATTATGACCGGGATAAGAGAGAGATAGAGGAACTGATGCTGCGCTTCCTGCCGCACTATATGGAGGATTTGCGGCATGGAGCATACACCTTGCCCCGAAATACGGAGCAGTCGCTACGCCACATCTTCACGGTGGGTGCGATGAAGGAGTATTTCTACGAGAATATGCCGAGCATGGCCAATCCGCTCGGACTGGGACATAAGGCCATGCCGCTGGCCTGCAAGGTGCAGAACCTCCTGATTGCGGATTTCCTGCATTACCTCGCCCTGCGGCATGATGTGTACCTCTCCACTGCGGGCAGTGACATAAAAAAAAACTCCATGACGAAGCCCTGACCTATGGCGGCATCATAGACCCGTTGGCGGAACTGGACATCGACATACAGAGTTTCGACATACCGAGGCTTGTCACGGTCTATCCCGACCGGGCGGGTGTGCGCTGGTGGACGAAGGCATGGTTCAACAACAGGGAAGAGGGCGAGACATCCGTCGAAATCGAACGGGAGCAGGCGATACGGTTCATGCAGGACAACATCGAAAAGGACGCATGGCTGGAAGAGTTCTTTCCCCGGCAGATGGAGGTTTACCACAACGCCATCGAGCAGACGAAAGAACAGTTATTGAAACAGATAAATATATAATACACAATATGGATGGAATCAAACATAGCCGGCAATTCGCAGAAATGGAACGCCTCGTGAGCGACTATTTCCACTGCCACCTTGCGCCCGTCATGTCGAAGACACAGGCTTACCTCACGAAGAAACAGGGCGAGGAAATGAGGGAGTATTCCACCTCTTTGGGCGGCATACTCAGCGCGATGGCGTCTGCGGCACAGCCGATGGGCGACCCGTACCAGGTACTCAAGGTCACGGGCGAATGGAACTCGAAGACAACGGAGGACTATATCGGAATGTGCAAGGCGGAGATTACCGGCTCCAAAGAGATACAGCAAGACCTCGCATACATGGCCGGGCAATGGCGCGATACTGTCGTGCAGGAAATCGGGCGCAAGCGTTACGATGAACTGTCGGAACAATTAGGCGGCGACCTTGCCTATGCCTATATGGACTACCGGGTGGAGGAACTGATGATCGACCGGCTGGTCAAGGAGCGTATGCCGAAATCGTCAGCCGACTACATCATCCGCAAAGCCGCAGAATCAAGCCTGCTTGGACTTTCGCAGACCTTCAACCGCTCGCCGCTTGCTGTGGAAATCGAGGCACGGGGCGAAGCCGCCTACCGTCCGAAAGGATGGGAAAAAGGCGCGGGTCGGGTACTGGGCGCAACGGCAGATACCGTGATGATGGGAGGCGTGGGTTCGTGGGCAACACTGGCGAAGTTTGTCGGGGCGGACGTGGCTATCTCGGCAGTCGCCTCACGCTTCGAGCCTGAAAAGCCTGATACGCTTTCTGTGGAAGAGTGTATAAGCAAAGGGGTGTTCGGCAGCGAACGGAACGTATTTACGGACTTCCGCAAGGAGGCTGCAACGGTACAGACGGGTGACAGTGCGCTCATCGTGGCCGCCAACGAGCGGTTGAAGAAGAAAATACCGGTGATGGATTTCAGTTTCCCGAAGTGGATGCAGACACCAAAGTTTACCCCTTTCCAAATGCCAGAAATACCCGGACACCCTGAAAAGAAGAATGAACGTGCCGAACGGTACAAGGATGTGCCGCTGGTCGTCGCTCCCGGACAGGAAGAAGCCTATTTGAAGCATTTGGAGAAATATAAGAATGCAACGGCTGTAACTGCCAAAAAGGAATCAACGCAGCCGGAGACGGAACAGAGGGGAAAAGTGGAGAAAGAGGAACGGCAGGTGGTTATTCCACGTGAGGAAGAAAAGCAAGAGAGAGAGGCTGTGCAGACCAACACGAACGGATGGAGCGGATTGCTCAGTACGTTGGGATTAGAGGGATTGGGCGATATCACGGGCAACCTCGGATATGTCATGGCCATGCTGCCCGACATCCTGTTGGGGGCTTTTACCGGCAAGACACAATCGTTGCGCTTTGGGGACAACCTGCTGCCGATAGCGAGTATTGTGGCCGGTCTGTTCGTGCGTAACCCGCTGCTGAAGATGCTCCTTGTCGGTCTGGGCGGCGCAAACCTGCTGAACAAGGCGGGACACGAGGCTTTGGGGCGACCCATGCCGTCCGCTGCCGAACAGACGGAGAACCAGTACCGCCGTTATCCCGATGAACCGCTCAATCCCCGTATTGTGAACCCGGTACTGCAAGGCAGTACGCTCATCGCCACGATAGACCGTGTGCCTTGTACCATCCAGCTCACGCCGACCGTCGCGGAGGCTTACCGTGCAGGGGCATTGCCGCTGAACACGCTGGCGAACGCCGTGCTTGCCAAGAGCGACCAGTTGCGCCATATCGCTTCGCAGAATTACGATGACGGACAGCGGGAAACGGTCGTGCGTACACGGGGCATCCAATAATTCCATGAACAATAAAAGCATGATGATATGAAAGAAAAGTCGCAAATCGAGAAGAAAGCCGAGGCAAGGCAGGCGGAACTGCTGTCTGCCGCACTGAGCGGGGCGTCGAACGCTGGCGGCCATTGGCTCAACGTATCGGGCAAGGGATTTCCCCGGCTCTATCCGCAAGGGGTCTCGGCCAGCCCGTTCAATGCCCTCTTTATGGCGTTGCATTCGGACAATAACGGATGCAAGACCAACCTGTTCACGCTTTACAGTGAAACCAAGGTACGGGGTGCTGCGGTGCGGGAGCATGAGCAGGGCGTACCGTTCCTGTTCTATAACTGGAACAAGTATGTCAACCGGAACAATCCGGATGAGACCATCGACCGTACCGCCTATCTCCAATTGGACGAAGAGCATAAGGCACAGTTCAAGGGTGTCCACAACCGGGAGATCCGCACGCTTTTCAATATCGACCAGACGACGTTGCCCTACGTTGACAAGCCGGCTTACGAGGATGCGGTAAAGCAGGATGGCAGTGTTCAGGAAAGAGGATATACCGAGGCGGACAACCGCAGGTTGCGCACCCGGTTCAACGACTTTCTATTGAAGATGCGGGACAACCTCGTTCCCGTGCGCTCGGACGGTAGCGGAGTTCCTCATTACGAGACGGACAAAGATGCGGTCTATATGCCGCGTCAAAAGGATTTTGAACATTACCACGATTATATGCAGGAAGCCTTGCGGCAGATCGTGAGTGCTACGGGGCATCAACAGCGGCTCGCCCGTGAAGGCATGGTCATGAAGAACGGCGTGGCCCCGTCGGAGGATGCGGTAAAATATGAAAGGTTGGTCGTGGAACTGGCTTCGGGTATCAAAATGCTGGAACTGGGACTGCCCGCCCGTCTGTCCGATGCAAGCCTGAAGACGGTGGATTACTGGTGCCGGGAGTTCAAGGAAAATCCGTGTATGATGGACGCTCTCGAAAGCGACGTGAACAATGCGCTTGATGTTATCCGAAAAGCGGAACGGGGCGAGAAAATTGAGTACGCCACCCTGCGAAACAGACGGCAGACCACGACCATGCAGGAACAGATGCACAAGCATTACTTTGTGGCGAATGAAATCCGCCAGCACCCGGACAAGGCGGCGAAAAGCATCGTCCTCGTCATAGACCGGGAGGCAAAATCGGCAGATGTCATTTTGCCGGCAGGAGCTTCGACCGAGGCGAACAACGAGATTCCCGGCATGAACAAGGGACGTATCGAACGGGCATTGCAGAAAGAGGGTATCGAGCAGGTGCGTTTCTATAATACTGACGGTGCATTGGGCTACAGACCCGATGACAGCTATTTCAATGAAAAAATGGTGACACTGGCCCGGTTAAGGAACTACACGTTGGAAAAGCTCTCCACGCTGGACGTGTCGGAGGCGGTCAGACGGGCGAATGAGGTCGGGTTCGATGCCGTGCAGATGATTCAGGACGACAAGAACCGTTGGGCACTCTATATCAAGCCGGAAAACAAGGAGGGGTACAGCGTCTATCCCGATAAGGAGGATGTGAACCGTTTTTTCTCCACGCTCAAGCAGGCGATGGACAACATCGACAAGGTACGGATGGAGCTGGCGCACAAGTATTATGCACTGGCGGAGGTCAAGCCCGACCTGAAAGTGGATTTGTTCGGCAGCGATACGCCGGAGATTGACCTGAACCGTATTCAGCGTGTTGCCATCTTCAAGACCAGGCAGGATGGAATCCAGTGTGTGGCAACCATCGACGGACAAAAGCTGCAGCCCCGCAGCGTCACTCCACAGCAGTGGCAACGGATGTGGGTGGCGGAAGACCGGGACGGCTACAAGCGGCATTTGGCGGCCACGCTGTTTGCCGATGTGCTGCAAAAGGGACAATCCGTCGGGGAACAGAAAGCGGAAGAGCAGGTACGGCAACAGAATGAGACGGTGCCGGAAAATCGGTCGGAAGAGACGAATGATGAAAATATGTCTCCGAAACGGCAGTTTTGGGACAACCTCAAGGAAAAGCATCCCGACGCCCTGTATCTGATTCGTGCAGGAGAAGTGTACCGGCTTTATAATGAGGATGCGGCAAAGGGAGCAAAAATACTGGGAATTACGGTCAAGGAATATCCGGAACATGGATTTTCGACTTTCGCAGAGTTCCCAAGGACGCAACTGGACAGCTATCTGCCCAAACTTGTCCGTGCCGGTGAGCGTGTCGCCATCAGTGAGATAGAGCTACAGGATAAACGGCAGGACGAGCAGGAAACACATAGGGGTATTCATAGATAAGGAGTGACGATTATGAGCAAGAATCAGGAATATGCACTGCAATACGCGGATTATGCGATGGCACAGATGCGCAGGTATGGCATTCCGGCTTCCGTCACATTGGCGCAAGGCATACTGGAAAGCAGCAACGGACAGAGCCGTCTGGCGAGGAACGAGAACAACCATTTCGGCATCAAGGCGACACCCTCGTGGATTGCCGGAGGCGGCAAATACGGAATCTACACCGATGATAAGCCGAATGAAAAGTTCTGCAGCTATGACAGCGTGGGTGATTCATACGAGCATCACTCCCGCTTTTTGAAGGAGAACAGCCGCTATGCCGGTTGCTTCAAACTCTCCCCGGACGATTACAAGGGCTGGGCACAAAGCATTGAGAAAGCCGGTTACGCCACAGGCGGCAAGTATGCCGAGAACCTGCAAAAAATCATTGAGCAGAACGGCTTGCAGAAGTATGACAGGCAGGTGATGCAGGAGATGGCGGCACAAGGCAGGCAGTTCGGGGTAGAACACAATCCGCTCCAGACCTCCGAAGGTGCGGAACATGGAACGGGGTATTCGTTCCCGGTGGAACGGGAGGAATTTCTGTTCATTACCTCTCCGTTCGGAACACGGCAAGACCCGTTGGACGGCACAAAGCAACAGATGCACAAGGGCGTGGATATACGTTGCAAAGGCGATGCGGTACTGGCTACGGAGAACGGCGGCAAGGTCGTGGCGGTAAACCAGAACAAGAATACGCCCGGCGGCAAGTCGCTGACGGTGGAATATGCCCGGACGGACGGCAGCAAGGTACAATGTACCTATATGCACCTCAAGGAGATTTCCGTCAAGGTCGGCGATACGGTACAGGCCGGCGGACGGCTCGGCACATCGGGCAATACGGGAACACGGACGACCGGGGAACATCTGCATTTCGGTGTGAAGAATATCTATGCCGACGGGACGAAACGGGATATAGACCCTGCGGCGTATCTGGCTGAAATCGCACAGAAAGGACATATCAAATTGCAAATGCTGCACAACGGGAATGACCTGCTCGCCAAATACAAGGCGGCGGAAGATACCGTGCCTGAAAAGAACCTTTCGCCCGACGGATGGATGAAAAAACTCCTTTCGTCGGAGGATAGCGGTGTGGGAATGTCGGGATGCAACGACCCGATTGTGGAGATGGCGATGACCGCTTTCGCCTCCCTGATGCTGCTGGCCACACAGATTGACAACCGGAACGAAGAGGAACAGAAGGCGATGATATCCACCGCGATGGATCTTCGTACCATCGACCTGAAGCCGTTGTTGCCGAATATGAAGAACTGCGACCTGACTATCGGCGAGAACGGCAAGGCCATTCTGAAAGCGGACAATGGGGAACTGCGTGTCTCGCGGGAGCTGACCGCTTCCGAGCTGAACCGGTTGTCTGCCACGTTGAACAACGGCACACTCACGGAAGAGACCAAACGGATGCGTGTAACCGGTATGCTGAATACGGTTATCCTGTCGGAAGCGGCCTCACAGAATTTCGAGCAAGAGATGTCCCGGCAACAGGGACAGACGGAAAACCTGCGAAGATAAAGGCATGGCGATATGGTAAAATGCGTGATGATACAGCTATGCAAATGTCTGGCGGGAGTCTCCATCCTTGCGTTGCACGTCCGGTTCTGCTACCTGCTGTTGGGGTGGATCGGGACGCTCGTTGTCGTGGGCGTGCAATTAGCCATCGCCGGATGGATGGTCTGGGCGATGATACGTGCGCCTGACTGACCGTACCCTCCAACAGTTCAACATCAATCAACCCATGTATCACTTGTCGGATGATCCATGTATCATTAAAGACAAAAAACAGATGATTAAATGTAATGTTACGGTATGCGGCGTTATCGGCCGCGATGCGTCGGTTCGCAAGAACAGAGAGGAAAAGGAGTTTATGGCATTTCCGCTCCGGGTACAGATTCCGGCAACGGGTGGACGGCATACTATCGAGGTGGATGTCCGCAAGGAGTGCAGTCAGGAAGAAGCCACCGGTTATCGGAACGGCTCCCGTGTGGAAGTGAGGGGTACGATGTATCTCAAACGCCGGGGTGACAAGCTCTATTTCAACCTGTTCGCCGATGAAATCTGCAATGCCGCTACGGATGATGCGGATTGCGTCAAGGGTGAGCTGGCATTTCGTGGTAAAGTCGGCCAGAATATCGAGGAGAAAAGGGATAAGAAAGACCAGCCTTATACGGTGTTCTCGGCGTTCAGTGCGGAGAAGGTCGATGACGGCTTCGAATACCAGTGGGTGCGCTTCTTCTGTTTCGGCAAGGAGCGCGATGCGTGGCTACAGCCGGGTATAAAGGTGGATGCCATAGGTGAAATGAACCTGTCGGCACATAACGGGAAAATCAATCTTTCCTGCAAGGTGGAGGAACTGACGCAATATGTGGCGGATTCGTCTAACTATAATCAGTAAGTAATATGGCCGGTTACAGAAAGAAGAATGCCGACGGACCGAACAGCGAGGACAAGGCTCTCGACCTGTTCGCCGAAATGATGATCGAGAAAATCGAGGGCATTCAAAAGGACTGGAAAAAGCCTTGGTTTACCGAGGGTGCGTTGCAGTGGCCTCGCAACCTTCACGGGCGCGAGTACAACGGGATGAATGCTTTTATGCTGCTTTTGCACTGCGAGAAAGAAGGGTACAAGATTCCCCGTTTCTGCACCTTCGATTGTGTTCAGAAGCTCAATAAGTCCGGCAAGGATGGAGAGGAACTGCCGCGTGTCTCCGTGCTTCGTGGCGAGAAGTCCTTTCCGGTCATGCTCACCACGTTCACTTGTATCCATAAGGAGACCAAGGAGAAAATCAAGTATGACGATTACAAGAAACTCTCCGATGACGAAAAGGAACAGTACAATGTTTATCCGAAGATGCAGGTTTTCAGGGTCTTCAATGTTGCGCAGACCAATTTGCAGGAAGCGCGACCGGAGCTGTGGCAAAAACTGGAGCAGGAAAATTCGCGTCCGGCAATCGAGGAGGGCGAGCATTACAGTTTTGCCCCAGTCGATACGATGATAAGGGATAACCTGTGGATTTGTCCGATTACGCCGAAATATCAGAATGACGCCTACTATTCCATCACGAAGAATGAAATCATCGTGCCGGAAAAGGAACAGTTCAGATCGGGAGAATCGTTTTACGGGACACTGTTCCATGAGATGACGCACTCGACCGGTGCGGAGGGTGTTCTCGATCGGTTCAAGCCGACTACCTTCGGTTCTCCTGAATATGCCCGTGAGGAACTGGTGGCAGAGTTAGGTAGCGCACTGGTCGCACAGCGTTACGGCATGACCAAGCATATCAAGGAAGAAAGTTGTGCATACCTCAAAGGATGGCTCGATGAGCTGAAGGAATCGCCGCAATTCATCAAGACAACGCTCCTGGACGTGAAAAGGGCAACCTCGATAATTACCCAGAAGGTGGATAAGATAGCGCAAGAACTGGAACAAAATGTCGGCGAGAAGCAGGAAAACGGAGCGGCGGCAAAGGAGAAGACATTTTATTCCTCTGTCGCGTATCTCCAATTTTCGGATGACACGAGGCCGCTTGACGAACTCCGGGAGAAAGGCGATTGCGAGGGATTGCTGACGCTTGCCAAGGAGTATTACGACGGCAACGGCATCAACGAACAGCATACTTATTTATCAGCCACGAACAACAAGGGTGACAGCCTAATTGCCGAGGATGAGAATTTCGCTGTCGTGTACAACGGGAGTGTCGGGGGAACCTACGAGGTGATGTTGAAATTCACGGAGCAGGAAATTCGCGACCATATCCGGCGTTACGGTGTCGATATTGCCGGAGAGACGATAAAAGAGGTTGCCAGGGAGATGGCGGCGGAACAGTTCTCCGCTTTGGCGCATCAAAAGATTCCGGCCTTCGAGATGCCGAACGGCGACGTGCTGTATGTCGAATATAACAAGGACTCCGATATGCTTGATGTCGGGCAGCCCACCAATGCCGGGCTGGTCGCGCAGCATCGTTTCCCTTACGACCACAATATCGGGTTGGATGCCAACCTGCAAGCCGTGAACGAGAAGCTGAACGAACTGGAAGAGTATCGGGCAGAGCTACAAGAGGCTGAATACAGCGTCGGTATGCGCCGGTAAGGATGGAAAGAAAAAGATGCGGAACCGGTTGGCTCCGCATCTTTTCTTGTTTTCGGTTTTTTATTCTTTCAGTAAATCATCCATCATGGACTGCAAATTTGCCATGTCACAATATTGGTTATATCCTCCTCTGTAGTCTTTTGCGTGTTGGGCTGTCCGTATCAGAAACGAATCAAGTTCAACTCTTACGCCGCCGCCCATTCGGGCTAACGTGGAAGAGTGACTGATGTAAACGAACTTGCCGTTGCGCTCGATGAAACATGAGGTATCATAATGTCCTTTTAAGTTGGATGCCACCTGTGCACCGACCGCCGTTGCATATTTGGAAATCTCACGTACCAATGCTGTCTGGAAACTGCGATACTCTTTTGAAACATAGCCTCCTGCATCTGCAAGGATAGCGTTCTGCCATTTGGTATAAAAATTCTGTGCCATATTGATATTTATTATTCGTTCCGCAAATAACTTTTCCACTTCTCGCCGTCAATGGTCAGTTTGCCCATTTCCCAATCGTATTCCACTTCCGGTATATTGGTATAAGGGAAATGAACGGTGTAACCTATCTGTCCGTAAGAGCAATGCAGAGGGGTAACACAAATCTCCCAACCGAAGTAAAGTTGCGGTGTGCAGTATTTCCGCCAGTTGAAACGACCTGCGGCAATATTGCCGCAAAGCCGTTTTAAGATTTTGTCTTCGTTTGTCATTCTGTACCTCCTTTGCTGAGTATGGTGAGTTGTCCGGGACGGTCTGGGAACCAATAGGCATCACTGTCGATATATACGCATCTACCGCCATTCCAAGGCTTTCTGAAAGCTAATACTTCTTTGGGGCCAAATACCACCCCGTAGTCGTTAGTAAACGCCACCATATCGCCTACAGCCAAATCATTGTCTGTTTCCATGACTTCGGAAAGACGGTTGAAAAACTCCATGCCCTCGGCTTCACGCTCTTTTTTCCAGCGCAAAAATTCCTCTTTGTGGCTTCTCGATGAGCCAATAGGTGATAGCTCCGATGCCAAGACTTCAATCTCTGAAGAACCTGTTGCGATTAAAATAATACTGTCGCTATCCACTTTTTCGGGAGTTGAGATAATTCGACATTCTACATCGTTATCGGCAGTGTGCCAATAAAGGAGGTTGCCTTGCTTGATGAAATCGTACTTGCTCATTGTCTTTTGATTTATTGATTTTTTATTTCCCTTTTCTTGAAGTCTTCTGACTTCGCCCAAAAGGGTTGTTTTCATGTGCGTTCCAAACGGGGGATACAAGAACGACGGACAAGGAACCTGCGATGAAATTTTATGAAATACCGTTATCTCCGATTACGGAAAGTTGTCATCAAATTTTATTTCAGGTAGCGATAGCGGTACTTGAACCATGTTCGTCCACCGTACCTTTGCACACGAAAACAAGCCTGTGGCGTATGTCGGGGTAGTGAAGGGATTATACCCTTAAAAAAGGAATATACCGGCAGTGAAACCGGTGGCGGAAGCTCTGCAGAGCATATTTATAAAAGTAACCGGTGAGCCTGTGCAAAAAAGAGAGTAACCACCCGCCTCAAAAGCGGGTGGTTGCCAATGTTTCGGACAAACATCAGAAGTGGTAATCAACAACTCCTCCGATGTAGAGTATCGTTCCCGGTTCAAGCCTACAAACAAACTCCATAAACGCAAAGGACTGTTCGGCAAAAGATTGGCAGCCGTCGCCATCCAAATAGAAATGATAGGCGACATCCAACGGATTTTCCACTGCCTGTTTGAGATAATAGGTCGACCCCCATTCCAACATATTATCTGCCGTAAGAGCATCCGCTCTCTTTTTGATATTGGCGACATACTCCTCTTTCCATTGCTCTATGCCACCATTATAGCGCATGGTGTCATCGGATATAAGCTCGAACATTCCGTTGGGTAAGGCATAATTGACCAAATTGGCAATATCCTCTTTACGGTTTTCCTCGTCTATTTCTGAACAATAGTCATAGAAGCTCCCGTCTCCTTGCTGGAGTGTGTCCTCATTCAGATAGTTTTCTTTGTCTATCGGCTCCGTTGAAATTTGAAAAATCCTGCTGTGCATAATTGTAAATTTTAATTTGTTAAACTTTTTATTTCCCTCTTCTTGAAGCTCTTTCGGCTTCTCGTTGGGGAATGATTTTTATGCAGGACTGACAGACGGATCGAGGCAAATAAGACAAGTGAACGGCGGGCGGATTTTACGGAATACCCCAATCTGCGATTTGCGGAAGGCTGCTGTAAAATTCGCAAAACGTTAGCATTTGCGGCTCTTGGCAATTGACCGAACGCTGTACCTTTGCATAAAAATCACCCGACAGGAATTGCCGACATAAGGGGAGAAGACGAATTAAAAAATAAATGATTGGGCAATGGCATATCGTTATTCGCAACTAAAAAATGGTAGAAAGAGTACATTTTTATATTCATAAAAGCTGTTATCAGAAAAAAATGGAGAAAAAAGAAATTATATAAAAAATAACTCTTAACTTTGCACCAGTTAAGTTTCCTATCGAAGTGTCGATTGAAATTAAAAGGGAATCCCGGTGAAAATCCGGAGCTGTACTCGCAGCTGTAAGTCCTATTAAAGTTTATCGCACTCTTTGCCACTGGTGAAAGCTGGGAAGGCGCGATAAGCGGGATGAGCCAGAAGACCTGCTTGATAAGATATGATTTAGTGACCACGGGATAATTGGCATTAGATCAAAATGAACAGAGGCTCATCCAAAGACCACCTGTATTCTTTTTGATAACCGGTTTCTCATTCGTTGCAAATCTATCGCAAGGAAAACGAATGTGTAATTAAACTTTTTGTTTAACTTTTAATACTTGAGTTATGAAAAAGAATTTTAGGTTTATGGCAATGGCCGTTGTAGCAATGGCCGCCACAGTGTTCACCGGATGTTCGTCCGACGATGACTTCCTTACTCCGTATGAAGAAAGTGCGATTCAAACCCGCGCAACACCTAACCCCGATGGAACGACTACCATCACGTTTGATGATTTTGCCTCTTCGATGATGGCTATGACAACTTCCTACGGTGCTAATTATTATGGAAATGTGGGTTCGTATACCCAAGTAAAAGAAATTGCTGATCCAGATGGAGTGTTCATGTCTGAGATTAACACTGTGACTAATAATTATGGAACATTCAACAATTTCTCTTGTGGTGGATTAGCATTGTCTAAATGGAATTACCGTACCAATCCATCTTCTGCCGAAGGAATTACGATTACCGGTGATACCATACCGAGTGATTGGTGGTATTCCTATAACAATCAAATGAGTGTTTATGATACGACTTCTGTTAATGGCTCTAACGAAGGTGCAGGTCATAGCGGAAATAATTTTGCTGTTGTTTATGGTTATTCTGATGAATATAATACCGAATGGATGGCTCAACCCGAATTCTATTTAACAGGCGAATATACTCTAAAAGGTTTATGGTTCTGTAATTCATCATATACCTATGGTGTAATCATGCATGGTAATAAATTCGGCGCATCCGGTGTAGCTACTCCGCTGTCAGCACAAGTCGATGCAGGCGGAAACCATATTGGGTATTTCCAAGTTGAACTTGAATGTTATGATTTTGCTGGTAATAAGTTAGCTACATACACCAAGGTATTAGCCGATTATAGAAATGGGAAGAACGAAAATCCCGTTACTACATGGACATATTGGCCTATTAATCAAGCTGGAGTAGGATTTGTGAAATTTAACTTTTCAGGTTCCGACACAGGAGAGTATGGCTTAAATACCCCTGCATACCTCTGTATTGATGATATTGTTTTTGAAAACTAATTTTATAACCACCCCTTTCAAGGAAATTTAAACTTGGAAGTGGTGGTTGTCTTTTAATCTAACCAGCTTGTATTCATGGTAATCAAAAATTTATTTTTTTTTACACTCGCTGTATTATTCATATCCTGCAATCGGGATGAGGTTGTCGTTGCAGAATCCGGACAAGCCCCAGTGATTGAACTCGATAGTGAAGACGGTATCTATGCAGTCAAGATTGGCCGGGAACTGGTCATCGCACCGACTTACCGGTACGCAGACCATGCCTTGTTTGCCTGGACCATAGAGGGGAAACTGATTTCCACAGACCCGACCCTGAAATACACGTGGGATGAATCGGGGGAGGTCTTTATTACGCTGCGGGTGGACAACGAAAACGGTCATGCCGAAGAAGAGGTGAAAGTGGAAGTGAGGGATTTGTTGCCCCCGGCCATCAATCTGTATGTGCCGGCCAAAGGATTGAAAGTACAAAAAGGCATAGAGAATACCCTGACTGCCGTGATTGCCCATCGCGACCTTGCCGGTTTCAAGGTGGAATGGGTACGTGCAGGGGTTGTGGTATCCACCGATACGACCTATACGTTTAAGGAAAATCAGGTGGGAGTTTTTCCGATTACCATAACAGCATCCAACGAGGATGGTGAAACCAAGAAAGAGTTGGAGATAGAGGTGGTCGAGAATATGCCTTATGAGGTTGTTTTCCCTGCCCCGTCTTATGAGCAGTCTGTTTCCACACGCTATACGTTTGCCGGGCGACCAGTGTTCTTGCGTCCATTGCTGGACTATTTCGAGAATCCGCAATACCGCTGGAGCATAGACGGTAAGCCCGTGGAAGGTGAAACCGGTCGGGTGTATAAGTTCACCCCTTCGTCCGCCGGAGAATACCGGATAACCGTCTCTGTCACCGAAATGCAAAATAGCATATCCGTGGAATCCGCCGTCACCGTAGTTTGCGTGAACGGGTCGGAATCTTCCGGATATCGTGCTGCTTCAGGTGCGAGTTCGGCCTATTCCAACAGAGTGTATGAATATACGCCGGCTCCCGGACAATTCATCAACGAAACCAATACTGGTGGTTTTACCGGTAGCGAATCGACCCGAGAAGCGGCCGTCGAATATGCTTCCAAGCGTATTGCCAAGCAAAGTTATGTATCTCTCGGCTCCTTTGGCGGTTACATCATAGTAGGGTTTGACCACAGCATTCAGAATAAGGGTGGATATGATTTTGCTATTCAGGGCAATGCCTTTGATTCTTCCAATGAACCGGGGATAGTGTGGGTGATGCAGGATGTCAACGGCAATGGACTTCCCGATGATGAGTGGTACGAACTGCGGGGCAGCGAAACAGGGAAACCCACCACCATTCAAGATTATGAGGTGACCTATTTCCGACCGGCCTCGGATGGTTCACACACTTATTGGATTGACAATTTGGGAAACACTGGCTGGGTCGATTTCAATGCCTACCACACGCAACCTTACTATTATCCGTTGTGGATTACGGCCGACTCCTACACTTTGTACGGTACTCGACTATTGCCACGCAATTCACAAAGTCCATCCACAGGTTACTGGAGTAACTCTCCTTATGACTGGGGGTATGTGGATAATTGCGGTTCCGATATGTTGGCTGGTGATTCGTATGACGGTTCTGGACAGAAAAACGGATTCAAAATATCTAATGCCATGTATCACGACGGCTCTCCGGTAAATCTCCAATACATCGACTTCATAAAAGTTCAGAATGGAGCCTTGGCTAAAAGCGGCGTTTTAGGAGAAATCTCTACCGAAGTATTTTCGTTCCAAGATTTAAACATAAAGTAAAAAACAATAATAACATATTACAAATGAAACCAATCAATTTTAACTTGCTGTTCGGCCTTTTCTTCGGTATTTTGGCTGTCGGCTGTTCTGATAAGAACGAAATTCCAGTTGATGCTGATGATAATTTCATCACATCCGTGGTACTGAGTGTGAATGATAAGACATATGATGCTGTCATTGAGAACAACACAATTACGATGACTGTACCATACACAGTTTCTCTTGATGGAGCAAAGGCATCTTTCATTTACACACCTTCTGCAAAGATATTCCCTGATCCAACATCCATAACTGATTGGAACACTGAACGTACTTTCCGTGTTACTTCTTTTAATGGAGCTACCAATGACTATACTTATGTTGTTGTGAAGGATGAGATAAGAAGTGAGGGTGATGTAGAACTGAAAAAAAACTCAGAAGTAGCTGCTTTTATTGAATCTGGCGTTACAATCATAAAAGGTAATCTTATTATTGGTTCGGACGCAGAAAATGCAGAAAATATCAGTGATATTTCTGGACTTAGTATTATTAAAGAAGTCGAAGGAACCATCACAATAAAGAACAGCTATACCGGTGGAACGCTGACCGGTTTGGACAACATTACCAAAATCGGCGGCTTGTCGATTGGTTCGGAGGAAAACCCGGCTGCGAACGAAACGCTGGAGATGGTCTCCATGACCAAATTGAACGAGGTAACGGGCAATATCCATGTGTACAACAATGGTGTAAAATTCGTTCAGTTTGATCTGCTAAAAGCTATTGAGGGTGATTTTGTTATCAGTTCGTCCACATTGACAACGCTTCAAATACCCGAACTGATAAACGTCGGAGGGGCATTAAACATTTTCGGTATGGGTAAAGGTGCAATTAGCACATTGGTATTTCCCAAAGTACAGACTGTTAAAAATTCGTTAAGCATTAATGAGATTTCGACTTTAAAATCTATCTCTTTCCCTGAGCTTATTGAAACAGGAAGTATTAATTTTTCATCTTTGCCTATCGAGTTTGAAAAATTATCAATGCCCAAACTTTCTGTTGTTAATGGAGATTGTTTTATTATTTCGAACTATATTCAAGGAGATTTGTTTTCTACTACAGGAAATGTTTCTCTTACTAATCTTGATGAAATGTCGAATCTGGCAACCGTAACAGGCCTTCTTTCAATTTGTTATTTCGATGAACTTTCATCATTATCAAATCTTAAAAACTTAAAAAGAATAGGATCGTTAAAATTAGAGAAGCTAATAAGTTGTTCTTCTCCTATAGACATTAGTGATGCTGTTTTTTCTAATGAAGATTCAGAGGAATCCATTATACGCATCTCGGAATGTAAGAAACTACAAAAACTTATAACGAAAGATGATCTTTCGAATGTTTCTATTTATATTGATGCCTGGGCGAATAACTATGTTGATTTCAATTTTAAAAAGGTAAAGAATTTATCATACATAACACCAGACAAAAAAGTTTTTACCCTTCCAATTGAAGAGGTACACGGCGACTTTTATTTTGGTGCAGGGATGAAATCTGGCATCGTTGCAAATAATCTCAAATTTGTTGACGGCTATATGCATCTCAAAATTAATATGATGGCATCAAACTTAGAATTTTCAAAACTTGAAAAAATTGGCGGTCAATTTTTTATGGAGGGGTCACTTAATACTCCTAAAATGGTTCATAATTTTAGTAATTTAAAATCGATTTGTTGCAATTCAAATCCATCATATGCAAAAGAAGGTAAGTGGTCAACCAACGACCTTCCATATGGAGGATTAGATATCCGTTCTACAACCACTTATGAGCTTTTTCCTGTGCTTGAAAAAGTTGGAGGAGCGGGAATAACGATTCATGGATTTTCCGCTTTCTCATGCCCTGAATTAGTCTCTATAGCTGGATCTTTAAGTGCAGATGCTGCTTCCAAATTAACATCTTTTGATATGCCGAAGCTTAAAAGTTTATCAGGAGTGAATTTCGTTAAGCTTACTTCTTTTTCTGATTTTTCTATATTTGAGCCTTTTATCAAGGATAATCAAATTACTGAACCAAATTGGATTGTAAGTGGCTGCAAATACAACCCCACCTACCAAGACATGATAGACGGGAAGTACAAGCCCGCTGAATAGATAACCAAACAATAAATTTTCTGCCAATCCTCGGTATGCTTGCCGTAAGGTAAGAACTACCGAGGATTAACTATAAAAACAACGGTATGACCCATCACCAATTGAAATATCTGCTATGGAGCGTAGTTGTCGGAGCAACACTATCCTTAACCGCCTGCATGAAGTGGGACTACGGCGATGCCGTGGAGGATTTCAACGCCACGGGAGCCGGACTGTTCATTACCAACGAGGGCAACTTCCAGTACGGCAACGCCTCGCTGAGCTACTACGACCCAGAGACCAAACAGGTGCAGAACGAGGTCTTCTTCCGTGCCAACGGCATGAAGCTCGGCGACGTGGCACAGTCGATGACCATCTACGACAACAAGGGCTGGGTCGTGGTGAACAACTCCCACGTGATTTTCGCCATCGACCTAAACACCTTCAAGGAGGTGGGACGCATCGAGAATCTGACCTCCCCGCGCTATATCCATTTCCTGAGCGACGAGAAAGCCTATGTCACCCAACTGTGGGACAACCGCATCTTCATTATAAATCCGCGAACGTATGAAATCACCGGGCATATCCAGGTGCCGGACATGACGATGGAAAGCGGCTCGACGGAGCAGATGGTGCAGTACGGCAAATACGTCTATTGCAACTGTTGGAGTTACCAGAACCGTATCATCAAAATCGACACCGAGACCGACCAAGTTGTCGATGAACTGAAAATCGGCATCCAGCCCACATCGTTGGTCATGGACAAGTATAACAAGATGTGGACGATTACCGACGGCGGCTACGAGGGCAGCCCCTACGGTTACGAAGCCCCCTCGCTCTACCGCATCGACGCCGAGACCTTCACTGTGGAGAAGCAGTTCAAGTTCAAGTTGGGCGACTGGCCCTCGGAGGTGCAGCTCAACGGCGACAGGGACAAACTCTACTGGATTAACAAAGACATCTGGTGCATGGACGTGACGGCGAGCCGTGTGCCGGTGCGCCCGTTCCTCGAATACAGCGGCACGCTTTACTACGGACTGACGGTAAACCCCGCCAACGGAGAGGTGTACATCGCCGATGCCATCGACTACCAGCAACAGGGCATGATATACCGCTACTCGCCCGACGGCGAACTGATTGACGAATTTTATGTCGGCGTCATACCGGGGGCATTCTGCTGGAAATAAGAAAGGAGGCTATATGAAAAGACTATATCTGTTATTCGCTTTGGTGGTATGTCTCCCTGCTGCACTCTTTGCGCAGCAGACGGAAAACAAGAAGCGGCCGGTTTGGAACTTCACGATTCCCGAGGTCACAGTCATCGGACATCGGCCGATGAAAGAAATCGGTGTGCAGAAGACGAAGTTCGATTCACTCGCACTGAAAGAGAACATCGCCCTCTCGATGGCCGACATCCTGACGTTCAACTCGTCCGTATTCGTCAAGAGCTACGGACGCGCCACGCTCTCGACCGTCGCGTTCCGAGGAACGTCGCCTTCACACACGCAGGTGACATGGAACGGCATGCGCATCAACAACCCCATGCTCGGCATGACAGACTTCTCCACCATTCCGTCCTACTTCATAGACAACGCATCGCTGCTGCACGGTACTTCATCGGTGAACGAGACTGGCGGTGGACTGGGCGGTCTGGTTAAGCTTGGTACCACCCCCACCGTTGCCGAAGGGTTCAACGCCCAGTACGTGCAGGGCATCGGATCGTTCCGGACATTCGACGAGTTCGCCCGCTTCACCTACGGAAGCGAGCGGTGGCACGTCTCCACCCGTGCGGTCTATTCTTCCTCTCCCAACGATTACAAGTACACCAACCACGACAAGAAGATAAACATCTACGACGAGGACAAGAACATCATCGGGCAGTACCACCCTAAAGAGCGCAACCGCTCCGGGTCGTTCAAGGACCTGCACCTGCTTCAAGAGATCTATTACAACACCCGCAAAGGCGACAAATTAGGCCTGAACGCATGGTATATCAACTCCAACCGGGAACTTCCGATGTTGACGACCGACTACGGAGATGCAACCGACTTCGAGAACCGCCAGCGGGAACAGACTTTCCGCAGTGTCCTTTCGTGGGATCATATCAAAAGCAACTGGAAACTCGGCGTGAAAGGCGGTTACATACACACATGGATGGCCTACGACTACAAGCGTGAGGTCGCACCTGATAACTGGGCGTCGATGACCCGTTCCCGTAGCAAGGTAAATACGTTCTACGGGCAGGCTGAAGGTGAATACAGTCCGACAAAACGTTGGTTTTTCACCGCTAACGTATCGGCTCACCAGCATTTGGTACGCAGTGAGGACAAGAATATCATCTTGCAGGACGGAGGCAAAGCCATCGTGGGCTATGACAAAGGACGCGTGGAACTTTCCGGCTCCGTATCTGCCAAGTGGCAACCGATAGACCGGCTTGGCATGTCGGTTGTGTTGCGAGAAGAAATGTACGGTTCCGAGTGGGCTCCGCTTATATCAGCTTTTTTTATTGACGGCATCATTTCTCCGAAAGGGAATGTGATGCTCAAAGCTTCTGTTTCACGCAATTACCGTTTCCCGACGCTGAATGACCTCTATTTCCTGCCCGGTGGCAATCCCAATCTGAGAAACGAGCATGGTTTCAGCTACGATGCAGGTGTAAGTTTCGAGGTCGGCAAAGAAAATGCCTATAAGTTGAGCGGCGGTGCAAACTGGTTCGACTCCTACATCGACGACTGGATCATCTGGTTGCCGACGACCAAAGGCTTCTTCTCGCCCCGCAACGTGAAGAAGGTACACGCCTACGGCATCGAGGTCAAGGCGAACCTGGCCGTGCAGCCGGCAAAGGATTGGCTCATTGACCTGAACGGTTCCTATTCGTGGACACCCTCTATCAACGAGGGCGAGAAAATGTCACCTGCTGACCAGTCGGTGGGCAAACAGTTACCCTACGTGCCGGAGCATTCCGCCTCGCTGACAGGACGGTTGTCGTGGCGGTCGTGGGCGTTCCTTTACAAGTGGGCGTTCTACTCGGAGCGTTTCACCATGTCGAGCAACGACTATACGCTGACGGGACACCTGCCCGAATATTTCATGAGCAACGTCTCCTTGGAGAAAAACCTCTTTTTCAAACCGGTGGACGTGCAGTTGAAATTCGCTGTCAACAACCTTTTCAATGAAGATTACCTCTCGGTACTCTCGCGCCCCATGCCTGGCATCAACTTCGAGCTGTTCATCGGTATCACCCCGAAGTTCGGGAAAAACAAGAAAAAGTCCGTAAACACAAATTTGTAACGATATGAAAGCATTGAAAAATCTGAGCCTGATATTGCTGCTTGTACTGACATTCACAGGCTGCCATGATAAGAGTTCCAAACTTGCCGATTTCAACCGAGCGGTCTATACACCCGAATACGCTTCGGGGTTTGACATAAAAGGTGCAGACGGCAAAAAGAGCGTATTGGTTACCGTCACGAACCCTTGGCAGGGAGCTGACAGCATTACCACATACCTGTTCATCGCCCGTAACGGAGAAAGCGTACCCGAAGATTTCACCGGTCAGGTGCTCGGAGAAGATGCCGAGCGCATCATCTGCATGTCCTCTACCCATATCGCCATGCTCGATGCTATTGACGAAGACCGTTGCGTCGTTGGCGTATCGGGCATCGACTACATCTCTAATCCCGATATTCAGGCACGACGCGACAGCGTTGGCGACGTGGGCTATGAAGGGAACATTAACTATGAGCTGCTGCTCTCGCTCGATCCCGACCTCGTGCTGCTCTACGGCGTGAACGGGGCCAGTTCGATGGAGGGCAAACTCAAAGAACTGGGCATTCCGTTCATGTACGTCGGCGACTATTTGGAAGAATCGCCGTTGGGCAAGGCCGAATGGCTGGTGGCACTGGCGGAGGTTGCCGGTAAACGGGCGGAGGGAGAAACGGTCTTTGCCGAGATTCCGGTAAGGTACAACGCTTTGAAAAAGCGTGTGGCCGAAGAAACCCTCGACGCCCCCTCGGTAATGCTCAACATCCCTTACGGCGATTCGTGGTTCATGCCCTCGACAGGGAGCTACGCCGTGCGGCTGATTGCCGATGCCGGCGGCGATTACATCTACCGAAAGAACACGGGAAACGCTTCCACGCCCATCGACTTGGAGGAAGCCTACCTGCTTGCATCGGAAGCCGACATGTGGCTGCACACGGGTATGGCCAATACGCTCGATGAACTGAAAGCCGCCTGCCCGAAGTTCGCCGATACGCGGTGCTTCCGTGGCGGACAGGTTTATAACAACAATGCACGCACGAATGCCGCCGGAGGCAACGACTATTTCGAGTCGGCCGTGGTGAATCCCGACCTCGTGCTGCGCGATCTGGTGAAGATTTTCCACCCCGAACTGGTCGAGGAGGAGTTCGTCTATTACAAGCAACTGAAATGAATATGAAATTGAGATACTTATTAGTTATTTTTACGACATTGTCGGTTTTGGGCTGTTCTGAGGATAAACCGGCCGATCGTTTGGACGGAGACTGGGACGATGACATTAAATTATCCAGGCACGAACTCATTTTTGATGCGAATACGGGCGTAGAAGTTGTCACGTCCGAAGGTACATGGTGGGTGGCTGACATTACAAACATGCTCACGGGCAAGTATTATCGACCTACGGAAAATAATGGCGTAGATAAAGTGGGCGGTCTCGGTTCGTATGAATGGCTTCGCTTGGAAAAAACGACTACAAGATCCTTGCAGATAACCGTTGATGCAAACAACGGAGCGGAGCGAAAGATGCGAATAGCACTGACAACCGGAGATTTTTTTGATTATATCACCGTAACCCAAAAAGGTAAAGAATAAATGCGCTCCCGTTCCGTCCTATTGTTTACCGCACTGGCCGCCCTCACCCTCTTCCTGTTCCTGCTGGATTTGGCGGTGGGGGCTGTCCCCGTGCCGCTCGGCGATGTATGGGCGGCCCTGACGGGCGGCGACTGTCCGCGGGCAACGGCGAAAATCATCCTGAACATCCGGCTCATTAAGGCGGTCGTGGCTCTGCTGGCCGGAGCCGCGCTGTCGGTCAGCGGACTTCAGATGCAGACCCTCTTCCGCAATCCCCTTGCAGGACCCTACGTGCTCGGCATCAGTTCGGGTGCGAGCCTCGGTGTGGCGCTCGTGGTGCTTGCGGGCGTCGGTTCGTCGATAGGCATCGCCGGAGCGGCATGGCTCGGAGCGGCTCTCGTGCTGGTCGTCATCGCCGCCGTCGGTCACCGCATCAAGGACATCATGGTGATTCTGATTCTCGGCATGATGTTCTCGTCGGGAATCGGTGCGGTCGTCCAAATATTGCAGTACGTCGCCAACGATGAATCCTTGAAAATGTTCGTCGTCTGGACGATGGGAGCACTCGGCGACGTGACCCTTGACCAGCTTGCGGTACTCATCCCGTCGATTATCGCCGGATTGTTGTTGGCCGTAATCACCATCAAGCCGCTCAACCTGCTGCTGTTCGGCGAGGAGTATGCCGTGACGATGGGGCTGAACGTCCGACGTTCGCGCGGACTGCTGTTCCTCTCCACGACGCTGCTGGCCGGCACGGTGACCGCCTTTTGCGGTCCGATAGGTTTCATCGGGCTGGCCATGCCCCACGTCACGCGGATGCTGTTCCGCAACAGTGACCATCGGGTGCTCGTGCCGGGAACCGTTCTTTCGGGTGCTTCCGTGCTGCTGCTTTGCGACCTTGTTTCCAAACTGTTCTCCCTGCCGATCAACGCCATCACCGCATTGCTGGGAATCCCCATTGTGGTGTGGG
>OAVX01000101.1_pt1 | contig 86256 bp, 74 predicted proteins | sample 1476471 | NCBI WGS metagenome assembly OAVX01 (sample SAMEA2580114, study PRJEB22360) | human gut metagenome | biome: human gut; feature: human-associated habitat; material: faeces | place: Denmark | collected 2008/2010
GCGAAGTCGAACCGCCAGTCCCGCCCGGGATGGAAACGGTATTCCGCCACCACCTCCTCGCCCGTATGCTTCAGATCAACACGCTAAGCGGCGAAAAATAGGCCATCGCCAAAATACTTATTGTAAATTTCCCCATTCCGGCAAAAGCTGTTGTTTTTTATAGGAAAACGCCCTTCCGGGAGAAAAAATAATTTCTTTCGGAAGAAAATCAAATTTCATCCGGGAGAAATTGAAAACGGACTCGGATGGGGTGAAACAGGGAAGGGAAGATAATGTAAAATTCGAGACTGGCTTTCAGATTTATCTGAATATTTTCCACAGAAAAACAGATACGGGACAAATAATAATCTTAACTTTGCCGCAAACAAAATCGTATCGCTATGAAAAATAATGGAGAAATCACGGTTTGCCTTCTCTAAATTGAATCTGGATATAAAGGATATTATACAAAAGATCATTTAACGCAACGTGCAGAACGTACTGCAAAAGAAGGAAGACGAAGGGAGCGACAGACTGAAACCTCCCGTTTCGATCCCGTCTCTATCCGTATCAGCCATTTCGAAATTGGCATATTATCACATTACCCCGTTTTTATTACGAAATTTTATTTCTATATTTGTTAAAGAATTTTCAAACAAAACAGGGTATTTAGCCGTTATGATAATAAAAAAGAAAACGCTGATAAAAAGATGAGGATTTGGATAAAACGGATAGGGATTGTGTTGTTGATACCGGTGGTATTGATACTACTTGTCTCTGTGCTTTTATATATACCGCCTGTACAGAATTTTGCAGTGAAACAGGCCGCCTACTATGCCAGAAAAGCTACCGGGATGCAGATCGGGATCGAACGGATACGCCTCTCCTTCCCGCTGAACCTGACTGTGCGGGGGGTGGAGGTCCTGACGGCTCCCACCGATACGCTTCTGACGTTGAAAAGCCTTTCCGTCAATGTGCAAGCCTTGCCTCTGCTGAAAAAAGAAGTGCTGGTAGACGCTATCAACCTGGAAGGGGTGAAAGTGAATACCGGGACTTTTATCGAAGGCATGGAGATAAAAGGCGTGCTGGGACGCTTATATGCCAAGGCCGACCGCATCAATCTCTCGAAAGAACAGGTGACGCTCAATACAATCGACCTGTCCGATACCGCTATCACCCTGCTACTGAACGATACGACAACGAAAGCCGACACCACCTCCACCCCAGTCAACTGGATATTGAAACTGGAAAAAATCAATTTCGACCGGGTGGCGTTTGCCATGCAGATGCCTGCCGACTCGTTGCGCCTGACTACCTATATAGATAAGGCGAACCTGAAAGACGGCGTCGTAGACCTGGGCACTTCACAATATGGGGCGGACCTGTTCACACTGACCGGTTCGACACTGGGATACGACGGCAACGACCAGGAGCCGGTGAAAGGTTTCGACCCATCGCATATCGCCCTGAGTAATGTCAATATCACCCTGGATTCGCTGTTCTACGGAGGGAGGGACATAAAGGCACGGATACGCGAACTCTCTGCCGACGACCGTTCCGGACTGGCGATCACTTCGCTGACCGGAAGCCTTCACAGTGACAGCACGACTATTAGTGTACCGCAATTATTGCTGAAAACAGCTGCTTCGGAAGCGCGCCTGCTGGCGATGGTTCCCTGGAGTTCGTTCGACGAAAACCCCGAAGGTGATATGCGGGTGTTATTAACCGCCTCTTTGGGTAAAGAAGATGTGATGACATTCGCCGGTGCACTGCCCGAAGATTTTCAGAAAGCCTATCCGCAGAAACCGGTTTCACTGACTGCCGGAGTAGAGGGAAACTTATCGTCCATGCTGCTCCGCCAGTTGAAAGCGGAGTTGCCGGGGACTTTCCGCATGGACGTTTCCGGAACGATGAAAGCGCTGACCGACAGTGTGCGCCGTTCTGGAAAACTGGACCTGAAAGCTAAAACCGGCAACCTCGATTTCCTGCTGACAATGCTTCCCCCCGCCGAACGGCACCGGTATAATATCCCGGCAGGCATCACCCTGACCGGCGAGGCGGCTCTGAAGAATAATGAGTATCAGGCCGATCTCCTGTTGAAAGAAGACAAAGGGAAAGTCCTGCTGACAGGCCGTTTCAACCCGGCCAAAGAGGCTTATAAAGCCGACCTGAAAGTGGATAGCCTGGAACCTGTGCATTTTATGCCGCTCGACTCGCTCTATTATATGAGCGCATCCATACAGGCGGAAGGCCAAGGGTTCGATCCCTTCAAAACCTCTTCCCGGGCAAAGCTGGACGGAAAACTGACGGATATACGATACGGCAATTACAACGTATCGGACGTCACCCTGGCCGGTTCGCTGGAAAAGAACTTCGTAAAGTTCGACCTGCTGAGCAAATATCCGCTGGCAAAGATGGATATGACATTGAATGCGACCTTGCAAAAGAAAGAGATCAAAGCCATGCTGATAGCCGATGTCGAAAACTTCGACCTCTATGGCATGCACCTGATGAACGATTCGCTGGCAACCTCCTTCCAGCTTTTCGCGGAAGCGGAAACCGACATGGGAAAGAACAACCTGGTCGACGTCACCCTCGGAAACTGGGAACTGACTACCACCACGGGTATTTATAAACCGAAGACACTGACCCTGCACGCCCAAAGCACCCAGGACACCACCCGCGTCTCCTTCCATGCCGGCGACCTCGGGATCGTGCTGACCGGCAACTCCGACCTGGAGACCATGACCGATAAGTTCAACAAGATTTCCGAAGGGTTGAACAAACAGCTCGAGAAAGATTCGATGATCAATATCCCCGCCTTTAAACCGTTGCTGCCGGATATGCATCTGGCCATATCGGCAGGGAAGGATAATCCGATTTATAATATATTGCAACAGGCAAACGTCTCGTTCAACAACCTGAACCTGGAGGCGTTCACCTCTCCCGAAGAAGGTTTCCGGCTGGATGCCGGCATTTATAACCTGATGCAGGACACGACGCGGATAGACACAGTCAGCTTTGCGATCCGGCAGGACTCGCTCGGACTGTTGTATCAGGCCGATGTCATCAAGACGAAATTCCGCCAGCAGGCTCCGTTCACAGCCGGAGTCAAGGGAAAGGTAAGGAATACGTTTGCCGACGCCGAACTCCTGTACACAGACGGCCTGGGGAAAACCGGTATCCTGCTCGGACTGCGTGCCGACAAGGTGGAAGAAGGTTTCAACCTCCATCTGTTCCCGGACAATCCGATCCTGGCATTCCGCCCTTTCAAGCTGAACCCGGACAATTATATCCTTTATAAGAACGAAAAAGATATTGCCGCCGACCTCCGCCTGTCGGGCGAAGAGAACGCCTCCCTGTGGATACATTCGTTGCCCGAAAAGGATAAGATGGAGGAACTGCATCTGGAATTGAGCCAGATCAACCTCGATGTGATCTCAAAGGCTTTTGCGGAGATACCTTCGATAAAGGGTATCCTGAGCGCCGACATGCAATATGCTCCGTCGGACAGTTCGTTTATGGTCGTTGTCGATGCAAATATCGACAATCTGATCTATGAAGGCGGACGGGTAGGCGAACTGATGTTCAGCACCGTTTATCTCCCGCTGGCCGACAATACGCACCAGGTCGACATGCACTTCTTCCGTGACCAAAACGAAGTCATGTCGGCAACCGCCCTTTACAAGATGGGGAAAAACGACCACCTGGACGGGACGCTCGACGTAACACATCTGCCGCTGGATATGGTGAACCCGTTTATCCCGGATAATATGGCGGCGCTCAGCGGCGTGCTCGAAGGGAACATGACGATAAAGGGCAGCAGCAAAGCTCCCGAAATGAACGGATATATCGAAATGGATTCGACTTCAATGTTCGTCACTGCCGTGGGTACCAGTTTCCGGGTGGACGACAAGAAAATCGTGGTGAAAGAGAATAAGATCCTGTTCGACAAATACCATATCCACGCAGCCGGAAAGAACCCGTTCGTGATAGACGGCACGATCGACTTCAATAATCCTTCGCGGATGATGGCCGACCTGAAACTAAATGCCGACAACATGCAGTTGCTCGACGTGAAGCGTAACAAGGAAAGCATGGTGTACGGCAAACTGCTCGTCAACCTGGCGTCGACGGTCAAAGGTCCGCTGGATGCCTTAATGATGCGCGGCAACCTGCAACTGTTGGGAGGAACCAATGTGACTTATGTCATGAAAGACTCGCCGCTGACGGTACAGGACCGTCTATCCGACCTAGTGACTTTCACTTCATTCGAAGACACGCTGGTGAACCGACGCCGGCAAGAAGCCCCGCTGCCTTTGGGCGGCCTGGATATGCTGCTGACCATCCGCATCGACCAGTCCGTACGGCTGAACGCCGACATTACCCCCGACCGCTCCAGCAAAGTCGAACTCGAAGGGGGTGGCGACCTTTCTTTCCAATATACCCCGCAGGGCGAGATGATCCTGAACGGACGATATACCCTTTCCGGTGGTATTGTAAAATATGCCCTGCCGGTCATCCCGCTGAAAGAATTTAATATCGAAAACGGTAGTTATGTGCAGTGGAGCGGCGATCCGATGGACCCGTACCTGAACCTGACTGCCACCGAACGTATCCGCACGAACGTGACGCTCAGCGGACAGAATCCGCGCATGGTGAATTTCGACGTGGGCATCGCCCTCAAACAGCAGTTGGAGAACCTGGGCCTGCAATTCGTCCTGACGGCTCCCGAAGACCAGGCGATGCAGACCGAACTGAGCAGCTTGGGTGAAGATGAACGCACGAAACTGGCAGTCGGCATGATCATGACCGGCATGTATCTGGGCAACTCCGGAAGCGGCAAACAGAATCTGAACATGGGTGCCGCCCTGAACAGCTTCCTCAACAGCGAGATCAGCAACATTGCCGGAAGTGCCCTGAAGACGGTCGACATCTCCTTCGGCATGGATACCTACGACGAGAACGGCGACGGCTCAGGCGGCCAGCGTACCGATTATAATTTCAGTTTTGCCAAACGTTTCTGGAACGACCGCATCCGTGTCGTGCTGGGCGGACGCATCTCGACCGGCGAAAATGCCAGCAACAGCAGCCAGACACAGGCCTTTATCGACAATGTCTCGATCGAATACCGGCTGGATGCCAGCGGAACCCGCTACGTGAAGCTGTTCCACGATAAGAACTACGAAAGTTTGCTGGAAGGTGAGATCACCGAAACAGGCGCCGGTATCGTCCTGCGCCGCAAGATGCTCCATCTACGCGAACTGTTCAATTTTAAAAAGAATCGACCCAAACCGGTAAATGAAGAAGAATGATGGAAAATAAGGACATATTATACAGACTGTTAAACGGCAGAGGGTGTGTTATCGCCTCGATATTCACTACCCTGATCCTGCTATCCTCTTCCTGTTCGACAACGAAGAACCTGCCTGAAGGCGAAGTTTTATACACCGGTATCAAGAAAATAGAAGTCACCGATGAAGATAAAACCACCGCCGGCGAAGATGCCCTCGCCGAAGTGGAAGGCGCCCTTGCCTATCCGCCCAACAATGCATTGCTGGGAAGTTCGTCCATCCGTGTGCCGTTGCCTTTCGGCCTCTGGGTCTATAATGCATTTGTCAATAAAAAGGGGAAGATTGGGAAATGGATTTTCGACAAGCTGGCTGCTAAACCGGTGTTCGTCTCCACCGTAAATCCCGAAGTCCGCATCAAGGTAGCGCAAAACCTGTTGAAGGAATATGGCTATTTCAACGGAACGACTTCTTTCCAGGTGGATACCAATCCGAAAAATGCGAAGAAAGCAAAACTCATTTACCAGGTGGCCATGAACCATCCCTACACCTATGATAGTATCCGTTATGTAAGGATGCGTCACCGGATGGATACACTGATACAAAATACGATAGGTGAACGCCTGCTTCATGACGGTGAAAACTTCAACGTGACGAACCTGGAAGCCGAACGGCAGCGTATCTCCTCCTTGCTGCGCAACAACGGTTTTTATTATTTCCGTCCCGAGTTCATCACTTACCAGGCTGATACCATCATGAATCCCGGCAAGGTGGCGCTCCGCATCATGACCAAACCCGGACTGTCGCGTGCCGCTCTTCGCCCGTGGAAGATCGGCGATATATCAGTCTGGCTGAACGGCTATAACAATGAGACACCCACCGATTCGGTACGTTACAAAGACATGACCGTCTATTACGAAGGCAAACTGCGCGTCCGTCCGTCGGTGCTTTATAACCGCCTGCGGTTCCGGTCGGGCGACCTTTATTCGCAGGAAAAACAGCAACGGACCCAGACCAGCTATTCGCGCCTGGGTATTTTCCGGTATTCCGAAATGCAATATACCCCGCGCGACACCACCCGCCGCCAGGACACGCTCGACCTGAAGATCAACACGGTCTACGACCTTCCGCTCGACGGTGAGCTGGAAGTGAACGTCACCTCCAAAAGTAACGACCAGGTGGGACCGGGAGCTATCTTCAGCGTTACGAAACGGAATGTGTTCGGTGGCGGCGAGACTTTCGGAGTACGCCTGCGCGGTTCTTACGAATGGCAGACCGGCAACCGGGTGGATGGTGCCAAATCGGCCATCAACAGCTGGGAGATGGGATTGAGCGGAACGCTGACGTTCCCGCAATTGCTTTTCCCGGGAATGATGAAGAAAGACGGCTTGTATCCGTCAAGTACCTCTTTCCGGTTGTATGTCGACCAGCTGAACCGGGCACGTTTCTTCAAGATGCTGGCTTTCGGCGGAAGTGCTTCCTACGATTACCAGTCGTCCGCTACCAGTCACCATTCGATCACGCCGTTCAAGCTGACGTACAACCTGCTCCAGTCTACGACGCATGAATTCGACAGCATAACAAAGGATAACAAGGCGTTAAAACTGAGTCTGGAGAACCAGTTCGTACCGGCAATGGGTTATACCTATACCTATGATGATGCCCCGATCACTACACGCCGGAACCATACGTGGTTCCAGCTTGCCGTTTCGCAGGCAGGTAACCTCCTGGGTGCCGGCTATGCCATTGCCGGAAAGAAATTCAACGAAGAAGGGAAACATCTGCTGGGAAACAAGTTTGCCCAGTTCGTAAAAGGGACAGCCGAAATACGCTACGATTATAAGATCGGCCATAACCAGCATCTGGTCGGACGTATGATGGCGGGTGCTGTCTACAGTTACGGGAACGCCCGGGTCGCTCCCTATAGCGAGCAGTTTTATATCGGGGGTGCCAACAGTTTGCGTGCCTTTACGATCCGTTCGATCGGTCCGGGCCGTTACCTTCCTGAAAAGACTACTTACAGCTATCTCGACCAGACCGGCGACCTGAAGTTCGAAGCCAACCTCGAATATCGTTTCCCGATCCTGGGCGACCTGCACGGGGCTGCATTCGTTGACGCCGGTAACATCTGGCTGATCCGTGAAGACAAGCAGCGTCCCGGCGGCCAACTGAAATGGGGACGTTTCCTGAAAGACCTGGCACTGGATGCCGGTGTCGGCCTGCGTTACGACCTGACCTTTATCGTGATCCGCCTGGATATGGGTATCCCATTACATGTTCCTTACGAAACGGACAAGAATGGTTATTTCAACGTCCCCAAATATACGCCGGGATGGCACCTGGCAATCGGGTATCCGTTCTAGGAAGTATAGTTGTTGAGGGGAAGGTCGATTATTATTCCTCCTCCCCTCCATACCTATATATAGTTATTTTCCCCTTTCCCTTACGCTTCTTTTTTACCTATAATCGGTGATTGATGCGCTTTCCTTTTCAGCCGACCTTTGCAGCAGTTTAATAATGTAAAAAGATTCGGACATTGAAAGCGATATTTAACACACTAATGTTTGCACTATTCCTTGTAATTCTGCCGGTTACGGTAAAAGCACAGGGGGAGGCCATGATTTCAGGGAAGATATTATCAACGGAGAAAGAGATTGTTGACTTTGCAACAGTCTATCTGAAAGGTACCAATTACGGGGGAACGACGAATGAAGAAGGTATCTACCATCTCAAAGCTCCCGCTGGAAATTATACATTAGTCGTATCCGCCATCGGCTATAAAACAGTTGAAAAGCAAGTCAGGCTTATCGACGGCCAGCGCGTAAAACAAAATATCACCATCACTCCGCAAGTGGAAGAACTGGACGAAGTCGTAGTCGTTTCCAACGGCATCAGCCGCCTGAAACGTTCGGCCTTCAACGCCATAGCCGTAGATACCAAGGAACTACAAAACTCCACCAAAAGCCTGAGCGATGCGCTCGCCAAAGCACCGGGCATGAAACTCCGCGAATCGGGTGGTGTAGGCTCGGACATGCAGCTGATGCTCGACGGTTTCAGCGGAAAGCACGTGAAGGTCTTTATCGACGGCGTGCCGCAAGAAGGTGTAGGCAGTTCATTCGCCCTGAACAACATACCGGTCAATTTCGCTGAACGCATCGAAGTATATAAAGGAGTAGTCCCCGTCGGTTTCGGAACGGATGCCATCGGTGGCGTTGTCAACATCGTGACGAACAAGAAACGCCGCAACTGGTTTCTCGACGCCTCCTATTCTTTCGGCTCGTTCAATACGCACAAATCATACGTCAACTTCGGACAGACACTGGATAACGGTTTCACTTACGAAATCAATGCTTTCCAGAACTATTCGGACAACGACTACTATGTAGATGCCCCGGTAAAGGATTTCGAAACGGGACGTCTCGACACGGATAAGAAAGAACGTGTGAAACGCTTCAACGACACTTACCATAACGAAGCCATCATCGGAAAGCTGGGGTTTGTCAACAGGAAATGGGCCGACCGCCTGTTGTTCGGTTTCACTTATTCCAATATGTACCAGGATATACAGACGGGTGTACGCCAGAACACGGTCTACGGCGAAAAACATCGCAAAGGCCATTCCCTGATGCCCTCGCTGGAATACAACAAACGCAACCTGTTCACCGATGGCCTCGACCTGGTATTCACCGCCAACTACAACAAGAACCTGACGACCAACGTGGACACCTCCGCCTACGAATACAACTGGGCAGGCGACAAACACCTGATGAACTCACGCGGCGAACAGTCCTACCAGCACACCCGGTCGGACAACAACAACTGGAACGGTACGGTCACCCTCAACTACCGCATCGGCAAGGCACATATGTTTACGTTCAACAACGTACTGACCGCCTTCCGCCGCTCCAACACCTCCCTGCTGACAAACGAGGAACTGACGGACGCCATCGACAAGGAGACACGCAAAAACATTGCCGGCCTCTCCTATCGCCTGATGCCGTCAGAACATTGGAACCTCTCCGTTTTCGGAAAGCATTACAACCAGTATGTAGCCGGCCCGATGGCAACAGATAACACAAGTTCAGAATATGTCCGCACCTCCCGCAGCGTCAACTCCATGGGATACGGGGCTGCCGGTACCTACTTTGTACTGCCGGGCCTGCAGGCCAAGCTGTCGTACGAAAAAGCCTACCGCCTGCCTACCATCGAGGAAATGTTCGGTAACGAAGACCTCGAAATGGGCGACATGGGCATCAAACCGGAAAACAGTGACAACCTGAACCTGAACGTAAGCTACAACAAAGCATTCAACAAACATAACGTATATGTGGAAGGCGGTTTGATTTACCGCAACACCAAAGACTATATCCAGCGTAACATCACCGACCTGAGCGGCGGCAAACAGGCGGCGAGCTACATCAACTACGGCAAAGTGCTGACCAAAGGCTATAACATCTCCGCCCGTTACAGCTTTGCTAACTGGCTGAGCCTGGGTGGAAACTATACGCAGATGAATGTCCGCGACAACCAAAAGACGGCCATCAGCAACGGTGCTAACAATATCGCCTATAAACAGCGTATGCCGAACCTGCCGTACCGCTTCGCCGACTCCGACGTGACCTTCTACTGGCGTAACCTCTGGAGGAAAGGCAACACGCTGATAGTGACTTACGACAATCAGTACCTGCATAGCTTTACCTATTATTCTTCCATCATCGGTTCGAATAAAGGCGAATATGTGGTGCCGAACCAGTTCTCACACAACCTGACTCTCTCTTACAGCCTTCAGAACGGACGTTACAACATCTCGTTCGAGTGCCGCAACTTCACGGACGAAAAGCTGTACGACAACTTCAGCCTGCAAAAAGCAGGACGGGCATTCTACGGAAAGATCCGTGTCTATCTAGGCAATTAATCTCTCTAAAATAAATAGTAATAAACAATATTAAAACAAGACAAGATGAAGAAGAATTTCTTTTTAACAGGCCTTTTCGCTACTGCAATGGCCGGACTGACACTGACAGCGTGTGACGACGACCCATCTATCGGTGGCGGTGATGGCGGTGACGATGACAACAACGCGGAATACGTAATCGCAGCCTCTGTAACGGCTTCCGGAAATACAACCAATGTGCTGGTCAACGCCGAATCGTTGGACGAAGGTACCGTTACGACCATCAACAACGGTGTTGTGAACGACGGTGCAACCTACTGGGTATTCTTCAAGGAACAATATCTCTACGCCCTGACATACAACCAGGGAGAAGCCGGCGGAACCCGCTCGTATATCATGGATGCCAGCGGCGAACTGAAGAAGCGTTCTGCCGAGTTCGGTGTAAAGCGTTTTACCACCTATGGCATCTACGACAAATATATCATGACCTCTTCTACCGGTGACGGTCCTACGGAATGGAACGACGAAAACGGTTACACCCCGAAAGTATTCCTGCTTTCTTACCTGGACCCGGCAGCCGAAACATTCACCACCAACGATACGCAGAACAAAGCTTATTTGTCTGAAAACTTCCTGGGCACCGGTGAATACGTAACCCTGTCCGGTATACTGGAACATAACAACAAGATTTACACAGCCGCCGTTCCAATGGGTCTGAGCCAGTACGGCACAAAAGACCAGAACGGCAAATGGGTATTGCCGGGCAACGAAGACCTGGTGAAGAAAGAATCGGGCGGTTCCAACAGCAGCGCTTACAAGAAAGACGAATTGCAGTGGACACAGTATCCGAACGAATGCTGGGTAGCCATCTTCGACGATGCAACCATGACCAGCAAGAAACTTATCAAAACGGATAAGATCAGCTATGCCGCTGGACGTATGAAATCCCAGTATTACCAAATGATCTGGGCAGCCGACAACGGTGACGTATATGTATTCTCGCCGAGCTTCGCAAAAACGATGACCGATGCCCGCCAGAAGACAACGCTGCCCGCTGGTGTCGTTCGTATCCCCAGCGGAAGCACTGAGTTCGACGATTACTACTGCAACCTGGAAGCCCTGACCAACGGTAACTCTTTCCTCCGTAGCTGGCATATCGCAGACGATTATTTCATGTTGCTGATGTACGACAGACCTCTCACTGAAACAGGCTATGTAGCCAACCAGTTGGCTATCTTCAAGGCCGGAGACAAGAAGTTGACATACGTAACAGGTCTACCTTCAACCGACCAGATTTCCGGCTTCGGCAACGAACCGTATGTTGAAAAAGGCAACGCCTACGTAACCGTTACCTTCAACGAAGGCGGCGGCAACCCGGCTATCTACAAAATCAACCCGGCAACTGCCACGGCAACCAAAGGTCTGACAATCGAAGCTACACAGGTGAGCGGTGTCGGTAAACTGACGGCTGCACAGTAAACAATAACAACGAAAGATGATTCGCATGTATATCTTTCTTATACTCCTCCTGCTCCCGCTAACCATGCGGAGCCAGGAGGATATTTGTATAGGCAAGAAACAGTCTCTCCACTCTGCCGTATTAAACGAGGAACGGAACTACTGGATACACCTTCCCTCCGGCTATGAGCAGGATACAACGAAAAGATATCCGGTCATCTATCTGCTCGACGGAGACTCTTTCTTTCATTCGCTGGTAGGTATCAGCCGGACATTTACAACGGTCAGAGGCAAATACCTCCCGGAAAGCATCATCATCGGCGTGCTCAACGTCGACCGGACACGCGACCTGACGCCGACAGCCTCGGCAGCGGGACGGGACGGCCGGATTGCCCCGGATGCCACACCCCAGGGCGGCGGAAGCGAAACATTCAGCCGCTTCCTGACCGAAGAGCTCCGCGACGTTATCGACAGCACCTGCCGGACGAACGGAAAGAATATGCTGATAGGCCATTCCTACGCGGGACTGTTCACCCTGAACACCTTCCTCCGCCATACGGAGCTGTTCGACACCTATCTGGCCGTCGACCCGAGCCTGTGGTGGGACCAGGGCAAGCTATCGCAGGAAGCAGCCGCATGGGTTGAAGGGAAAGACTTCACGGGTAAAAGCCTGTACATCGGCGTCGCTTCGAAGAAACGGACCGACCGGGTGGACATCCACCTCAACAAAGTAAACCACCTCCTCACAGAGGTATTACCGCAGGCGAAAAACCTGCGTTTCTTTCATAAATCATTCCCCGAAGAGAACCACGGAACAGTCGCCATTCCGGGAATATACGACGGGATCAAACAATTATTCGGAAAATGAGAAAACTCTTTGCTAAAATACATCTATGGTTATCCATACCCTTCGGTATCATCATCGCCATTGTCTGCCTGACAGGGGCAATACTGGTATTTGAAACGGAGATACAGGAACTTTGCCACCCTTCCCACTACTTCGTAAAAGAGGTGAAGGGCGAACCGCTCCCGCCGGCCGCATTGATAGAATCAGCCCGGCGACAACTCCCCGACTCCATTAAGATAAACGGTATCCGCGTCACTCCCGACCCGAAACGTACCTACCAACTGGTGCTGCCGGGCAAAAAGGCCGCCGCCTTCATCGACCCCTACACCGCAGAGGTCACCGGCATCAACGACGGACAAGGTTTCTTCATGCAGATGATGCGCCTCCACCGCTGGCTGCTCGACTCCTATAAACGCGACGGCAGCTTTTCACTGGGGAAAGCGCTTGTAGGATACTCCACACTCGTACTGGCCATCATCCTCGTAAGCGGCCTTGTCATCTGGTATCCCCGTAACAGGAAGGCGTTGAAGAATCGCTTGAAAATAAAGGCGAACGCCGGCTGGTATCGTTTCTTCTACGACCTGCATGTGGCAGGAGGCTTTTACTCCACCCTCCTTCTGCTCGTCCTGACGCTCACCGGGCTGACCTGGTCGTTCGGTTGGTACCGGGATGCGTTCTATACGGCTTTCGGCGTAGAGACAACCCAGCCGCAGGTACATGCTCCGGCCCCTTCCGCCCAACAGGAACAGTCCGAAGATAAAAAGCCGTGGGAAAGAAGTCGCGGGGAGAGAGGCGGTCATCCGGAACGTTCCGGTTCTTCTGAAAGAAAAGAAAGGCAACAGAAAAGAACGGATTATACGGTATGGGCCGGCGTTCTATCGGATTTGCAGCACCGCTATCCGGCATACAACTCCATCACCATCCAGGACGGTTCAGCTTCCGTCTCCACCGCCCGATACGGTAATACTCGGGGGAGCGACCGTTACACATTCGATGCGGCAACGGGCCAAATCACCGATATCCAGTTATACAAAGACCTGCCCAAATCAGGAAAGATAAGAGGCTGGATATATTCCGTGCATGCCGGCACCTGGGGCGGCATGACGACGAAGATACTGAGCTGCCTGGTCTCCTTCCTCGGTGCAGTCTTCGCCATAACGGGTTATTATTTCTGGATTAAGAAGAAGATACGGAAAAGGAAGAGATAACCGCCCGGCTAAATGGCACACAAATGACGCTCATCTGTTTAATCTGCGTCATCTGCGTGCCATAGTGCGACATCACCTGCGGACTATCACCTTCTCCACCGTCCCATTGTCGAGGCGGACGAGGTAGATGCCGGGGGAGAGGGCATCGATGCGCGTCGTGCCGGCTGTCAGGGCGAGGCTACGGACGATGCGGCCGGTGAGGGCAACGACCTGCGCCTGCATCGGGCGGTCGGCTGTGATGAAGAGGCGGCCGTCGCGGGTGAAGATGCGGGTGGCGGTGGAGGCGACAGGCTCGTTCGCTACCGGGGGATTCTTCACGATGCCGCTGATGGTGACGGAGAGGTCGCTGCAGACGTTCTTCAACACATAGGCGCCGTCGCTGGTGCGCGGCGTGATGGTCTTGCCATCGTCGGTCGTCACAACGGGGACGGACTGGTCATAGGCCGCGTCGAGGGTAAGGTAGAAGCGGAAGTTATCCCAGGATTCGACCTGGTGGGAACCGGCTGCCGGGTCGGTCGTGACGCCTTCCACCGACGGGAGGGTGACGGTGTAGTAGACCGGCTCGGGCGGCGTGGGCGCTTCGTAGCGGAAAGAGGCCCTCAACCAGAGGTCGGCGCGGGGCATCTCGACGGTGGAGCCGCCGAGCGGCGTGTCGACGCTGCCCTGGCCGGTGCCGGAGAAGAAGCCTTCGAAAAAGTAATCCGTCCCGGTACTGTAAGAGAGCGTAAGAGGCGTTCCGGGGCGCACGGCATCGCCATCATTGAGGGGCGTTGCCGGTTGTCCGGCGGTTACCGACAGGGTTCCTCCCGTTGCCTGGGTGAGATGAAGGAGCGGAAGGGCGGCAAGCGTACCGAAAGCGTCGTTGGGCGACTGTCCGGCGAGCAAGGTGCCGGGATACGAGAGGGAGCCGTCGGTAGCTTCTTCGACCAGCTTCAGGCGGGGCGATCGGGTGCCGTCCGTCCAGTCCCAGGCCTCTTCCCATCCGGCAGCGGCGGGCGAAACGCCTGCCAGGTCTTCGCGGACGGTTTCGCGGTAGGTGTCGGCGCCATCCAGCGAACCGGCGTCATAGCTATTGGCAAGGTTGCCGTTCTGGAGCATGGCGGGGTTGGCGTAGTTGGAAAGATAATTTAAAACGGTAGAAGTATTATTATAAGATGATACTATCCGGTGGATATTATCTCCTGTCCCGTTTACGTTCTTATTGAGAGCAAGGTTATGGGATAATTCACCGTCGCCGCTATAGACTCCGCAAATACCACCTGCATATTGTTCGGTTCCTCCCTGTGCCCGCACGTCTCCGGTGGCGTAGGTGCAGGAAAGGGTACCTAATGCATATCCGGCAATACCGCCGACATAGCAGTCTTTAGAAGCCGTAGCCTCCACTTCCACCGTTGCGTAACAATTAGTAAGGGTAAGGGAACCTGTACCGAAAAGGGCTGCACTTGCAAAACCAGCTATTCCTCCGGCATAAGCACCGTTTCCGTTTCCTGTCTCTGTTATCTTTATCGCCCCTGCCCCTTCCGCATAACAGTTGCGGAGGGTGGCAGCGCCATCGATACCTTGTATCCTTCCGGCTATTCCTCCGGCACAGACATAGCTACCTGTTGAAGCAGCCTCTATCCCATCAGCCGCCAGTTCGACACCCAGGTTTTGAAGCGTACCGTTTATGACATCACCGAATAAGCCGGCAAAAACAGCGGTAATTGTGTTATCACTCTTAATCTTCACCTTCAACCCTTTCACTTTATACCCTTTCCCATCGAAATGGGCACGGAAGGAGGCGCCGCTACGATTCCCTATCGGCATCCAGTTCTTCCCCTTCAAATCAATATCAGCAGAAAGGGCGAAGCAATAGCCGGAGAAGCCGGATTTACCGGAAGTACTGTTATCTATACTTTCCCCCTTATCCAACTTCAACTCTCTCGCCCTGGCATTCACCTGCCGTGCGAAATACGCCAGTTCTTCCGCGTTGGCGATAAGGATAGGATTCTCGAAACTTTTGCCGTCGCCCCCGTTTACATTGGCGATGGAAGTAGCCGCATAGTCTGACCAGATAAAGGCATTGAGGTAATTGCTTGCCAGGTAGTCTGTCTGGGAACCGGCAGGCCAGGCTGCAAAGGAGGGAGTGCCTTTCCCATCATCCGTTGCCATTCGGAGTTGCGGCAGGTTGTCTTCGGGAAATACCCAGGCGGTAGACCAGGCGTTATCGTTGGAGGGCGCATTTCTCAGGACGCTTTCAAAGTCTTCAAGGCTGGTGTTGCCGCCGTCCTGCGAGTCGGACGTGCTGCCGGATACTGCTTTGTAGTTTACCTTTACACCGGGGTTGGCGTAGTTGGAAAGATAATTTAAAACGGTAGAGGTATAAGATGATGCTATTCGGTGGATATTATCTCCTATCCCGCTTACGCTCTTATTGAGAGCAAGGTTATGGGATAATTCACTGCTGCCGTTAGAGAGTCCGCAAATACCACCTGCACATTGTTCGGTTCCTCCCTGTGCCCGCACGTCTCCGGTGGCGTAGGTGTAGGAAAGACCTGGTGCATATCCGGCAATACCACCGACCCTGCACTTATCAGAAGCCGTCGCCTCCACATTAACTGTTGCGTAACAATTAGTAAGGGTAAGGGAACCGATACCGGTACCGGCAGCATCGGCTGCACCGGCTATTCCTCCGGCAGAAGCACTCTTTCCGTTTCCGGTCCCTGTTATCTTTATCGCCCCTTTCCCTTCCACATAGCAGTTGCGGAGGGTGGCAGCGCCACCGAAACCTTGTATCCTTCCGGTTATTCCTCCGGCATAGACATCGTAACCTGTTGAAGCAGCCTCTATCCCCTCATCCGCCAGTTCGACACCCAAGTTTTGAAGCGTACCGTTTATGACATTACCGAATAAGCCGGCAAAGACAGCGATAGTTGTGTCATCACTCTTAATCTTCACCTTCAACCCTTTCACTTTATGCCCTTTCCCATCGAAATGGGCACAGAAGTAGGCAGTACTGCCATTCCCTATCGGCACCCAGTTCTTCCCCTTCAAATCAATATCAGCAGAAAGGGCGAAGTAATAGCCGAAGAAGCCGGAAGTACCGGAAGTACTGCTTTTATCTATACTTCCTCCATTATCAACCGTCAACTCTCTCCCCCCGTCATTCACCTGCCGTGCGAAATACGCCAGTTCTTCCGCGCTGGCGATAAGGATAGGATGATCGAAACTTGTGCCGTCGCCCCCGTCTACATTGGCGATGGAGGTAGCCGCATTGTTCTCCCAATCGTCGGGGTTGCCTGCCGTGGCAGCGAATGTCATAAAAAGAAAAAACAGCCCGGCGAATAAACGGAGGACTGCGCAAGGTCGTTGTACTGTTATTTTCATATGCATAATCAATATTAATATAGTGTGTGTAGATGGATGCGGAAATTTATGGGAGTCGTAAACGCTCAGTTACGGGTGCCGTAAACGGTCGGTTACGACTCCCGTAACAAAAGGGTTACTCAATCTCGGGACGATCGCTTCCGCCTGAACCTACCTTCAGCAGGTAAGGGAAGCGGCTGCGGCGCACGTCTTTGAGGAGGGTCTTGCTGTTACCGCCATACTGCGTGGCTACTTCCAGATAGTAGGTACCGTTGGCAAGCGCGGGGATGATAAAGGCGAAGTTCGACGGCTCGTTGCGCGAGAGGACGGTCTCGGGCACGGCAACGACCTTCGTTTCGTCGGTGGCGTCGACAAAGAAGAAGCCGACTTCCTTGCCTGGCTCGCCGACAATTTTCACGCGGTTGCCTTTGCCGTTGAGCGTGTTGCCCGGACTGAGTTTCTCGTTGGTCGTCTTGGTCAACACGTCGTAGACGGTCGTCACGGTCGGCATGCCGTCTTTCGTTCCGTTGATGATTACGTCGATCATATCGAGTTCCTTACGAAGTTCCGCCAGCGGGATGCAGCGCATAACTACCCGGTTGGTTGCGGGATTGAAGCCGGCACCGGGGCCAATCACGGCGCCTTCGACGCCCAGCGAGTTGTTGGCGAAACCGAATTCGACGGTAGCACCTGAGTATACTTCCTCCTTCGCCTGCTTTTCGATATCCTTGTAAGCGGTCAACAGTTCGGAAGCCGAGAATTTGCTGCCGGCTTTGGCGGCAAGGCTGCACAGGCCGTCGATAGAGCGTCGGCCCACATAAGTGATGTTGATGGTGGAGTCGTCTTCGCGCTCGGTCAGCTTGTTCTCGACCAGCGTTCCAATGATGCTTCTCCTTTTGGGTTCATCGTTTGCCATAATTATTGATTGTTTTAGTTCATGGAGAACTCCCGCATTCCTATTGATAATGAACCACTTTACAGAGAATTTCTATTGAAAAACATCAGTTTTTCCTTTTGAAGCATCCCCCTGTGAAACCCTCCTCGGTACCTCGTTGGTACCAAAGCACAACGAAAACACAACGGTATTAGGGGATGCAGACAACGCAAACGACGCAGACGCTCGCAGACTTTTTAATTTTCAATCTTTCTCTGCGTGCGTCCGCGTCGTTTGCGCTGTCCGCGTTCCCTAATAGATTTTATTCTCATATCCCCCTAAAAAACAAGCTGTCAGATGTTGCGTACCCCGAAATAATCCTTATATTTGCTCACATTATAAACGTAGTTCTCCATGTACTACGTCACTCTTCCGCCGCGTCATTGCCCACCGCCCGTCGTCTGAAAAGCATCCGGCAGGCATGATGAATTGCTGAAAAAAAGGATTGTATAACAAGTTTTGGAGCATACAGGAGAAGACGATTGAGTGGAAGATATAAAGGTTTTGATTGGAATAACTTTCAAGGTGCAAAAATTGCACCTTGTCCCCAAAAAGCTATTTAGAAATTATCCAATGCTGAACGTTTCATGATAAGCGGGTAACGCTCCGGATGCTTCAGGCTTTCTATTTCGAGGTCTACATCAAGAGAGGCCCATTCAATAGCAGAGCGTCCGGCCATTCGAACATTCAACACATCGCTGATTCGGGCATCCCGAAGCCATGGCATCCGGTTGTAGGAAATAAAATAGTCATGACCTAATACCGACAACAGAATGCCTTGAGCGTTAATCATTAACACGCTTACCGATGTGTTCTGCAAATTGTTGCTTGAATTCGTCTCCATATTGTTTTACTAATTGAGTTATTCTTTTAATATCTTTCTGATTGAATCCATAATTCTCCGCTAATTCAACAGAGGGTTCCAGCCAGAATTTAGCTTCGTTCTCTGCCTTTATCACATGGATATGCTTTCTATCTCAGAACCCGAAATCCCCGTCTTCTTGATGCTGCTTCTCCTGTTCCTTACCGGTTAGATAAATGAAATCGTTCCCACTCCGGATCATATCGGAGGCAGGGACTTTTTCTTTTAACTTATCTATCTCGCCCTTTTCCTTGACACAAACCAAGGCACGATAGCTCTTCGAAGGTTTGTCAGCCACAAACCAGACACCCGTATAGGCAACACCTTCCAGATAATGCATCAGCGAAGTGCTGACACCGGAAATGCCGATAGGCCCCCGGAAGAATTTAACTTTGCCCGAATAAGGAGACAATCCTTCCAGCTGTTCCGGGAAGGCCGGATTATCCTTGCCATCCATCGGCAGATAATAACGAATTACCGCGTCCGCCTTACTTTTTGCCGCCGCCGAACCGGAAGGAAAAACGACCGACACATATTTATTCCCAACCACAGCCTGCAACTGGTAAGGCGACAGGCAATCGATGCACCCTAAAGTATCCGCCCGCTGGCATCTGAACACATGGAGCGAATAAATACCGAACGCGTCCTCCGGCGTTGGCATATCATAAATCTCAACCGTATATTCCTGCCCTTCGTAAACGACATCGCGGGCTACCAGCTTACTGACGCCGTATTCGAGAAACTGTTCCGCTCCCCCGTTCATAAAACCATAAAGGCCGGAACCGGTAAATTCGCGCTCCCTTTTCACCTCAACCTCCTGTGCTGCCAGGAAAGCCGGGATAAACGTCAAAAGTCCCAACCAATGTATAACGTGTTTCATGCCTGCAAATTTATTTCGACCAGTTCTATCTTTTCCTTATCGGCTACACCCAACTTGAACTCCTGTGCCATATCCATAAAGGCACGTGCCCCGGCTTTCTCTTCCTCCTGCACGCCTTCTTCGATACGTTTGGCAATCACCATATCATAACCGATGCGGTCGACTGCCACCGGGTCGCTTCCCGCCAGAATCGTATTGTAATGACAGATAAACTGCGGATTGGCAGCCGGCCCGCCGTCGAAACAGCCAATCATACCGTCGGTAATATTCAATACCACCTTATCACGCAAAGGAGGAAAGGCACAAGCCGAAGCGCAGGTGTCGTGCCACATCGGGCCGTGAAGCCGCGCCGTATTAGTAATAGAGCCGAAAGCCAGGTTCTTCATACAGGAAGTAATCGTCGTTCCCGCATTCTTCAGCACCGGGACGTTGATGATTTTCGTCACCATCTCCGTACATATCTTTGTGAAGTAAGAGTATTTTCCGCCATTAATCATGAACGGCATGGTATAGGCATCATACTCGCCCTCCAAATCAACAAAGTAATAGTGCTCCTTGTCAATCCGCTCTTCCCCGTAAAACTTTCCTTCGGCATTGATATAGCTGCCGTTCTCATCGGCGTATTCCGTACCGATGATGCGGATATCGGGGTAATTCTCCGGGGTAAAGCCGGACTCTTTCAGGTCTGCCTCTCGCCTGTCCCAGATAACGATGTTTTTCCGGAAGATGCCGGCCTCTTCCAACTGGTTAATAATAGATTGCGTCAGGGCGTGCGAAGTAGACAGCAGTTTCCCGGCAATCGGATTCACTTTCAGCCCGATTACATCATCGGGACCGACAAATTGCAGCCATGCCTCTTTCAGGTTCTCTTTCCCCGTCAGGTTCAACAGGCAGTTCCGGAGCATTTCATAAGCGGCTTCCTCCGACGGTTGCCCGTCGACAATACAACCGGGGTGAGTCGCTTTTACCACTTTCCCGGGATATTTGCCCGGCATGGAGTTCTCATTCCGGGGAATGGCAAGGGCATCCTTTATATTGGTTGCCGGCTTCTCTTTGACCGCCTGCGCCGAAGGGGCAGCCTTCACGATGGGAGAAAAAGCGACACTCGCCCCTCCAAGGGCTAACGAACGAAAAAAGTTTCTTCTTTTCATGGCATTACATTATTAAGTCTTCAGCCTGCTAAGGTATTGATTTTCTCCGGTGCATCTTCCCTTTTGACAGTTATTAGTACAACAAATCGCTTTCCACAGGTATTGATAGCAAACAAGAAAGTATTTACTTTTACCGAATTCTTTATAACTCAATAATACAATTAACTCACAATTTTGTTATAATTATAGAGTTGCTTGTAAGCGACCATCTATCAGATAAGAAAGAAGTTATTTAATTAAACAGAATCAAAAATGAATTTAGCAGAAGTCTTGCAGTTCCGCCGTTCCGTGCGGGTATATGATAAAGAAAAACCGATAGACCCGGAAAAGGTCAAACAATGTCTGGAACTGGCAACGCTGGCTCCCAACAGTTCGAATATGCAATTATGGGAATTCTATCAAATTACAGAACCCGAATTATTAGCAAAGATTTCGAAGGCTTGTCTGGGGCAGACAGCAGCCTCCACAGCTCCGGAAATAGTTATTTTCGTTACCCGTCAGGACTTATATAAGAAACGGGCAAAATTCGTTCTCGAGTTCGAGAAAGGGAATATCCTGCGAAACAGTCCTAAGGAACGCCAGGAGAAGCGTATCAAAGATAGAGAATTATATTATGGGAAAGTTATGCCGTTCCTTTATGCCAGGTTCTTCGGTTTGCTGGGATTATTAAGGGTTGTACTGGCTAAAAGCATCGGCCTCTTCCGCCCTATGGTACGTGAAGTTTCCGAAAGCGACATGCGCGTCGTCGTTCATAAATCCTGTGCACTGGCTGCCCAGACATTTATGATTGCCATGGCAAATGAAGGATACGACACTTGCCCTTTAGAGGGTTTCGACAGTACACAAATCAAAAAACTATTGAAATTACCGCACGGTGCCGGGATAAATATGGTCATTCCATGTGGCATCCGAAAAGGTAACAGAGGCATCTGGGGAGAACGATGCAGAGTGCCGTTCAACGAAGTTTATCATAGGATTTAATCTATCTTTCAAACGGGGAGAGGCTCCTGTTTTCATACCTAGTAGTAGGTATTTAATACAGATTTAATACCAGACTTGCCATTTTATACCGTATAATACCTTATATTTGCAACAAGGTGATGGAGAAGTTCAGGAAATATCTGCGTATAGCGCTCCCCGCACTGTTTATTGCGTATCTGGGATGCCTGATTGCGTTTACCCACGTCCATATCGTGAACGGGGTAACGATAGTCCATTCGCACCCTTACCATAAAACGGACGACGGCCGGCTGGACCATGAACATGGTTACGCGGAGTTCCAGTTGCTTCACCAGCTTTCTACGATTCAAATCAGCGGAGCTGCGTTTGTTTCGATTCTGCTTGCCGCTTTTCTTTCTACATTATTTATACTCAGAAATAATCCGGTCTACCCGGATTACCTGCTCCCTGTACGGGGAAAGTTATCTCTTCGTGCCCCTCCTGTAATCTGATACATACGGACTTTTTTTGTTAGGATGCCTGTGTTCAAACAGGTACATCCCTTGTATTACCTATTTATCAGAACAAATTAAAATGAATAAGATTATAACACTTATGCTATGCCTTTGCTGTGCCGTTACGGTTGCACGGGCAACAGGAGACGACGAGAAAATGAACGCTTCGGATGCTAATGTATTCGGACATGTACTGGACAAAGAGACAGGCGAACACCTGCCCTTCATCACCGTTATGCTGAAAGGGACGACCATAGGGACCACGACGGACAATTCCGGTCATTATTTCCTGAAAAACCTGCCCGAGGGCAAGTTTACACTCGAATTCAAATATCTCGGATACAAAACCGTAACCCGCGAAGTGACCCTGGTAAAAGGGAAAACACAGGAAATAAACGTCGAATTGGAAGAAGATCGGATTGCCCTGGACGGCGTTGTCGTCTCGGCAAACCGGAGCGAGACTTCGCGGCGCCTGGCTCCCACCCTGGTCAATGTCATCGACTCTAAGCTATTTAAAACGACCAATGCGGTAAATCTGGCGCAGGGACTGAATTTCCAACCAGGTGTACGTGTTGAGACAAACTGCCAGAATTGTGGTTTCCAACAGGTACGTATCAATGGGCTGGACGGACCTTACACCCAAATATTAATCGACTCGCGCCCAATCTTCAGCGCCCTTTCGGGGGTATACGGACTGGAACAGATTCCGGCGAATATGATTGACCGTGTCGAAGTGATGCGCGGCGGCGGTTCGGCCTTATTCGGCTCTTCCGCCATTGCGGGGACCATCAATATCATTACCAAAGAGCCATTGCGCAATTCCGGAGAACTGACGCATACGATTTCTTCTATCGGAGGAAGTTCGGCTTTTGATAACAACACGACACTGAACGCTTCGCTGGTGACGGACAACAGTAAAGCCGGCATGTACATCTTCGGTCAGAACCGCCATCGCTCCGGCTACGACCATGACGGCGACGGTTATACCGAACTGCCGAAACTTAAAAACCAGACGGTCGGTTTCCGTTCCTACCTGAAAACAAGCACTTACAGCAAGCTGACATTCGAATATCATCACATGAACGAGTACCGCCGTGGCGGTAACCTGCTGGACCGTCCGCCCCATGAAGCGGATATTGCTGAACAACTGGAGCATTCCATCGACGGCGGGGGCCTGAAGTTCGACCTTTTCTCTTCCGATTACAAACATAGGCTCAGCGTCTTCACTTCGGCCCAGAACACCGACCGCGACAGTTATTACGGTACAGCGCAAGACCCGAATGCCTACGGCAAGACTACCGACCTCACTTTTATGGCCGGAACACAGTATGCCTACAGCTTCGACAAGTTCCTGTTTATGCCGTCGGACCTGACAGCCGGACTGGAATACAATTACGACCATCTGAAAGATGAAATGATAGGCTACAACCGCTATACGAACCAGAAAGTCCATATCGAAAGCCTTTTCCTGCAAAACGAATGGAAAAACAAAATGTGGAGTTTCCTGATCGGAGCACGTATGGATAAACATAATATGATAGATAATGTGATATTCAGTCCGCGTGCCAATGTACGTTTCAATCCGACGGAGGATATCAATATCCGTGCCAGTTACTCCAGCGGCTTCCGTGCGCCGCAGGCTTTCGACGAGGATATGCACATCTCTGCCGTAGGTGGTGAAATTGCGATGATACAACGAGCAAAAGACTTGAAAGAAGAGAAATCGCAGAGTCTCAGCACATCGGTCGACTTCTATCACCGTTTCAAGAACGGAATCCAGACAAATTTCCTGATTGAAGGATTCTACACCAGCCTGAGCGATGTCTTTGTGTTGGAGGATATCGGTAAAGACGAGCAGGGTAATATTATCAAGGAACGCCGTAACGGTTCGGGAGCCAAAGTGATGGGACTGACGCTCGAAGGAAAAAGCGTTCTCTCTTCCTGGCTGTCCTTACAGGCAGGCGTCACCTTGCAGCGCAGCCGTTACAACGAGCCGGAGAAATGGAGCGATAACGAGAATGTCCCGACAGAACGGAAGATGTTCCGCACTCCCAATACCTACGGCTATTTCACCTCGACGCTGACTCCGCTGAAACATTTCACGGCAGCTTTGTCGGGTACTTATACCGGAAGCATGCTGGTACAGCACCTGGCCGGCTATATCCCGATGGACAAGGCGGTCAAAACACCGGACTTCTTCGACATGAACATCAAGCTGTCATACGACTTCCACATCTACAAAGACATCAACCTGGAAGTAAACGCCGGCGTACAGAATATCTTCGAAGCCTACCAGTCCGACTTCGACCAGGGATGCAAACGCGACTCCGCCTACATCTACGGACCGGCCGCACCGAGAAGTTATTTTGCGGGGGTTAAGATTTCTTATTAGAAAGAATTGATCCTACTTTTCCCTTGATGGAAAAGTAGCCAAAAGATCAAGGCTGCACCTGCTTCGCTACTCCGCATCCTCCGTTCGCTGTCGTCTGTGAACTCGCTGCGCTCAAACAGCACAGCCTCCGGACGCTCTCTACGGATGCTTCGTTTAACGCTCATCAGCTGATGCCTTTCATAGAACGCTTTGCGTTCTCCTGGGATGGCCGATACTACCTGTTAAATCCAGAAAGTCTTTGTTCTATAAGTATCGGTGTCGGCTATCCCAAGCGGGGTAACAGGGGTAAATAAACAATTTTAGGGAAAACTATCCTACCATACCAGCCAGGTCGGATGACAATGCCTGTTTCTTCTTTGTGCAGAAACGTTCGCACTGCATGCAGATATCATATCCTAATAAGGCGCCGAGAATAAAATCTTCCTCAGGAGTAAGCAAGTTCAAAGGACGGGTAACCAGCAAACGGATTGCATCAATACATTCAGGTCTGCCGAAATAAATATTCACACTCCGCTCACCGGCATCCTGCTTCACATAGCAAATCTGCTGGCTTTCCAGACGATCGGTGGCAATCTTTTCATAAGATTTATTGATCGTGCATAAAACCATGCTTCGTATCCCCTTTTTATATTCGTAGATATGATTCAAAAAAACTTTTATCTCTCCGGGAATCTTATTCTCTTTGACCGTTACCATCGCACTGACTGATATTACCTTAAAAACTAATACATGAAAATCAATTATTCCAATCCTTCTTTCTTCAAAGAATCAATCCATGAGTCAAGACGGGACTCCGTCTGGTCGTCTTCATTCAGTTCGTCCAACGGAAGTCCGACAAACTGACCGTCGATAACGGCTGCCGAATCATCGTAAGAGTAACCGTCTGTTGCCACATTTCCGATAAATGTGCACCCAGTATCCTGAAGGTCCGTATAAATTGTTCCGATAGCGTCACAGAACGTGTCGCTGAAAGAGGAAGAGTCGCCGCAACCGAAAATAGCCACGAACTTACCGGATAAATCCAGTTTCTTTATCTTGGCAAGGAAATCATACCAGTCATCCTGCAAATCGCCGGCGCCCCAGGTAGAACTACCCAGTATCAAAACCTCATAACCTGCCAGGTCGGAAGGAGAAGCCTTCGCCACATCGTACAGGTTAGAAGCATCCACGCCTAACTTGGCTGCTATACGTTTTGCAATATCCTCTGTTGTCCCGGTTGAAGAACCGTAAAAAATACCTATTGTCTTCATCTTATTCTATTTTTAATTGACGAAGACAAAGGTCAGATATCTCCCTTATAAAGGCAATACCTATAAATGTGTATTTTAGAGGGTTAAAATACCTACCGATTAATCAGCCACACGACCGACCGACTTTATGTTCTTTATCTTAGAAAGCGTCACACACATCTTCTGTATGTCTTCCACATCATGCACTTTCATCTTAATCTTTCCTTCAAACACACCGTCTTTCGCTTCAATAAGCAGACGCATGATATTTACATTGAAGTCATCGGAGATTGTTTTAGTGATTGTGTTCAGAACGCCAATCGAGTCGATACCTTTCACTTCGAGAGTAGCCTCAAAGGAAGCATTCTTATGGCTACTCCATTCGGTATTCAGGATACGTTCGCCGAAACTGCTCTTCAGGCGCATGGCAATCGGACAGGAGCGTTTATGAACAACCACATTGCCGTCATCGTTGATGAAGCCCAACGCATCGTCACCCGGAATAGGTTTACAGCATTCAGCAATGACATAATTACGTTCGAATGCTTCTTCACGAAGGATATAAGGTTTCGATTTATCGTATTTTGCTTTCGGTTTTTCTTCTTTCTGTACCTCTTCTTTCTCCTTATTATTCTTGACACCGACTCCTAACGCCTGCTTTACATACTTAAATAAAACGTTATCGGTCTTTTCCTTCAACAGCTTCTTTATATTTTCCGGCAAGGTGACATCGCCCTTTTCCACGGCATAAAAGAATTCCTCCCGCTTGGAAAAACCGAAATACATACATAACTTATCCAGATTAGACGTACTTGCCTCCATATCAGAGCGCTTAAAGGCTGCAATCACCTTCTCCTCACCCACTTTGGCTGCATCCTTACGGGCACGCTTCAATACGGCATCGATCTTTGAACGGGCTTTTGCCGTAGTAACAAAATTAAGCCATTCCGCTTGCGGCTCCTGTGAACGGGAAGTCAGTATCTCCACCTGGTCTCCACTGGCCAACGGGTGACTGAGAGGAACCAGGCGATGGTTTACTTTCGCACCGATACATTTATTACCGATATTGGTATGCAGTGCATAGGCAAAGTCAAGCGCGGTTGCCCCCTGGGGAAGCGTTTTTATATCCCCTTTCGGGGTAAACACGAATATTTCAGAGGTAAAGAGGTTCAGCTTGATCGTATCCAGGAAGTCGAGGGCATTCGGGTCCGGACTTTCCAGGATTTCAGTAATTGTCTGAAGCCATTTATCGAGTTCGGTATCTTCTTCTACGCTGTGTTCTTTATATTTCCAGTGTGCGGCAAATCCTTTCTCAGCAATATCGTCCATACGCCGGCTGCGAATCTGTATTTCCACCCACTGCCCATCGGGGCCCATGACTGTCAGGTGTAACGCCTGGTATCCGTTAGCCTTCGGACGGCTTACCCAGTCACGGATTCGATCCGGACGAATACGGTAAATATCTGTTATTGCGGAATAGATATCCCAGCACATATTCTTTTCATCCACACCCGGCAGCGGGTCAAAAATGATACGGACGGCATACAGGTCGTAGATATCTTCAAAGGTAATCCCTTTGCTCTCCATCTTGTTCCAGATAGAGTAAGCTGATTTCACACGGGCTTTCATCTCATAATGCAAGCCCATTTCTTTCAGTTTCTTATCGACCGGAATTGCGAAATGTTCGAAAAGCTTATTACGGCTTTCCTCCGAAGCTTGCAGTTTCTGTTCGATAAAATCGTATTCCTGAGGATGCTCATATTTAAAACTCAGGTCCTCCAGTTCCGTTTTGATGGTGAAGAGACCCAGGCGATGAGCCAAAGGTGCATAAAGGTACAGTGTCTCTCCGGCAATCTTGAATTGTTTGGCGGGAAGCATCGAACCCAAGGTTCGCATATTGTGCAGACGGTCGGCGATTTTGATCAGGATTACACGGATATCGTCACTCATGGTAAGCAACAACTTACGGAAGTTTTCCGCCTGTGCCGAAGCCTGTTCTCCGAAAATACCACCGGATATCTTAGTCAGCCCATCTACAATCTGGGCAATCTTCGGACCAAACATATCACTGATATCCTGTACGGTATATTCCGTATCCTCCACTACATCGTGGAGCAGGGCCGAACAAATAGAAGTCGACCCCAGTCCCATTTCACGGCAAACAATCCGTGCAACGGCAATGGGGTGCATGATATAGGGTTCACCGGACCGCCGTTTCACGCCGGCATGTGCCTGATTGGCAAAGTTGAACGCCTTAGTAATGCGCTCCACCTTCCTCCGGTGATTTGAATTCAGATAGTCTTCCAGCAGCTCGTTAAATCCATCCTGGATCATCTTCTCGTCTGCCGTCATAGCGGGTAACATGTCACCAGCTTCCTTTGTGTCTTTTGTGTCTATCGCATCACTCATGGTTACAACCTCTTCTTTTTATACAACGTCTGTAACCACAAATATACAAATATTCATCAAAAATCAGCACGGAAGCCAAGAAAATAGCAAGTTTTATCCCACAGGAATTTTCAGAACCTGTCCGGGACGGATATTTGCATTCGGTAATCCGTTCGCCTTTTGTATCAAAGCTGCCGACACACCGGGATACTTTTTCGATATCGTGTAAAGGGAATCTCCCGATTTCACCTGATAAGAGACATAGCCATCACTCTGTTTCTCAACTATTTCCGAAGGAGAAGTCGTTTTAGGTATCGCCTTAGACTTTGCTGTTGAAGCAAAAGCCACCCCGCCATTATCCACATACAAAGTCAGGCGCCGCCCATTAGCCAGACGGTTCGACTTCAGACCGTTCCATTGACGTACTTCTTTCGGAGTCACTCCATACCGGTCGGCTATCGCATAGATATTTTCGCCGGAAGCAACACGATGAGTAATCTTTTCGCGGTTAGAGGACTTTCTACCGTCTTTATCGGACGGATTATAAGCCAGACAATTCTCCAACAAATCTTCTGCACGATGCGTATAGATCGTATCTTCTTTGTCGATGAAAGCATACGTCTGGTTTACCGGCAACTTCAACACAGACGGCTCCGTGTTTCCAGGGATAATATCACGCTTATACTGCGGATTCAAGGCACGGACCTGTTGAATATCCATTTGTAGTATATCTGCCACCTGCTCCAGATGCAGTGCTTTTGTGACAACGACCGTATCGGTAGCCAGCGGCATACTGGTCTGTATCGGACAGATATTATGATCGCAATAATAGTTCATAATATAATTTGCCGCAATGAATAACGGCACATACGAGCGGGTTTCTTTGGGTAGATAAGGGAATATCTCCCAGAAGTCCGTCTTCCCTCCGGAACGGCGGATGGCTTTATTGACATTTCCCGGCCCGCAGTTATAAGAAGCCAGCACCAGATTCCAGTCACCGTAAATAGCATACATATCTTTGAAATAACGACAGGCGGCATGTGTAGCCTTTACCGGGTCACGACGTTCGTCAACAAGACTGTTGATCTCCAGTCCGTAAATCTTTCCGGTCGGAAGCATGAACTGCCATAAGCCGCAGGCACCGACACGTGACAAGGCTACCGGATTCAGGGCACTTTCCACCACAGCCAGATATTTCAGTTCGATTGGCAAGTCATGCTCATCCAGAACCTGCTCGATGATTGGAAAATAAAAATCCGCCATACCCAGCATATAACGTACCAGATTACGACGGCGGTCGGCATATAAATCAATGCAATCGCGTACTACCTTATTATAAGGTAAAGAAATAACACGCGGAAGGCTTTCCAGACGTTCCCGGTAGACAGAGTCAGGGAACCATACATTTGCGGCATCGTCATGGCAATATTCATCTTTCTTGGAAAAGTATTGCACATGCCAGGAGTGAAGCAGGCTGTCGACATCCGCATCCAGACTTTCGGGTATCAGACCGACATCAACCGACAGGGAGTCGGCGGAAAGGTCCGAATACTGAGGTTCTTCATTTTCAGTTATTGTTTCCTGTGCACGGGCAACAGTAACGAAACAGCAGAAACAGAGTAATGATAATAAGTATTTCATGTATTATTAGAATTTTATACTGCAATTCAGGCCATATATTCGTTCACTGACGCTGGTCTTAGGCATCACCATCGGTTCCACCCGCATACTCAGGTCAGGAGATATATCAAAGTCGAACAACTGGGCATCCACATAAGCATCGATCATACAGATAGCATAAACGCCGGCTGTGATAATAATACTCAAATCCCTGTAACGACGGAAATAGTCCTTACGGCGCTTGATGTTATCCTGATAAGATGCAGTCGTAATAAATTTTTCCGGATCATATCCGTTCTTCTTCGCAATATCCGTCCATGAACTGCTCCACTTAGACGGATCATCCGCATTGTTTTTCACATCATACATCAAATCAAAATAGGCCGTCGAATAATCCTTATAATTCTTGTTATTCCAGGTTATCGCATAGATACAGCCCATAAAACCACCATATACAATAGGTAATTTCCAGTAAGCCTTGTTATATATCTGTCCCAATCCCGGCAAAATAGCCGACAAAATAACCGCCTTTGTCGGATTAGGTTTGAACGGTTTCATATCTATTTCCTTGCCCTTTACCCGGCTCGCAGAGTCAGCCGACTGAAGTACAGCCTGCACCGTTGAGTCGGGTGATGCAACAACAACCGTATCGGCGTCGAGTATAACCGCCTTGCCTTGTGCTTTTGTATATAAAGAGATACCCGTAAGCACCACCAGCAAGCACAGTATCCTGCTTATTTTTAATTTCATCCTCACGAATCTACCGTCAACTTATTTCAATTTATCCAACAGACCGATCAGTCTTTCCAGTTCTTCTTCCGAGGTAAAAGGAATCGTGATGCGTCCTTTTCCCTTCTCATTGCACGCCAATTGTACCTTTGTATTAAAGAATCGGGACAAATGATCCTTCAGCAGGTTAAATTCTTCGGGAAGCATCGGTTTACGTCCGACTGTTTTCTCTTTCTTTTCTGTCGCTACAGCTTCCGCTCCGTTCCGCACGATCTCTTCCACATTACGTACGGAAAGTCCTTCTGCCAATATTTGTTCATACAGAGCCAGCTGCACCTCCGGATCTTCGACCGGCAGCAGGGCACGAGCATGTCCCATATCGATTTTCTTATCTTTCAGTCCCATCTGTATCTCGGCAGGCAACTTCAGCAAGCGCAGATAGTTGGCAATAGTAGCCCGTTTCTTTCCTACCCGTTCGCTGAGTTTTTCCTGAGTCAGACCGTAGCTATCTATCAGTTTCTGATAAGCCAATGCTATTTCTATCGAGTTAAGGTCTTCACGTTGTATATTTTCGATCAGCGCCATCTCGACTACATTCTCGTCGGCTGCCGTCTTGATATAGGCAGGGATCTGTTCCAGACCTGCCATCAGAGAGGCACGGTAACGACGTTCGCCGGAGATGATCATATACTTCTCGGTTCCGATCTCTTTCAGGGTTATCGGCTGGATAACACCCAGGGAGCGGATAGAAGTAGCCAGTTCCTCCAGTGTTTCTTCCTCAAATATAGAACGGGGTTGATCCGGATTGGGCTGAATTTTGCTCAGTTCTATCTCACTGATAGAAGACGAACCGCCTGTCTTCAGGTCGTCCATCGTGATCAAAGCATCCAATCCACGGCCAAGAGCCGATCTTTTCATTACTGCCATAATTCTACTTATTTGTTTTTGTCTATCAGCTCCTGTGCCAGCTGCATATGATTGAGCGCTCCTTTCGATTCGGCATCGTAAAGCAATACCGGTTTGCCGTAGCTGGAGGCCTCACTCAGCTTCACATTACGCTGAATAACGGTTGTAAAAACGAGATCGCGGAACGGACGTTTCACCTCTTCGTAAATCTGGTTGGCCAGGCGAAGGCGCGAATCGTACATCGTCAGCAGGAATCCCTCGATTTCCAAAGCCGGATTCAGCTTTGACTTAATAATTTTTATCGTATTCAACAGTTTACTGATACCTTCCAATGCAAAATATTCACATTGTACAGGGATTATGACCGAATCGGCTGCCGTAAGGGCATTTACTGTAATCAGCCCCAGAGAAGGAGAACAGTCAATCAGGATAAAATCGTACATATCCTTCAGGGGAACAAGAATCTGTTTCAGGATTTGTTCCCGGTTCTCCATGTTCAGCATTTCAATCTCCGCACCCACCAGGTCGATATGCGACGGGATAATATCCAGTCCTTCCACCTCGGTCGGGATAATGGCACCTTTTGCATCCTCACTATTTACCAGGCATTCATAGATGGACAACTCGACACTGCGAATATCCACACCCAACCCGGAGGAAGCATTTGCCTGCGGGTCCGCATCAACAACAAGCACTTTCTTTTCGAGTGCAGCGAGGGATGCAGCCAGATTAATCGTGGTCGTTGTCTTACCAACTCCACCTTTCTGATTTGCTAAAGCGATAATCTTTCCCATACTTCGTCTATTAATTCGGAGGCAAAACTAAACATTAAAAACCTAACGAAATCAGGTTTTAGCAAAACAATGCTCGTTTTGTTGAAAAGTCGCCCTAACTGTTGATAACTTGCAAATATAAACAGAATATTTAATAACTTGTTCCAAATGAGGAATATGCATATACTTTTTTGGAAATGATAACGAAGTTTTAAAAATACAAAGCCTCCCCGATATCAACCGGAGAGGCTTGTTTTGTGTCTGCGTTCCTCCTTCTCAGGAGTACTTGACAGAAGAACTTTATTTTATTACTTAATATTCATCATCCCACTTGTTCACCCGTCGCAGGCTACTGAATGGCTCTCCCGAAGGAGAACCATTACGCGAAATGATTATTTTTGATTATAAATTTCTTATTTAATAATTGCTTTAACAGCGCTTTCGCCTTCAACAGCTACGAATACAATACCAGCAGGAACAGAGATTGTAGCTTCGCTAGAAGTGATTACTGTGTTAGCAATTGTCTGACCAAGAACGTTGCTGATAGCAACAGTCTTACCTTCAGCACCCTTCACTACAACAGCACCAGGAATTACAGATACAGATACTTCTGTAGTCTTAACACCTTCGTTTTCTGTCGGAGTTTCGTCTGTCTGACCGAAGTGGAATACCTGAGACTGGTTGATTACTTCGTTGATAGAAGCTGAGATGTCTTCATGATCACCTGTCGGTGTAATCTGAGCCAATACAGGAATACCGTTATGAACTTTCACCCAAGCACCAGCGAATGAACCGATAGCAGAACCCTGACCATTAGATTCCATCAGGAAGCCTTCACTTGCATCAGCAGTTTCATCAGCCTGGTCATTGATCTTTCTCAGAGAGAATGCATAGTTCTTATGAGCACCGTCAAGTACATTAGCTACAGAATTAGCACGAAGCAAATCGAAGTCAATTACTTTTGTTCCTGTTTCTGTATTGTTAACGATAGTAGTAACATCTGCCAAAGTCTTACCATTATTCAGGATATAAAGAGTTTCTGCAGTAACATTACCCTTAGCATCAGTTGTTACCTGATGAACACCTTCTACAAATCCTAAACGAGTGTAATTTTCGAATTTGAATTTGTCAGCATCAGTCATTACATTATTGTTAGGCTGAACAGAGTCAGTATAGTTAACCAAGAAACGACCTGCCACGTAACCATTGTAAGCTACATAGTGATTGTCATCAGCAGCTTTTGCTTCAGCTTCAGTTTCCCAATAACCATGAGTTTTGCTGCCACACAGGAATCCGTCAGGAATAGAATCTACGTCTACAGCAAACAAGTACTGAGGCATGAATTTATTAGAAGACAGAACTTTGTCAACATACATAGCAGCAGCGTCAGCTGAAACACCCTTACTTTCAATACCTAAGAACTGAACGTCTGCGATCGGTTGAGAAGCGCTTACGTTTTTGCTGTCATTTCCGTCTTCGAACAGATATTCGTTTGCATTACCGCTCTTTCTGTAGATCTTCACTACATTGTTCATCGGCATGTCATAATCAGCAGTCATATCGATATACTGCGGACGGATCTTGTGCTGGAAGTAGAATGCAGAAGCACGATCTTCAGGATTGTCGTTCAAGCTAGAGAAACGTAATGTACCCAAACCATCTACAACATTAGCCTTGTTCCAACCATTAGAAGTTTCTAATGTACCATTTGTATTTTGAATGTCTACCAATACATAGCAAGTATCAGTTACAGCATTATTAGCATCAGAACGAACCTGATCAGCTTTCAGATAGAAGTAAGCCCACTTAGCTTTTACGCCATCGATATCAGCTTTCTTAACTGCTTCGTAATAGTAATTGTTATCCTGTGCATTTTTAACCAATGCAAGATACTTCTTATCGTTGTCTAATAGATTAGCATCTTTCAGTTTCAGAACATAAGCTGTTCTTTGCAAATCCTGATAACCATCCAACGAATAACCAAAACTGTTCACAATAGCACCACCATTGTTAGGCAATGTTGCTTCAGCGATTTCATAGATTGTAGGATCTGTTGCTTCTTCAGCTTTAGAGATCTTACCTACTTCACTCTGCAAATACAGGTTATCGTTATTGAAATGGTAATACTTGATAGTATAGTTGTTTTCAATACCATTGCTCAGTTCATCAACAGTGAACTTCTTGTATCCGTGATAAGCAGTCTTAGCGATCGGAGAAGTTACAGCAGTGAAGATGATAGAATCCTGAACACCCAGATTCTGGTTATTGAACATACCCTTGTTATCATTTCCACCTACATAAGTACGGTCGATAAAGCGGTAGATTGTTTCACCAGCAGCAGTAGTTCCCATATTATACAACTGACCTTCAAATACCTGATCAGCATATTCACGGTTGTGAATCTTCACACGACGTGCTACGCTTGAAGCATCGTTGCAATCCAACTGTTCAACAACCCACTGTGTAGCAGGCATCAAAGAGAAGTCCTGATCCATTGCCTGGTTGTCATACATCATGTTACCTTCCATGTTTTCAACGATATACATACCGTTAGCACGTTCTACAGAAGATTTAGTTGTATACAGATTGATGAAATACAAACCATTAGCAACTGTACCGCGAGTCAGATATTCGAACGGACGTACAATAGATGTTTTTACCTTAAATTCATCACGGTTGTCTCTGGCAACTGTCAGTACCGGATTAGTTTGACCCGGGATTGTAGCAGCTGTTAAAGAAACTGTATTAGAACCTGTAGTAGCGTATGTTTTAGTATTAGTAAACGTATTTGCTACAGTATAATCGTTTTCGAAATATTGTGTACAAGCTTTTGAAGCCTTCCAATCTGTATGAGCATTGAATTCAGCATCTTCCTGTACAGCAGCATTCAACGGTTCGATCAGCAAGCTGTCGTTTGTCGGGAAATAAGTCGCTTTGAAGTAGTAGCGAGCTTTCATATAATCACCATCTGTTGAAACCGGAGTTTTTACGGCAAACTGAACAGAAGGAGAAACTGAAGGAGCATATTTTTCTTCCTGATAACGAGCTGTATCAGCCAACAGATATTTGTTACCGATCTTGAAGTTCAGGTTGAATTTATTTGCAGCAACTTCTGCCAAACCTAAAGTCAATGCATCTTCTTCTGCAACAAATGATCCTGTAAAAGGAGCAGTACCTTCCAATGTATTCGGGTTGAACAGGAATTCGAAGTTAGTTGCATGGAAATCAGCATCCATACGAGCATTCAAATCGTCAGCAGTCATGATGATCGGATTAGCAACCACCGGCTTAAGATTTACTGCAATAGTAGGAATGTTACCTACTGACGGACCAGCTACATTTGAATCGTAAACAGCAGAAGTCAACAGTACACCTGTTTTATTCATACCGTCAGTAGCCAAATCACCTGTTACTGTAGCATCATCAGCAACTACCAAACACATCACCTGATTGTTTGCCTGATTGTGAAGATAAGAGAATACAGGAGAATAATCAAAAGGATTTACATTGCTGTTTACTGTGTACCATGACCAGTTGTCAGTACAACCATTCATTTCTACAGCAGCTGTTGCTTTAGCATTTGGAGCTGTACCAACTTTTGCAGCACGTTCGTGATCGAATGTCAATGCGAAACCAGTTTCTTTGTTTACATAAGTAAACTTACCACCACTTACACCATCTTCCTTGTCATAGTTGATTGTCCACAAAGAAGCATTCAGAGGAGCTTCGCTGGATTTAACTGCTTTCAGATAAATCTTACCTGTTTCATAGTTTCTTTCCTGAATCAATACATAAGGATCTCTACCATCATCCTGGATATTGGTTCCAGCAGTTACCTGTAATTGATAAAGAAGATTGTCTTGGATATGGTAAACATCCTGTGACCAAGCAGCCCCGTTGAATGTTGCACCACCAGTCAAAGCAGATAGACCAGCTTTACCTGTAGATGTTTTGGATACGGAAGTTGTAGCAAATGTGCGATAAGCATCTTGTACAGTCTGTGCATTTGCTGAGAACAACGTTCCTAAAGCCAAGCATCCTACCAGAGTAGAAAACTTTTTGTTCATAATTCTAAAATTTAATATTAATACTAAAGTGTAATAAGTTCTTATTCAATACGATCACCCTCAAAAGGTCCTCTTAACCTATGACTAAAATAATCGATCGTTTTTTCTCGTCAACAAAAGTAAGCATTTGTTTCATTTCGGCAATCCTTTTTCAAATATTTTTTTCAACGGTATGTTCTTTCTTATCAATTGAATAGCATCATCTGTATGAATCTCCCGATTTAAGGGACGAACCTTCAAAGTCATGACGAGAAAAAACGATCGTTTTAGCTAGTCATTTCTGTCCCCTCTTTTTAGTCCATTATTCATCTATTTCATCAGATAAAACACTTCTTATATATTAAGATGTACGCACGTACATTAATATTACATTTACATAGAATTGATTTTCAAGTCATACGCACATTCTAAACAGATACCGATCTTCGCTTTCCATGAGATCTAAAACTATTTTACCCACAAATTTATCCATACAGACGGAGTCATCCTCACAAGCCCACCGGATTACCAACTGTAAGTCAATCAATTAACAGATGAATCCACCATCCTATTCCGGCGTCACCAACACTTTTTCATACTATTTTTATACAAACAGACTCACTCGAACAGGCTAGTAAAAGGTAAAAAACAACATACGGAAAATTAAATATTAAACACCCTGAAATTAAGAGTAAAATATAGCACCTTTAAATATGTAAAGCTAGCCTTACGTATTTGTAGTATATAACTTACTTTTTTGTAATGATAGCATTACTTTTTAGAAAAGTATATATTACAGAAATCAAAGTAAGCAGAAAAACACTTAGAATTACCATACTTACTCCTTAGATATACGGACGTGACGGATTAGTTCCCGATAAGTAAAAAATAATAGCCGAACCGTCATTCCGCTTGCTTTATCACTTTACAACAGTGACGCCCAACAGAACTGCCGGCGTCACCCCATAAACGCGTGATAACCAACAGACAAAAGCCACAAACACAGTCGATGACTCCCTTTTAAATAAAACAAATATAAACTCCAGAAACTCAAATTGTACCGACCGGAAGTAACTCTCTCCGAACGTTAAGAAAAAATTAAAAGCATCCTCCGTCAAAAGATTATCGTTACATTTGTAGTGATATTTAAAAGAAGTTGCGATGAATGATAGACCGTTGATACTGATTACAAATGATGATGGCGTAAATGCCAAAGGTATTAAAGAGTTAACTGAATGCCTGAGAGACCTGGGCGATTTAGTCGTATTTGCTCCCGACGGCCCACGTTCGGGCATGAGCAGTGCGATTACTTCTGAAAATCCAATCAGATATAATCTGGTGAAGAGAGAATACGGACTTACAATCTACGAATGTACAGGGACGCCGGTGGACTGTGTGAAACTGGCTATCAATGAAGTGCTTGAACGTAAGCCGGACCTGCTCGTTTCGGGTATCAATCATGGTGGCAATATGGCGATAGCCGTTCTTTATTCCGGTACGATGGGAGCTGCTGCCGAAGGATGCGTATTCGGAGTTCCTTCGTTGGGAGTTTCGTTGCTCGACCATCATCCGGATGCCGACTTTACAGAATGTTGCCGCCTGGGACGTATGGTGGCACGCCGTGTACTGAAAGAGGGATTACCTGCCGGAACCTATCTGAATCTGAATGTACCGAAAGTGGATACAGTCAAAGGCATGAAGATTTGCCGTCAGGCTGCCGGAAAATGGGTGAAGGAATACAAACGCTCGGAGAATGGAACCGGCAAACCGGTATTCTGGCTGACAGGTTCTTTCGAGAATGCTAAACCGATTCATCCGGACAACGATATGCTGGCACTCGACAGCGGATATGCTTCGCTGGTGCCCTGCAAACTGGATGTGACGGATTACGAATGGATGGAGAAATACAAAAACTGGGAAGGATGAAATATTTTCTGATCGCAGGCGAAGCTTCGGGCGACCTACATGCGTCGAACCTGATGGCGGCATTAAAAGAAAAAGACCCGGAGGCGGATTTCCGTTTCTTCGGGGGAGATTTGATGCAGGCTGTAGGCGGCACATTGGTAAAGCATTACAAAGAGATGGCTTTTATGGGTTTTATCCCCGTATTGCTCAACCTGCGAACAATCCTGAATAATATGAAAACCTGTCAGGAAGATATCCGGAAATATCAGCCGGACGTGGTGATACTGATCGATTATCCGGGATTCAACCTGAAAATAGCCAAATTCGTAAAGACAGTGCTGCATCTGCCTGTTTACTATTATATTTCTCCCAAGATATGGGCCTGGAAACAGTACCGCATCAAAGACTTCCGCCGTTATGTGGACCGGATGTTCTGCATCCTGCCTTTCGAAACCGAGTTTTTCCGCAAGCTGGATTACTCGGTCGATTATGTAGGAAATCCATCTGTCGATTCGGTTGCCCAATATAAAGAAAAGCAAGCCAACCGCCCCGATACGTTTATGGCCGATGAAGGACTGCCGGATAAACCCATCCTGGCCCTCCTTGCAGGAAGCCGCCGGCAGGAAATCAAAGATAACCTTCCGACCATGCTCGAAGTGGCAGCTGCCTACCCGGACTATCAGCCGGTGATAGCCGGAGCTCCCGGACTGGAACCGGAATATTACAAACAATATATAGGAAACCATCCTGCCAAAATCATCTTCGGCAAGACATACGACCTGCTGCAACACAGCCGGGCCGCCCTGGTCACCTCGGGTACGGCAACGCTTGAAACGTCGCTATTCCGCGTTCCGCAGGTAGTCTGTTACTATGTCGTGGCCGGACCGTTGGCCAGTTTTATCTTCCGCAATTTCTTCCATACCAAATATATCTCGCTGGTGAATCTGATTGCCGGACGCGAAGTCGTACAGGAATTGTTCGGTGCCCGCTTCTCTTATCAACAGATACACGATGAGCTGGGCAAAATACTTCACGATACAGCTTACCGTCAACAGATGCTCGACGGTTACGACGAGATCATTCAGATGCTCGGAAAACCCGGTGCTTCACAACGTACAGCCGAACTTATTTACCAATCACTGAAGCATTAACATCTTTTATCATTTTCTTTTGCAGCATTTTCCGTTATTCTTCCATCTAACCTTTTAGAATGGGAAAATAAACAATTGTGATATGAATGTGATGAGGACGTTGAAAACTTTTATACTGGTTCTGGGAACCATTCTGGCGACCTTTACCATGTATTCTTGTTTAGATGATGACAGCAATTCTTCTAATAAATACAGTTTTGGAATAGCTACGATCAAACCATTAGGGAATGACGCCTATTACCTGCAATGGGATGATTCAACGACTTTCTGGCCGGCATCCGGCGTTACTCCTTATTTCGGGGTAGATAAAGAAAGACGTGCTTTTATAAACTTTACATTATTGGGAGATTCGACCAGCCACATGGCAGAAGGATATGATTATGCAGTCCGTGTAAACAGAATCGACAGTGTATTGACTAAATCGATCGTTGGCGATCTGGGCGAGAAAAATGATGAATATTACGGCAATGATCCGTTATGGATGAAGTCCGTATGGATTGAGGATGGTTATATTAACTTCCAGTTCGAATCTTATTTCGACGGATCGACCAAACATTTTCTCAATCTGGTGAAGATGAACAATACGGATACATATGAACTGGAGTTCCGTCATAATGCATACAATAACTTGTCGGGTGGACAAGGATGGGGCCTGGCCTCATTCAGACTGAATAGTCTGCCGCCTACAAACGGTGATACAGTGACGATGAAGGTGAAGTATAAATCGTATGAAGGTGATGATACGATTGAACTTAAATACAAATCAGGTACCCCTGCCGGTAAAGCGCCGATGTTGGGAGCCGAGAATTTTCAAGTGACAAATTAAACCTTCCCACATAACTTTTATTTTTATCATTTAGTTCAGGGAGAGAGGCATCGTGATGATGCCTTTCTTTTTTTGTCTAATTTTGTGACAGAGATGCAACGGTCGGACGTTTTCTCTCGTTTATATAAACAAATGAACGAAACAACAGTACAACTGATAAAGGGTTGCCGGGAAGGAAAACGGAGTGCGCAACTGGGCTTGTACAAACAATTCGCACAGCGATTGTACATAGCTTGCCTGCGTATTGTCGGCAACAGCGGTGAAGCGGAAGAAGCCATGCAGGATTCGTTCCTGAAAATCTTCACGCACATCGACCAATATAAAGATGGACAATGTTTCGAAGCCTGGATACACCGGATAGCAGTCCATACAGCCATTGATTATGTGCGCCGGCAAACACCGGAATGGGAGGAACTATCCGACAACTATGCCGATCCGGAGCCGGACGGACCGAACGAAGAGGAAATAGCCTACTCGGTAAAGCAGGTAAAAGAGGCAACCGGTAAATTGCCCGCCGGTTACCGCGTAATCCTCTCGCTCTACCTCTTTGAGGGATATGATATGGAAGAGATTGCCTCTATCCTGAACATTCAGCCGCCAAGCGTACGCAGCCAATATCTGCGGGCAAAGCGCAAATTGTTAGACATTATAGCAGCAAATTGACATGGACAAATTAAAGAATTTCATAGACACCAATAGAGAAGCATTTGAAGATGACCTTCTGCCGGAAGGTCACTTCGAACGCTTCGAAAAGAAACTGCCGCCTGCCCGCAGGAAACATTTCAAACTATATAGTTTGTCTGCTTTCGCTGCCGCAGCCGCCATTGCACTGATACTCCTGCTCCGCATGCCGGGTGGGACGCCTGCTCCTATAAATCAAAAAGCAGCCATACAGCAACAATGCAGCCAGCAAAAGGAATTTGGCGAACTTCAGATGTATTACAAGATGCAGATCAACGATATCATGGCACAAATGGAATCGTTGTATAAGAAGGAGAAGACTCCGGGAGCCGCCGGCCTGTTACAGGAAAGCAAAAGGATTCTGAAAGATAACTATATGTTTGAAGAAACAATTCTCCCGACACTGCCTTGCTCGAACGACGGCCTGTTCGCTATGAACCAGCATTACAGTGCGAGTGTCGAAAGCCTGAACATCATGCTGAAGCAGATGGAAATAGTTACAAACGATAATGATGACAAATAAAAAATATATATCATGAATACAAAACAATTAAAAAGCCGTTCCTTATTACTTTTGGCAGTGCTACTTATCGCTAGTACCGCTATCAGTTGGGGCGCAAAACCCGAAAGTATTAAGAAAAAAGAGATCAGTAAATCTTTTGACGTCAGCCTGAGTGACCTATTGATGACGGACAATCGTTACGGCAATACGACCATCACGCACTGGAACAAGAATGAAGTGGCAATCCGCGTTGAGATAGAGGCTAAAGCCGAAAGTGCGGATGCTGCACAGGCTTGCATCGACCGTGTGAACATCGAACTAAAGAAAAGCGGGAATACGGTTTCCGCCATCACTTCGCTGAAACAGCAAAACTGGGGTAATAACAATTCCAATATCCGGTTTACGATCAATTATTTTATCAGCATGCCTTCAAAGCTGGCAATCAACCTGTCTCAGAAATACGGGAACATCAATCTGCCGGACAAGAATGAAGGCAAAAGCACGATACAGGTGAAGTACGGCAACCTGAATGCCGGCAGTTTCACCCAGCCTCTCAACCTGGAAGCTAAATACGGAAATGTGGATATTAATAATGTAACGAAGGCGAATCTGGACCTGGGATACTGCGGAAACGTCTCTGTCGGCGATGCAGAACAAATGAATGCCGACAATAAGTATTCGAATATGAATATTAAGAAATGCGGCCAGATCAATCTGGAAAACAAGTATGGTAATATAAAAATCGAAAGTCTTGACAAAGGCTATATGGAGATCAAATACAGCGAAGCGATGATCGGTTCGGTAAAAGATGAATTGAATGTGGATGAACTGGCTTACAGCACATTGACAATAAAAGAATTGTCTGCCAACTTCAAACAGGTGAATGTAGATGCACGCTATGGTAATCTGAATATCAGCGTTCCGGCAAAAGCCTCTTTCAAAATCGCTGCCGAAAACATGAAATATGCCAACCGTCATGTCAGTGGTTTCAACATCACAAACTCTTCGACAGAGGATAAAGTGAACCATTACTATGAAATCAACGGCGGAAACAAGGGACGCATCAATTTCGACGGAAATAATTACAGCAATATTAATGTGAAGGCGTTAAAATAACCTACTTTTCCCTTGATGGAAAAGTAGGCAAAAGATCAAAGCTGCACCGGCTTCACTGCTTCGGTGAAAGACTACGCTGAAAAATCCGAAACTCGCTTCGCTCAAACAACGGATTTTTTTAACCGCTTCGTCTTTCTCCTTCGCGGACGTTCACCCGCTGAGGCCTTTCACAGGAAGCTTTGCTTCCTCTTAGGATGGCCGACACCGATACTTATAGAACAAAAGCTTTCGGATTTAACAAGTAGTATCGGCAATCCCAAGAGAACGCAAAGCGTTCTATGAAAGGCCTCATTTGGTGAGCGTAAAGCGAAGTATCCGTAGAGAGCGCCCGGAGGCTGTGCTGTTTGAGCGCAGCGAGTTCACAGACGACAGCGAACGGAGGATACTGAGTAGCGAGGCAAATGCAGCCTTGAACTTTTGGTTACTTTTCTTTCAAGAGAAAAGTAACAGCCAACACTTTATCCAGTGCCGAATAAAATATCAGCGAACCGGCGATAGCCGCAATTGTCATGATAAACGGCAGTTTATCCTTTATCCCTTCCAGCATATGATCAACGCTTCCTGCGGGCTGTTGGCCTAAAAGCATCAATACGCCAGCAAATACGACGAGATATGCAATAATGATGCCAACAATCATAAAAGGGGGCATTCCGGAACTCATCCGGGCCTTTTTCACTTCCGGTACTTTCAACGGTTCTTCCTGCATGATAAGCTCCATGATCCGCAGGCTTAAATCCGGAGATGGCTTAACCATTCCTTCTTTCAGAAGTTTGCCGGTCAAGCGGTTTATATCTTTATCTGATGTACTCATAACACATTAGCTGTTTCATTCTTCATCATTAACTGTAATGTTTCGTAGAAATGCTTACGTCCCCGAAACAATTTTACTTTAATATTGGAAGGCGTCAGATCCGTGATCTGACCGATGTCCGCAATGGAGCATTCTTCCAGGTAAAAGAGATTAAGCACCAGGCTCTCATCGGCCGGTAACTTTTTCAATACACGTGCAATTATTTCTTTCCGGTCTTCCCGCTCCAGGATAGCCGTTGCGCTATCTACTTCACTGGTTGTAAGATCGGTTGCAATAGCATCATCATAACTGTCGAATACGGATTGCTTCCGCTGGGCGGTAATGGCCGTATTATAGACAATTTTATAGAACCAGGTAGAAAACTTACTGCCAAACTGGAAAGACGGAAGCGCACGATACATCTTGACAAAAGCATCCTGCACGACTTCTTCTGCCTCCTCGCGATTCTCCAGTATGCGGAAGGCAATCGTAAATGCCATCTGCTGGTACTTCGCGACGAGGCAGGAGAAACTTTTGGTGTCCCCTGCCAGAATGCTTTTTATCCATTTTTGTTCGTCCATCAATCCGGTTTATTGTTCTTTCTCTTTTTCCAACATCTTGAGAACAATGAAGAAATAGGCCAGATAAGCTATACCGCCACCTAAAACAGTAAAGATAACAACAGAAAAACCAGCCCAGTCATGCGGCATCGTATCATCCAGATATATACCACCAATAGCTCCCAAAGCCAGTCCGATCATCAGCAAACCGTTGCGCAGGGCATTGAATTTATTCGCCTTTCTTTCCGGTTCTTCCAATACAATACCTTTCTCGATCATAGCCATACGCTCTTCATGTTTTGTCCGGGTAGTTCTTACTACAAGTACCATAAGCAACACTACGGGCAAGCCTACCGCACAAACAATTGCAACCAGGGGAATCAACCAACTTTCCATAATTTCAATATTTAATTTGTTTCTAATTTGTTTCGTTTACAGATAAGACTAACGTTCCGAAAAGAAGGTTACAGGAATGACAAACTATTTTCAAAAAAAATACCCGAAGACCGGATGTACCTCCGATTTCGGGTATTTATCAATAAGTTATCCGTAAACTACGGAAAGATTAATCCAATATTTTAATCTTAATGTTACGATACCAAACGTCGTCACCATGATCCTGCAAACCGATGAAACCTTCTTTGTTAGGTCCGCCACAGTTCAACAGTAGTTCATAAGCCAACGGCCATTTGTCTTTGCTGAATTTACTCTTGTCCAGCATTTCTTTCCACTGCTGTGTCCACAAGTGATATTCAACAACCGGTTCGTCATTCTGATAGTGAACAACCGTACCTTTGTAACACATGATCTTAGACTTGTTCCATTCGCCGAACGGTTTAGAGTTCTGCGGTTTAGCCGGGATCATATCATACAGGGAAGCAGACATACGATTACCATCTTTACCCAATTTGGCATCCGGATGGTTTGCGTTATCCAAGATTTGGAATTCAGGAGCAGAAATATAAGAAGGTTGTCCTTCCACTTCCTGGATCATAATAAATACACCGGAATTAGCGCCTTTAGCTACTTTCCATTCCCATTCCAACTCAAAATTTTTGAACTTATGAGCAAATACCAGGTCACCACCGTCCTTAGCACCAGCTTCACCGGCACCGGAGCCTTTGATATGAATTGCGCCGTCATTCACCTCCCAAGCATTAGGAACATCTGTACGGTCATATCCTCTCCAGCCATTCAGTGTTTTACCATCAAACATAGTAATCCAACCATCGGCATCTTTCGGGAATTTAGACAAGTCGACTGTCGGTAAATCCAATAATTTGTATTCAGGAACAGCAGCTTCTGTTCCTGCTTCGGCTGTTACATCGGCAGCAGCTTCATCTGTTTTCTTTCCACCGCCACAAGATGTAAAATAGCACATCATCAGCGCGGCACTGACAAATAATACTGACTTCTTCATTTTTATGTAGTTTAAAACTGTTATCTAGGCATATCAGGCAATTTCCAACCATCGCGATAGTTGTGCTTGATCAGTTCTGCTGCAAACTGTTTTGCATTAACAGGATCTGTCCAGTCCTTTGCAAACGAAGGATGACCATCTTTGATAGTGAAACCGTCTTTGATACAAGTCTTTATCATTTCGTTATCACCGATGTTCGTAAATTGCATGTTAACACCATCCCATTTCAATGTTCTGTTCAGACTCTGTAAACGAACTGCTAATACACCCATCACGATCATTTCGTTGAACGGACCAGCTTCCGAGAAATTCGATTTTGTTTGTACACGGCTGGATGCATTTTCTTTACAAGCACGTACCCAATCCATTTCATGTCCTTTTACACGACGACATACTTTAGGAGCATTTGGAACACGACCTGACAACAAGAACGGCTGCTGTCCGTAACAACCGCAAATCAATGTATCTTTCGTTCCATGGAAAATAGTCAGACCGCCACCAGGTCCCATCAATTCTTTTCCTTCCGGGAAACCTTCCGGACGATTCGGCATCATACCGCCGTCATACCAATGAATTTCAACTTCCGGCATGGCCAGTTTCGGCATATTTTCACGAGCCGGGAAAATAAACTTCACATGCTGTGCATTAGGAGCGCAATCACGAAGCAACAAAGTAGAGGAAGCTTCAACGCTTGTCGGGTAACCTAATTTCAATGCCTTAAACGGAGTGTGCATGATATGGCAAGCCATATCGCCTAAAGCACCTGTACCATAAGCCCACCATCCGCGCCAGTTCCAAGGATGATAAATTTTGTTGAAAGGTTTCAATTCGGCAGGACCGGTAAATAAATCCCAGTTCAATGTAGAAGGCACCTTATCTGCTTTATCCGGAGTATTCAAACCTTGCGGCCAAATAGGACGGTCTGTCGCACATTCAACTTTTGTGATATCACCGATTTCGCCATTCCAGATCCATTCGCAAACCAAATCCGTATCTTCAGAAGAAGAACCTTGGTTACCCATCTGAGTTGCAACATTTGTAGAAGCAGCCAGTTTAGTCAACAAACGAGATTCGTACACAGAGTGTGTCAACGGTTTCTGACAATAAACATGTTTGCCCAATGTCATCGCATCTCCCGTAATCATAGCATGTGTATGGTCGGCTGTAGCGATAATAACGGCATCGATAGATTTACCCATCTCATCGTACATCTTGCGATAGTCCCAATATTTTTTAGCATTCGGATGTTCGTCGAATACGCCTTTCGCATATTTCCAATCCACGTCGCAAAGAGCAACGATGTTTTCACTTCCTTTTACAGCATTAATATTGGCATGTCCCATACCGCCGATACCGACAGCAGCAATATTCAATTTATCTGTTGGAGCCACATACCCATGACTTTTTCCTAAAACGGAACCCGGAACAATGGTCAAAGCAGCAGCAGCGGCTGCGCCTCTTTGAAGAAATGATCTTCTAGTGATGTTTGACATAGTAATAATTTTTTATAGATTAGCACTTAATAATAATATTCTGATTCAATTGTCACATCTTAAAAACACAAACTGACGCAAATATAGCCAATGCGAAAATAACAACAAGCCGTCCTTCCCGCTTTCTTTTTCAAAATAGTTTTTTTTAACAGTGCTTATAGACAATGTCTATTTTTTCATAAATATTATCTATAGAACTAGGTGTTTGAAAAGTCGTTCTTTCTTTTATATTTGTCTAGCACAAAACATATTCACCGGATTTCTGTTATATAAATGAAGAGCTGAACATGAAAAAGAAACCAATACTTGTTCGAATTTACCAATTTTACCTGGAAGGATTTCGTGAGATGAAGCTGGGTAAAACGCTATGGCTGATTATATTGGTCAAGCTCTTCATCATGTTTTTTATATTAAAACTGTTTTTCTTTCCTAATTACCTGGGACAGTTTGACAGCGATTCCGAGAAACAGGAACACGTATCGGGTGAATTGATCAATCGAGCAATTACTCCTTAATTAATATAATTATGATCGAAAGCATTGACACTTCTTTGATTGACTGGTCGAGGGCGCAGTTCGCTCTGACGGCCATGTATCACTGGCTTTTTGTACCCCTGACTTTAGGGCTTGGTGTGATCCAGGCAATACTGGAAACCATTTATTACAAAACAGGTGACGAATTCTGGAAAAAGACAGCTCAGTTCTGGATGAAGCTGTTTGGTATTAACTTCGCGATCGGTGTTGCCACCGGTCTGATTCTCGAATTTGAGTTCGGGACGAACTGGTCGAACTACAGCTGGTTCGTCGGTGATATTTTCGGAGCGCCGCTGGCCATCGAAGGTATCCTTGCTTTCTTTATGGAAGCGACATTCATCGCGGTTATGTTCTTCGGGTGGGACAAGGTGAGCAAACGTTTCCACCTGGCTTCTACCTGGCTGACCATTATCGGAGCCACCTTATCCGCCCTGTGGATTCTGATCGCCAATGCCTGGATGCAGCATCCGGCAGGTATGCAATTCAATCCGGACACGGTACGCAACGAAATGTTCGATTTCTGGGCTGTCGCTTTGTCGCCTGTCGCCATCAATAAATTCTTCCACACCGTATTATCCGGCTGGATCGTAGGTGCATTATTTGTAATAGGCATCAGTAGCTGGTATCTGTTGAAGAAACGGGAAACGCGTTTTGCCCTGGAAAGTATCAAGATCAGCGCCATTTTCGGACTGGTTGCTTCTTTACTGATCCTTTGGACCGGTGACGGTTCCGCCTATCAGGTTGCTCAGAAACAGCCGATGAAGCTGGCTGCCATGGAAGGCCTTTACGAAGGAGGAAACGGTGTCGGACTGGTGGGCATCGGGATGCTGAATCCGGAAAAGACCAGTTATAAAGATAATGTAGAGCCGTTCATCTTTAATATACAAATACCCAAAATGCTGTCTTTGCTGGCAGAACGCAAGATAGACGGATATGTGCCGGGTATCAATAATCTGATCGAAGGAGGATATGAAACCAAAGACGGCACGCCGGCCCTTTCCGCTGCCGAAAAGATCGCCAAAGGGCAACTGGCTATCCAATCACTCGCCAAATACCGCGAAGCCAAGAAAGAGAAAGACGAAGCGGCCGCCAAACAATACCGGGCGACACTTGAAGAAAACTTTCCTTATTTCGGTTACGGTTACATCAAAGATCCGGGCGACCTGGTTCCTCATGTAGGAATGACGTTCTATTCCTTCCGCATCATGGTGATTCTGGGAGGTTACTTCATCCTGCTCTTTATCATTGCGATCATCTGGAGTAAAAAAGACAAGTTCAAAGACACCCGCTGGCTTCAGAAAGTATGCCTGTGGTCGATTCCGCTGGGATATATTGCCGGACAGGCCGGATGGATTGTTGCCGAGGTGGGACGCCAACCCTGGGCCATACAGGATATTCTTCCGACAAGCGCATCTATCTCCAAACTGGCTACGTCGTCTGTACAGACTACTTTCTTCCTGTTTCTGATCCTGTTTACCATCTTACTGATTGCCGAAGTGGGAATTATGGTGAAGGCTATCAAGAAAGGACCGGCCGTATCTACTAACAATGAAAACTAAAAATATACACCATGGATAGTACATATATATTATTACAACATTACTGGTGGTTCCTCGTATCCCTGCTGGGAGCACTGTTAGTATTCCTGCTTTTTGTACAGGGAGGTCAGTCATTGCTCTTTTCGATCGGAAAGACGGAGCTGGAACAAAAGATGCTATTAAACTCAACCGGACGTAAATGGGAGTTTACCTTCACAACGCTGGTTACTTTCGGTGGTGCCTTCTTTGCCTCTTTCCCTTTATTCTACTCGACCAGTTTCGGCGGTGCTTATTGGGTGTGGATGCTCATTCTGCTTTGCTTCGTGATACAGGCCGTATCCTACGAATACCAAGCTAAAAAAGGGAACTTACTGGGCAAAAAGACTTACCAGGTATTCCTGATCATCAACGGCGTGCTGGGCCCGATCCTGCTGGGAACTGCCGTAGGGACTTTCTTCAACGGAGCCGAATTTTCAGTGAATAAAGGACAGATGACAGATATTGCCATGCCGGTTATCTCGACCTGGAATAACTCTCTGCACGGGCTGGAAGCAGCATTTGTATTCTGGAACGTTTGTCTCGGGCTGGCCGTATTCTTCCTGGCACGTGTGCAGGCATTACTCTATTTCATCAACAATATTGACAATAAGGATATAGTGGGCCGCTGCCGGAAACGCTTGATACCGGAAACAGCGTTGTTCCTGGTGTTCTTCCTGCTGTTCCTCGTACGTTTGATGCTGGTAGACGGTTTTGCCGTGAACCCGGAAACGCAGGAGGTGTTTATGCAGCCTTATAAATATTTCATCAACCTGATCGAGATGCCGGCTGTACTGGCGGTTCTGCTGGTGGGCGTAGTGCTTGTTTTGTTCGGTATTATTAAAACAATCCTGTCGCAAACGTGGCGGAAAGGAATCTGGTTTGCCGGGACAGGGACCGTCCTCACCGTACTGGCGTTATTGCTCTGTGCCGGTTGGAACAACACGGCTTATTATCCGTCGTTGACCGATCTGCAAAGTTCGCTGACTCTTCAGAATAGTTCATCAAGTCCGTTCACGCTGAAAGTGATGAGTTACGTATCCATTCTCGTTCCGTTCGTGCTGGCTTATATATTCTATGCATGGAGGGCACTCGACCTTCATAAGATCGACGCAGAAGAGATGGAACAGAAAGACGGGCACACTTACTAAAGAACACGGCGTCCGTACGGGCGGTTCGCAAACCGCCCTTTGCAAGAAACATACCCCATAAAACAAAGGAAACGGCGAAGCTCACGCTTGGCCGTTTCTACATTTAACCGTTTTAAACAAAAAGAAAAAGTTAGTTAAGGCTTAGAATAAAATATCTTAAGTCTTTTTACTTACTATAGAATGCTTCCTTTAGGACAGCAAACAAATATATGTAATCCGAAGCATCTTCGGAACAATCCGACCGCATTTTTTGTTATTTTTCACAGAACACAGATGCTTTTGTATTATCTTTGCAAACAATTATCCAAGGGATTCCTTTATGGCAGATTTCAATTTAAACATTTTGGGATGCGGTTCGGCCTTACCTACAACACGGCATCTGGCAACCTCTCAGGTAGTAGATTTACGGGACAAATTATATATGATAGACTGTGGCGAAGGCACACAGGTGCAGATGCGCCATATGCGTATCAAATTCAGCCGGTTGAATCATATTTTCATTTCCCACCTGCATGGCGACCATTGTTTTGGTCTGCCCGGCTTGATCTCCACACTCGGTATGCTGGGACGCACCGGCGAACTGGTGATACATGCACCCAAAGAAATTGAAAACTATATGCGTCCGGTATTGGATACATTCTGCAAAGGCATGCCTTACGAAGTCCGTTTCAATCCTGTGGATACACGTAGTCATTCGCTGATTATGGAGGATCGCTCGCTTTCTGTCTACTCCATTCCCCTGAAACACCGTATCCCGACCTGCGGCTTTTTGTTTGCCGAGAAGCCTAAAGAAGCCCATATCATCCGCGAGATGACCGACTTCTATCAGGTCCCCGTCAGATGCATGAAGGATATCAAGCTGGGAGAGGATTATGTCACGCCGGAAGGAGAAGTGATTCCCAATTCACGACTGACACGCCCGGCAGCTCCCCCCAAACGGTATGCGTATTGCTCGGATACGGCCTACAATCCTTCCGTTATCCCAATCATTGAAGGGGTAGACCTTCTTTATCATGAGGCGACCTTTGCCGAATGCGACAAGGCACGCGCCAAAGAAACATTCCATTCTACAGCACGGCAAGCGGCAGACATCGCTCTGAAAGCCGGTGTCAAACGCCTCGTTATCGGCCATTATTCTGCCCGTTACGAGGACTTGGCTGCATTGCATCGCGAAGCGGAAGAAGTATATCCCGGCACCATTCTCGGAGCCGAAGGGATGGTTTTGCCCATATAATATCGTGGTTTTCTTAAATAATAACTGCCAAATATCCAGCATATTCAAAATTATTCATACATTTGTACGAATTTAGGGTTTCGAATATGAGAATATTATTTTCCATAATCCTGTTGATCAGCGCTTACGTTGGTTCCCCGTTTATTGCAAGTGCGCAGCAAACGGTTCAGGCAACGCATGCCATAAAGCAGGCAGAACCCGATTCTATCGAAATCAGCGCCTACGACAACAAGGTGGTTGTGAAGAACGCTCCCATCGGAAGCAAGCTGGAAATATACAGCGTAGTAGGCATCCGTGTCAAGGAAATCGAGCTGAAACAACCGGATGGCGAATACACCGTTAACATCGCCAAAGGTTACTATATCGTCCGCATCGGCGAAACTGTCCGCAAAGTAGCCATCCGCTAAATACATCTCCGTTGTTTTTGGATATCTTTTTTACTTATATCCATCACATCTCATTCTAATTTCCCCAAAGTTTTTTACACAGTGGGGAAAAGTCCCCACCGTAATGGGGAAAAATCCCCACTGCAATGGGCTTATTTCCCCACCCTGATGGAACTTTTACTTCATCCGCACAAGCTATAAGTTCTTCCCGAATAAAACAAACCTCCGTATTCCCGAAAAGAAAAGAGGACCTGCCACCAAGACAAGCCCTCTTCTTCTGCAATTATATATGTATAGGTTAAAAAGCGTAGGAAAGGCCGATAGACGGCATCAAGGCATATACGTTGTAATGTCCGCCGAATGTACGGGGTTTCTTTAAAAGGTCCAGGTCGGTATAAGAACCGTCGCGTCCGAAACCTGTTACATAAGAGAACGCAAAGTCAACAGATAAAGACTCTAAAGGACGGAAACTCAAACCGGCAGTGATACCCAGTTTGTTCATACTCGGAGTTTCGGGATTCAGGTAATTATCTTCTACCGGAGTTTCGTCGAAATATGCACCTAAACGAAGGTCCAGACGGTTTGTTGCTGCGAACTGGGTTCCCAAACGATAAATACGTGAGTTCTTATATTTCTTCGGAGCATCGATATCATAATTACTCAATTCGGCAGCTGGATAGAAGTTTACAACCAAGGAGTTGTAAGCACCCCAGCCTACAAACTGAACTTCACCGGAAACAATCCAGCGGTCATTGGGTTTGTAAGTCAGGCCGACATTCCAGTTATCCGGCAGAGGTAGTTCAGCAGAGAAAGTAGCCTGATCCAAAGGAGGAATCTGAATGCCACCTTCAGGAAGTGGAATAGGAATGCCTCCCGCCTGAAGTTGGGCAACCAAACCATTCACTTGCTCTAACAGTCCTTTGAAACCCAGTTCATTGGCATAGCTCAAACGAACATCACCTTCTTTTACGCGGGCTTTTACTTTTGAACGATAAGACACGCCGACTGTGAATTTATCATTGATATCATACATGGCACCAACGTTGAAACCAAAACGTATGCCTGCATCACCTTTCAAAGAGGCAGAAACAGCAGAGACTTCGTCGTACTTAGCCATTTCCTGCAACATTCCATCTACAACAGGTTTATATTGAGGATACTGATTTAACGCCGCTTGCAATTGATCTCCCATACTCTCAGCCAAACCTGTCATGGCACGCGGAGCAATCAAGGCACGATTCAGTTCAATATTACCGAATTCCATCATCAGGCCTGCACCGATACTCAGGTTATCCATAATCTTCCAGGAAACAGTTGGCTGAATATTGAATGCCTTCAAAGAGATATCCTGCACCAGGTGAGCACCTTTCCAGTCGCGTCCCCAGTTAATCGCACTACCATAAGGAGTGTTTACACTGATACCGGCTGCCAGGAAGTCATAAATCTTGAAACCGGCATATACATATAAAGGAGTACTTGCCTTATTATCCGTTTTTTGTACATAACCATCATCTCCCGTAAACTTACCATTGGCAAACACCCCGGTAATACCGGCCGACAAATCCACGTTCTTATCCATAAACACCAGACCAGCCGGATTAAAATGCATGCTTTCTGCACCCAACTTCATGGCTACACCTACGTGTCCCATACCTGCCTGCTTGGTACTCTGAGCGTTAACCTGGTAACCCTCTGCCGCTGCATACGACATCGGAAGCATGGAAAGACATGCTAAAGCGATAACTTTCTTCATAAAATATTCATTAATTAATACCTCTCTTATAACATCCTCTCAGATGCAAACGCCGGCAAAGATAAAGACTTTTCTTTAATATTGCACACTTTTAACAAGAATGTGCGGCACATTTCCGCATTTATTGTGCAATTCCTCCGCAGAATAAATAATTCAGAAAATCTCCTTATCTTTGCAACGCAAAGGAACGTTTCCCTTGCCGTGTGCTTGCTGAACCACGTATAAAACAAGAAAAATATGAAACATCAAGATGCCGCTCTGGTATGCTTCTCTGGTGGACAAGATTCCACCACCTGCCTGTTCTGGGCCAAGAAGCATTTTAAACACGTAGAAGCCGTCTGTTTTACTTACGGCCAAAAACATTCCCTCGAAATTGATATTGCACGCAAGATTGCTGCCGATGCCGATGTGCCGTTCCAATTGCTGGACGTATCGTTAATCAGCCAACTGGCGCCTAACTCGTTGACGGACACTTCTATCGAAATGGATGAAGACAAACCGGCCGACAGTTATCCGAACACCTTCGTTCCGGGAAGGAACATGGTTTTCCTGACATTCGCTGCCATCATGGCACGGAGCAAAGGGATTTTCCATCTCGTCACCGGCGTATCGGAGGCCGATTTCAGCGGATACCCCGATTGCCGCGACACCTTCGTCCGCTCGCTCAATGTGACGCTGAACCTGGCGATGGATGAACAGTTCGTCATCCATACACCTCTGATGGACCGCGATAAAAGCGAAGTATGGCAGCTCTCCGACGAACTGGGCGTATTCGACCTGGTCCGCACGCAGACACTGACCTGCTACAACGGCGTCCCAGCCGACGGTTGCGGCCATTGCCCGGCCTGCAAACTGCGCCGGGAAGGATTAGAGAAATACCTTAAAAGGAAGTTAACAGTTAACAAGTAACTGCAAAAATGGATACAAGAAAGAATGAAAACGAACTGCACCTCCTGGGCGGTTCTACCGAATATAAACAGGATTATGCCCCGGAAGTGCTGGAAGCATTTACCAACAAGCATCAAGGTAATGACTACTGGGTACGTTTCAACTGCCCCGAATTCACCAGCCTCTGCCCCATCACCGGACAGCCCGATTTTGCGACTATCCATATCGACTACATACCCGATGTGAAGATGGTGGAAAGCAAGAGTCTGAAATTATACCTCTTCAGCTTCCGCAGCCACGGAGCCTTCCATGAAGACTGTGTCAACATCATCATGAAAGACCTTATCAAGCTGATGGACCCGAAATATATCGAAGTGACGGGTATCTTTACCCCACGCGGCGGCATCAGCATCTATCCGTACTGCAACTACGGCCGTCCGGGCACCAAATACGAACAACTGGCCGAACAACGCCTCTTCAGCCATAACGCATAAATGTATTTTCCGGTAGCAGATGCTACAACGTGGCAAATAATTATGTAGATTTGCAATCACTTAATTGTAAACCTACATAATTATTTAGACCATGAGGAATAGAAATTTCACTATCAAGGCAACACTGGCCGCTATGGCCTGCACCGCCTGCGTAAATCTGAGCGCACAGCAAAAAGAGTATCCGCAACCGGAAAAGATGACTCCGGGCATGTCGGAGTACTGGACGCCCCAACCCAAGATTGTAACTCCGGGAGATATCAAAACAAATTCCGCCCCATCGGATGCCATCGTCCTGTTTGACGGCAAAGACCTCTCCGCCTGGGAAAGCACCAACGGCCAACCGGCCCAATGGACCGTTCACGACGGCGTATTCACTGTCAATAAAAAGACCGGTGATATCCAGACCAAACAAAAGTTCAACAACTACCAGCTACATATCGAATGGTGTGTTCCTGAAAACATCACCGGAACCAGCCAGGGACGCGGCAACAGTGGCATCTTCATGCAAGGGATGTACGAAGTTCAGATACTCGACTGCTACAACAACGAAACATACGTGAACGGCCAGACCGGCAGTATCTACAAACAGACACCGCCATTGGCAAACGCCATGCGTAAACCGGGCGAATGGAATGTGTACGACATCATCTACACCGCCCCGATTTTCAAAGAAGACGGAACCTACCGCGTTCCCCCCAGCATCACCGTTATCCAGAACGGCATCGTTTTGCAGAACAATACGACCATCCTCGGAACAACCGAATATATCGGTTTCCCGAAAGTCGTTCCCCACGGAGCCGGCCCGATTATCCTGCAAAGCCACGGCGATCCGAGCGAACCGATCAGCTTCCGGAATATCTGGTTGAGAGAGTTATAAGAATCAATAAGTAAAGTGTTTATATACGATGAAAACAAATAACCTATTCGGTATATGGCTGCTGTTCCTTTGTGCGACCGTCCTTTCCGGCTGCAACAACTATTTATTAAACGGCAAAGACGGAGATGAGGAAGAAGACAACGAAGAAGTATGGTATAACAATATACCGGAGGGAAACTTCTTTTCAAGAGGAAACACTTTACGATTCTATTATATAGATGAAAAGGGAAACGACCTCATCAACCCGAGCGACCTGAAAACCTTCCCTGTCTCGTGGAACGAAGAGCTGGACAATCCGCTCGAACGCACCTACGACAACATCCGCGATGTCGAAAGCAACACCATCCGCTACAACGGCAATCACAACTGGATACTTTATGATTCGGAAGAACAACTCCATTACTGTACGGTGAGCGCTTACGGAGATGAAAGACAAAGTACTTATACATTCCCTATCTATGTAAACGGCGATACCGATAAAATGGAAATCACCTATAAATACACAGACAAGGGCGTTGTCGGAGGAAAGTACTGGGGGAAAATCGTTTCCTGGAAATACAACGGCACACATATCTATTCGGATGATGATGAGTACGACAAGAAGATATTCATCCGGAAGTCCGGTGGCAAAACAACCGTTTCTCTCGAGCGATAAGAAATCGGAGATTTCAGTCACACGATAGCACACAAATTGAGCAGATAGCCGCAGATAATATATTTTTAAATAATATAAATCTGTGGTCATCTGCTCAATCTGCGTCATCTGTGTGCCATCTACAAACTTTATATACCATTGTTATTAACAACAGCCCTCTCCTGTTTATCGGTGAAATTCCCGTATTCGTCTATGAACCACTGCCCTATTTCTATTCTGATTGTATAGTTTTTTAATGTAAAGTAGTTTTGCTTCCGTAACAAGGTAAAAAGAATGTTTAGGTCGCAAAACGAAAGCATTATGAAACAAGTATCTCTAATAATCCTCTCTTGTCTGCTTCTCCTGCCCGCCGGGATGAAAGCAGAAGACGACATGCCGAAGCAATGGACGCTTCGTAATTGTATAGATTATGCACTGGAGCATAATATCACTATTCGTCGAAACCGCATCAACGTCGAAAGCACCCAGGAAGATGTGAAGACGGCTAAAGCGGATTTCCTCCCTTCCCTGAGCGGTAATATCAGCCAGCGTATCGTGAACCGTCCGAACAGTGCGAGCGGCACCATCATCAGCGGCGACAACATCACCACCAGCGAAAGCAAAACCTCGTACAACGGCAGCTACGGCATCGACGCGAACTGGACCGTGTACAACGGAAGCAAACGGGTGAACACGCTCAAACAACAGCAACTGAACAGCCGCATAGCCGAACTCACCGTCGACGAGAGCGAAAACTCCATCGAGGAAAACATCACCCAGCTCTACGTGCAGATACTTTATTCCGCCGAAGCCGTGAAGGTGAACGAATCGACACTGGAAGTAAGCCGGAAAGAGTTTGAACGCGGACAGGAACTGTTCAACGCCGGAAGCATCGCCTCCAGCGACCTCGCCCAACTGGAAGCACAGGTCAGCAACGACAACTACCAGCTAGTCACTTCGCAAACGACCCTGCAAAACTACAAGCTGCAACTCAAGCAACTCCTGGAACTCGACGGCGACTTCGAAATGGACCTTTTCCTGCCGCCACTCGACGACAGCAGCGTGCTGATACCGCTCCCGACCAAGGACGACGTCTATCAGACCGCCCTCAACCTGCGTCCCGAAATAGAATCGAGCAAACTGAATATAGAAGCCTCCGATATGAACATCAAGATTTCCCGCGCCGGATACATTCCGAGCCTGAGCCTCAGCGCCGGCATCGGAACGACCAATGCCAACGGCAACAACTTCAGCTTCAGCGAACAGGTGAAACAGAACTGGAACAACTCGATAGGGCTGACCCTGAGCATCCCCATCTTCGACAAACGGCAAACCAAAAGTGCTGTCAATAAGGCCAAACTGCAACGTCAGACCAGCGAACTGGACCTGATGGACAACCAGAAAACGCTTTACAAAACCATCGAAAACCTCTGGCTCAGTGCCAACAGCGCACAGCAGCAATACGTAGCCGCCACCCAGAAACTGAAAAGCACACAGGCCAGCTACGCCCTTGTCAGCGAACAGTTCAACCTGGGCATGAAGAACACCGTGGAACTGCTCACGGAAAAGAACAACCTGCTAAGCGCACAACAGGAAACGCTCCAGGCCAAATACACAGCGATCCTGAATGCAGGCCTGCTGCGATTCTACCAGGGAGAACAAATCGACCTGCTCTAAATTTCCAGTAAAGAAAAAATAAAACAGATAAAGATATGAACAAGAAACTTATTATCGGTATAGCAGGCGTGCTGGTCGTAGCCGGAGGAATCTGGTTCTTCACAGGTAAAACGTCTAAAGGCGGCATCCGGCTCGAGACAGCCAAAGTAGGCCGCAGCTCCATCTCAAACACAGTAACGGCAACCGGGACAGTCGAACCGGTGACCGAAGTCGAAGTCGGTACACAGGTATCAGGCATCATCGACAAGCTGTATGCCGACTACAACGACGTAGTGAAAGCCGGCCAGCTAATCGCAGAAATGGATAAGGTCAACCTGAAAGCCGAACTCGCTTCCGCCCAGGCCCAGCTGGCTAGCAGCAAAACCGAATACGAATACCAGCAAAAGAACTATGCCCGCAGCAAAGTCCTTTTCGACAAGAAGCTAATCAGCGACGCCGATTACGAAACGGCCACCTACAATTACGAGAAGGCCAAAGCCGCTTACGAGCAGAGCCAGGCCTCGATGGTGAAGGTAAACCGCAACCTGGAATACGCGACCATCACCAGCCCGATAGACGGTGTCGTTATCAACCGTGCCGTTGAAGAAGGACAGACCGTTGCCGCCGGCTTCGAAACCCCGACCCTGTTCACCATCGCCGCCGACCTGACGAAGATGCAAGTAATCGCCGATGTCGATGAAGCCGATATAGGCAACGTAGAAAACGGACAGCGCGTCAGCTTCACCGTCGACGCTTATCCGAACGACGTGTTCGAAGGGACCGTCTGGCAGATTCGCCTGGGCGACAGCAGCAGTAGCAGCAGTTCGTCGACCTCCACCTCAACCGTTGTCACTTATGAGGTAGTCATCACTGCCGACAACCCCGACCTAAAGCTGAAACCGCGTCTGACAGCCAACGTCACCATCTATACGCTTGAACGCGAAAACGTGTTGACAGTGCCGACCAAATCATTGCGTTTCGTCCCTGAAGAAGAGTTATTGCTAGGCACCGGCTACACCGCCGAAAACAGTGCACAGGAAGCTCCCGCCGGCAAACGCATCATCTGGGTAAAACAAGGCCAGCAGCTCACTCCGAAAGCCATCACCGTCGGTTCTACCAGCGGCAATATGATTGAAGTGACCGAAGGACTGACCGAAGGCGAAGAAATAGCCGTAGACCTGACCTCCGACGCTCCCGCACCAATGGCCGAAGCAGCCGAAAAGAGCCCGTTCATGCCGGGACCTCCGGGAGGAAACAAGAAGAAGTGATATTGTAAACTGTAACACACCCCCTGCCCCCTCTCAAGAGGGGAAAGGAAACTCCCGACACTACCTGTTTTCTAACAACAAGTAGTAACTCTTCCCCTCTTGAGAGGGGGCAGGGGGTGTGTCAGAATTAAACAACAGAACGAACAATGAAAGAGATTATTAAACTAGATAATATCAAGCGTGACTTCCATGTCGGTGACGAAATCGTCCATGCCCTGCGGGGTGTCAGCTTCACGATACATGAAGGCGAATTCGTGACCATCATGGGGACCTCCGGCTCGGGAAAAAGTACGCTGCTGAACACGTTGGGATGCCTCGACACACCGACCAGCGGCGAATACTATCTCGACGGCGTCTCAGTCCGCACCATGGGGAAAAACGCCCGTGCCACGCTGCGCAACCGCAAGATCGGATTCGTATTTCAGAGTTACAACCTGCTGCCCAAAACGACAGCCGTTGAAAACGTGGAACTCCCCTTGATGTACAATCCCTCTTTCAGCGCCGCCGCCCGCCACGAGAAAGCCGTAGAGGCACTGGTGGCCGTAGGGCTGGGCGACCGCCTGATGCACAAGAGTAACCAGATGTCCGGCGGACAGATGCAGCGCGTTGCCATCGCCCGTGCCCTGGTGAACGATCCGGCAGTCATCCTCGCCGACGAAGCGACGGGAAATCTGGACACACGCACCTCGTTCGAGATACTGGTACTTTTCCAGAAGCTCCATGCCGAAGGACGTACCATCATCTTCGTAACACACAATCCGGAGATCGCCCAATACAGCAGCCGTAACATCACCCTGCGCGACGGGCATGTCACTGCGGATACAGTGAACAACAACATACAAAATGCGGCAGAGGCATTAGCCAAATTGCCGAAAAATGACGATTGATTATGAACGGAACAAACCTCATAAAAATAGCCCTCCGTGCCCTTGCCAACAACAAGTTGCGCGGATTCCTGACGATGCTCGGCATCATCATCGGCGTAGCCTCCGTAATTACGATGCTGGCCATCGGGCAAGGTTCCAAACGGAGCATACAGGCCCAAATCAGCGAGATGGGTTCCAATATGATTATGATACATCCCGGCGCAGACGTCCGCGGCGGTGTCCGTCAGGATGCCTCCGCCATGGAGACGCTGAAGCTGGAAGACTACCAGAATATCGTCGACGAGACCCGCTATGTCTCTGCCGTTTCACCGTCGGTCAACAGCAGCGGACAAGCCATCTACGGCGCCAACAACGCCCCGACCACCGTCTACGGTATCAGTCCGGACTATCTGGAAATCCGCCGTTACAAGGTAGGCGACGGTGATATGTTCACCGAACAGGACATCCAGACCGCCGCCAAAGTCTGCGTAGTCGGCAAGACGGTCGTCGACAACCTTTTCACGGGTGGCGAGAATCCCGTGGGAAAAGTCATTCGTTTTCAAAAACTGCCTTTCCGCATCGTTGGCGTGCTGGAGAGCAAAGGATACAACAGCATGGGAATGGACCAGGACGACCTAATCTTAGCTCCATACACAACTATTCAGAAAAAGGTCCTGGCCATCACCCATCTGCAAGGCATCACCTGTTCGGCCCTCAAAGAGGAATATACCGACCAGGCCATTGACGAGATAACTGAAATACTGCGCCGCAACCATAAGTTGAAGGAAAGTGACGATGATGATTTTACCATCCGTAGTCAGCAGGAGTTGAGCACGATGTTGACAAGTACTACGGACATGATGACCGTGCTGTTGGCGGCTGTGGCCGGTATTTCGCTACTCGTTGGAGGTATCGGGATTATGAATATCATGTACGTCAGCGTCACGGAGCGTACCCGCGAAATCGGTCTGCGTATGAGTATCGGCGCCAAGGGCATCGACATCCTGGCACAGTTCCTGATTGAATCCATCCTGATCAGTGTGACCGGCGGATTAATCGGCGTGGTGCTCGGTGTAGGCGCGGCCCTGGTGGTGAACGCGGTGGCCCACTTCCCGATTTACATACAACCGTGGAGCGTAGTGCTTTCGTTCGCCGTCTGTACCGTCACCGGTGTCTTCTTCGGATGGTATCCGGCCAAGAAAGCGGCCCAGCTCGACCCGATCGAGGCGATTCGTTACGAATAAATTAATATCTTTGTAGCAGATGAAAACAGAAGGAACAACACAGACACACATTTCTCCCCCTTTCAAAGGGATGGGCGGCATTATCCATATTGCCGCCTGGGGAATCCTGTTCGGACTGCCTTTTTTCTTTACAGGCAGGGAGTCGCAGGTATTGACCGTCACAAGTTATTTACGTTCCGTCATCGTCCCGTTATCGTTCATGATGGTTTTCTACGTGAATTATTTCCTGCTAGTCAACCGCTATCTGTTTTCACGTCACGGATGGAAATTCTTTCTGAGTAATGTAGTCTTGATTGCCGCGGCAATCATTCTGGTGCACCTGCTGATGCAGTTATTGCCGCCGCCAGAGATTCCTCATCCGCATCGTTCGGAGAGGGAATTGAAAGATACCATCGGCTTCTTTACAGTCAACGCCATGCTTTATGCGTTGGTGGCCGGCCTGAGTGTTGCCATCAAGATGACCAGCGGCTGGTACCAGATAGAATCCATGCGTCGCGAACTGGAGAAGAGCCGTGCCGAAGCCGAATTGCAAAACCTGAAAAGCCAGTTGAACCCGCATTTTCTGTTCAATACGCTCAACAACATTTACAGCCTGATTGCTTTCAGTCCCGAACGGGCACAGGAAGCCGTCCACGACCTGAGCCGCCTGCTGCGTTACGTACTCTACGACAGCAGCCAGCCGCAGGTGTTACTGGAAAAAGAACTGGATTTCATCCGTAATTATGTGGAACTGATGCGTATCCGCCTGCCGGAACATGTGGAACTGAAAACGGAAATAGCTGCCACCAAGCCCGACGCGCTGATTGCTCCCCTGCTGTTTATCTCACTTATCGAGAATGCCTTCAAACACGGAGTCAGCAACAGCAAGCCATCGTTCATCGACCTGGATATCCACCAGAAAGGCGACATGGTTGTCTGCTACCTGAAAAACAGCTATTTCCCGAAAGATGCGGAACAGGACAAGAGCGGCTCGGGAATCGGAATCAAGAACCTGCGGAAACGCCTGGAACTAATCTATCCGAACCGGCATATCTTCTCATACGGTGTAGAGGGTGACAACTACTACAGCATGTTGGAGCTGCAAATAAGCGGCGAAGAACCGAAAAGTGAAAAATGAAATTAGGCTATGATTCTGAAGTGTGCAATCATCGACGACGAACCGCTGGCTATCAGCCTGCTGGAAAGTTATGTAAACAAGACGCCTTTCCTGGAACTGGCGGGAAAATACAATAGCGCCGTCAACGCGCTTCCCGCCCTCAGCAAAGAGCCGGTCGACCTGCTTTTCCTCGATATCCAGATGCCGGAGCTCAACGGAATGGAGTTTTCCCGCATCCTGAAGACCGACACGCGCATCATCTTTACGACCGCTTTCAGCCAGTATGCGCTCGACAGCTATAAGGTCAACGCACTTGATTATCTGCTGAAACCGATTAGTTACGCCGACTTCCTGAAATCGGCCAATAAGGCGCTGCAATGGTACGAACTGCTGCGCGAAGGCGCAAGTACGGGTGGTTCGCGAACCGCCCCTTCCCAGGCAGTTTCCCCCTCCGTCGAAAGCATTTTCATCAAGACGGAATATAAACTGGTACAGGTCGAACTCCGTAAAATACTCTATATCGAAGGTCTGAAAGATTATGTCAAGATATTCGTTGAGGGCGAAGCCCACCCCATCCTTTCGCTGATGAGTATGAAAAGCCTGGAAGACATGCTGCCGGCGAACCGCTTCATCCGCGTGCACCGCTCCTTTATTGTCCAGCCGGAAAAGATCAAAGTAATCGAACGCAACCGGATTGTGTTCGGCAAAGAATACATCCCCATCTCCGACAACTACAAACAGAAGTTCATGGAGTTTCTGGCACAGAGGGCACTACTGCCTTAGAAAAGTTGCAGTAGCAACTTTTCCAACCCTTTCGTCATCTCACTCATACTACAGGCATAGTTATTGGAGAAAACGGCAACGGCATACCGCTTGCCGTCTTTTGTTATATAGCCGGCATAACTTCGCACACCGGTGATTCCGCCACTTTTCAGACGAGCCTTCCCCTGCAAACCGGAACCTTTCAGGAAATTCCGCACCGAACCTTCGATACCGGCCTGCGGCAAGGATTCGATAAAGGCTTCGGCATAATCGGACTTCGTCGCCATATAAACCAGCAAATCGGCTATAAACTCCGCAGAAACCTTATCCGCAGGAGCCAGTCCGCTGCCATCGTGCATCCGCAAAGGAAAAACATCCAGCCCCTTCCTGTCCCAATGGGCGGCAACCATCCGGACACCCCGGCCAAAAGAAGAAATAACCTCGTTCTTCCGCGGAGTATATTGCAGACCGACCGTCTTGACCAACGCGTCGGCAAACAAATTATGGCTCACATGGTTCGTCACCCCCGCAATCTCCTTCAACGTTGGGGAATAGGTGGTGACAATCGTTTTCCTCTCCACCGTCTTCCATCGCCCCGCTTCCGATTCAATCCGGTAACAGGTCGGCTCCTTCCCCACCGCAATGCCTTCGCGTTCCAGGCATCCGGTCAGATACTCCGCCAGGAACAATGCCGGATCAGGAATATCTCCTTTCAACACATAACGTTCGCGATTGGCAGGAACGACACCATATAAATAGCGTTCGCCGGCAAGCGGAGCACCGATAATATAGGCACTGTCCGACGAGACAGGCGCCGCTTTCAGGTAATTGGTGAAACGGACACCCGGCAGTTCCGGTTCAGTGCCGGTCACCACCGGACGGCTGCCAGCAGCCCCCGACTTCAGATACAACTTATACATATTATCGAACACGGAAACCCCGTAGCTGCCCGGCGCATAATAATTTCCCATATCTTCCCGCAGCCATTTGATGGAAGCACCTTCCGTGTCAAAGATTCGCTCGTCCGACACCACCGCCCCGGCAATCTTCCGAATACCGGCCTTCTTCAAAGCGGCAATCCATTCCGGTACGAATTTGTTTTTCGCAGGCGTATACGCATTCCTGTCCGGAGCGAAATGAGCCGAACCCAGCGACGGGTCGCCACTGCCTTTGATATACAGGTTGCCGTTCAGCACACCCTCTTTTATAGAACCGTCATACTCCAGCGAAGTCGGAAAACGGTAATCGTCCCCCAAAATCTCCAAAGCCGTAGCCGTAGCGACGGTTTTCAACACGGAAGCAGGCGAAACCTCCCGGTCCCCATCATAATTATAGACGGTCTTCCCATCCTGAAGGTCCTTCACCACGATGGAGAAAGTAGCCCCTTTCATATAAGGAGCATTCAGTAACTGTTTGACAGGCTGCGGAGTTTGTGCCTGTGGCTGTAAAAAACAGCCGAGCAGCAGGGCGGCACATAATATTTTCTTTATCATCTTATTATACTATTCTACTTTATTCTATCTTTGTTCAGCAAAGATAAAAATTATAATATGAACTCATTGTTTGAAAGACCTTTTACGTTCGACCGGGTGACACGTATCGTATTCAGCATCGTCATCATCGGCGTATTGCTTTACCTGATTACCGTATTACGTAACGCCTTGCTCCCCTTCCTGATTGCCTGGCTGCTCGCCTATATGATGCAACCCTTCGTCAAGTTCTTCCAGTATAAGCTGAAGCTGAAAAGCCGTATCCTGGCCATCGTCGCAGTCATCATCTCCGCATCGCTGATTATCGGGATTGCCGCCGCACTAGTCGTTCCGTCTGTCGCCCAGGAAGCCGAGCGGACCCTGAACCTGATGCGCACGCATAATCCGGGAGAAGGTCATGTTCCGCTTATACCAGCTTCATGGATCGAGTATCTCGAAAACAATGTAGACATAAACCAGCTGATGGAACTCCTCAGCCGGGAGAACATACAGAATGCGATCAAGCAGCTCGCCCCGAAGGTCTGGAACATCCTGTCGAACACATTCTCCATCCTTTTCAGCATAACGATTATATTCGTGATTCTGTTGTATTTTATTTTCATCCTGCTTGACTACGAAAAGATAGCCAACGGCTGGATAAACCTGATTCCGGCACGCATCCGTCCTTTCGCCAAAGGGCTGGCCGACGATGTGGAGCAGAGCATGAACCGTTATTTCCGCGGACAGTCATTGATTGCGCTATGTGTCGGAGTTTTACTTTCGATAGGTTTCAAAATCGTCGGTTTCCCGCTGGCCGTGACGCTCGGGTTATTTATCGGCGTGCTGAACCTGATTCCGTACCTGCAAGCCATCGGCCTTATCCCGATGGTCATCCTCAGCCTGCTAAAGTCGGCAGAGACCGGACAGAATTTCTGGATTATCTTCGGTTCGGGATTATTAATACTCGGAATCGTACAATGTATCCAGGATTTATACCTTACGCCGCGTATCATGGGAAAAGCAATGGGACTGAATCCGGCCATCATCCTTCTTTCGCTCTCCATCTGGGGAACTTTGTTAGGTTTTATCGGCTTAATCATCGCATTACCGCTCACGACGCTCTGTCTGTCTTATTATAAGCGTTTTATCTTGCTGGAAGAGGACATTATCGCTCCTCCCCCTGCTGATATTCAACCGGAGAAAAAGACAGAAAAGTAATTTTTTTCAAAAAAAATTACTCCAGCTATTGCAAATTCAAAAATAAACCCTACCTTTGCACCCGCAATACAGAAGTAAAGCACACCGCAATACAGAGTATGCACAGGATGATTCGCTAGCTCAGCAGGTAGAGCACATCCCTTTTAAGGATGGGGTCCTGGGTTCGAACCCCAGGCGGATCACGAAAAACAAAAGAAAAATCAAGCAAATCCCTGATAATCAAGCATTATCGGGGATTTATTTTTTCTGGCAGGTAGCAGAAAATAGCCGTTTCAAGCATATTATCGGTGGATAAATCGTGGGACTAAAATTTAGTTCAAAAAAGTCCCACGAATTTGCGTCTTTCTCACTGATTCATAGTCTTTTGCATAGACTTACTTTGGAAGAGAATACATAGTTTTGTAACTTTAAAAATGATGTAAAAATGGCTCGAAAATCATTTTCTGTATTGTTCTTCATCAAGAAAGGCAAATTATTAAAGAACGGTGAAGCACCTGTGTGCATGAGAATCACTGTAAACGGCTATATGGTAGATATTTCTATCAAAAGAAGCTGTCCCGTAAACCTATGGAATCAGGCAAAAGAGAATTCAAAAGGCAAAGACCGTATGTCGGTGGAACTGAACCACTACTTAGAAATCACCCGTTCGCACGTACATCAAATTTATAGAGAACTGGAAACTTCCGGCAAGGTTATCACTGTTGATCTTGTGAGAAAGTTGTTTTATGGTGTGGACGAAGATAACAAAACACTATTGCAGGTATTCAGGGAACATAACGAACAAAGCCGTAAGCTGATCGGCAAAGACTTCGTAAGCAAAACTGTTCAACGGTATGAAACCACTACCCGATATTTGGAGGAATTCATCAAGAAAGAATATCAGTTATCAGATATTGCCTTGAATAACTTGGAAGCCAACTTTATTTCTAAGTTCGATGCTTTTTTGAAGATTGAAAAAGGATGTGCGCAGAATTCTGCTATCACCCGATTGAAGAACTTGAAGAAGATTATCCGTATTGCTTTGGAAAACGACTGGATAAAGAAAGATCCATTTGCTTACTACCGCTTCAAACTGGAAGAAACTGATCCTGAATTCCTGACGATGGACGAGATTAAAATCATTCTCGCCAAAGAATTCACGATTAAACGAGTAGAACAGGTACGGGACGTTTTTGTCTTTTGCATTTTTACTGGCTTGGCGTTTAGCGATGTGAAAGACTTATCACCTGAACATTTGGTAAAAGATAACAAAGGGGAACTTTGGATAAGGAAGAACCGCCAAAAGACAAAAATCATGTGTAACATTCCTGTGTTACCAGTAGCAGCTTCAATTCTTGATAAATATAAAGATGTGTCAGACTGTACTGGAAAACTTTTACCTGTATTATGCAATCAACGCATGAACAGTTATTTGAAGGAAATTGCAGATGTGTGCGGAATTCAGAAAAACCTTAGTACTCATACTGCCCGTCATAGCTATGCCACAAGCATTTGCCTTGCAAATGGCGTGAGTATGGAAAATGTAGCCAAGATGTTAGGTCATGCAGATACCAACGTGACGAAACACTACGCACGGGTACTGGATCAGAATATTCTAAAAGATATGCAGAAAGTAAATAACTGTTTATCAGAACTGGCTATATAATAAAGGTAGTAGCTAATATTGAAAAAGGATTGGGAATAATGAATATTACTTTCTCAATCCTTTTCTTTTATTGTAAGTTTTCCAGAACTCAATATGAAGCATTGACAAAGGTAAGTTCCGCATTTAGCCTGTTCAAGTCCGAGCCTTCGGTTTGAATAAAAATCTTCCTCTCCATTTCATTCCGAGCGTATTTTTATCCAAAGACTTGCACAGACTAAATACTTCACTGGAAAAGTCAATGATTCAAATTAAATTCCGAAAAACAATGTTTTAGGCTTGGCAGGTTACTCTTTCCAACTTTCAAAGTAGTACCTTTGGAGCAGTTTATCAATATCACTCTGACGGTAGATGATTTTACCTTTTATCTGGATAAAGGGGATTAGCCCTGTATCTCGCCATTCTTGCAGGGTTCGCAAACTGACATTCAGTGTTTTGGAAACTTCATTATTAGAAAGAAAGCGTTCTCCGTTCAGGTGGGGCTTGTAATGCTTTACTATAGTTTCAATACCATTCAGCATTGAATCGAGCGAAGAAATAAATTCTTTGACTTGTGGGGTATCTTTATTTATTAGTTCCATGATTGAAAGATTGTTTTATTAAAATATTGATTTCAAGATGGCTAGATGGCAAACTAGTTACGCAGATAGTCACTCAGCGATGAAATGCTAAGTACATCTTTTGCCGGATCATAATCAATATAGAGCCGTTTGGATACAGTGCTAATAAAATATTGGCCACCATCTTGCTGTATCTCATAAGTAGCGGGTGAAGCCTGTTTGGTTGTTTCCGATACATATATAATAGAAAGAAGATAGTCTTTATCGTTTCGATAGATGATAACCGTAGGATTCAGATTAACGCTTTCCCATGTGCCGACAATAGAAAACAGGTTGAAAGACGGGTAATCTTCTTTAGATCTTTTCATAAGACGTGATTTGTTTGGGTGATTGATTTTGTGTTTCACTGTCCGCAATAATTCTTTCAATATCGGAAGACTTATAATAAATCTTGCTCCCAATTTGAGAATAAGCCAGCCGTCCACTACTTCGGTAATATTGCAGCGTTCGCTTACTAAAACCTAACAACAGACACACTTCCTGGCTATCTAACCAGTTTTCCACCTTCTGAGTATGAGTACTGCACAAACTCTCTATCCGCTTGGCAAACTCCGTGAACCTTTCGCAGACATACGAAAATGTTCTTTTCTCAATGGTTACTACTTCCATACATTTAATTTTTAATGGTTTATAAAACGTGTTGATTCTATTTCACCAGCAAATGAAAGAAGAATCAAGAGTCGTTTTCAAAACTGTCTGAAAGTGGCATGGTAAAGCTACTAATGTCTAACTTCTAAAGTTATACATAAGAATCTATGGAAGTTAAAATAGTGAACTCACCAGTTCATGAAAAAAATTATGAACTAATTGTTTGAAGCACTATTCAATAAGCAATTCAATTATTTGCTACTACTATAGTGTATCAAAATAGAATTCTGATTATCAGCTTTTACAATATAAAAAACAAAATAGGGAATGGGTAAATGGGTAGAAACGAGCGAACTACTTTAGTTTACTGTGGTTTTCCATTGTTTCAAATAACCTTACTACACAGTAAGAACTATTTTTGAATTAATCCAATAGTCCAAGTTTTCGGGCATAATTAATAGCCTCAACAACATTGTCTGTATTCATTTTTTGAAGAATATTTTGTCTGTGATTGTTTACTGTATGAATACTTATCGAAAGGCTATCCGATATTTCTTTACTAAACATGCCTTTATTTACCAGTTTCAGTATTTCCACTTCTCGTTTAGTTAACTTTATATTTGTTTCTTCGGTCAAAGGGAAAGGTGTCATTTCTCCTGTTTTATTATTGACAAGCCGAAATTTTATCTCATCCATATCTTTTTGGTCAGGGGATAAATCAACTACCCCTAAAACCAAAAAGGGATTACCAATTTCATCTATTTCTAAAACCTGATGCTGACTAATCACTCTTACATATTCTTTCTTTGCATTCAAAATTCTAAATTCAAAGATATGCTTGTAATCTTTTCTGCATTCAATAGGCTGGCTATAGTAAAAGCCAAGTAACCTTTTTTGAATAGTGCTAAAGATCAGAAAATCATCAGGATGAATATATTTCTCTAAGTAGTTGTGTTCAATCGAAGGGTCTTTAAGTTTTTCGATGTCGTATCCAAAAAATGTATTGAAGTTTGGAGATGTATATAAAAATCTATTATTATATTCTATAAGAAACACACAACTATTGTTCACTCTTGACAATAGCTCTACATACGATTTATATTTTTCTAAGTTCATGAATGTTCCAAAATATGATGATAATTCACTATTGATAATAGCCCTTGACTACTCTACCTTTGCAAAGGTAACTAAATGAAAGGAGAGAATTTATGAAAACTGCAATAATCTACTATTCAAAGCATGGAACAACTGAAAGAGTTGCACATCTTATAGGAGAAAAATTAAGTCCTGAACCGGAGTATATATCATTGAAAGAGTTCCATAATCCTGATATTCAAGGTTATGATAGAATTATTCTTGGAACTTCTATTTACGCTGGGCACCCAGGAAGATTAATGAGTAAATTCTGCAATAAGAATCGCGCTCAGTTAGAACAGAAGATTATAGCATTATTTATTTGCGGAATGAACGATACTCAAGAAGTTGAGCAACTTAAAAAAGCTTTCCCCGAATATCTACACTCAAATGCTGTCGCCGAAGCAATCTTAGGTGGTGAGTTTCTGTTTGACAAAATGAATTTCATAGAAAAGTTTATTACGAGAAAGATTAGCAAAGTAGTGTGTTCTGTTTCAAATCTACGATATGATGCAATAACGGTGTTTTTAGATAAAATGAATAATATAAGGAAGTGATATATGACGAAAGTCAGTAACAATAAAAGATCTATTTTGATTTTTCGAACTTCTATTACGACCGAATTAGAAATAGAAAGAATAAAAATACTATTTGCTCAATACTCGCAGATTCATAAATGGAATGTGGATTTTGAAGATTGGGAAAAAGTATTACGCATAGAGAGCCACGGTATTACAGAAACTGATGTTATAAATATATTGCAAACAATCAATATTTATATATCAGAACTAGAATAGTTTGATTATAAAACATTATCGCAAATAAGCATATTAAATGTAGACAGTATATTTATTGGTTTTATTCACCATTTAAAATTATGCTTATGAACAAATTATTAAGAACAGAACTTTTCAACCTTTTGATTGAAAAGTCTAAAGAGGAAGTCAATAACAATGTAATGCAAAATGCCTATGACGAGTTTATCGAAAAAATTAGAGACATAAGTAATGAAAACGATTATTCAACTACTTATCGTATTCTTGTAGCTACCCGTATTGAGATAGCTTCACTTGAAACAATACCTCTTTACGGGCAGGGGGGAAAATGCGCTTAAAAAGCAGTTTCTACAAAAGACATTGGCTATTATCAATTCAGAACTGGAGCTATTGAATCTAAAAATTCAATATCCAGCCCCGTTTCAAAACAAAAAAAATGGTAATCCACAATCGCCACTCTATCTGACAGATGAAACTAACCTTGTTGAAATCATGGAGCTGGTTAGCGGATTATTCATATCCAAGAGAGTGATAAACCATGCCGGAAAAGAAGCACCATTAACAGAAATCGGACGAGCGTTTGAACATCTCTTCAATATCAAATTTGGGGACATCCACAAAAAGCATGAAAGTGTAATTTGTCGGCAAGCCAATAAACGAATCGAATTTTTAGATATACTTCGCAAAGCTATTACTGAAGAAAATCAAAAGAAAGGCTATCTATAAATCAGTAACTTACCAACAAATGTTAGGGGTGTAGTATATCTACTCCCCTAACTTATTTGCACCCATTTGCCGAACTTTGCTTCATCAATCGATTGAGAACAATAATGTTGAACTAAAAATTGAAGCAAAATGTATATAGACAACGAAAATTTCGATAAGTGGATGGAAAGGCTATCGAAGAAACTTGGGGAGATAGGTCAAAACCTGCAATCGCTTATCAATACCGATAAAGTGCTGGATGAAAACGACCGACTGTTAGACAATCAGGATTTAGCTTTCCTGCTGAAAGTATCTTTCCGAACCTTGCAGCGTTATCGGGCAAGTGGTAAACTACCTTTCTTTATGATTAGTCATAAAACCTATTATCGGGCATCCGACATTCGGGCATTCGTTCAGGAAAATGCCGATTGTAAAACCTATGAACGATTTAAAAAGGAAAATCAACTCGATAAGCAAACCGAAGCAAAAAAGGCGGATAATTCATCCGTTCTGTAAAGTGCCATCACACCCCATTTAGCAGAAACCACCTCGCTTTGTGGCTCGGCTCATTTCGCTAAATGAAGCAAGAGGGAACTGGACAAGTCCTGTTCTTCCCTCTTGCCCTGCGGGGCAAAGCCTTCGGCTTTAGCGTGTTACAAAAACACGCTGCAATGACACCTGTAATAAGCATTGCAAAGAAAATGCTTATTATCAGGTATTTATCTATTCATATTTCTATAAAAAAGTAATTACCATGCCAAACAACAGTAGAAAAACGATATTCACTACCATTTCCATAGATAAGGAAACGGCAGCTTTGGTAGAGAAGATATGCAAACGCTATTCGCTGAAAAAGAGTGAAGTTGTAAAGTTGGCGTTCGGGTATATAGACAAGGCACATATCAACCCATCCGAAGCACCGGAATCTGTAAAATCGGAACTGGCGAAAATAAATAAGAGACAAAATGATATTATTCGCTTCATCCGTCATTATGAGGTAGAAGAACTGAATCCCATGATACGGGCAACAAATTCTATCGCTTTGCGCTTCGATGCTATCGAAAAAACTTTGGAAACTCTGATCCTCTCTCAACTGGAAGCCAGTCAGGAGAAACAAACAGCCGTACTGAAAAAGATAAGTGAGCAGTTCGGCAATCATGCCGATGTGATAAACAATCAGTGCAAACAAATTAACGCACTCTACCAGATACACCAACGAGATTATAAAAAGTTGCTTCACCTAATAAAACTCTATTCGGAACTTTCTGCTTGTGGTGTGATGGATAGCAAAAGGAAAGATAACCTAAAAGCAGAAATTACAAACCTGATAAATACATAAGCTGATGCACATAGACTTTGCTCCACCATCCAACAGCACATATAATAATGCAGGCAGTAGCCGACGACTAGCTAATTACCTTGAACACGAGGATTTAGAACAGATGGAGAAAGGTCTCTATACTGAAGGCTTTTTCAATCTGACAGATGACAACATCTATAAATCAACCGTCATAAAAGATATAGATAGTAATATTGGACAACTGATGAAAACAGATGCTAAGTTTTATGCTATTCATGTCAGCCCATCAGAAAATGAACTGCGAGCAATGGGTAATACAGAACAGGAGCAAGCCGAAGCCATAAAGCGGTACATCCGAGAGGTGTTCATCCCTGAATATGCCAAGAATTTCAACAAAGAGCTATCCGAAACAGATATAAAGTTTTATGGGAAGATTCATTTTGATCGTAGCCGTTCAGATAATGAGTTGAATATGCACTGTCATTTGATTGTGAGCCGGAAAGACCAATCTAACAAAAAGAAGCTATCTCCACTTACCAATCATAAGGACACCAAAAACGGAATAATCAAAGGTGGCTTTGATCGTGTAAACCTATTCCAACAAGCGGAACAAGGTTTTGATAAACTTTTTAGCTACTATCGTCAACAACTGGAATCATTCGACTACCACAATACGATGAAGAACGGTTCAATCTCCGAACAACTTGAATTACAAAATCAAGACTTTACTGGCGAGAAGAAGAAAGAAGTATTACAATTCAGTGAAAAAGAAAACAACATTTCTTGCAATCTTGATATTAGACAAGATAATAAACGGACTTACAATCAACAAAATAATAGTAGTAGTGATTCTTTGCTATCTATCTTCTCATTGGGAGATGGCAATAATTACGATGCTAAACTGGCAGAGGATTTACAGGCACAGAAACTCAAAAAGAAAAAGAAGAAAGGAATAAAACGATGATTAAATATGAGAAACTAAGAGCCGATATAAACCGTTACCTGATAGAGCGTTTCAAATATCGTAAATCACTTGTCAGCCCAACGATAGACAATGTTATTACCACCCGAATAAATAGCCGTATAGACCTGTATTAAGATTCGGATTTCTTCTTGGCATTTTACTCTCACCTGAGTATTCTAGTCTAAGCATAAGATTATCCACAAACAAGTAAAATAAGAAGTATCCTAAAAAGGAATGAGAAGCTGGAGAGGGCAAAGCAATTGTAATGGAACAAAGATATTTCACCAAAATGTTGAAGCATTGAAAGAATCCGAATAAATTATAATGGATTCATAAAGAGAAATAGTATCTTTGCAGGAAACATCAAGAAAATTGCATAATGAAACAGATGAATAGGCTGAAGGCTGTTCTTGCAGAGCAACAGCGTACTAGTAAATGGCTTGCAGAAACTGTAGGACGAAATGAAGCGACTGTCTCTCGATGGTGCACTAATTCATGCCAACCACCAATGGAGATGGTATATAAGATAGCAAAACTACTTGATGTAGATATTAAAGATTTGCTTTTATCGTCAAAAACAAATGATTATGAAAAATAAAACATATCTTGTTTTAACACAGTACCGAAATGATAGTAAATATAATGACTTCATAGGAAAATATTACCATTTCCCTGTGAATGAAGCTAAGTCATATTTGGGGCAATTTGAAACTCTTCCTATTGATTTCATTTATTATGAACCAATAAAGAATGGCAAAGGGGAATTTTTCGGTTTTGGGAGGATAACCCAAAAACCTTTTGAAGATAAAAGAGAATCGGGTTATTATTTTGCTGAAATATCTGAATATAAAGAGTTTACAAAACCTGTTTCTTATAAAAACGAGTCAGGTATAAACATAGAAGAACAAAATAATCCTCATTACAATGCACAAAATGCTGTTCGCAAAATACCTCAAAAACTATTAGATGAGATTTGTTTAGATGGAGGAATTGTTCTCAATATTGAATCAGACGCGCATCTTATCAAAGTTTTAGGAGAACAATTAATTGGTTCGGAGAAAGTTGGTGTATTAGAATTAATAAAAAATTCTATTGATGCTCAAGCCACATATTGTAGAGTAAGAATTGAAAACGTCAGTAAGCTACCATTAATTGATCCTGATAATTATGAATATCCAAATATGTCAGGACCTGTTATTATCATCGAAGATGATGGAATTGGAATGTCTAAGGACGTGATTGAAAATGGATGGTTAAGACCTGCCTCTACCCTAAAAACAAACATTAAAGAAAAATTAAAAGAGGAAAGGGAACGTGCCTTGAAACTCGGAAACTTGGGAAGTTATGATGCTCTGATTAAGCAATTAAAGAAAGAGCATGGAAGAATCCCACTGGGAGAAAAAGGAGTAGGGCGTTTTGCAACACATCGATTAGGTCGATATTTAGAACTGCGTACAAAAACAAAAGACATTCCATATGAACTTGTCTTGAAAATAGATTGGCAGGAATTTGATAAAATATCATCAAATTTCATCAATCTCAACAGCATTGGAATTAGCTTATACAAAGAAGAAATCAGCCGAGATTATGGCAAATCGGGGTCTGGTACAAAGCTTATAATATATGGTGGAAAAGAAGGATTTGAATGGAATCAAGAAGAAATAAATGAATTAGCACGATCTATTTTAAATATCAACTCTCCTAATCCTAAAAATCAATTTCAAAAAAGTACAAACAACAATACTTTACCTTTTAGAGCATATTTAGAATGCCCTCAAATAGAAGATTTACCAATTTCTCATATTTATGAGGATGCCACTCCTAATTTTATATTTGATATATTAATAAATGAAAATGGAATTGCTGAAATTTCTGAATTAAAATTCAAACACCCAATAGATAAGATTCCATCTGACGAATGGATTGAGAAAGATATTGATTTACGATTTATTGATGAAGCTAATCCTTTATATTGGTTTTCTGGTACTCAAAAAAGAAAAATAGAGTGTGGAAGTTTTTATATACATATGGAAATATGGTATAGAACAAAAGAATGGATTGATTTGCCTGATTTCAAGGAATTAATAACTTATTTGGATGATTATGGAGGTATGTCAATATATCGAGATGGAGTATTGGTGCTCGATTCAAAACTAAGTTCAGAATATGACTGGTTAGGACTTGGGAAGAAGCATATAAAGCAAGGCTTCCGTATCTCATATCGTGACTTTATAGGAAATATAGAAATAAATCAAGATTATAATTTCAATTTGATCGACAAAACAAATCGAGAAGGATTGATTGATAATCAGGCATCTAAAGATTTATCAAAAATAGTATCTGCTGCAATTGAAAAAATAGTTTTACCTAGATATATTAGGAAAAGAGATGAATTTGCTAAATTAACAAAGGGATTAGTTACCGATGCAAAAACCCTTAATACTCTCGCAAAGACAAGTTCTTCTTTTTTTACAAATGTTGCAGAAAGCGATTATCCATTAGAAACAGACCCATATAAATTTTTCAATAATTTATGGGCAAAAGTTGAAGAGCGAAGAGAAGGGGTAATAAACCTAAGTGAGTCGATGAAGCACCTTCAAAAAAGCATACAGAAATTAGAAGAGGTTCAAGATACTTTTGTTGAGCAAGCTGGTTTCGGAATAGCGGTAGCTATGTCTTTACATGAAATCAATAAAATCACAGCAAATTTTTATACAGGTATTTCTAGTTTAATAAAAAAAGGAGAATTTGATAAAATTAAATTAGAAGATTTGCAAGCAACTTCTCAATCTCTTCGTTCAGAACTGAAAAGGTTAAGTCCACTTCGTGCCATAAGAAATGAGCAGAGCATAGAATTTAATGTTTTAAAATCAGTAAACTATGCTCGTGAAATATACCGACGTAAAATGCAGGAAGAAAATATTATTTTTGAGATACTGAATCCAGAAGAAGATTTTCAGATTTACGGACGATATGCTACAATAAACCAAGTTTTTGGAAATCTATTTGACAATAGTATATATTGGATAAAATATGCTGCAAAGGGGGATAATTCAATCAAAATCTTATTAAATAAAGAACACAGAACAATAACTATAGCAGATTCTGGCAGTGATATTAGTGACATTATAAGACCAAGTCTATTTCAACCTGGCTATAGTTTAAAAGAGCCCCCAAGCGGACTAGGACTTTTTATTTGCAAAACATATCTAAATAACTTAAAAGGACGTATTTATGAAACTCCTTCAAAAGATAGAATTCCATCAATGAGAGGAGCGCATTTTACACTTGATTTTAAGAAAACACCTAATACAAAATAATTATGGGCAAATTATCATTATGTATTTTGGACGACAAAATACCTGTTGAACGATTAACAGATATACAGATAGATGATACTAGTTATATTGATGGAAATATACTTAAGCATTGTCTAACTTTGCAAAATGAAGCAGGTGAACCATATGATTGGGGAGATAAAAGTTTACGAAATTTTGTTGATGCTATCAAAGATGATGCCGATTATTCCATATCAGGATTTAAAAATCATTTATTCTTTTTTAATCATAAAGAAGATGTTATATTTAGTCCTGATATTATTGTTTTTGACTGGGATATGGGAGATGGCGGACAAGATTCTTCAACTAATCTTCTTAAACTATTATCATCAACATATTGCCTCGTTGCTATTTTTACAGGTGAAGATGCAGAAGATGGAGTAAGTGAACTGCTTAATAAGCCTGAATTCAAAGAATACCAATGCCGGTGTTTTTTAATAAAGAAGCAAGACGAAGACTCTGCAAATTCTTTAAAAAATCAAATAAAAGAACATGAAAAAGATTTTTCTTTTGAATTTGGAAATGAGTTCCGTAAAGCATCACTATCTGCTCTAAATGAAATTCTTGTTGAATTAGGTATAGCTACATCTAATGAACTTAGATATTACTTTAACATTGAAGACGATAATGATTTGAGAGGACTTATGTCTGAAAAGTATAATTCCTTATTAAATTCAAATGGGAATAAATTTAATTACCCAAAAGGAAGCAAATGGGCAGAATCTCTATTACATGTTGTAAGAAAGAAGTTTGAAAAAAGATTATCTTCTCTGAATGTATTAAATATAAATAAGGAAGAGGTCAATCCTGTAGATAATAATATCATTGAAAAATTGTGGTCTTATCGTTTATATCATAAATATCCAGATTTGGATAAGAATATAAGAAAAGGAGACATAATATGTAATAATGAACAGTATTATTTAATCATTAATTCCGATTGTCATCTGCCTCGTTTGTGGGCGAAAAATCTTGGTTTTGTGAATGTAATCCCATTATTATTAGTAGATAATACAAATCAAAAACTTAGAGATATTTTTGCTCTATTGAATAATGGAATAAGTAGAGATTATAAGCAAAATTCATTCTCGGAAACAATGAGTAACTTTTCAGAAGGAGCCTATTGTATGCCATTCGTACCAGTGAATGGTATTCATAAAACATTTTTATTTTTCGCTAAGAATTTGACTTATATACAAGTTGCTACCCCCAATGTTGCAAAAGGGGAAAGTGTAAAATCAAAAAAGTTCACATATGACCTTTTTACGAATTACACAAGGATATGTACTTTGTCTGAGCCATTCTTAACACCAATTATAACAAATGTGCTTTCAGCGATAGCTGGTCATGGATGCCCAGATTATAGTAATGCAACAAAAGAATTATTAAATAATAAAATAAAGCAAATTTTTTCATGAAACTCAATTCAATAGATCTTTTTTGCGGCTGCGGCGGTTTAAGTGAAGGCATGCATCAAGCAGGTTTCAAAACCAAGGTAGCTGTTGAAATTGAAGAAAAAGCTGTATTGGCATATAAATTAAATCATAAGAGAACTATTGTTATCCAAAAAGATATTCGAAAAGTGGATATTGATAAAGTGAAAAAACACTTTAAAGGAGAACCTGTACATCTTCTTGCTGGTTGCCCCCCCTGCCAAGGTTTCTCTTCTGTACGTAGGCTTAATAGACCTCAAAGTATTGAAGATGATAGAAATGATTTAGTGTTAGAATACTTACGTTTTGTAAAAGAACTGAAACCACTTACAATTATGATGGAAAATGTTCCGGCTTTACAACATTATGATAAATTTAAATACGTTGTAGATGAGTTGAGAAAGTTAGGATATAATCCGAAAGTTAGAATTGTAAATGTAAAGGATTACGAAGTTCCTCAAAGTAGAAAACGCCTCGTAATGGTGGGCTCCATATTAGGAAATTTAGAAATAGCTAATCCAATAAATAAAAAAGTTACAGTCAGAGATATGATTGGAAACATTGAATCTACTGAAACAACTCATGACTTAGTTCATAAAATATATCCAAAGCATACCGAAAAAGTAATGAGGCGTATTAAACTTACTCCCAAAAACGGAGGTAGCAGAAAAGACTTACCAGAAGAATATACGTTGCCATGCCACAAAAAGGAAAATGTTGGATTTAATGACATATATGGAAGATTGCGCTGGGATGATTATTCTACAACAATAACTGGGGGATGCCTTAATCCTTCAAAAGGGCGTTTTCTACACCCAGAAGAAGATAGATGCATTACAGCAAGAGAAGCTGCATTATTACAATCGTTTCCAATAAAATATAGGTTTCCAACAAATATACCATCAACTGCTATTGCATTATTAATAGGCAATGCTCTTCCACCAAAATTCAGTTATTATCAGTCACTAAATATTTACAAACACATTATAGAAAACATTGGCAGATAAATTTTCAAAAGAAAAGCGTTCAGATATTATGTCTAAAATTACAGGTAAAGAAACGAAGCCTGAAATTTTAGTAAGGAGGTTTTTATTTGCAGCAGGTTTTAGATTTAGAAAGAATGTTGTAAATTTATTGGGAAAACCAGACATTGTTCTTAGCAAGTATAACACTATAATTTTCGTTCATGGTTGTTTTTGGCATGGACATACATGTAAACGAGGTAAATTGCCTGAATCTAATCATGAATTTTGGAAACAAAAAATTGAAAAAAATATAGAAAGAGACAAGCAAATCATTGCCCAACTAGAGAAAGATGGCTGGACAGTGATTATTATTTGGCAGTGTGAGATTAGAAATAAAGAAAAATGCAATATGCGTTTAAATGAATTAATCGATGAATTGAAAATAGACATTAAGAATGAAAGAGTTAAAAAGTAACCAATATAATAAAACTGAAGAGTCTATTTTTACGTTATTATCTCTGACCACGCAAATAACTCAATCATACGACTCTATTTTTGACAATGAAGACATACTTAATTCTGACTTTGAGCACTTTAAAGGTAATTATCATGAATTAATTAATGATACAATATACGATGCCTTAGCCTCACAAATAATATTGAAAGCTATAGCATATTTAGATGAATGGAATAATTATTTTGGTGTACAAACTGAACTTAAAGATAAAGATAGGATTCTTTATGTTAAAAAGATAGCAAAACCTGCATATTCTCTTTTAAAAGAATGGAAAGATTTGAATGATTATAGAAATCACGCTTTAGCTCATAATCATAGAGATAGAGAAAAACAAAATATTTATTTAAATAACAAGAAATATGATATACCAGGTTCTAATGGAGAATTAATGTTACTTTGTTACTGCGTAAATAAGATGTCTCAGGTCGTGGCTGCATTCTTTCAAGATGAAGTAATAGCTGTTATATCTATTATAAGTAATATAATGGTAAAGAATAAAATTGAGAAATCTGAAAGTATCACTTTTAAATCAAAATATATTGAAAAGATTAGATATATGGATGATACTATTGCTGATGAATTAATGCGAAAATCAGTCTATGAATCTTTTATTTATGGAATAATAAGTAAGAAAACATAGTATAGCTTTCTCAATATTTTAAAGAATATCACATTTTTTCCTTTAATAATAGATAAAAATACTATCTTTTTTTGTGGTAACTCTACAAATAATTATCTTTGCCCCCAGTATTCTCCATGAGCAAACTACCGCAAAAGCACGTAGCAAATTAGTGGGATAATTCATGGGATATGCTTGAAACTAAAAATATAAAGTTTTAAATATCAGCGTGGTAACTCTCTAAGGAGAATCCCAGGCGGATCACTGAAAACAACAAAAAAAATCGAACAAATCCCTGATAATCAAATATTATCAGGGATTTATTTTTTCTCCCAAATAACAAAAGGGGTACTTTTAAAGTATATTCTCGGTGAATAAATCATTGGACTAAAATCAAACTCTGAAAAACCCACAAATTCGCCTTTTATCACTGATTAATAGCATTTTACACAGTCATACTTTGGAAGAGAATACACAATGAACTGTCACAGAATCGGCAAATACTTATATCCAAGATAGATAAGTTATTTAGATATCTATAAATTGTGTATTCCCAACTGTTTCAATATATCAGATGTCAATTTTGACAACGGTCTTTTTGATAATCCGTCTTCACCTATATAATAACCCCATAGTATTCTATGGATAGTATCAGCATCAAGCCCCATTTCACTATATACTTGAATTATTTCTTTTAAATATCCAGCTTCATTTGCTCTTGCCCTGCAAACTATTTCATAAGCCACATCCTTATGGTGACGATATAATTCATCTAATGCAAATGCTTCAATATTTGTTTGACATCGATCATCTGCATTAAACACAACATTCCAGTTCCGCTTACCAAGCATACAATTTAATAATGAATCAATTTCAATTTGCCCATTATTATCAAATCCTTCTGCATAAGGATTGATTTTAATAGACTTTTCACCTTTTGCCTTATTACAATCTGGACAACATGGTATCAGATTATAGAATGAAAGAGCTAAATATGGATAAGAAACTTTGCTATAAAAATGGTCGAATTGGGCACTGACTTTTCTGTTGCTGTCAATTGTAAAAATATAATGTCTATTACAATAAGGGCAGACGTCCAAATTTAATTCTTGTAAGACAGTCGGTAAATATTGATATCGAATCTTTTCATATTGCCCTATCATATAGGTGTAAAAAGTTTTCCATTCTTTTGATGTTAAATTTATGTTTGGGAATCTGCTCTCAAATTCAAATATAAGATCTTTAAAATTATATGGCGAGCAAGAAACATACTTTTCAAGATTACCTTCTTCTTCAAATAAATATTTAATGAATATGTTATTTTTTATCTTGCGTACCATGGTCAGGACATATTCTACATACGCCCGACAAATATTGTCGATATTTTCGTGAGATATTCGAATCATATGTTTTCTCTTTCAGAATCTTCAATTTTTTTCAATTCCTCAATTAAGTATTGCTTCCTAAGGTTTGGAGCAAGATTCTGACGCTTAGAATCATATACTTTCAGCAATAATCCTCTTATTATTGGCTCTCCAATTCTATATATTTCTTTAAGTATTTCAGGGGATATCTCAGCATTATTAAGACGATTATAGATTTCCTGTATTTTGCATTTAGCAAAATCACCAATAGGAACACCTTCCAGAAAAAAGCTATCGTTGTAGAGGGTATGAATATTTGCAGCGAATGTTTCTTTATGCCTTATTGAAGTACATACACGGCTATACCCATCTCTTTTTTCAATGAAAAGTATATTGCTTCTAGGAATGTCTGATATTAAGATCGGAGAGTGTGATGTGATAATTATCTGAAACATTACTTTTGGAAAGAACTTAGCAAAAGATGACAAAAGTATATTCAAAAATTTTTGTTGCCATTCTGGATGTAATTGCAAATCCGGCTCATCCAGTAATAATATAATAGTTTTGCCATCAAAGTAATGAGAGTTTACAATCCGCCGTTCATGAACATGATGGATTTCTCCTTGTTTTTCAAAAATAGAACCAAGTATGCGTGCTAATAACGTATAAAGAATACGTTCTCCTGAAGAAACACCATATTTTATAGTTACCCAAGTATTGGATGCATTCTTATCAAATGATCTATTTGATGCATATGGCAATACTTTTGGAATTGCATAGTAATAGTTATATAAAGCATTCACGAATCCATAGTCTATGAAGTCAATATATACTCCAAAAGTTAAAGGAGCATCTCCTCCCATTGACGCACGTCGTAAAGGATGTTTGTAACGAATAGCTTTTCTGTGAAATAAATCTAATAATAAATCATAGATATTGTAGTCATATTCAGGACGTGTGTTCAAAACTGAAATAACTTCTTCAAATGATGTTGTATTATTCCATGCGTCTGGTATTGATGCTAATGCAAATATTCTCTGTATGATTTTAAGTTTTATTTGGTCTTGAAAGCTATCCGTCAATCCTTTCGAAAGTTCCTTGTATGTAGGATGATCTAAATTTGAATGATTGTATGCATGAAATGTTAGCTCAATATAAGTTGGCAGTTTAAATGATGATATTATATTTTGAGAGCCATCACGAGTATATATCAAAAACAATAACAATCGAAAAACATCACCCGTTTGCATCACATCAATATCTGAAATATGGGCAAAATCTGGTGTATTGCCTATTTCGTATATATGTTTTCTTAATAAAAAAGCATTTGAAATATCTTTAAATTTTGAGTAATAAGAATTTTTATTCGATAGAGCCCTATCTATCGACGTTGAATAAAATATTACTTCCGTATTGTTGATTCGTTCTTCGAATTCCCCATTAAGAGGACTTCCCCATCGGTTAAATCGTTTAACTTCAAATAAAAATTTTATCTCCGAATATAATGTGGGGACATTGCTATAAAGCTGTCCTTCATACAAGCATATAATCCATCCTCCGCCTTGTCCACATAAAGATTTTATAATACATTCCAATAAATTGGTTTTCCCAGATGCATTTTTACCTATAATTGCGGTAATATTTAGGATATTATCGCCAAACCATTTATTAGGTACATTATTCTTGTGCCACTCCATATGAAAGGTTTTAGTAGTGGCATTATATGTGAACTTATAATTTGGCGAAAAATTATATTCACATCCTTTTATGCTTTTATTGTCATTATGAACATATAAATACAACAGTTCCATACTCTAAGTTATCATGTATTATGCTCCAAGAGTAGAAATAGGTACAACCAACACGTTATCTTTTCTTCTATATGCGAATGTTCCAGTGGCCGTAAGTACCATGAGAAAAGAAGGATGCTTCATACGATTAACATCTATTTTAGACGCTAGTCGCAACAAACTATTTGCGCCATCTTCTATGAGTTTCTCTCCTCCTAATTTTATTTCAATCAATGCATAATCTCCATTTGGTAAATGAACAACAGCATCACATTCCAGTCCATTCTTGTCCCGGTAATGATATACATCACCCGCCAATGATTGGGCATAAACCCTTAAATCACGAACACATAATGTTTCAAATAATAAACCGAATGCTTTGAGATCGTTCATTAAATCTCCAGGACCTATTCCCATTGCAGCTGTTGCTATTGATGGATCAACAAAATATCTGGTATCCGCAGTACGTATAGCTGTTTTAGATTTCAAATTTGGATTCCATGCAGGCATATCCTCTACTACAAACATTGAACGTAATGCATCAAGATAGTTCCTAACCGTTTTATCTTCCACAACATTGGGATCGCCACCGTTCATGTCTTCAACAATTTGCCTGATGGATGTTTGTGTACCTTGAAATCTTGCATATGAACGCATAAGTCGTTTTGCTCTTTCAACACTTCGATCCACCCCATCCACTTGACGAATATCCACATTCACTACGGCATCATAATAATCTTTAGCAGGGTTCAATGCGACATCTTCAGGTAATTCTGAAACTACCGGCCAACCACCACGGCAAATTAAAAACGCGATTCTTTGTAAATCAGATTTTGCCTCACATCCAATAGACATTCTGGGATTACTGAATAATTTTGACAAACTAATATCCCCAGTAGAATCTCCAGATTCAAATAATGCCATCGGACGCATCCGTAACCAAGCAAAACGCCCGGTTCCTGAATGACTTATTTTTTCTCTATTTGCAGGTTTGGCTGAACCTGTCAATATAAACTGACCCATTCCATTTCTATGATCCACTGTATAACGTATAGCATCCCATATTATAGGTGCAAGTTGCCATTCATCAATCAAACGAGGTGTTTCTCCATTAAGTATTATATCAGGATTATCCTCTGCAAATATCATGTATTGTGAACGCCTGCGAGGGTCATCCATAAAAACAGCACTATTGCTATGGTGCTCCGCAGTTGTGGACTTACCACACCATTTTGCGCCCTCCAAAACAATTGCACCTATACTTTTTAATCGTGTGGAGAGTTCTATATCTATAATACGTGGACGATATTTATTAGCCATAAATAGTTGAATTTATGATGCAAAGATAACTCAATTTGCCAGGATTACCAAATATGGCGATCTGAAATTGCTCAAATCGGCGCATTTCAACTACCCAATTTGGCGGTTTTACACTACCCAATTTGGCCACATTGGATAACCAAAATCACCCCGCTTTCAACACCTCCCGACCCGCCTCTATCGCTTTATCAAAAAATCTTTTCAACAAAATCCCCATCGCCTGCTGCTTAACCATCGCCAGCCGCATCTCCTCGTCTATCACCATATTCCCGGCAGGCCGGTAACCGGCCGCTTGCCGCATGGCAGTCCGTTTCGCCTCCGGACTGTCGCGGATAATTCCCCGCGCTTGCAGGGAGAGATACACCCGTGCCGGATAAAGCCGTTCGATCGGACAGCCTGCCCGGTATTGCTCAAACACCCGGCGCAGAAATACCCGTTCGCGCTCCTCCTTGTAAGCCTCGGAGACGGGCGGAAGGGCGGACAGCAATTTCGCTTGCTCGCGCTCCACAACAGCCCGGTATCGCAAATCGCTGGTTTGATAACATTTCAGCCAGCGCGTAATCGTGCGCAGGTTCAAACCCATGAAATCCCCGTATTCACCTTTGGCCCCCAATTCAAAACAGAGGGCGACCTCCTGCAAGGTCAGGCTCGGATATGACTCCTGAAGGTCGGCTGCCAGTTTAGCGATCAAAATACCCAGATCACGGTCGTTAGGAGGCGAAAAACCCAGCAAGACATAGGTCTGGAATAATATTTGATTTACCGCCGGAAGAATTTCCTCCGGCCGGTACGTCATCAGGCGGCGGTCGGCAATGGCATGTTGCAGTCTGATTTCCAAACTCATACGGCTTGCGAATTGTAGATTTTCATGGCTATTTCCGTCGCACGTTTCCCTGTTTCCATCAATTCCTCTACTTTCGAAGAACGTTCCGGCCGACCGGATGAATAGATCACTTTGGGAATATGCTGCTGCACGCCGCCGGAAAGCTCTTCCGTTTTCAGATTGAAATTGTGGTATCGCCACCAGCCGATGAAACTCTGACTGTAATCTTTTTTCGTCCGGATCGTATCCAGGCTGAATTTCAGGCGCAGGAAATCATCGAATACGGTCATGGCTTCCCGAGCATATTGCAGGACGGCTGTGCCTTTTCCGGAATAACGCACGATGGTGGCCTGCCAGTCTTCGTCTGCCAGCAAAGCATCTTTCCATTGCTCACGCTCTTCATCCAAATTCTGCGGTTCTTCTTT